>Ga0207691_10004899_pt1 | contig 12937 bp, 10 predicted proteins | sample KBSM13metaG_FD_184327 | JGI IMG/M metagenome (GOLD analysis project Ga0207691, IMG submission 184327) | Miscanthus rhizosphere microbial communities from Kellogg Biological Station, Michigan, USA - KBS M1-3 metaG (SPAdes) (version 2) | ecosystem: Host-associated > Plants > Roots > Rhizosphere >... | reverse complement strand
CATTTGCAGGCCGAATGCTATGCCCCACAGGATTGGCCCGGCAAGCCTGAAGTCCAGCCACATCTGACCCATGAGGCCCGGTGGCAGATCTGCGGCATCAGGGTCATCGAGAAGCGTGGTGCTGATGCGCACGATCCGTTCGGGGTAATCCACTTCAAACCCGAGTGTCCGTTCCGGAAAGATCCTCATCAGGGAGAGGACGTGATCTTCTCCGAGTCGCGGTGGAATATCGATCATTCCGACCGTGCCGACCGATTCGACCACCGTGATGCCGACGTCGCTCCATGCCCGGGTGACTGCGCTCTGCCACGACTGGTAGGTGCCGGCGACCGATTCGATTGGCACGTCGTAGGCCAGCGAGGAGATCAGGTTCTTGCCGAATGCCACCCAGACGACCAGTGGCAACGCAGCCAATGCGATCCACCGCAGGTTCCATCTGTTGCGATACAGGACGAGGATCAGGAAAGCCATCAGCAGGGGAAGGAACAGCGCGCGGCGCGACACACCCATGACAGCAAACAATACCGCGACGATCAGCAGCGGTGGCAGAAGCACTCGCCGCCAGCGCGATTCGACCACGCAAAAGATGGCCACGATCGAGAGCCAGCTCCAGGTCTGGGTCAGAGAAAACGCATTGGCGTTGAGCGCGGTGCGCTCGACTTGCGGATCGTTGGATCTCAGCAGGATGAGATTGATGTAGCGTCCAACCATTGTGTCGTCGAGCAGCATGAACGAATACATCGTCAGTGCCAGGCCGATGCCCAGCACCGCGAAAATTCGACTTCGATTAACCGATATCAGCAGAACTTCGTTCGAGGGCGATGCGAAGCGTGCGAGCGCCGCCCGACCCAGACTGCACCCGACATAGAAGAACAGGAGGAAACCCGCCGACAAGACGAACACCAGCCAGGCAGTCGGTACGTCCAGCTGGCTCAGGATCTTGTCGAATGCATATACGTTAGTCGGGTTTTGAGGATCCAGGAACGGCAGGAGTCCGTAGATGGTTGCCGCCGAAAAGCAGCACTGGAGCATGAACAGCGCGACGAAGAGGCTGATGGCGTCGATCCCGTTGAGGCGGGTACGACGGTGTTCGAACAACCCGACCACGGCCGCGAAGAAGACGTACGCGAGTGAGACGAGCAGGAACCCGGAGGACATCGTCAATCCTGGTTGCAGTACAGGACGAGCAAGGTGCTCATGCGGCAGCCTGCCTCGGCACGCTCGAGCGTTCGTTCTCGATCCAGGACTGGAGCATCAATACATCCCAGAGGAGGTATCTCCAGTTGCAGTCACCGGAAAGATGTTCGGTCCACATGCGGCGTATCGGTTCAGGCCGGAAGAATCCTTCCTGCCGCAGCCGCGGTTCCGCGAGCAGTGTCTCGGCCCAGTCGCGCAGCGGCCCGCGCATCCAGCTGTCGATGGGCACTCCAAAGCCCATCTTGGGACGATCGATGAGCTCGTTGGGCACATACTTGTGCAACACCTGACGCAGGATCCACTTCCCAACCCCATCACGAACCTTCATGGAGATTGGCAGGCGCCAGGCGAACTCCACCACCCGATGGTCGAGGAACGGCACCCGGGTCTCGAGACTGGTACCCATCGCCGCACGGTCCACCTTGACCAGGATCTCGTCCGGCAGGTAACTGATCGTATCCAGCGCCATCATCTGTTCCATGATGTTGTCCAGCGCAAAGGGCGGATGGGACATCGCGGTCTTGGGTTCTGTTCCACCAATGACGACGCGCGCGGGATCGAGCCAGTCCGAAATGAACGGCATGTAGAACGAGGCCTGGTCTCGCGCCGCCAACAGTTCCATGAGCGTGGCCGCGCGGCGCGCAACGCTCAGGCCCCAGGTCCGCTCGCCGGAAATCGCTCCAAAGAATCGCCCGACCTTGTCGGCCATCACCGGCACCGGACTCTTCAAAAGGCCGCCCAGGCCACGGCGCACGGGCATCGGAATATTTCGCATCCCGTTCCACAGAGCCTGTGCCTTGAAATAGCGGCCGTAGCCGCCGAACAGCTCGTCGCCGGCATCGCCCGACAGCGAGACCGTGACATGCTGCCTGGCAAGCTGGGCCACCAGGAAAGTCGGGATCTGCGATGAATCGGCAAACGGCTCGTCATAGAGCATCGGTAGCCGGGCAATGACATCGAGACCCTGCTGGGGCGTTACGTACAACTCGGTGTGTTCGGTTCCGAGGTGACGCGCAACGGCCTTGGCCTGCTGCGCCTCGCTGTAACTATCTTCCGAAAATCCGATGGTAAAGGTCTTCACCGGCCGACTGGACTGGGCCTGCATCAGCGCCACGACGACCGAAGAGTCGATACCCCCGGAAAGAAATGCGCCCAGAGGTACATCGGCCACCATCTGGCGTCGCACGGCATCACGCAGCAGCGTATCGAGTTCCGCGATTGCTGCCTGGTCATCGCCCCTGAACGGATTGGCCTTGCCCTGGCGGATCACTTCCTCGAGCGACCAGTAGGCACGCGAGGCCGGAATTTCCTTCGCCGCGGCCATCCGTGGCTGCAGCTGCAGCAGGTGCCCTGCGGGAAGTTTGTGTATTCCCTGGTAGATAGAATGCGGCGTGGGAATGTAGTTGTGGCGGAGTTGCAGGCAGAGCGCATCACGATTGACCACACGTTCGAAGGAAGGATGCGCCCTCAACGCCTTCAGTTCGGAACCGAACACGAACGCGGCGTCCCTGCCCTGACCCTGCCATCCGTAGTAAAGAGGCTTCTCGCCGAGCCGGTCACGCGCCAGCGTCAGCACGCGCTCTTGCCGGTCCCAGAGTGCGAACGCAAACATCCCGATACATCGCCGTAGCGCCTCTTCCACACCCCAGGCTTCGATTGCGGCCAGCAATGTCTCGGTGTCGGAGTGTCCGCGCCACTGCGAGAACTCCAGCGACGTTCGCAGATCGTCGTGGTTATAGATCTCGCCGTTGAAAATGATCACGAATCGGCCCGACGCAGACAGCATCGGCTGGTGGCCGGCGGGCGAAAGGTCGAGGATTGACAGCCGGCGATGGCCAAGCGCCACTCCCGCCGCGCCGTCGCTCCAGGTACCTGTGTCGTCGGGACCGCGATGAGCGATAGCTCGCGTCATTCTGCCCAGCACGTCCGCGGCCCAATCCTGCGACAGTCCCGCGCGCGTGACGAATCCTGCTATTCCGCACATGACCCGGCCTCAGTCATCAGCGACAGATAGAACGCCTGGTATTGCTCGACCACCCGTTCAATGTCGTACATCTGCCTCACTCGCTCTCTCGCTTTTCGGCCGAGCTGATGGCGCTCAGACTCCGGAAGCTCGAGTATCGCGAGCAGTTCACGGGCCAGTTCCGCCATGTTCCCCACCGGCACGACCCGGCCGGTTTCGCCGATGATCTCCGCTGCATCGCCTGCGTCGGTCGCAACGCAAGGTACACCGCAAGCCATGCCCTCACCCACTACATTGGGAAATGCCTCGCCGTGCGAGCTCAGGGCCAGCACGTCAAGGGACGCCATCAGCCGGGGCACGTCATCACGCCGTCCCAGGAGGTGAAACCGATCCGCGGCCCCGCTGTCCCGGATGGCCGCCTGCAATGTTTCATTCTGCGCATCCAGGCCGCTCCCCACCATGAGGAAGCGTACATCGGATCGCACGCGGGCCACCGCGGCTGCCGCCACGATGAATCCTTCGATGTTTTTCTGCGAATGAAAGCGCGCCACGATGCCCACCAGCGGCGTTCGAGGCTCGAGTACCAGTTCCGCCCGCACCGACTCGCGCGCCGCCGCATCTGGAAGGAAGCGGCCCAGATCGAATCCATTCGGCACGACGACCATCTTGTCAGCGGCATATCCGGCTGCGACGTGGACGCGCCGTGCCTTTTCGGAGCAGGACAGGATTCGTCGCGGCAGCCAGGTCGAAAGGCGGGCGCAAATCCTCACGACCCACAAGGTAGTTCGCTTGTTGAGCTGCGGATCCAGATTGCTGTGGTTGACCCGCCATCCGATGGCACGGACGCCCGCCATGCGCGCACCGAGGCCACCGAGCAGATCCGCGTGGTACATCCAGGTGTGCACGATTGCGGGTTTCAGCTTGCGCAGGCGAAATACGAGGCGCAGGAATTTCCACGGGCTGAGCGCGGGGGAGCGCATGCCCAACGCTTCGACCGGTATTCCCAACGCCTCGATGCGAGGCCCGATCTCGCTCTTGTCACGCAGGGATATCACGTGGGGCTCGAAGCGCGACCGATCGAGCCGCTCGAGCACCTTCAGCAACATCATTTCGGCGCCGCCGGTAGACAGGCCGGTTGCGACGAAGACCGTCCGGATGCTCATTGACGCAAGACCCTCAAGCTCGCGCCTCTTTCCACAGCGCAGCTTCATACTCACCGAGGATCCGCTCCACGCGGTAGGAATCCACCGCGGTTTCCACAACACGTCGACGTGGACCATCCAGCCAGCGCTTGATGGCGTCGGCGAGCGATCGGGCGCTCATCTCTTCGGCCATGACACAACCCTCGACCCCATCGAGAATCTCGCGCGTGCCGCCGGGAGCCGGCGTCGAGATGACCGGCGTGCCACAAGCCAGCGATTCGAGCACGACATTCGGAAAACCCTCGTAGCGAGACGACAGCACGAACGCATCGGCGCGGGCAAACCACGCATACGGGTTGGACTGAAAACCAACGAAATGCACGCGACCGGCCAGTCCCTGCAGTCGTGCGCGCTCCTGCAAATCGGCTTTCAAGGGTCCCTGTCCCAAAAGCATCAAATGCACGACCGGGCGCTCGAGCAGCGCAAGTGCCTCGATGAGCAGATCGAAACCCTTCTCCTTGTCCAGTCGGCCGGCCGCGACCAGGCTGACAACATTGGCATCACCGACCGGAAACTCCACCGGTTGCGCGGACAAACTGCGAACGCGCTCCACGTCGACCGGGTTGTGGATGATGCGGGATCTCGCCTCGGGAAAGCGGAAATTCCTGACCAGGTCGTCGCGCATGTAACGCGACTGGCAGATCACCTCGTCGTGCCTGCGGTAGAACCAGCGATACAGAGCTTTCCAGGCCGCACGATGCGGCTGCACCTGCAATGAGTTGCTGACAACGGTCGTCTCTCGCGCCACGGTCCAGACTGATCGCGGCAACAGGAACCGCACCATCGCCAGGGCGACATTCAGATGTCCGAGCGTCGAAAAAAGAACATCCGGCCTGATCCGCCAGATCGTTCTGATGATCCTGGGCAACGCGTGGCGTACCCGGCGAGCGCCCAGGTCGATGAACTCCACGTCGTCCGGAATTTCGCCGCGCAGCACCGCGTCCCTCGTGTCCACGACCGCCAGGGTGACGCGAAAACGCCGACGGTCCAGGTATTTGACCAGGGTCACGATGACTCGCTCCGCGCCGCCACCGGTGAGTGTCGGTATGACGAACGCAATGTGCTTCATCGTTTCCAGAGACGCCGGCGGACTGCGCGAACCGCGGGAATCATCGCCGCGAAACTGCGGTCCGCCCAGGTCGCGGGCGCTGCTGGATAGTCGCGTCTGACGTTCGTCACCGAAGTCATGAACGCGGCATATTTGTCCAGCCAGTTCCGCAATCGCCCGATTTCCTCTTCGCCGTATGCATTGAAGTGCAGGCATACGGTCCAGACCCCGGCTGGCATCCACCTGAAATGCCAAAGCTGCTGGGGTATCCACAGAGCATCGAGATACTGAACCGGACGTCGATAAAATCCGTCGCTGATCGTGCTTACGCCAAGCTCCAGCAACAAGCGCACTGTTACGGCGTCAAACGAATGACCCGGGGCCACCCATGCGTCGGCTCGCACACCATTGTCACGAAAGATCTCGAGGCCGCGGACGAGTTTGTCACGCTGCACGGCCTCGGGCAGACCGGCAAATTCACTGCGATCATTGATGCCCATGATTCCCGACTGCCGGGATTCATAGCGATGCTGAAAACCGTGCAAGGCAATGCACCAGCCGGCAGCCTGACGTTCGCGTACCCAGGCCCAGAAATCCGGCCGCGCTGCGTGCACGTCGAGCTTGGGATCCTGGTTGTCAGGGACGACGGCAATGATCGGCAAAACCCCGTATTTCGTGAGGATGGGCTCGATGGCGGCCCATACCGACCAGTTCATGGCAGGACAGATGTCGTCGAAGCGGAGCAGGTAGCGTGCTTTCACGTGGAGCTCTCCGGTTTTTGCAGGAGAACGCGATCGTTCCTCGGCTGGTAGTCCGGGATCAGCTGCTTCAGTGGATACCGTCGGAACAGTTGTTCCACTCGACCCCGCGGCGGGAACGGGTGGCCGATCTTGAAGCCGAACCGGTCGTTAAGCCATGTGCGCGTGCGCACGGCGCGGCTTGCCGACTCGCGTCCGACACCGGAGTGATTGGTGTCGATGTACGCCCAGCCGCCCGGGCTCATCAGGTTGTAGATGACCTCGGCGAACGCGAAGTCGTTCATGCAGTAGTACCAGCAGATGCGGTTGAAGACGAGATGAAACTGACGGTTCAGGAGCCTGTACGAGTCATCCATGTAACCCAGGGCGAATTCGATGTTGACCTGTGTCTCGCGCGCCTTCTGGTGAGCAAAGTCGCGATAGTGTTTCGAGATATCGAACCAGGTCACCTGCGCGCCGCGTTTCGCGAACGCCACCGAGTACTGGCCCGGGCCCGCGCCGAGATCCAGCACTCGTTTCGCCGAAAAGCCACCGAGGTGATTCTCGAGTTCATCGAGCAATGGCTCCTGCACACCGATCGACCATTCGTGTGTCGCGTACTGCTGGGCATAGCCCACTGGCACGGGATCCCAACCGTTCTCCGGACGACGAAACCAGCTATGCAGGCGATTGATCATGCCGGCTTGCGCACCAGGAGAAAGGAATAGCGAAACTCGCGCGACAGGAGGTCCCATATCGGCCAGAGCGGCAACCTGCCTACCCATCGCGCATAGCGCCCGCCGGCATTCTGCAGATAAAAGCGCGTCGGCCACGCGCAGTTGCCAAATACCTCTTTCGCAAGCCGCTCGATGGCCGATGTCGACCAGTACGAAAGGCCGGTGGCTGAATATTCGCGGTTCTTCTCGGCAACAACTCTCCACGGCAGACCCTGCTGAGGGCCATTCCGGATTCCGAGCAGCGCCCAGAATCCGAACCACCACTTCGGGCAACGCGGCCAGCACCAGTTCGCCAGGGGTACATAGATGTGAGGTTCGACCGGCACGAACATTTTTGCCGGAAACAAATGCACGGCGAAGCCGCCTGGCTTCAGGACCCGGCGCATTTCGACGAAGCATTCGTGCTTGTTTTGCGCGTGTTCGAGCACGCTGGTGCTGACTATCACGTCGAAATACTCATCTGGAAACGGCAGCGCATATGCGGGGGAAGTCCCGATTTCCCGCAACTGACCCGAGGACGACTCGCCCACGCTGCCCCTGAAGTCGCAACCATATGACTCGTACCCGGCCGACTCCAGCCCGCGAACCAGCGCGCCCGCGCCGCAGCCGAAGTCCATGACACGGCGTCCCTTTCCCTGCCCGAAGCTGCGGATCGCATTGTCGAATAGCCGCGTAGTCGAGTCAGCGGGCGGCGCCGCGTCGAGAGCGGACGGGCTCACGGTGAAGCTCCTGATTCCGCTGGATCGCGTTCGTCCCCTTTCTTCAGGACCAGGAATACGTTTCCGTAGTAGCAGTTAGTCCGGTCCAGCAAGTTCACCAGCAGGGAAAGCAGATTGACGACCAGGCACAAAGGCAACCACAGCGGCAGGAGCAGTGGCCGCAACAATCGTAGCGGACGGTTCAGGTTGAGCGACTGATCCAGCCAGTTCAGGAACAGGGTGCCCATGGTCGAACCCAATGCACCCTGCCTGCTGACGGCAAGAGGCGAAAAGCCGGCAAAGAAAGCCGGAACCGACCTGGCAGACAGTCGCAGGTAGTCGTTCGCGCCGTGCTCATTGAAGAGAAACGGAAAGGACACGATCGCAGTTCCGCCCGGCTTCAGGACGCGCCGCATCTCCGACACGGCGGCCTCGACGTCAGTCAGGTACTCCACGACCTGCGTCATCAGGACGGCATCAAAATGACCGTCCTCGATTGGCCAAGGCCGATTCGGGGCAATCACGATGTCGACGGTAGGGCCGGCGGTCACATCGGCTCCGGCGTATTCGCTGGCCGATCGCAACAGCGGACGATAGGGCTGCGGACCGCATCCGACATCCAGCACACGACCAGAAAGCCCCGGCAGGTATGCCTCAAGATCGCGATTCAGAAAGTGCGCCGCCAACCATTGCGAGTGCCAGGGCCACAGGAAGGGATGTCGCCCGCAGAGCTTTTCATACAAGGCGCGATATGCCCTGCCCAACGTTGATTGTGCCATCGAGCCCCAGACTCTTAATCAAATCCCGCCACATGCCGAGTATGCGCGACATCCCGAAGCGCTCACGGACTTCCACTGCCCGATTCGCATAAAGCGTGCGTGCATCGCGATCGTCCATCAGCCGCCCCAGGGCGGCAGCCAGGGCGCCCACATCCTGGTCCTTGACCAGTAACCCATCGACGCCATCGCGGATGATATTGCGCGGCCCGGCTTCGCAGTCAAAGCTCACGCATGCCAGGCCATGCGCCATTGCTTCGAGCAGGACGTTGGGAAAACCCTCGTGGCGTGAACTCAGCGCGAACAAATGCGCGCGCCGATACCAATCCGGGAGATTACCGACCTCGCCTGCCAGTATCACCTGCCCCGTCAATCCGGCGCTATCTATCTGCGACTGCAGGGCCGTTCGCTGCGGGCCCTCTCCGACGATGACGAGCTCCCAGTCGGCATGACTCGCCGCGATCTGTGAAAATGCGGCGAGTAGATTGTCGAAGCCCTTCACGGGCGCGAGCCGGCCGACAGCCAGCAGCCGCTTCCGGCCGGGAATGCCGACGGCATCCGGATCCACGCGCGGCGCCTGGTCCGGCAGCGGCCAGACCACGGCATTGGGAATCACGACAATGTTGCGCGCGCCCGCATGCTGCTCGAGCCAGCGAGCCGCCTCGGGCGTGAGTGCGACCAGTGCGTGCAGTCGCCGATACGCCATGCTGCGCAGCCAGGACCACGCCCGGCCCATTCGTGCAGTGGAAGGATTGGCGCGTTCGGCACCAATGTTGACGATGCCAAGTCCCCGGGATGCGAACACCAGCAGCACACTGGCGGTATTCATCATCCCGAGCGCCACATCCGGCCGCATTTCGCGCAACACCGCGCGGACGGCGCGAATCCTGCGCACATTGTTGGCGATCGCCACCAGCGGGTTGGCGCTCTCTTCGTCCAGATTCAGTGACACGCGGTGGATCGAGCGACGCAGCTCGTAACAGTCCAGCCGGGCGTCGGCCAGCGTGACGATCGTGATGTTCCAGCCTTCATCCGCCAGGTGATTGGCGAGATTGGCGGTGACACGCTCGGCACCGCCTCGGCCGAGCGAGTGAATGAACACAACGAGATTCACCGGCCTGCTCTGCTCACGCAAACGATGTAAGGCGCGAAATATCTCGTTGGCCTGAACAGGCCGAACTTCGACTCGATGAACCAGAAGACTTTCGACACCCGCGTCAACTGCTTGTAGATCCAGTACGTAAAGTCGGGTTCACGGTCCTTGAAGCACCAGGACAGCATGCCGAAGCTCGATGACACGAGGTGACCGTTCCACAGCACCGTCATGCCGGCGTCCTTGTGCGCCTTCTCAACTTCGGCCGCGTCATACAACACGTGTGCGTCGTATACCTGCCTGTTCCAGCGATACATCAGGCGCCCATAGATCGTGTTCTTGTTGTTGGGAATCAGCGTAAAGACGATACCGCCTGGCTTGGCGAACGTGCCGATCGCGCGCAGCACGCCGGGCAAGTCATGAAAATGTTCGACGACGCCGAAGCTCATGACGAAATCGAATTGCCCGCGCATCGCTTCCGGGGGCGAGAACATGTCCGCGCACACGACTTCGACGTTCGCACCAGCCTTGTCTGCCTTTGCCTTGAGCCGGTCGCAGCCGCCCTGGATGAAATCCAGCCCGACAGTTCTTTGCGGCGTCAGCCTTTTGCAGACATCGATCAACCGGTCGGAATCACCTGCGCCAATTTCCAGCAGGCTGCCGCCGGTGAAATATTCGCGGATCTTGTCGATGATGACCCGATGATGCAGGTTCCTGAAGTCGCCAAGATCCAGCTGGCTGAAATCGACTTCCTCGCCGCGCGCCTCGTAGTAACCCGCCCAGTCGCTCGCAGGAACGCTGGTCGATGGAGCTTTCGTTGAATCAGGATCCGGCTTCATTGAGTTCGCAGCCTCAAAGCCATAAACAAAGACGTTGCCATATAACCAACTGCCGCACTTACAGCGACACCTTCGATGCCGATACGGGGAACAAGGACCGCATTGACGAGCGGTCGAATGAGGACGCCGATTATTCCCGAGAGCGTCAGGGCGAAGTAGTCTTTTCGGCTGGAAAGTGCCGACACCATCACGAGTCCGAAAAAGTAGAAGGGCACCTGCAGCAAAAACAGCTGTAGCAACTCGGCAACTTGCGCGGTGTTCGCCTCGCTGAAGGCACCGCGCTGAAACAGGAGTTTCACGACCCAGTCCGCCAGCGGCCACAGGACGGCAGGCACGATCAGACCGCACAGAAACATCCATTTGGCCCAGCGCCATGCCAGCCGATGTACCTGGCCGGAAGCAATCGCTTCCGAGAAGACCGGCAATGTGGCCCGACTGATCGCCACTGCCCCGATCCCGAGAACGAGCGCCATGATCCGATTGGCGTAGTTCAGAGTCGCGATGGATCCCGACTCCAGGTGTGCAGCAAAAAACTGGTCGATGACCGCCGTCAGGCTCATCAATGCCTGTCCCAGCACCATCAATCTCATGCCTCCCCAGAATGCCGGCCACGCAGTCGACTTGAAGCCGAATTTCGGTACCGAGACCTCGTCTGAACTCGCCAATGGAAATGCCAGGCCGATGAGGTGCAGCAGGTACCCGATGACCGTGCCCCAGACCAGCGGCTCCGGCACCCAGCCCTCGGGCAACAGCAGGGCGGCGAGAATCGCCAGGGCGGTTGCTGCTTCCAGCAATGTATTGCGGTGTTTGCCGCAAGCCATGGTCCAGGCCGAGAAAAAACTGATGACCGTGCCGAGCGGCAACAGCCATGCCAGTGGCCCGACCATACTGACCGCAGCCTCCGCCACTGCGGGTGACAGACCTGCCAGGTTGCTACGCAGCAGATAGGGCAACACGAGATAGGCCAGGCCGAGTGCGACAAGCCCGAAGGCGATCGTCAGTGCGAGCAACTCGGCGCGAAAGCGCGGCAATTGTTCTGGCGATTCGTACCTTACGCGGATGACGAGTGGTACCAGGACCACGGTGAGGACGCCGAACCAAAGCGAAACGGGCCACGTGGCCAGATTGAAAACGAAAACATAGGCGTCGACGGTATCGCTGACCCCGTAGCGCCAGGCGATGGCCATCTCCTTGGCAGCGCCGGCAAGTTTGCCGACGAGCACAAACAGCGCCACCCACACGAAGCCGGTTGCAATCCTCCGGTCGTGGGAATCCGGGTCATTCCAATGACGTCGGATACGTTCAAAAAACGCGGACAAGTCATTCCTTTCGGCAGTTCTGCGCGCCGCAAGAATCCATTCGGCCGCGCTAGAACGAACCGACCGCGGCAGCCGCGATCGCGAGGTTGTACAAGATGCCCGTGGCCGCCTGCCACAGCGCCAGCGCCGGCATGCGCTCGGTGTCGAGCGGCACGACGATGGTATCGCCGGGTTTCATCGCGACCTGGCCGCTGCGTCTGAACCAGCCATTGTTCTCGTTGGAAATCACGCTGCCATCCGCACGCACGACGTAGATGCGATCCTCATCGGCCTTGCGCGTGATGCCGCCGCTCAGACCGATGTAGTCATCGCGCGCGAGATCCTCGCGATAGAAGTGCGAGGTGGTGTTCTGGACCTCGCCGATCACGGTCACTTCCTGCTTCTGCTTCGGGATGATGAGTTGATCACCTTCGCGCAACACCACGTCCGCCGGCGAACGCACCGGCGCTGCCAGCACCGCATTGAGATCGATGACCAGCCGGCCGACCGCCTTCGCCGCCTTGAGCTGAATCAACAGGGATTGCCCGACGCTCAGCGCCTGCCCTGCCTGGCCCTGGTTTGCCGCGGCTGCCTGCATGGCCATGACCGCAAGATCGCTCTGCATGCGTTCGGCCAGCCGGTCGATCTGCTGCTGCTCGCGTTCCTTGAGCTCCACGCGCGTGAATACGGAGCCACTCGGGAAAGCCAGCGCCGTCAGGCCACCCGCGCGATCGAGCACTGAGCGCAGCGTTTCACCGCGCTGGATGGGATACATGCCGGGAAAGCGGACCTCACCCATGAGTGTCACCTGCTCCTGCTCGCTCCATTCCGGCACTTCCTTGACGTTCAGGAAGTCGAACGGCTGCAACATCAGGTCGGCACTCTGATCACCGTGCAGAATGGCGCCGAGATCGACTTCCACCAGCTGCGTGGTGCGCACGTCGCCGGTGATCCGGTAACGCGTGAGCTCGGCCTTGGCGCCATACGCCGCGTCCTGCAGCCCGCCACCCGCGCGCAGCAGGTCGCTGACGTGCATGTTCGGTTCGAGTGGATAGTCGCCGCGCGCCTTGACGCGTCCATCGATACGCACGATTTCACTCGGCAAGTCGATGCGCGACTGTCGGCGCACCTCGTCGAGGATCGGATTCAGCAATTGCCCCCGACCAGCCTCGGTATCGAACACGATGAGCCGGTCACGCGGCATCAGCGCAACATTCTTCGGCGAGTTGGGCTCGCGCAGCGCCGCCGCAAGGTCGGCGGAGAGCATCACGGCGCGGCGGTCCGGCGGAAGTTCGCGCCGGATCAGGATGTAGTTGATGTCGGCGTTGGGCCGGAGATCGTCTACGGAA
>Ga0207691_10004898_pt1 | contig 12938 bp, 13 predicted proteins | sample KBSM13metaG_FD_184327 | JGI IMG/M metagenome (GOLD analysis project Ga0207691, IMG submission 184327) | Miscanthus rhizosphere microbial communities from Kellogg Biological Station, Michigan, USA - KBS M1-3 metaG (SPAdes) (version 2) | ecosystem: Host-associated > Plants > Roots > Rhizosphere >... | reverse complement strand
GCGAAGTTCGGGGCACTTCGGCGGGCGACGTCATGACACCAGCATACGGCCGGTCGAATGCAGAGCAGACAAACACGGCTACTGCTGCCGCAACGCCTCGATCGGATCCAGCAGCGACGCCTTCCGCGCCGGGTAATAGCCGAAGAAAAGACCGGTCGCGATCGAGAATCCCGAGGCCAACCCGACGACCTTGCCGTTGAGCGCGACGGGAAGCGATCCAAACCTGGCCACCAGCAAGGCGCCCGCCACCCCGAACAGGATGCCGATCACCCCGCCGATCATCGAGATCAGCATCGCCTCGGCGAGGAACTGCTTGCGGATGTCGCCGGGGCCTGCGCCGACCGCCATGCGCAGGCCGATTTCACGGATGCGTTCGGTGACCGACACCAGCATGATGTTCATGATGCCGATGCCGCCGACGATCAGTGAAATGCCTGCGACCGCGCCGAGCAGCAACGACATCAGTCGTGTGGTCTGCGTGCGCGTGGCGACCACTTCGGCGATGTTGCGCACGCTGAAATCATCGTCGTCGCCGGGCTGGATCCTGTGTCGCTGGCGTAGCAGCGCTTCGACTTCGTCCTGCGCATAAGGCAAGTCCCCGGCACGGCCGACTCCCAGCGAAATCTGCTGCACGGCACCGGGCGGCAGCGCCGTCGCCCCCGACAGCCGGCGGCGGGCCGTCTCCAGCGGAACCACGACGACGTCGTCCTGGTCCTGGCCGAAACCGCCCTGGCCCTTCGGCTTGAGTGTTGCGACGACCGTAAACGGCACGCGTCCCAGCCGCACGGTCTGGCCGACCGGATCCTGGTCGCCGAACAACTGCTGGCTGACCGTGTCGCCCAGGATCACCGACTTCGACGCGCCGCTGTAGTCGTGCGCATCGAACGACTGTCCACTTGCGATCTTCCATTCGTTGATGTCGAACCAGTCCGGTTGCACACCCTGCCATTGGGTCGACCAGTTGCTCTCCGCGTACACGATCTGCGTGCCACCGCGAAGCGATGCGGCAACGTACTGCACTTCCGGGATTTCCTTGCGGATCGCCTCCGCATCGTCGACCGACAACGTATAGCGGCTGCCGGCCGCCAGGCGCACGCCGCCACCTCCCACGCCGCTGCCACCGCTGATATCCAGTCGATTGGAGCCCAGGCCCGAGACCAGCTTGTCGATCTCCACCTGCGTGCCCTGGCCGACCGACACCATCACGATGACGGCGGCGATGCCGATGATCACCCCCAACGAGGTCAGCGCGCTGCGCATCCAGTTGCCGCGCAGCGCGAACACCGCGGTGCGCAGTACTTCCATGAAGTTCATGCCCGCGCCCCGGGGGGATGGGTACCCGGATGCAGCTCGCCATCGCACATCTCGTAGATGCGATCGGCATGCGCGGCGACGTCCGCGTCGTGCGTGATCAGGACGACCGTGTGGTCTTCGTCGCGCAATCGCTTGAACAGCAACAGGATCTCCTCGCCGGTCCTGCTGTCGAGCGCACCGGTGGGCTCGTCGGCGAGCAGGATCGGCGGACGATTGATCAGCGCGCGCGCAATCGCCACGCGTTGCTGCTGCCCGCCCGACAGTTCCCCGGGACGATGCCGGGCGCGTTCGCCAAGGCCCACCGAATCCAGTGCCGCATGCGCTCGGTGCATTCGTTCATCTCGCGCCATGTCGGTGTAGCTCATCGGCATGGCGACGTTTTCCAGGGCGCTCATGCGCGGCAGCAGGTTGAACCCCTGGAATACGAAGCCGACCTTCCGCAGCCGCAGTTGCGCGCGTTCCTCCGCATCGAGGCTGGCAATGTCCACGCCGTCGCAGTGATAGGTGCCCGAGGTCGGCGTATCCAGGCAGCCGATCATGTTCATCAGCGTCGACTTGCCCGAGCCCGACGGGCCCATGATCGCGACGAATTCGCCAGGTGCGATCGCCAGGTCCACGCCACGCAGCGCGACGACTTCCGCTTCGGTTCCGGGCGAATACACCTTGCCCAGGACATGCGTGCGGATGACCGGCCCGCGCGTCCCCCCGGCCGTGGCCGGCATGGTCACGGCGCAGCCGCCGGGCGTTCGACGCCGACGATCACCGTGTCGCCGGCCCGGATGTTTCCGGAGACCTCGCTGCTGGTGCCATCGGACGTACCCACGCGCACCAGCACCTGTTTCGGCTGGCCATCGACGAGGAGGTAGAGCGGTGCCCGTCGCGCGCTCGCCAGGGCCGCGATGCCGCTATCCCACTGTTGCTGCTGCGCTGGATCGAGCGTGGCGCGGAACGCCGCGAACTGCTGGCTGGTGCGTTCGAGCATGCGCTGGCGCATCGCGCCGTGATTGATACTGTTGGCGGTAGCGGGACGCTGGCCGCCGCGTCCGCCGAACAGGCCTGCGCCGGCGCTGGACGGGGCCGCGACCGGTGCCCTGCGGCGAGCCGCCGCCCGTTCGAGCATCGCTGCCAGTCCCGCGTCGAATACCGATTGCTGCCTCGGATTCAATCGCAGGTCGTTCGCGAGCCGTGGCAGATCTTGCGCGATCCCCGCGCCGCCTGCCGTGGCGGACGAGGGCGACGCGCCATCCTGCGCGTCGTCGTCGGGCTTGTAGCGCAGGGCGGCGTTGGGCACGCGCAGCACATCGGCCTTGCGGCTGACCTCGATCTCGGCATTGGCGGTCATGCCCGGCAGCAACGTCCTGTCGGTGTTGTCGACTGCGACCACCACCGGATAAGTGATCACGTTGTTGGTGTTCGTCGGCGACAACCTCACCTGCTCGACCGTGCCGCGGTATTGCCGGTCGGGAAACGCGTCGACGCTGAAGGACACTTTCTGCCCGGCCTTTACCTGGCCGATGTCGGCCTCGTCGATGGCCAGCACGATCTCCATCTTCGACAGGTCTTCGGCGATCTGGAACAACACCGGCGCCTGCAGGCTGGCGGCGACGGTCTGGCCAGGCTCGATGGTGCGCGTCAGCACCACGCCATCGACAGGCGAGCGGATCACTGTTCGCTGCAGGTTGAGCCGCGCGGTTTCGGTCGACGCCTGTTGCTGAGTGATCTGCGTCTGTGCGGCATCGACCTGCGCCCGCGCCTGGTCGCGCGCCGCCCGTGCAAGATCGGCGTCGCTGCGCGCCACGAGCTGCTGTGTTGCAAGACGCGACTTGCGCATGTAGTCGGCTTCGGCGTTGCGCAGCGTCGCCTGCATGCTGGCGAGGTTCGCGCGCGCGCTGCCGACAGCGGCGGACCCTTGCGCGATCTGCGCCTGGTATGTGCTCGGATCGATGCGCGCTAGAACCTGGCCCTTGCCGACATGGTCGTTGAAGTCGACCAGCACGGACGTGACCTGGCCCGAGATCTGGCTGCCCACGTCCACGGTGGAAATCGCGCCGAGCGTCCCCGTGGCGGAAATCGCGACGCGGATGTCGCCACGTTCCACCACCGCCGTGCGATAGCCATCGACGGCGGTCGCGGCCTGGTGTCGCTGCCAGAACCACAGCCCGCAGCCGGCGACCAGCAAGACCAGCAGCGCAACGGCGATGCGTGGTGCGTTGCGGGAGAATGTGGTGGCGGGTCTGTTCATCGGATCAGCCGTGGAAGAACCAGCACGCCAACGTCCGAGTCCTGGTCGCGTTGACAACCGGCGGCATTGGCTCGAGCCGCGGTTCAGCCATCAGGCGGCGAAGCGGATCGTCGCCGTCGTCCCCTGCCCCGGAGCGCTTTCGAGATTGACCGGCCAATGGAAGCGTTCGCCGAGTTGACGCACGATCGACAGCCCCATGCCGCGACCGGCCGGATTGGCAAGGTTGCCGCGGAAGAACGGATCGAAGGCGCGTTGTAGCGTTTCCGGCGACATGCCGATGCCGGTATCGCGGATGACGATGCGATCGCTGCCCACCGTGACCTCGATCTTCCCCCCCTCGGTGAACGCACAGGCATTGGCGAGCAGATTGCCGACCATCACGCCGAGCACGCGCGGCGACGCGTGCAGTCGCGGCGACGTGCGCGCATTGACCACGAGCTCCACGGGCTTGCCGGCCAGCATTGGCCGCGCCTTTTCCACCTCCTCGTCGACGACGTCGGCGACGAGGAAATCCTCCCGCTGCGGCTCTATTTCGCCTTCGCGCGCGAGCAGCAGGAACGCGTCGATCACCGCCTCCATGTCGCGGACCGCGCGCTGCATCCGCGCCAGCGAGCGGTGCACGCGCTGGGGCAGGTCCGGGTCGCTCTGCATGAGATCGCTGGCGACGCGGATCACGGTCAACGGAGTACGCAGTTCGTGGCTCGCGTCACGCGTGAAATCGCGCTCGCGATGCACGAACAGGCGCATGCGCTCGCCCATGCGCTGCAGTGCGCCGGCCAGTTGCCGGGTTTCGACGCCGGCGCCGATCGGAAGCTTGTCCGGTGCAAGCGCGCTGACGTCCGGATCGCGCGGATCCCAGCGCCGGACCTCGCGCGCCAGCCAGTGCAACGGCGCGGTCATGCGACGCGCGATGCGGTAGGTGAACCACGAACTCAGCGCCACCGCCAGCAACGCCAGCAGCACCGGCGCAAGGATCAGCTGCAGCGCGATGCGGTCGATGCGCGATTGCGGATAGGTCAGGTAAAGCTGCACCTCGTCGCGGCGCTGGACGAGCACCAGCATGTCGGGGAGGTTGTGCAGGCCGGGTTCGAGGGTGCGCAGCGTATCGGGAAGCGATGCCGCCGATGCGCCGACCGGAATCGCGTAGCCGTGCAGCATCGCCCCATCGGGAGCGACCCGCGCCGGGTCGATGGCGCGCTGCTGCCAGTAGTACGCCGCCTCATCGCGGAGGGTGCGCGCGGCAACGTCCTGCTTGGCGATCTGCAACGCGACATACGCGCCGGCGACGATGACCACGCTGGCCATCGCCACCTGCATGAGGAATGCGAAACGCAACCTCCGCGGAAGGCCTTGCGACATTGTGTCGACCGGCGCTTCTTGTCCCGCGCCCTCAGAGCGGCGGCTGTTCGATGTCCGCGATGCGATAACCCGCGCTCTGCACCGTGTGCAGCAGCGGCTTCTCGTACGGCTTGTCGATCGTCTTGCGCAGGTTGTACAGGTGGCTGCGCAGCGTGTCGGAATCCGGAAGGCCGTTGCCCCAGATTTCGCGCTCGATCTCCTGGCGGCTGACGACGCGCGGCGACTCGCGCATCAGGATCGTCAGCAGCTTCAGGCCGATCGGCGAGAGCTGGAGTTCCACGCCGCCGCGGGTGGCGCGCAGGCTGGCCGGGTCCAGCACGAGGTCGGCGACCTTCAGCACCTCGGAACCGACCTGGCGGCGCTCGCGACGGATCAGCGCGCGCAGCCGGGCTTCGAGTTCCTGGATGGCGAAGGGCTTGGTGAGGTAATCGTCGGCGCCGGCCGAGAGGCCCGTGAGCTTTTCGTCGAGCGTGTCGCGCGCGGTCAGCATCAGCACCGGCGTCGACTTGCGGGCCTCCTCGCGCAGGCGCTTGCAGACTTCCACGCCGTCCAGGCGCGGCAGCATCAGGTCCAGGACGACTACGTCGTAACTGTTCTCCGACGCCAGCCGGTAGCCATCGAGGCCGTCGGAGGCGTAGTCCACCTCGAATCCGCGGCCCTCGAGGAACTCGCCGACCATTTCGGAAATGTTGCGGTTGTCCTCGACGATCAGGACCAGTCCCGCCGGTTCTTGCGATGCGCGCATGGGATACCCCTTGTCTTCAGCTTTGTGAAACGTGCCTGTCCACGGGTGCAAATCGTGTGAAGACGTTCGGGGTTACTGCGAAAACGGTTTCAAAGCGGGATCCTGCCCCGCAGGATGTCCTTGAACATCACCCAGTCGCCGGCGAAGGAGTACAGCGGATGCCGGAAGGTCGCCGGGCGGTTTCTCTCGAAGAAAAGGTGACCGATCCACGCGAATCCATAGCCACAGCCAATTGCCGCCACCAGCCAGCGCCCATCGGCCGTGGCGACGGCGACGGCGAGCAGGACCAAGGCGCCGCAACTGCCCGCGAAGTGCAGTCGGCGCGAAATCCGGTTGGCGTGCTCGGACAGGTAGAACGGATAGAACTCGCGAAAGCTGGCGAACCGGCGGCTCATGGCGATGCACCCGCCTTCTCCCGCGCCTTCGCCAGGTTCCAGTAGCGGTCCTGTTCGTCGAGCAGCATCGACGCCAACGCGGTCCCATCGGCGTTTGCCAGTGCTTCCATCGCCCGGAACCGTCGCTCGAACTTCCGGTTGGCCCGCCGCAGCGCCGAGCCGGGATCGACCTTGGCGTGGCGCGCGAGATTGGCGCAGACGAACAACAAGTCCCCGATTTCATCCTCCAGGCGGTCGCGGGCAGCGCCGTCGTCCGGTGCATCTGCCACGGCCTGGAACTCCACTCGTACTTCCTCGATTTCCTCGTGCAGTTTGGCGATCACCGGTTCCGGGCCGGGCCAGTCGAAACCGACGCGCGCCGCGCGGTGCTGGAGCTTCACCGCGCGCTGCCATTCGGGCATGCCGCGCGCGATGCCGGCGAGCACGGACGTGTCGCCATCGCCGGCAGCGGCGCGTTCGGCATGCTTGAGCGCTTCCCAGTGGCGCGCCTGCGCATCGGCATCGGCGACATCCGCGTCGCCGAAAACGTGCGGATGCCGGCGCCGCATCTTGTCGGAGATCGCTTCGACGACCCCGTGGAAATCGAATGCGCCACGCTCCTGGGCCATGCGCGCATGGAACACGACCTGCAGAAGCAGGTCGCCGAGCTCGTCGCACAGGTCGGCCATGTCGTCGCGATCGATGGCATCGGCGACTTCGTACGCCTCCTCGATGGTGTAGGGCGCGATGGTCGCGAACGTCTGTGCGACGTCCCATGGGCAGCCCGAAGCCGGATCGCGCAGCCGCGCCATGATGGCGAGCAGCGCATCGACGCCATCGCGCGCCGCCGCGTCGCTCACAACCAGTCCCGCCATGGCAACGACGGATCGCCCAGTGCGATGAATTCACCGTTGAGCAGCGTGTCGCGCCGGTTGTAGCGCAGCGCCCGTCCCTGCAGGTCGATGACGGCGCCGCCAGCCGCTTCCAGCACGCATTGCGCGGCGGCGGTGTCCCATTCGCTGGTCGGGCCGAAGCGTGGATAGACGTCCATCCCGCCCTCGGCGATCCGGCAGAACTTCAGCGACGAGCCCAATGGCACCGGTTCGACATCGCCGATCCGCGACATCAGCGCCATCGTGCGCGGATCGGCGTGCGAGCGGCTTGCGGCAACGCGCAGCGGCGCACTTGCCGGAGCACGCGCGGCGAGCGGAATGTCGTCGTTTCCCTCGCGACGGAACGCGCCGGCGCCACGCGCTGCGTGCCACACCATGCCGGTCACCGGCGCCTGCACCACCGCCAGCACTGGCACGCCTTCGTCGATCAGGGCGATGTTGACGGTGAATTCGCCATTGCGCTTGACGAACTCGCGCGTGCCATCCAGGGGGTCCACCAGCCATAGACGTTGCCACTGCCGTCGCACCAGCGCAGGAACGTCCTCGGCCGATTCCTCCGACAGCACCGGAATGTCCGGCGCCAGCCGTTCGAGGCCTTCGACGATGCAGTGGTGCGCGGCGAGGTCGGCGGCCGTCAGCGGCGACTTGTCGTCCTTGTGCTGGACCGCGAACTCGCTGTCGTAGATGGTCATGATGCGCGCGGCCGCGTCGCGGGCGAGTGCGATGATTCCTTCGCGCAGGGTTTCGATGTCATGCATTTGCGATGTCCCGGTCCAGGTGCTGCAGCCATTCGCGCGCGATGAACAACGCCGCGATCGATCTTCCTTCCGAACAATCCTCGCGCAGCACCAGTTCGTGCAGCGCATCCAGCCTCCATGGCACCAGCTCCAGCTCTTCGGGTTCATCGCCCGGAAGGCGCTGCGGGTAGAGGTCGCGCGCCAGCACCAGGTGCGTCTGGTGGCTCATGTAACCCGGCGCGAGGGTGATCGAACGCAGGATCCGCAGCGAACGCGCGGCGTATCCCGCCTCTTCCTGCAACTCCCGGTTCGCGGCCTGCAGCGGGGCTTCGCCGGCATCGATGCGGCCTTTCACCAGGCCCAGTTCGTAGCGATGCACGCCGGCGGCGTACTCGCGCACCAGCAGCACCGTTTCCGCGTCGAGGAGCGGAACGACGATGACCGCGCCGTGACCGCGACCGTGCAGGCGTTCATAGCGTCGGCGCTCGCCGTTGCCGAACTCCAGGTCCAGCCGCTCCATGCGGTACGGCCCGGCGTCGTGCTCGGTGATGCCGTGGATCGTCGGCAGGCGCCGCGTCACCGCATGGCCCCGCACGCAGGCGTGGATCGCAAGGTGTCCGATGGCACGATGTTCGCGGCGATAATGCCGGGATGCGTGAGAAGGATCATTCCGGAACGATGATAGCGGACGCCGCAGGACGCTGGCGTGCGCGCGACCTGGACGTGCTCTGGCATCCCTGCACGCAGATGCGCGAGCACCATGGCGGTGAAGGTCGCGCGGCCTTGCCGCTGGTGCCGATCGAACGCGGTGACGGCGCGTGGCTGGTCGGACGCGACGGCCGGCGCTATCTCGACGCGGTGAGCAGCTGGTGGACGAACCTCTTCGGTCACGCCGAGCCGCGCATCGCGGCCGCCATCGCGGCCCAGGCGACGACGCTCGAACAGGTGATCCTCGCCGGCTTTTCGCACGCGCCGGCTGTCGAGCTTGCCGAACGCCTGCTCGGCATCGCCCCCCGCCAGGCGGAGCGTGCACCGCTGGCGAAAGTGTTCTATGCCGACAACGGTTCGGCCGGCGTCGAAGTCGCGCTGAAAATGGCCTTCCACTGGTTCCACAATCGCGGCGAGCATCGGCGCACGAAATTCATTGCCCTGGAAAACGGCTACCACGGCGAAACCCTGGGCGCGCTCGCGGTCGGGGACGTTCCTCTCTATCGACGCGTATATGCGCCGCTGCTCGCCGAAGCGCTCTTCGCACCGTCGCCGGATGCCTTTCTCGCAGCGGAAGGGGAGTCTCCATCCGACTGCGCCACGCGCGCCGCCGATGGGCTGCGTGCGCTGTTGGAGGCGAACGCTGGCGAAGTCTGCGCGCTGATCCTGGAGCCGCGCGTGCAGTGTGCCGGAGGCATGCGCATGTACGACGCCTCCTATCTGCGGCATGCGCGTGCGTTGTGCGACGCACACGGGGTGTTCCTGATCGCCGACGAGATCGCGACCGGTTTCGGCCGCACAGGGACCTTGTTCGCGTGCGAGCAGGCAGGTGTCCAGCCGGACCTGATGTGCGTATCGAAGGGCTTGACCGGAGGCTTCCTGCCGCTGGCCGCGGTGCTGGCGACGCAGTCGATCTACGACGGCTTCCTCGACGACACGCGCGAGCGCGCGTTCCTGCATTCGCACAGCTACACCGGCAACCCACTGGCCTGTGCGGCGGCCCTGGCGTCGCTGGACATCTTCGAGGCCGATGGCGTGCTCGCGCGCAACCGCGCAACCGCATCGCGCATGTCCGCCCTCGCCCAGCCGTTCGCGTCGCATCGCCACGTGGCCGACGTCCGGCAGGCGGGCATGATCGTGGCATTCGAGCTCACGCGCGATGGCGACAGGCGCACGCCGTTCGAACCTTCGCTGCGCGTGGGCCTGCGCGCCTATCGTGCCGCGCTCGAACGCGGCGTGGTGCTGCGCCCGCTCGGCGACATCGTCTACTGGATGCCGCCGTACTGCATCGACGAAGATCAGTTGTCGCAGCTCACGGCGGTGACGCGAGCGGCCATCGACGAGGCGACGGCATGCGCGTGAACCGGTTCTTCGTCGACCAACCCCTGCGGACGGGCGCTGACGTCCGCCTGCCCGAAGCGGCTGCCACGCACCTGGTGCGCGTACTTCGCGGTGCGGTGGGCGACCAATGCGTGCTGTTCAACGGCGATGGTTCCGACTACGCCGCGCGCATCCTCGCCATCGGCAAGCGCGACGCGCGTGTCGAGATCACCGGCGTCCACGACCCGGCCAGCGAATCGTCGCTGCCGATAACGCTCCTGCAATCGCTGGCGCGCGGGGAAAAGATGGACCTCGTGCTGCAGAAGGCGACCGAGCTCGGGGTGGCCGGCTTCGTGCCGGTCGCCAGCGAGCGCAGCGAAGTCAGGCTGGATGGCGAGCGCCTGGACAAGCGCGTCGCCCATTGGCGCAACGTCGTGATCGCGGCATGCGAGCAGTCCGGGCGCGCGCGCGTGCCGCCTGTGGCGACCCCGGTCGCGCTACCGCAGGCTCTCGAGAGTTTGGAACCAGCCTCGACCCGGCTGCTGCTCGATCCGGTTGCGACGCTCGCCGCAGGCGACCTGGACATCGACGCAGACCGCCACGTTGTCCTGGCGATTGGCCCGGAAGGCGGCTGGTCACCGCGCGATCGGGCGGCACTGGTCGGTGCCGGCTTCCAGGGCATGCGCCTGGGGCCGCGCATCCTGCGCACGGAAACGGCCGGCATCGCGGCCATCGCGGCGCTGCAGGCGCTACACGGCGATTTCCGCTGAGCGAACCGCTTTCGCGATCAGGCGGCGGCTGCGAGCGCTGCGCCGATCAGGTGTTCGACGTGCTCGAGGTCCGGCAGCAGCGCGGCGTCTTCGTTGAGCACCACGCGGGCACGCACGCCGGTCGGCAGATCACCGCCCTGTTCATCTGCAACGAGCGCGTTGCGCGACACCGTCACCAAGCGTGGGAAGCCTTGGGTCAGCAAGGCGAAGAATGGCGTCTTTGAATTGCCGCCCAGTGCCTTGAGCACGATGACCTTGCTGCCCAGGCCGCCTTTTTCCTCGGCAATGCCCGACAGTCGCGAAAATGCGATCAGTGGAAGCTGCCAGCCGCGCCAGCGGATGCGGCCAAGCAACCAGTCCGGCGCGTTCTCGATCGGGTCCGGATCGGCGAACGACAGCACTTCGGCGATAGTGGCGTTGGGCAGCAACAACCGCGCACCGGCGACCTGGATCAGGACGCCGCGGATATCGTTGGTGGTCGTGGTACTCATCGGGACATCCTCAGGCTTTAGACCCCGGCTTGGGCCGAGGCTGGCCAGCGCGCTGCCAGCAGTTTTGCAAGTTGGACCGGCGTACCGGCTTCGGCCCCGCGGGCGACGAGCGCCTCGGCGGCAACGGCGTCGAAGCAGCCTTCGGATGACTGTCCGGCGACGAATGCACCGCGACCGGCGTGGTTCATGGCGGCATCCACGATTTCCGGATCGCTGCCGCTGAGCAAGACGACGGCGCTGTCGGCCGCCGGCAGGTTGGCGAGAATCCGCGCACCACCGAATGCATCGCCACCGGCGTGGCCGAAGTGTGGCCCGTCCGCGCGCGATTCGACGTCGATATCGGCCGTCAGCACATAGACATGGCCCGGCTGCAACGGCATTCCCGCCTCCACCAGCGCCACCGGCAGGGTCGTGGCACGTTGCATCTGCCTGACGAGCTTGTCGTGGCGACCGCCTTCCAACCGTTGCTGGATCAGCACCGGCTTGGAGAATCCTGCAGGCAGCTCGCCGAGCAACTGGCGCACGGCGTCCGGTCCACCGATGCCGGCAAACACGACCACGGCGCCTGCTGGCGCCGGCGCACGCGCCGGGCGCGCATCTTCGAGTTGCATGTCGGCGATGCGCAGCTGGAGCTCGTCCAGGTCGCGCCTGAACCGGTCGTTGGCGGCCGGCGGATCGACCGGGTGCGGACTCGCCGCAGGGGCGTCCGGACCATCGAATTTCGGCATGCCCAGGTCCAGGCTCGACGCGTCCAGCGCAGCACCCGCATCGGCAGGGACATCGGCTGCGGACTGACCGGGCGAGGAAAAATCGCCGAGTTCCGGAAGTCCTGAAAAATCAGTGTCAGCATCGCCATCGAATTCGGCCAGCACCGGATCGAACATCGACGCCGGCTGCGGGGTCATGTCGAAGTCGCGGGGGACGTCGGCCCAGTGACCATCGACCTCGGTGGCGAAGGTGCTGATGTCGCCATCGCTCTCCGGCCGCTTGTAGACGCTCAGCGGCACGGGGTCGGCCGCCAGCGCGGCCTCGATTTCCGCGCCCGGCGGCAGCACCTGTTCGTGGCGATTGAGCTTGGCGGCCAGGTGGCGCGTCCAGCGTGCGGCGTCCCAGCCTTGGCGCTGCGCGGCCAGTTCGGCCTCGTCGAAGATGACGGTGACGGTCGGATCGGCGAGCAGCCCGTCGAAACGGTCGAGCGCCCCTTCGACCGCGGGCTCCAGCGCGATGAGCAGCGCTTGGGCACCCGCTGCGCGGACGCTGGCTGCGTCGGTTTCGGCGGGATCGGACACCAGCACCACATCGGCGCCGGCTTCGCGCAGCGCGGCCTGCAGGCGATCGCTGGCCGCGCCGTTGCGCGCAAGCAGGGCGACCCGCGTGGCGGAAGCGGTCATCTCTTCACCACTCACGCCGGGGTCCGGTCGGTCGCCGAATCGTCTTCCTCGCGCTCGGCCTGGTCCTGCGCCAGCAGCTCGAACACGTTACGCAGCAGTTCGTGTTCCTGGTACGGCTTGCCGAGGTAACGCTGCACGCCGATTTCGAATGCGCGCTGGCGATGCTTCTCGCCGGTACGCGAGGTGATCATGATGATCGGCACGTCACGCAACCGCGGATCGGCCTTCATCTGCGTGGCGAGCTCGTAGCCGTCCATGCGCGGCATTTCGATGTCCAGCAGCATGAGGTCGGGAACGCGTTCGGCCATGCGGTCGAGCGCATCGATGCCGTCCTTCGCCGTTCCCACCTCGAAGTTGTGGCGCTCCAGCACGCGGCCGGTGACCTTGCGCATGGTGACCGAGTCGTCCACCACCATCACCAGCGGCACCTTGCGCGCCTCGACCACGGGGGCCGGAGCGATGTCACGCGGTAGCGTGGCCTGGCGACGCACCAGCGGAGCGACGTCGAGGATCACGACGACGTTGCCGTCGCCCATGATCGTTGCGCCGAAAATCCCCGGCACCGAAGCCACCTGCGGGCCGACCGGCTTGACC
>Ga0207691_10004897_pt1 | contig 12942 bp, 9 predicted proteins | sample KBSM13metaG_FD_184327 | JGI IMG/M metagenome (GOLD analysis project Ga0207691, IMG submission 184327) | Miscanthus rhizosphere microbial communities from Kellogg Biological Station, Michigan, USA - KBS M1-3 metaG (SPAdes) (version 2) | ecosystem: Host-associated > Plants > Roots > Rhizosphere >... | reverse complement strand
GGGCCACCGCCTGTGCGTGATTGCCGGCGCTAGCCGTGATCACGCCCCGGGCACGCTCGCTGGCCGGCATCAGCTCCAAGCGGTTGCACGCTCCGCGCTCCTTGAAGGAACCGGTAAACTGCAGGTTCTCCAGCTTGAGCCAGACCTGAACCTGCGTCAGCTCCGAAACGGCCGGGCTCTCCACGCACGGCGTGCGCCGCACTTTGCCCGCGATGGTAAACTGCGCGGCAGCAATATCGTTCAAGCGGACCATGGGCGACGCCGGGCGTTGCCGATCATCCTGGCATTGTTTCGTGCTTTTCCCAGCAGTGAGGCAGTGAGGCAGTGAGGCAGTGAGGTAACCGAGGCAGCGCGGCGGCGAGCCACCCGACCGCGCTCCGGAAAGCCGGCCGGTGTGGGCGGAAGGATCCGCTCGGCGCACGTCGCGCACCCGCACCGAGGCGGTGGTTTCGAGCTAAAGTGCGAGCACTTCTCCCGGGCACTTCCGAGCACTTGGCAAGCGCGGGACGAGTGCGGGACGAGTAGCCGCCGAGGACCCAGCAAGCCTCCTCGGCTCCTTGACCAAACCAGCGATATCCCCTAGGATTTAGGACCTCGGAGAGGCATCGGCCAACGCCAAGACCGAGCCACGCCCTTCGAGCTCTGCGAAAAACGCACGTGCAGCAATCCGATCGCGAGAAGACGCTTCAGGCTGCCCAGAAGTACATCGAGAAAAAGAGGTACGACCGGGCAATCGCGGAGTACCAGCGGATCGTCCAAGACGATCCGAACGATGCCCGCACGCTCCTGAAGATCGGTGACCTGCAGGCGCGGTTGTCGGCCTATCCCGAGGCCATCGCGACCTACGACCGCGTGGGGCAGTACTACTCGTCTCAAGGCTTTGCGCTGAAGGCGATCGCGGTCTACAAACAGATTCGGGAGCTGATCAAAAAGCACGCGCCGGATCTGGCAGACCGCTACGGCCATATCGTCCCCAAGCTCGCCGAAATCTACACGCAGCTCGGGCTGACCAGCGATGCCCTGGCCGCCTACGACGAGGTCGCCACCCGTCTGCAGCGCGCGGGCCGCGATCGCGAAGCGATCGAAGTGTTCAGCAAGATGGTCGGGCTCGACACGCAGAACCCGCTGCCCCATCTGCGTCTGGCCGAAGCCCGCTGTCGGGTGCAGAGCCTGGACGAAGCCATCGAGTCGTTCTGGGCGGCCGCCGAGCTCTTGCTCAGCTTGGAGCGGCGTGACGACGCGCTGAAGGTCATCGAGCGCATCCTGCACTTCAAGGTGGACGCCCGCTACGCCTGGGTGGCGGCCGAGCTCTACTTGCAACGCGGCACGCGTGAAGACGGCTTGCAGGCGTTGACCAAGCTACAGGTTTGCTTTCAGGCCGACCCGAAGAACCTGGATACGCTCGGCCTGTTGGCCCAAGCGTTCAGCTTGATCGAGCAAGAGGGCAAGGCGATCGAGGTTTACAAGGAGATGGCGCGCATCGCCCGTGATGCCGAGCGCCGCGATCTGTTCGAGCAGCTGCTCGCCCATTTGCGTGAGGTCGCGCCGCACGACGAGCAAGTGCGCGCGCTGCAGAGCTTGCCGCCCACGCTGGGCAACAACTCTTCGCGCCCGCCGGTCGAGTCGTCTCGCCCGCCCGTCGAGTCGGTGGCGCCGCTCAGCGTCGGTGACAGCGACGTGGAGTTCCTGGACGAAAACACCGAGCGCGACGCGCTCGAAGTCGCTCCGCCCGTGGTCAAGCCCTTGCCTGCGCGGCGGCCGATGATGGCCAGCGCGCCAGACGTGGTGGTCGTCGACGATCGCTTGGAGGCGGCCGAAGAGCTCGCTGATTCGAGCTCGTTCGACGCCTACGCGCACGCGCGCAAAGCGGTGGTCGACGCCGAATCGTTCCGCAAGTTGCGGCTCTTCCCGAAGGCCATCGAGGCCTTGCACATCGCGCTCGAGATCGATCCCCGCTCGCTCGAGATCCGCCAGAAGCTGCGCGAGCTGTTGGTCGAATCGGGTGACCGCGAGGGTGCCATTGCCGAGACGCTGAACATGGCGTCATTGCAGCTCGACGCCGACGATTTCGAACAGACCGAAGCGTTGATCTACGAGGTGCTGGAGATCGAGCCCGGGCACCCGGAAGCGCTGGCCATGCTGGAGCACATCGCTCCGGGTCGAGCGGCTTCCAACTCGCAAAAGCCAGCGCCACGCGACCAGCCCGCGTCGAACGAGGCCTACGATCCGGATGCTCCGTTGCCGTCGTACGACCTGGAAGAGGTCGGCGCGGAACAGGCCATGAACTCGGAATCGGCCAGCTCGTTCCCTCAGCGCCAGGCCTTCGAGCTTCAAAGTGACCCGTTTCAGGCGGATGCGCCGCTACCGAGCTTCCCGATCTCGGAGCGCGCGCTCGACGACTACGAAGAAGAGGTGCACGAGGTCTCCTCGGTCGAAGATTTCGAGCCACCCACGGCCCAGACCGGTGCGCAAAGCACGGAAGGGCTGGAGGACGTGCTCGACGAGGCGGATTTCTTCGCTACCCGTGGTCTGTACGAAGACGCCAAGGCGATCCTGCTCGAACAGCTCACGCGTACGCCGCATCACCCGCTCGTGCTCGAGCGGCTGCGCGAGGTCGACACCGCGCTCGGCTCGTCCGGCGGCAGCCAGACCATCGAGCGCTCGCAGCTGAACAAGAACCAAGGGGAAGAGACGCTCGATTTCGACGTCGCGCAATCACTCGGCGCGCTCGACGAGATGGAGCTGCCCGCGAGCTCCGCTCAGCTGGGCGCCGGCAACGACGTCGACGTCGACCAAGTGTTCGAGAAGTTCCGCGCTGGCATTCGCTCGCAGGTTTCCGAGAACGACAGCGCGACGCACTATGATCTGGGCGTTGCGTACAAAGAAATGGGGCTCATCCCCGACGCGATCAACGAGTTCGAGCTTTCGGCTCGCGATCCGCAGCGTGAGTGCAACTGCTTTGCGATGATCGGCATGGTCTACTTGGAGCAAGGCCAACTCGACCGCGCCGTCGAGTCGTACGTTCGCGCGCTGAGCGCCGCGGACAAGACGGTCGAGCAAGAGATGAACGTTTATTACGATCTCGGCACCGTGTACGAAATGAAGGGCAAGAGCCAAGACGCCCTGTACTATTTCCAGAAGATCGCCCGTCGAGACCCGGGCTACCGTGACGTGAGCGAACGCTTGGCTGCGCTCCAGCCCGAGCAAGGCCGCCCGCCCGCGTCCTCGGGACAGCGCGCCGTCGGCGACCAAGACGAGTTCGACAGCGTGTTCGACGACCTGTTCGAGGGCGGCGGCAAGAGCTCGCGCTAGATCGTTTGCTTCGATGGTCAGGAGCATCATGTCACTGAGGGTAAGTGCGCTCACGCTTTCTGTTGGCCTCTTGCTGGCGCTCAGCACCGCGGTTGGCTGCAGTAGCTCCCACGCGGGCTCGGGTCCCGGTGCGACGGCTGGGCGCTCGGGCGGAAGCGGCGGAGGTTCGAATGGCAGTGCTGGTTCCTCACCCAACGGCGAGAGCAGCGCCGGCAGCACGAGTGCAATCGTGGAGCCGGGTGGCCCCTGCACCGCCAACTGTCCGACCGGCAGAGTGTTCGCCTGTTACGACAATTGCCCCGTCGGCGCTTGCGACGAATCAGGCTTTGCCGGGGAACCCTGCTCGTGGTTCTACCCCACGGAGATCAACGCGCAGACCATCTACTGTCGTAAGGGTCAGACTGCGACCTATTGCTTGGATGCGCTGGCGCAGAAACTCCTGTCTTACCAAGTCACTTGCAGCGATGGCACGCCGACCGTGACCCCTTGCAGCGCTGGCTGCGAGGTCAGCAGTAGCGGTGACGCCGCCTGCGGGCCTTGAGCCGCGTTTCGGCGTCCGCTTGGTTTTGCGTTGGCTAAGCGGGGGCTCGGGCGGTGCGAGCAGTGGCTCGGGCGGCGTGAGCAGCAACGCTGGCTAGCACGGCACAAACGCAAACGAGGCGCGGTCCCCTCGCAGGGACTGCGCCTCGCCAGCCGTTGCCTATGCTGCTCTTAGCGGGTCAGGGCAAGCACTGCCACATCACGGTGTTGCACAGGATCACGCCGAGCGCGTCCGATCCGCAACTACCGCCGCCATCGAAGTTCTTGTTGCCGTTTGCCGAGCAGCTCGTGCTCGCCTGGCAGTAGCCGCAGACGGTGCCGCAAGTGCCGCCGTGGACGCCGAGCCGAGTGTAGCCGAGGCCCTTGCAGATCGCCTCCGCGTGGAATTGGCCGCCATGATTCAGCATCGAAACCCAGGCTTCCGCGCCCGAGGCGCTGCACACGGTCCAAGTCAAGTTGGCGTCGCCGGGGTCAGCGCCGCTCATACAGGCTTCGACCGCGAGCGAATGGCACTTACCAGCAAGGCACGCCTTGCCCGCAGCGCAAACGTTGCCGCACGAGCCGCAGTTGGCAGCGTCCGTCTTCGTGTCGGCGCAATACTGCGCGGGGGCCGTGCCGCAGGTGGCGAGGTTGGCACCGCAGGTGGTGGTGCACGCACCATTCGAACAAACCTTACCAGCGCCGCAAGTGGTGCCGCAGGTCCCGCAGTTCACGTTATCGCTCTTGAGGTCAGCGCAATAATTCGTGCCGTTCAACGAGCAGGTGGCGTCACCGCCGCCACACGTCACGACGCAAGCGCCTTCCGAGCACATCTGCCCGGCTGCGCAAGTGTTACCGCAGGTGCCGCAGTTGGCGTTGTCTTGCTTCAGGTTCGCACAATAGTCCGTGTCGTCCTTGCTGCACATCGAGTTGACGCCACCGCAGGTGGTGGTGCACTCGCCATTCGAGCAAACCTCGCCAGCGCTACAAGTCGTGCCGCAGGCACCGCAGTTGGCGTTGTCGCTCTGCAGCTTCGCGCAATAGGGCGTGCTAGCGCCGCAGAACGTGTCCGCGCCGCCGCAGGTCACGCCGCACCTGCCGTTGGCGCAAACTTCGCCAGCACCGCAGGCACTGCCGCAACTGCCGCAGTTCGTGTTGTCGCTCCCCAAATTGGCGCAGTAGGCGTTGTCGCCCGTGCCGCACGCCGACGAAGCACCGCCGCAGGTGATCTCACAGTGACCGTTGTTGCAGGATTCGCCCGCGTCGCAGCTGGTGCCGCAAGTGCCGCAGTTCGTGTTGTCGGTCTGCAAGTTGGCGCAGTAGCTGGCGTTGCCGCTCGTGCAGATGGAGCTCGCACCGCCGCAGGACGTCGTACACTTGCCGTCCGAACAGACCGTGCCCGCGCCGCAGCTGGTGCCGCAAGTGCCGCAGTTCGTGTTGTCGGTCTTCAGGTTGGCGCAGAAGCTTACGTTGTCGATCGTGCAGATGGAGCTCGGGCCGCCGCAGGACGTCGCACACTTGCCGTCCGAACAGACCGTGCCCGCGCCGCAGCTGGTGCCGCAAGTGCCGCAGTTCGTGTTGTCGGTCTTCAAGTTGGCGCAGTAGGTCAGGTCTTCCGTGACGCACTTCGAATCCGTGCCGCCGCAGCTCACCGCGCATTTGCCGTCCGAACAGACTTGACCCGCTGCGCAAGCGTGGTCGCAGCTGCCGCAGTTGTCGTTGTCGCGTTTGAGGTCGACGCAAACGTCGCCAGACGCAGGCGCGCCGCCAGCGCCGTCCAAGTCGGCGCTACAGGCATTGAGCCCCTGCTGACAGCTGAGCACGCATTCGCCCGCGGTGCAGACCTGCCCAGCGCTACAAATGGACCCACACTCGCCACAGTTTGCGCGATCGGTCTGCGTGTCGACGCACGCCCCGGCGCACTCGCTTTGCTGCGCGGCACAGTTGAGCGCACATTTGCCGTTCGAACAGACCTCACCCGCGTCGCAGGCGTCGCCGCACGCACCGCAATTGCTGGGATCCGAGTTCAGATCGGCGCATCGCGTGTCGCACTTGCTCGTACCGCCGCCGCAGGTCAGCGCGCATCGCCCTTGTGAGCAAACCTCGCCCGTTTCACATTGGGTGCCGCATTCGCCGCAATTTTCCGGATCGGAGCTCACGCTGACGCAGCGCGCATCGCACTGCACTTGCCCGCTTACGCACGGGTCACTGCTGCTCTCGCCCGCTGCACCGGCGAGATTGGCCTGTCCGGCACTGCCTGTTGCGCCGGACTGTCCAGCAGGTTCGAGCGGTCGGTCATTGTCGCTGCAGGCACCGAGCAAGGCTCCCGCGATGATCGCGGCGAGGACGCCGCGTTGCATCGCGGTCTTGATAGAGCTCATTGAGGTTTTACTCTTTGTTGAAGGTGGCGCGCGATCTGCGCGGCTCACCACAACGGGGCTCTAACGGAGTTGCGAACCGTGAGATTAAGGTCGTCGCCAGGTCGAGTTGTCGAATCCCGATTCGAGTCGCCCTCGTGCTGACCAGACCCGCGCCTAGCCTCGACGAATCATCCCGTCTCGGGACACATCGGCTTTGTGCACGAAGCAGGTTCGAGCCCTTCGAGCAGCGTTGGCAATGGCAATCCAAGAATTCGGCGGACGACATTGGAGCTGTACGCTACGCTCGAACCATGCTTCGAGGATGGTGGGGTGCGGCGTCATTTTTCGTCGTTGCCTGCGGTGGGAAGAGCGCTCACCTGGGCGCCGCGGGCGCCACTGCCGCGGACGAGCCGCGCGAAAGCGGAGGCGCGAGCGGTTTCACGGCTGCTTCCGGCGCCGGTAGCAAGGCGCTCGCCGGGGCTTCGAACAGCGCAGCGAACGGCGGCAGCGCGAGTGGCAGCGCAGGCAGCAACGCTGCTCGGGGCGGCGCAGCAAATGCCGGCGCAGCAAATGCCGGCGCAGCAAATGCTGGTGGTGCCGCGCTCGAAGCGTGTACGCCCGGCGCCGTTCGCTGCAAAGCGGTGCGCGAGCGCTGCGACGAGAGCGGCAGTTGGGTGAGGGAAAGCTTCGTGTGTGCGGTGGACATCACGGCGGCACAAGAGGAGCAAGCGGCCTGCGCCGTGAAGTCTGACGGGAAGATGGCTTGCTTTGGTGACTTCGTGAATTTGATGCCGGCGCTCGTCGGCAACGCGCCCCCTCGATCGTGGGTAAAGCTGATCCTTGCCGACGACCCAATCGATCCGCTCGATCACCAGCTCTGTGGCATCGACCAAGCGGGAGAGTCTGCATGCTGGGGCTCGAAACCTCCGCTCCGGACCTTCGGCCCCACTCGGTATATCGCGCATGGCTCGGGGGGTCTTTGTGTGGTCATGCCTGGCGGCGAGCCATTCTGTTATTCGGACTTCGGCTCCGGGGTCATGGAACCAAAGCTGCCGAGTCAAGGGCCATTCCAGGCGCTCTTGATGCAGAATGATCTCCTGTTTGGCTTGCGCGTGGACGGCACGGTCGACGTAGCAGAGCCCTCCTATTCGCTGCCCGCAGGCGTCTACACGCAGATCAGCGCCGGCAGCTACGCGCTATGTGGTCTGCGGCAGGACCGTACACTGGCCTGCGCTCCACGGGCGGCGCCACCCGCGCTCGCGTCGCAGCATTTCATCGAGCTGGCCGTCAACTACTGGGGCTGCCTGTGTGCCATCCGTGAGGATCAGAGCGTGGTCTGTGATGGTCTCGGGAGCGGGTATGATTCGACGTACGGGACACCTCCGTCGGATAAGTTCACTCGCTTGGTCGCGTCCCAGTTCTTTATGTGCGGCATACGTGTGGACGGTTCGCTCGAATGCTTCGGTGAGGCTCCACCGAGGCCACCCGCGGATTGGTAGCCTGCCCGTCGAAAGATCGAGCTCGACGAGCGAGGTATGCTTGCCTTGCCTGCGAACCGAGAGCAGGCGTAGCCTCGGGGGATGTTGTCGGCCGAGCGCGATCGTCGCACCTGGAGCGATACGGATCGACCCGGCGAGCGCTTCACGATCAGCCGCCCCATCGAGGGCGTCGAGGTCATGTCGATCCGCGGGTCGCACCGTCATTGGCGTGAAGCCCACGACGCCTTCACCTTGGCCGTCGTTCATCGTGACCAAAAGCGGGTGATCGCAGACTGGCGAACGCGCGGTCGAACGCTGTCGACTGCGTGTGGAGGGATCATGGCCATCGAGCCCGGCGAAACGCACGTCACCGAGCGGCTCAAGTTGCAAGGCGGCGCTGCAAACTTCGACGTCGTGCGCTTCGCCCCCGCGCTCGTCTCGGACGCGGCCCGAGGCTTCGGGGCTTCAGCGCGATTTCATTTCGATACTCCCGCGATCGAGGATCCGTCGAGCTTCGACGCGCTGCTCGGCCTCGTGCGCGCGGTTGCCAGCGGCGACCCATTCGAAATCGATTGCGCGAGGAGCCAGGCGCTGCACGCGCTGATCTCACGGCTCAGCGAAGGCCGGCGAGCGCTGCCCAACCTCGACCCGGTGCGGGACTACCGCTTGCGCCGAGTGCGAGAGTACCTGCACGCGCATTTGGGTGCACGTCCGACGCTTGCGGAGCTCGAGGCGGTTGCGGATCTCGGTCAATGGCGCCTGTGCGTGGTCTTCAAGCGCAGCTACGGGGTCACGATTGGCCAATATTGGAACGCCCTTCGGCTGGCAGAGTCGGTGCGCTGCCTGCAGCGCGGCCTGTCGATAAAGATGATTGTTTCGACGCTCGGCTACGTCGACGAGCCGTACTTTTCGCGCGTGTTCAAGGCTCACTACGGCGTGGCCCCCGGTGCTTGGCTCAAGCTCTTTCGCGAAAACGATCGCCTGACTCGTCTCAGGCGGTCGCGGTTCTCTGCCGACTAACGCTGCCGTCGTGCGCGGGACAGCTCAGGGTTCCAACTGGAGGACCAGAACGTCGACCAGTCCGGCGTTCGGCCCCTGCAGTGAGCCTGCGGTGAAACCAGCCGCATACACGTTGCCCGCAGCGTCGGCAGCCAAGCCGAATGGGAACTCGTTCTGCGTACTGCCAAACTGAACGGTTCGTAGCACTGCACCCGTGGTATCGAGCTCGCGCACGAAGCCGTCGACGGCGCCTGCGTTGCTGTTGCCCTCGAAGGACCCCGAGGTGTATCCGCCGATGAAGACATTGCCAGTCGGGTCCACGGCCATAGCCATGCCGATATCCACATTGCTGGTCCCCAGTTGCCGAGTCCATTCCACGGCGCCCGCAGAATTCAGCTTGCGGACGAAGGCATCCCCGTCTCCCTGCAGCGGCGCTTGAAGCGATCCGAGAGTGGAACCCGCGAGGTAGACTCCGCCGGCGAGATCCAGCGCCAGCGCGTACACATCGTCGTCCCGGCCAGTTCCGAACTGATGCGTCCAGAGTGCGTGGCCAGCGGAGTCCAGCTTGCGCACGAACGCATCGTAAGCGCCGGCGTTCTCGCCTTCGAGCGCGCCACTCGTGCGCCCAGCCACGTACAGGTCACCCGCAGCGTCGACGGCCATGGCATGAATCAAATCGTCCGCGCCAGTGCCGAACGGTAGCTCCCAGAGCACGTGACCTGCGCTGTCGAATTTGCGCACGAACGCATTGGTGATCCCTCCGCTGTCGCCCGGAGTCGTGAGGGTGTAGCCTGCGACGTAAAGGTTGCCCGCGGGCTCTAGCGCAACCGCGTAGGCGACGTCGTCGCCGCTCGATCCAAATTGCTGACTCCAGAGCAGGTTGCCCGCAGCATCCAGTTTGCGGATGAAGCAATTGCGGCCGCCAGCGTTCGGCCCTTCGCCGGCGTTCGAACCTGCCATTGATCCAAAGCTCGCACCGACCACGTAAATGTTCCCAACCCCATCCGTGGCGATGGAATTGCTGGCATCGCCTGCGTCGGAGCCAAACTGTCGGGTCCAGAGCACGTTGCCCGAAGCGTCGAATTTGCGCACAAAGGCGTCCTCGCCGCCTGCGTTCGTGCCCTGAAGAGAGCCGGTCGTGTAGCCCGCGACCAAGACGTTGCCGGCCGCGTCAACGGTGACAGAGGACGCCACGTCGCGCTCGTTGGTTCCGAACTGCCGGAACGCGGAACCCGCAATACACACGCGGTCTGAAGCGGGTGTTCCGCCCGCCTGTTCGACTTCCTGCCAACGGCAGTGGCGCCATTCGCTGCACGCCGGCGCGTTCGCTTGGCTGCTGTAAGTTCCGAGTGGGCACGCGCTGCACTCGATATCGCGGGTCTCCGTCGCTGCCGCGGTGACGTGCTCACCAGCTGGGCATTGCGACGGCGACCGGTCCGGCGTGGAGGCGTCGAGGTCTTGGACATCGTCGCCGCCGCTGCCGCCCGCTTCACCGCTGACGGCTGCTGCTGCTCCCGCATCGCTGCCATCGCCGGCCTGCGGATGCGTCGACAGCGCTCCGGCCTGCCCAGCCTCTGGGTCGCCGGTCTCGAGCGTGGAAGCGACGCCCGCCTGTGAGCCACCGCCTCGAGCATCCTGCCCCGCGCTGCCGTTTTTGCCGCCCGGCCCAGCGTCGACGTGACCACATGAGGCGTGCAGTAAAATCGCCGCGTAGCAGACGGCGCCTCGGAGGCTGCTTCGTTTGGTGGACACAGGTTCGCCCCCCCGAGTTAGCACGTCTGAGGCTGGGCAGATTGAACTGGCTTGCTGGGTCGGGTGTTCAGCCGCCGTCGCGTCGTTCAGCGCACGGGCGGACGGCAATCGGAGGTCACTTCGACGTGCAGGCTCGTGTCCGAAGCGCGCAGCACGGAGCTTTCGATGGTCAGACCACCCGTCGAAGCGTCGAACGTGTAGTCCGAAGGCGCGAGCGTACGCTCGGGCTGGTCGTTGGCCACGACCACGACGGCCGTTACGTGCTCGTCGTCATGGAGCTCGAGCGTGTAGTCTGTCTGTAACAGCGAGCGAGCGAACTCCGCGACGCCACTCAGAGCCGGTGCGTAGGAGTCACACAGCGAAAACACGTGCTTCGGGTCGCCGATGACATCGATCAGGTTGCTGGCGTAACTCTGCCCGCTGCCGAGCTGACACGAGAACGAGGGTGCGAAGACGATGCCTTCGAGTAGGGAGTTGCCGGAGGCGAAAGCGACGGCGGAAGTACTGACCCAAGTCTCTTGGGGTTGAGCCGGGGGCGAGCGGTATCCGCGTGTAGTTGCCCTGAGCGGACGGGATGTAGTCGACGTAATAGCCTTGGCCGGTGCATTGGTCGTAGGGGCCGAAGATGCCGCGTCCAGCGCAATACCCGAGCAAGTTGTCGTAGGTCTGCCCGTCGAATGTGAATGACTGGCTGCAGGCGTTCACTTTCGAATCGGTCACCCGTGCGATGCACCAAACATCGTCCGTGGTCTCGCAGCGGTACTGGCACTTCACGACCGACTGCCCCGGGTCGCAAGCGGGCTTCGCATCGGCGCGCTCCGCGTCCGTGCATGGTCGTGAGACGTACCCGTCGCACGACGCCAGGGCGTCGCCGCCGAACGCGCTGGAGTGCTCGGTCCCTGCGATCATCGTGCCGGTGTCCGTGAAGGCCGCACACGTCACGTCGCGACCAGCCAGGTGGATCGTCCCCTTGGTGCTGTAGCTGTACATGTCACAACCGGAGGTGCAGGGCGTCGATGCGATCTCTTGCCGCGTTGCCGTCAGCTCTGCGTCGTACCCGCGCAGGCAATCGGACGGCAGGCTCACGTCGTCCTCGTCGGAAATGACGAGAAATACGGCGTTCTTCGCTAGGGCGCTGGGCGGTTGGGTCACGTACCGTGCGAGCGTGCACAGCGGTTGTTCGCTCGGCGAGCCCGTCCCGCCGAGCGCGAGGATCTGGTCTGCGACGCCTTGCTGCGCGCCCTGGAACTCCGCGTCCGTCATATCGGGCCGGATCACGGCGATTGGCTCGGGAGAGCGGAACGTCCAGCTCCCGTGGGCGCGGTAGGACACGGTACCCTCCGGATCGGGGCAACTGATCGGCGTCCCGGCGGGATCGGTGCACGACTGTTCGAACGTCGTGACCGCGGGGGAGTACGCCTGAGCCGTTGCCGGATCCTTCCAGGAGACGAATGGCGTTCCGGTGATCGGCGCGCGCGCTTTCGCACTATCGGCGCCGTATTGCGTCGGCGTGAGCAAGAACACCCGCACCGAAGCACCCTTGACGTTCGTCAGCAGGTCGCGCAGACCCGCGGCCAGCTGGTCTCGCGACCAAGCCAGGCTTTTCGAATTGTCGGCGACGATCACGAGATCGAACGGCTCCGGCTCGCTCAGCGTCACTCCTGCAAGGCTCACGTCCCGCCGGCAATCAGCCATCGTGGCGCCTCCGGACCCGGGCACGATCGTGGCCGCGCGACTGCTACCGCCACCGCTACTGGAGCCGCTGCCCGCCGCGCTGCCGCCAGCGGCTCCGCGCTCCCCGTGCTCGCTGTTGCCGCAGCCTGCGAGCCAGAGGACGAGCGCAGCGGCGCCGGCCGCGGCCAAGCGCGCAGGCACTGCTGTCCCGTCCCCAATCCGCGCCAAAGTCGTCCTAGGTAAGCAGATTGCCGCTGATTTGCAATATCGGCGGGATTCAGGCTGGCCTTTCCATCCCCCCGGACCGACTTCGGTTTCGGCTGCGCGTTCAGTGGGAGGGGCGCTCGCGGTCCAGCAGCGCAGCTCGCTGAGACAAGAGTTGTCGCCCCAGCGTGTCCGCGAGTCACTCGCGCTCCGCGCCCGCATGCTGAGCTCGCGGCTGTGCGTGAACTGCGAGAGCAGAACTGGTCATCTGCGTCTCGCCGAGCAAGTCGAGTCGTGCCATCGAGTTTGATATCCACAGTAGCTCGATTGCGAATAGAGAAGCGCGCGGCGGCGACGAACCCGGCAAGTGGAAACCTCGGCGCAACACGTGGACGTAACGGAAACCGCCAGCGTGCGTTGCAATCGCCTTCCCTCAATCTTAGGGAGCAAAGAATTTGTCGCATGGTTGCTTCGACTCGACCATGGGGTGACATGACCGTGGCGGGGTCACCCCATGCATCGTGCACTGTCGCGCACGGACGATGTGAAACGCTAAAACGCCTCCTCTGATCACGTTTTTGGTTCATCTAATTGGCAGCACGTGATAGCCACAAACGCGGTCGCGCGCGTCACGCGCGGGGGAG
>Ga0207691_10004896_pt1 | contig 12944 bp, 8 predicted proteins | sample KBSM13metaG_FD_184327 | JGI IMG/M metagenome (GOLD analysis project Ga0207691, IMG submission 184327) | Miscanthus rhizosphere microbial communities from Kellogg Biological Station, Michigan, USA - KBS M1-3 metaG (SPAdes) (version 2) | ecosystem: Host-associated > Plants > Roots > Rhizosphere >... | reverse complement strand
ATCCGGGCCAGGCGAAGGTCTGGATGAGCTACGGCCACGCGCTCAAGACCGCCGGGCGCCAGGAGCAGGCGGTGGCCGCATACCGCCGCAGCATCGCGCTCGAGCCCGGCTTCGGCGAAGCCTACTGGAGCCTGGCCAACCTCAAGACCGTGCGCTTCGACGCCGCCGACCTCGCGGCGATGCGCGCGCAACTGGCGCGCACCGACCTTGCGGTGGAGGACCGCTTCCACTTCGAGTTCGCACTCGGCAAGGCACTGGAGGACGCCGGCGACTACCCCGCCTCGTTCGCCCACTACGAGGCCGGCAACGCACAGCGCCGCGGCACAATCCATTACAGCGCCGACGAAACCGCCAGCCGGGTGGACCGCACCTGCCGCATTTTCTCCCGCGAGTTCTTCGCCGCACGCACCGGCGCCGGTTGCGCCATGCCGGATCCGATCTTCATCGTCGGCCTGCCACGCTCCGGTTCGACCCTTCTCGAGCAGATCCTGTCCAGCCACTCCGCGGTGGAGGGCACGATGGAACTGCCGGAGCTGATCTCGCTCACACGTGACCTGCGCAAGCGAACGGATGCGCCGGCGTCGACGCCGTACCACGACGTGCTGGCGGCGCTCGACCACGCCGAGTTGCGCGCGCTCGGCGAACGCTACCTCGACCACACCCGCGTGCAGCGCCGCAGCGACGCGCCGTTCTTCATCGACAAGATGCCGAACAACTTCGCGCACGTCGGCCTGATCCACCTGATGCTGCCGAACGCGAAGATCATCGACGCCCGCCGCCATCCGCTGGCCTGCTGCCTGTCCGGCTTCAAGCAACACTTCGCCCGCGGCCAGCACTTCACTTACGGGCTCGAGGACATCGGCCGCTATTACCGCGACTACGTGCGGCTGATGGCGCACTTCGACTCGGTCCTGCCCGGCCGCGTGCATCGCGTCGTCTACGAAGCGATGGTCGAGGACACCGAGTCGCAGGTGCGGCGCCTGCTCGCCTACTGCGGGCTGCCGTTCGAGGACGGCTGCCTGCGCTTCTTCGAGAACACCCGCGCCGTGCGCACCGCCAGCTCCGAGCAGGTACGCCGCCCGATCTACAAGGAGGGCGTCGACCATTGGCGCCATTACGAACCTTGGCTCGACCCGCTCAAGGCCGCGCTCGGCCCGGTGCTCGACGCCTACCCAGAGGTACCGCAGTTCACAGAGATCACCGCGTAACGTCCATCACCGGGAGGGAGCCATGCAACCCACCAGAAAATCGAAGAACGTGCCCGTGCGCCTGCGGCGGCTGCCGTTGGCGGTGGCGATCTGCCTTGCAGCGAGCACCGGCGCGTTCGCCCAGGACGCGAGCGGCACGCAGGATCCCGCCACTCCGGCGGATGCTGCTGCGCAGGCACCGGCCACGCCCCCGGCACCGGCCGCGCCACCGCCCGAGGCCAGGAGCGCCACGCTGGAGACGATCACGGTGACCGCGCAGAAGCGCGCCGAGAACGTGCAGAAGGTGCCGATCAGCATGCAGGTGCTGAGCACCGAGAAGCTCGAGCAGCTCGACATCAAGGACTTCGACGATTACGTGAAGTACCTGCCGAGCGTCTCCTACCAGAGCTTCGGCCCTGGCTTCTCCTACGTGTACATGCGCGGCGTGGCGAGTGGCGGCGACGGCAATCATTCCGGCTCGCTGCCGAGCGTCGGCATGTACCTGGACGAGGAACCGATCACCACGATCCAGGGCGCGCTCGACATCCACATCTACGACATCGCCCGGGTCGAGTCGCTGTCCGGTCCGCAGGGCACGCTGTACGGCGCCAGTTCGGAAGCCGGCACCATCCGCATCATCACCAACAAACCCGATCCAGGCGTTTTCGCTGCCGGTTACGGCGTCGAGGCCAACGCCATCGACGGCGGCGGCACCGGCTGGGTGACCGAGGCCTTCGTCAACGCACCCCTGAGCGACAACGCCGCGATCCGCCTGGTCGGGTGGGACAAGAAGGACGCCGGCTACATCGACAACGTCTCGCGCCCGCGCACGTTCCCGTCCTCCGGCATCACCGTCGACAACACCGACCGGCTCGAGGACGACTACAACAGCGCCTACACCACCGGCGCGCGCGCCGCGCTCAAGATCGACATCAACGACAGCTGGTCGGTGATGCCCACGCTGATGGGCCAGCACCAGGTGGCCAACGGCAGCTTCGCCTTCGACGAGAGCATCGGCGACCTCCAGCTAAGCCACCGCTTCCCCGACACCTCTGACGACCTCTGGACCCAGGCCGGGCTCACGGTGCTGGGCAAGATCGGCAACTTCGACGTCACCTACGCCTTCTCCCACCTCTCGCGCGACGTGGACACCGAGTCGGACTACGCCGACTACTCCTACTGGTACGACGTGCTCTACGGCTACGGCGCGTACATCTGCGACAACTTCGACCCGGTCAGCTTCGGATGCGCGCCGGGTGGTTCGCTGATCGATCCGACCCAGTACATCAATGGCAAGGACCAGTACACCAAGCGCAGCCACGAGCTGCGCATCGCCTCGCCGAGCGACCAGCGCCTGCGCTTCGTCGCCGGCCTGTTCTGGCAGCAGCAGAACCACGACATCCAGCAGCAATACAAGATCAACGGGCTCTCGCCGCAGCAGTCCGTCGCCGGCTGGCCAGACACGCTCTGGTTGACCAAGCAGGTACGACGGGATCACGACGAGGCGATTTTCGGCGAGTTGTCCTACGACTTCACCGACAAGTTGACGGGCACCATCGGCGGCCGCCATTTCCGCACCGAGAACAGCCTCGAGGGCTTCTTCGGCTTCGGCGACTGGGGCTGGGTCTCGTCCTACGGCCAGGCGATCTGCCCTGCGGGTGCGCCCACGTTCCATGGCGCACCGTGCGAAACCTTCGACAAGACGACGTCCGAGACCGGCACGCTGGGCCGCGCCAACCTCACCTACGAATTCACCGACGGGCGCATGGTCTATGCGACCTGGTCCGAAGGCTTCCGTCCCGGCGGCATCAACCGTCGCGGCACCCTGCCGCCGTACCAGGCCGATTACCTGACCAACTACGAGCTCGGGTTCAAGACCGCCTGGTTCGACCATCGCCTGGTCCTCAACGGTGCGGTGTTCGATGAAAAATGGCGGGACTTCCAGTTCTCCATCCTTGGCGCCAACGGCCTGACCGAAATCAAGAACGCCGCGCAGGCGGAGATCCGCGGCGCCGAAATGGACTTCAACTGGGCCGCCACCTACAACCTGCGCGTCAACGGCGGCATCGCCTGGTACGACCCGAAACTCACCGAGAACTACTGCGGCTTCACCGACCTGGAAGGCAATCCGATAACGGATTGCCCGCCGGGCACCATCAATCCGACCACGGGCGATCCCGTCGACGGACCCGAGGCGCCCGAGGGGAGCCGCCTGCCGGTCACCGCCAAGCTCAAGGGCAACCTCGGGGCGCGCTACACCTTCGACCTCGCCGGCGGCGAGGCCTACCTCGCTGGCGTGGCTGTGTACGAGGGCGAGCGGCCCTCGGACCTGCGCGTGGTGGAGAACGGCATCATCGGCAACCTCGACTCGTACTGGCTGTTGGACTTGTCGGCCGGCTTCGGCAAGGACAACTGGGCGATCGACCTGTTCCTCAACAACGCGACCGACGAGCGCGCGCAGGAGTATCGGTTCGCGCAATGCGCCGAAGCGGCGTGCGGTCAGGAGAAGTACCTCTACACCGCGCAGCCGCGCACCCTCGGCATCCGTTTCTCGCAGAAGTTCTGATTCCCGCCAGCCGGCGGCGGCCGCAAGGCCGCCGCCTTTTCTTTTTCCGGATGCCATCGATGGAGTTCCGCATGCAAAAACCCTGGCTGGGCGCGCTGTTCGCCGTCGCCATCGCCTTGCCCTGTGCCGCCGCGCCGGCGCTGACGCCCGAGCAGGCGCGGGCACGGGCGATCTACGCCAAGCTCATTTCGTACAAGACCTCGGTCGGCGAGGGCCAGGTGCCGAAGATGACCGACTACCTGGTCGGCCTGTTCCGCGACGCCGGATTTCCGCAAAGCGACATCCACGTGCTCCCGCTCGGCGAGACCAATTCGCTGGTGGTGCGTTACAGGGGTGACGGCAGCGGCGGCAAGCCCATCCTGCTGATGGCGCACATGGATGTCGTGGCCGCCGATCGGAAGGACTGGACGCGCGACCCGTTCAAGCTCATCGAGGAGAACGGCTACTTCTTCGGGCGCGGCACCAGCGACGTCAAGGATGGCGTGGCGACATTGTCGGCCACCTTCCTGCGGCTGAAGGCCGAAGGCTTCGTGCCGACGCGCGATCTCGTCATCGTCTTCACCGGCGACGAGGAAACGGAAATGGCGACCACGCAGGACCTGGTCGACCACCACCGCGCCCTGCTCGATGCCGACTACGCGCTCAACGCCGATGGCGGCGGCGGCACGCTGGAGGAAAACGGCACACCACGTATCTACAGCATTCAGACCGCGGAGAAGGCCTACGCCGACTTCGAGCTGACCGTGCACAACCCGGGAGGCCACAGTTCCTGGCCGCGCCCGGACAACGCGATCTACCAGCTCGCCGATGCGCTGAAGAAGGTGCAGGCCTATCGCTTCCCGACGATGTGGAACGACACCACGCTGGCGGAGTTCACGGCGGAGGGGAAGGTCGCGCCGGGCGAACTCGGTGCGGCAATGCGCGCGTTCGCGAAGAACCCGCGCGACGAGGCGGCAGTCGAAGCGCTGACGCGTGATTCTTCCCAGATCGGCCGGATCCGCACGACGTGCGTTGCGACGATGCTGCGCGGCGGACACGCGAAGAATGCGTTGCCGCAGTCAGCGACGGCGAACATCAACTGCCGGATCTTCCCGGGCGTCGCGATCGACCAGGTGCGACAGACGCTGCAGGACGTTGTCGGCAAGGGCGTGGAAGTCGTCACCACCGGCCATCCGACCGCCAGCGACCCCTCGCCGCTGCGTCCGGACGTCATGGCCGCCGTGGCCCGCGCCGTGCACACGATCCATCCCGGCGTGCAGGTCGTCCCGAACCAGGCCTCGGGCGCGAGCGACGGCCTCTACTTCCGGGCGGCCGGCATCCCGACCTACGGTGTCGGCGGCATGTTCATCAAGGACAGCGATTCGCTCGCGCACGGGCTCAACGAACGCGTGCCGGTGCAGGGGTTCTACGACGGCCTCGGGTATTGGTACGTGTTGCTGAAGGATCTGGCGGGACGCTGATTCGAGGGCTGAGCCGCTCTGCCCGCCTGTGCCATGATCGGGCGGGCTTTCCGCTGGGCCGCAGCAATGCCTGAATCCGTCCGAGCCGCCGCCGTCCCTGCGCTGCTGGCGCAACTGCGTGCGGCGCTGGCGCGCGGGGACGCGGGCGACGCCGAACGGCTTGCGGCGGCGGTGGCCGATGCGGACCCCGGCCACGAGGCGGCATCGGCCTACCTTTCGACGCAGGCGCGGTTGCGTGGCGACGCTTCGACAGCGTTGATGCACGCCGAGCAGGGTCTGCGCGCACACCCGACCTCGGCGCTGCTGCTGTTCAATCGCGGCGCCGCGCAGTTCGACAGGGACGATCTGACCGACGCCATGGCGAGCCTGCAGGCCGCGCTATGCGCACAGCCGGACTTCCTCCTGGCGCGCTTCTGGCTCGGCAGCCTGCAGCAGCAGTCCGGACAGGCCGAGGCGAGCCTGCATACGCGCATGCACGCGCTGACCGACGCCGAGCGCCAGGGCTTCCTGCTCGGTGCGGCGCAATTGCCGGCCGAGGCCCGGCAGCATATCGACGCCGCCATCGCCGCGGTGCACCAAGCCCGCGCGCGGGCGCTGACGGCGGCGCTGCAGCCGCTGCGCGAACGACACGGCGACGCGGCGTTGCAACGGGTCATGCAGGCGCTGGGGCGGCACGTCGGTCATCCGGCGCCGCGGCCATCGAATCCGCTGCAGGAGCCGAGCTTCCTGTTCTTGCCGGGCCTTCCCGACCGGCCATGGTGGCCACGCGACGACTTTCCGTTCCTGGCCGCGCTCGAAGCCGCCACCGACGCGATCCGCGCCGAACTGATGGACGTGCTGGTGGACGAGGAAGAACTGGTCCCGTACATCGACATGCCCGATGCGGCGCCCGCCGCCGCGACCTGGCGCGCGCTCAATCGCTCGCCGCGCTGGAGTGGTTACCACTTTTATCGCGACGGCACCCGCGTCGATGCGCATTGCCAGCGCTGCCCGCGCACCGCCGCGGCGCTCGAAGGGCTACCGCTCCTGCGCCTCCCCGGGCACGGCCCGGAAGCGATGTTTTCCGTCCTGCGTCCCGGCGCGCATATCCCGCCGCATACAGGCGTCATCAACGGCCGGTTGACGGTGCATCTTCCGCTGGTCGTGCCGCCGGATTGCGGTGCGCTGGCCGTCGCGGGGCAAGCACGTCCCTGGCAGGAAGGACACTGCCTGGTCTTCGACGATTCCTACGTGCACGAAGCCTGGAACCGGAGCGCGCAGACACGCGTCGTGCTGCTCTTCGACGTGTGGAATCCCGCACTCACGCCGGCTGAGCGCGATGCGCTGTCGGCGGGCATCGTCGCGCTCGGCGCATTCAATCGCGAGCACGGCGCGGGCGACCCGATGCATGCAACGGCCTGAGCCGTGCACGAAAACGGCGGCCGAAGCCGCCGTCTCCAAACCCGGACCGATGCGTCAGTCCGTTACTTCACGCCATGCATCAACCGGTTGAGCAGCGGCGCACCGAGGAACAGCACGATGCCGGCGCCGAGCAGGAGATAGAAGCTGAAGGTGAAGCCTTCCAGCGCGGAGGCCACCGTCATGCCGGTTTCGCCGCTGACGTGGCCGGCGAAGATGCCCGACAGGTTGTTGCCGATCGCGGTCGAGAGGAACCAGCCGCCCATCGCCAGGCCCACGTATTTCATCGGCGCCAGCTTGGTGACCATCGACAGACCGATCGGCGACAGGCACAACTCGCCGACGGTCTGCAACACGTACACCACGACCAGCGGCCAGAACGGGATGTGGTTGTCGGCGCTGACCAGGTTCTTCAGCGCATACATCAGCAGCAGGAAGGCGACCGCGTTACCGAGCAGCCCAAGGCCGAACTTGCGCGGGATCGAGGGTTCGGCGCCCCTGCGCGAGAGCGCGCCCCATGCCAGCGCGACGATCGGCGCGAGCAGCACGATCGCGGTCGGGTTGACCGACTGGAACCAGCCGACCGGGAACTCCCAGCCGCCGAACATCTTGCGGTCGACGATGTTCTCGGCGAGGAAGTTGAACGAACTGCCGGCCTGTTCGAAGAAGCACCAGAACAGCACGTTGAACGTAAACAGCACCAGCATCGCGATCACCTTGTCGCGTTGCACGGCGCCTTCGCGCAAGGCTTCCACCAGCAGCATGAGCGACAGTCCGATGAACAGCGCGCCGAGGATCCACGCCAGCGCGCTCGCGCCGAGCTTGGCCATCAGCAGGTAGACGATCGGCACCGCGACGACGACGCCGGCGATGACGCCGAGCAGGTTCTTGCCGCCATTGCGATCGGCCGGCGGCCGGCCGATCCCGCCCAGCTGTCGACGCCCGAACCAGAACCACACAAGGCTGATCAGCATGCCGACGCCGGTGGTGGCGAACACGACCTTGTAGTTCTGCACCATCGGGGTATCGGTGATCACGCTGGCGAGCCAACCGGTGAGCAGCGGCGACACCAGTGCACCGGCATTGATGCCCATGTAGAAGATGGTGAACCCGCGATCGCGGCGGTCGTCCCCGGCGCTGTACAGGTGCCCGACCTGTGTCGAGATGTTCGGCTTGAACAGGCCGTTGCCGACGATGATCACGGACAGCCCAAGCAGGAACAGCGGCTGGCTCGGGATCATGATCATGAAGTAACCAACCGCCGACACCACGGCGCCGAGCAGGATCGATCGCTGGTAGCCGATCAGGCGGTCGGCGACGTAGCCGCCGAAAATGGCGGTGGCATATACGAGCGCGAGGAACGCGCCGTACGTGCGGCTGGCATAGGCCTGGCCGGACGGATCGCCACCGAAGAACTGCGCGACGATGTACAGCGTCAGCGCCCAGCGCATGCCGTAGAAGGCGAAGCGCTCCCAGAACTCGGTCATGAACAGCATCCACAGCGGACGCGGATGTCCCATTACCTGGGGAAAGACCGGAACGTCCCCGCTGGACGCGGGCTGCTTTTGCGGCGGCCCCATGGGCTCGGCGGCATTTGGAACGTGGCTGTTCATCGATTCCCCTGATTCGAACGTGCGTGGTGCGATTCGATCGAGGATCGCCCGCCGTAGCGCGCGCCGTCAAACCGTCGCGGCGTTGCTGCGCTGCAGCATCGCGACGGCAGGGCGGTTCGACGGCGTCAGTAGCCCGCCGAGGGCGTGGCGCCGATCACGGTACGCACTTCGAACAGTTCCGGGAAAAACGTCAGTTCCAGCGCCTGCTTGAGGAAACCCACGCCGCTGGAACCGCCGGTGCCACGCTTGAACCCGATGATCCGCATCACCGTGCGCATGTGGCGGAAGCGCCACAACTGGAACTGCGTTTCCAGGTCGACCAGGTCCTCGCACAGCTGGTACGCGACCCAATGAGTGTCGCTGTCCTCGTAGATGCGCTCGAACATCGGTACCAGCGCCGGATCGAACACGTGCGGCTTGGACCAGTCGCGCTGCAGCGCATGCGCCGGCACTGAGTGGCCGTGGCGCGCAAGGTAGGCCAACGCCTCGTCGTAGAGGCTCGGCGACTCCAGCGCCGCGCGCAGCACGTCGCAGCCCTGCGCGTCGTGCGCGAACACCTTGAGCATCGCGGCGTTCTTGTTGCCCAGCAGGAATTCCATCGTGCGGTACTGCAGCGACTGGAAGCCCGACGATGGCCCGAGGATATGGCGGAATTCCATGTATTCCGACGGCGTCAGCGTCTCCAGCACCGACCACATTTCGGTGAGCTGGCGCAGCACCGCCTTGCAGCGCGCGAAGATCTTCTGGCACGGCCCGAGTTCATCGCGTTGCAGGTGCGCGACCGCCGCGCGCAGTTCGTGGATCAGCAGCTTCATCCACAGCTCGGACACCTGGTGCTGCGCGATGAACAGCATTTCGTCGTGGTGCGGCGGATTCGACAACGGCTGCTGGGCCGACAGCAGGCGATCCAGGTGCAGGTAACCGCCATAGGTCATGCGACCGGACAGGTCCGTATGGATGCCGGCCTCGATGGGGCGCTCGTTGTTGTCGATGCTCATGGGCGCCAATTCTACCGGCGAGTCCTGCCGGGAGCTGCAGCGGGGACGCGGGCCCGGGCCGCGGAAACGCCCGTCCTCGCGGCGGGCGAATGCCCGATTCGTTAGAATGCGCGGCTCTGCGACCCATTCCCTGCGCCTTCATCCCACCGACGTCTGGCCGAACCGATGACCATCGCCGCGCACTTCGACATCGAATACCTGCAATACCTCGGTCCGGACGGCAAGCTCGTCGCCGACCTGCCGAAGGGGTTCGATCCAAAATCGCTCCTGCCGCTGTTCAAGCAGATGCTGTTCGTGCGCGTGTTCGACACCAAGTCGATCGCATTGCAGCGCACCGGCAAGCTCGGCACCTACGCCGCCTGCCTGGGCCACGAGGCGACCCACGTCGGCATCGGTTCGTCGATGCGGCCGGAGGACGTGTTCGCACCCAGCTACCGCGAATACGGCGCGCAGTTCATGCGTGGCGTGCAACCGCGCGAAGTACTGATGTATTGGGGCGGCGACGAGCGCGGCAACGATTTCCAGATCCCGCGCAACGACTATCCCTGGTGCGTGCCGATTTCGACGCAGTGCCTGATGGCGGCCGGAGCGGCACTGGCGTTCAAGCTGCGCAAGGAGCCGCGCATCGCGGTTGCCTGCTGTGGCGACGGCGGTTCGTCGAAGACCGATTTCTACGCCGCGGTGAATTCCGCCGGCGCATACAAGCTTCCCCTGGTGCTGTGCGTGATCAACAACGGCTGGGCGATCTCGGTGCCACGTTCGGCGCAGACGGGCGCCGAGACGCTGGCGCAGAAAGGCATCGCCGGCGGCCTGCACTGCCTGCAGGTCGACGGTAACGACCTCATCGCGGTGCTCGAAGCGATGCGCCGCGCCGGCGAGCGCGCGCGCAACGGCGAGGGCGGCAGCGTGATCGAGTTCATGACCTATCGCCTGCACGACCACACCACCGCCGACGACGCGCGCCGTTACCGCGGAGAAGACGAGGTTAAGGCCGGCTGGACGCGCGAACCCATGCTGCGCCTGCGCACGTTCCTCACCGCCAAGAAACTGTGGGACGAGGCGCAGGAAAAAGCCTGGCTGGAGGAATGCGGAAAACTCGTGGACGTCGAAATCAACGCTTACCTCGAATCCAAGGTGCAGCCGGTCGAGGCGATGTTCGATTACCTGTATGCCGATCCGCCGCCGGACCTGCTCGCGCAGCGTGCCGCAGCGATTGCACTGGAGAAGCGCAATGGCTGAGAAGACCGCTGCCAATGCCGCTCCGGCGGCCATCACCCTCATCGAGGCGATCACGCAGGCGCTCGCCTACGAGATGCGCAACGACAAGAGCGTCGTCGTCCTGGGCGAGGACGTCGGCGTCAATGGCGGCGTGTTCCGCGCCACCGCAGGCCTGTCGGCCACCTTCGGGCCCGAGCGCGTGCTCGACACGCCGCTGGACGAAACCACGATTGCCGGTTTGACCGTCGGCATGGCCTCGCAGGGCATGAAGCCGGTCGCCGAAGCGCAGTTCGACGGCTTCATGTATCCGATGGTCGACTTCATCGTCTGCCACGCAGCACGCATGCGCTATCGCACCCGTGGCCGCCTGAGTTGCCCGATGGTGCTGCGCGTGCCGTGGGGCGGCGGCATCCGCGCACCGGAACATCATTCCGAGGCCAACGAATCGATCTTCACCAACGTGCCCGGTTTGCGCGTGGTGATGCCCTCGTCGCCGGCGCGCGCCTACGGCATGTTGCTGGCCGCGATCCGCGAGCCCGATCCGGTGATCTTCTTCGAGCCCAAGCGCATCTACCGCCAGTACAAGGAAGTGGTCGCCGACGACGGCGAGGCGCTGCCGCTGGACGTGTGCTACGTGCTGCGCGACGGCAGCGACCTGACGCTGGTGACGTGGGGCGCGCAGGTCAAGGAAACGCTGGAAGCCGCCGATGCGCTAGCAAAGGAAGGCATCAGCGCCGAGGTCATCGACGTCGCCACGCTCAAGCCGCTTGATTTCGCCACGATCGCCGAATCGGTATCCAAGACCGGCCGCTGCGTCATCGTGCACGAAGCGGCGAAGACCGCCGGCTTCGGCGCCGAGATCGCCGCCCGCCTGGCCGAGGAGTCGATGTACGACCTCGTCGCGCCAGTCGAACGCGTCACCGGCTACGACACCCACATTCCGCTGTTCCGGCTGGAGATGAAGTTCCTGCCGAGCGTGGACAAGATCGTTGCCGCCGCCAAGCGCGCGGTCGCGCACAGCTAAAGGATCCAGCGAACATGGCGAACAAGAAATTCCTCCTGCCCGACCTCGGCGAAGGCCTGCCGGACGCGACCATCGTCGAGTGGTTCGTCAAGGTCGGCGACACCGTGCGCCTGGACGACAACCTGGTGTCGATGGAAACCGCGAAGGCGGTGGTCGAAGTGCCCTCGCCCGTGTCGGGCAAGGTGTTGAAGCTCGCCGGTGGCCCGGGCGACGTGATCGTGACCGGCACGATGCTGGCCGAGTTCGAGATCGATCCGTCGATGCCGCAGCGCGCCGAGGGCCAGGACACCGGTCATCACCACGGCGGCGCAGCGGCTCACGAAACCCATGGCGGCGCAGGCACCGATGCACCGTCGGACAATGGCCACCAGGTCATCGCATCCGACGAGGGCGGCACCATCAGCGATGCGGGCACGCCGGCGCCGAAGGGCGAAGCCGGAGAAAAGCGCGACGACGCCGGCACCGTGGTCGGCGCGATGCAGTCGTCCGATGCGGTACGCAGCGAGGCTGCCGTCGCGGTCGGCGGCGTCAAGGCGATGCCGGCGGTGCGCGCGCTGTCGCGCAAGCTCGGTGTCGACATTGCGCGCGTGCGCGCGACCGGCCCCGACGGCGTGGTCACCATGGACGACGTCAAGCGCGCCGCTGCCGATGGTTCGGCCAAACCCGGCGCCGCCCCCGCCAGCCGCGCCGTCACGCAGCAGGTGCAGGACACGCCGGCCGCGAACGCGCAGCGCACGCCAATGTCGGCTACCGGCCGTCCGATGCGCACGCAGCCGCCGTCGGTGCAGGCCAGCGGGCAGCCGGAACAACTCAAGGGCGTGCGCCGCAACATGGCGCGGGTCATGGCCGATGCGCACGCCAAGGTCGTGCCGACCACGCTGGTCGACGACGCCGACCTGCACGCCTGGATCGGCAAGCAGGACATCACCGCGCGCCTGATCCGTTCGATCGTCGCCGCATGCAAGGCGGTGCCGGCGCTCAACGCGTGGTTCGACGGCGACAAGCTGGTGCGCACCATGCATCCGCACGTCGACATCGGCATCGCCGTCGACACCGACGACGGGCTGTTCGTACCGGCGCTGCGCAATGCCGACATGCTCGATGCCAACGGCGTGCGTGGCGCGATCCAGCGCCTGCGCGCACAGGTCGAGGACCGGAGCATTCCGGCATCCGAGTTGAGCGGCTACACGATTTCGCTGTCCAACTTCGGCATGTTCGCCGGCCGTTACGCGACGCCGGTGGTGGTGCCGCCGACGGTCGCGATCATCGGCGCCGGCAAGCTCATGCACGATGTCGTCGCGGTGATGGGTGGCATCGAAGTGCACCGGCGCATGCCGATCTCGCTCACCTTCGACCACCGCGCCGCGACCGGTGGCGAGGCGGCACGTTTCCTGAAGGCATTGCTGGACGATCTCGCCCGTCCGAATTGATTTGCACGGGCGCGATGTGTCATACGCATCGCGCCGAACGAGGTGACCCA
>Ga0207691_10004894_pt1 | contig 12946 bp, 12 predicted proteins | sample KBSM13metaG_FD_184327 | JGI IMG/M metagenome (GOLD analysis project Ga0207691, IMG submission 184327) | Miscanthus rhizosphere microbial communities from Kellogg Biological Station, Michigan, USA - KBS M1-3 metaG (SPAdes) (version 2) | ecosystem: Host-associated > Plants > Roots > Rhizosphere >... | reverse complement strand
CGGATTGGCCGGGTCTCGGATGGCGAGGTCGAAGTCGACCACGCCGTCGATCTCCGCCGTCGTGCGGATCCAGTCGTTGACGGCGAGCCGGATCACCTCGCGGGCATCGGTCGCGTTGCCGAACGGCGTCAGCGTGCCGACGAAGATCTTCAGCTGCTGCGTGCGCGCTCGGACGACGACTTGCTGAAGCGCCGCGACGACATCCTCGGCCGAAAGACCGCCGCTGATGTCGTTGATGCCGAGCAGCAGGATGACGTGAGTCGCGCCGGTCTGCACGATCACGTCGCGATCCATGCGGGCCAGCGCGCTCGGGTTGGTCGACCCGCCGCCCTGTGCCACGCGGTTGCCGCTGATCCCCACGTTTGCCACTGCGATGCGCTCCGTCGGCGTCAGCCGCCGGGCGAGCACGTCCGGCCAGCGCCGATTGGTGTCGTTCGTCGATCGCAGACCCTGGGTGATGGAATCGCCAAAGGCGACGACCGCGCCACGCTTGCCGGCCGCGATCACGTCGATCGCCGCGAGGAAGGACCAGGCAAGTCGCGTAGAGCCGGTCGGGAACGCGACCGAGCCGAGAAAGTTGCCGGGATTCGAGACGTAGTTCGTCTGCATCGCGCCGTTGAACACGGTCAGAGGCGAGCCGGTATTGACCGTCCCCGTGTCGCCTGGAAGGTAGATGTCGACTGCGACGTCGGAAAGATCAGACACGGCCAGGTCGACCCAATCGCTCAGCAACTCCGCGCCTGCCGGCAGGCTGAAGGTAGGGCTGCCGCTGAAGGTGAGCGGCCGGCTGCTCCCCGGCACGATCGCGTCGGCGGCGGCCCGCACGGCCACCTGGGCGCCGCCGATCTCGATCGGTGCCGTGCCCCAGCGGTTCGACAGCTTCACCCGCACGCGACTGCCACCGATGCTGATGTGGGCGATCTGGCGCAGGGTCTGGTTGTTGATGCGGTTGGTGGCGCTGGGGACCGCCGAGACCAACGGGGCGCTCCAGGTGACGACGGCGTCGGGGTCGAACGGCGTCGCCGCCTGCGCCGGCGGTGCAACCGGCACCGCGATGGCGATCGCGCCTGCGACGGCCATGGTGGCTTGCAGGAAGCGGCGCCGTGCGCCGCTGGCGTCGAACAGGGCCTGCTGGCTCCAGGCATGCAGGGCAGATTTCAAACAGGTGAATTTCATCAGGTCTCCTCTCGTCGGCGGTTCCGGGGCGCTTGCTGGCCGACAGACTGGCGCGCCGGGACTGGCCTTGGTTCGAATTCGATGCGGTCGGCTGGCGTGCCGCGACCGGACGTTGTCCCTGGCGTGACGTCAGCGACGCAGCTTCACGGTGTTGAGCAGCGCCAAGTCGACGGCGTTCGCCATCGCGGCGTAGCCGGCGCTGTTCGGATGCAGCGTGTCGCCGCTGTCGTACTGCGCGAGCATGACGCGCGGATTGGCCGGATCGCGAACCGCGATGTCGAATTCGACCACGCCGTCGTACTCGCCACTCCGGATCCAGGCATTCAGCGCCTGACGCTCGGCCTCCCGCGGTTCGGGCGCGTTGGCAAAGGGCGTGAGCGTGGCGCCGAAGATCCTGATGCCGCGGGCATGGGCGCGCAGGATCATTTGCCGATGGCCTTCGATGATCCGCGCCGCCGTGTTGCCGCCGCTGATGTCGTTGACACCTTCGAGGACGATGATGTTGGACAAGCCCGACTGGGTGAGCACGTCGCGGTCGAAGCGGGCTAGCGCGTTCTCGCCCGTGCCGCCCATCAGGACGCGATTGCCGCCGATGCCGGTGTTGACGACTGCCAGCGGCGGAACCTGGTTGCTGAACACCAGACGGCGCGCCAGGAAGTCGGGATAGCGCGCGTTGGCATTGATGGTCGATGCCGTGCCGTCGGTGATCGAGTCGCCGAAGCACGCGACGGTGCCCGGGATCCGCGGGTTCGACACATCGACTCCCGTCAGGAAGTACCACTGGGTGCGGGTGGCCGTGGTCGCAAACGAGGCCGCGCCCACTTGGTTGCCTTCCGCCAAGTACGACAGAAGCTGGGTCGCGGGGCGTGCGTTGTGCAGCGTCAGCGGCGACGTCCCGGCCGAAGTGTCGGCACTGATATAGAGATCGATCGCCAGCTCGCTCAGGGCGGGCACGGGGAACTGAAGCCAGTCGCTGTAGAGCTCGGCAAATGCCGGAATGGTGAAGGAGGATTTGCCGCTGAAGCGCAGCGACCCGCCCGAGTTGACGAAGATCTGCTCGTTGCCGTTGCGCAGCGCGATCGACGCTCCGTCCACCACCAGCGGTGAGGTCCCGTAGCGATTCGAGAGCTTCACCCGCACCGAATTGCCGCCGGCACTGATGAAGACGATCTGGCGCATCGTCTGGTTGTTGATGCGGTTGGCATCCGCCGGGGCCGCGGACACCGGCGCGGCCGCCCAGCTGCCCAATGCGTTGAAGTCCTGTCGCGACGCCGCGAAGCCGGCAGGCGACCAGGCCAGGCCGGCGGCAGCGATCGGCGTGCCGAATACCAGGGCACGGCGGCGTGTATCGGGCGTCTCCGCGCGCCTGCGGCTGGGGTCGTCTGGGATCGAAGCGGTGCGGATCATGCTGAACATCCTCGTGATGGACCAAACGTTGTGCGGCCAGCCGCCATGTGCCGCTGTGCGGCACCGCCCTGCGGAATTGCGACGCAGGGCAGCTACGTCACCTGCAGCCGGTCCATAAAGGAGGCCGACCAATGCGGGAACGGGTCGTGTTGTCGTCGTGAGCCGTGCTCTTGTTCATCGACGTTCCCTCCAACGAGAGCGCATGCGATATGCCCGCGAAAGAATAGGACAAAGGCACAGCGCCGCGACTAGGGAAAGATGGGAGCGCTTCGGGCACGAGCCCTGCCACTGCCCCATGCATCCGGTGCGACGAGCGGAACATGTCCTTCTCCTCGCAAAGGCGTCGCGTTGCACATGGCGTCGCCTGATGGCATCGGCGACCACAAAACCGGCACTCGCCAATGTGCGGACAACACATTGCGCTGGCGCAACCAACCATCGAAGCTGTCTAGAGCGGCGTCTGCCAAGGCGGCCGCGTTGGAGGCGGGCAAGAACGCGCGGTTGGACCACGTCGTAATGGAGTCAGATTTGAAGAGTTGCCTATGGAATCCGTGGGGCGCCGCGTTGATCGCGTCGGTCCTGGTCGCGATCGGGCTGCCGGGATGCGGTGGAAGCGACGACGACGTGGCAAGCCTGGTGCGCGCGACCGAATACGGGCAGATCGAAGGCGTGACCGAAAGCGACGGGACCGCCGCGTGGCGCGGTGTTCCGTTCGCCAAGCCGCCGGTCGGAAAGCTCCGCTGGCAGCCGACGCAAGCGATGGATGCGTGGACGGGTGTCAGGTCGGCGAAGGATTTCGCTGACGCGTGCACCCAAATCGGCGGCCTGTTCGGCCCGGCGCCGAAAGGGAAGGACTACAGCGCCGTGTGGGAGACCTTCTACAAGCCGATCGGCTCGGAGGACTGCCTGTACCTGAACATCTGGAGCCCTTCGGCCGACGCGACCAAGCTGCCTGTCATCGTCTTCATCCACGGCGGCAGCAATGTCGTCGGCGCCGCCTTCGACCCTCTCTACGTCGGCGGCAATCTCGCGAAGAACGCCAACGCCGTCGTCGTGACCGTTGCATACCGCCTCGGTGTCATGGGCTGGTTTTCCCATCCAGCGTTCAACACCGGCGATCCGCTTCGGGATTCAGGCAATTTCGCGGTACTCGACCTCATCCAGTCATTGAAATTCGTCAAGAACAACATCGCCAGTTTCGGCGGCGATCCTGACAACGTGACGATCATGGGTCAATCGGCAGGCTCCACCAACGTCAATGCCCTGATCGTCTCGCCGCTCGCTGCCGGCCTGTTCCACAAAGCCGTCTCGCTGAGCGGCGGCGTCGGTGGCAGCGCGCCCACGGCGGCGGTGAACAAGGCCAACGCTTTCATCGACGCGCTGCTGATCAAGGATCGCCTCGCGACCGACAAGGCGTCGGCGGATGCCTATCGAACCGGGCAAAGCGACGCGTGGATCAGGAACTATGTGATGTCGAAGAGCGCCGCCGACCTGTACAACATCCAGGTCGACCCGACCGGCGGCAAGTGGGGCACCGGCTCGCGCACCTTCGAACCCGGGTCGACCACCGCGACGTTGTGGGCCACCGTCGCACCGATCCTCGACGGCACCGTGATGCCCGCCAACGCAACGACGGCGATCCGAAACGGCAGCTTCAGCAAGGTTCCCCAGCTGATCGGCAACACTGCGGAGGAAGGCAAGCTCTTTTCGTCTGCCTTCAAGATCGACGACTACACGCGAGTGAAGTGGATGAATGGCACCTACCTGGGCACGGCCAGCGGCCTGAAGCTCGAGGACATCATCGACTCGACGATCGTCTCGCCGCTGACGGTCGACAACTACAACACCTACACCTTCAACAACGCCAATCGCGTCACTCCGGCGCCGAGCATCACGACCGCGACGTTCTGGAATCTCTCGAATTCGAGCAACGCGGTGTACTACCCGCAGGTCCCCTTGTACGCGTACGACTTCAAGTGGAACAAGGAGCCGGCGCCATGGAACGACGTGTACGGCGCCTGGCACACCGGAGATCTGGCCTTCATCTTCGGCAACTTCACGCTCAATCTCGAAGCCTTCGGCTGGAGCGATGCGAACCGGCCTGGCAGGCTGGCGCTCTCCAACGTCATGCAGCAAAGCATCGCGGCGTTCATCCGCACAGGCGACCCGAACAACAGCACCCTGGGTGTGAAGTGGAATCCGTGGACACCCACGGCACCGCGCCGCATCGCCTTGGACGCTTCGCTGCAGCAGGCCATCGTCGCTGAGGAGTAGCGACCGCAAGCCATCTCACATCCCTTGGCTCCGATATCTGAGCGTCACGAGGAGATTTCGGCTTCCCAAGTGGCCTCGGCCCCATGCGGATGCGCCATCGCGAGGCGCCTGCGTGTACCGCCTGGCCACTGCGTCAAGGTCAGCTGGGGCGACTGACCTTCCGCTTCGAACTCCAGGGTCAGCCAGGCGAGAGGCGCGGCGGCTGTCGCCCGCATTCCCGCCTGCTCGATCGCGGCACGCGCCGACTTCTGCGTGTCCTCGCCGAGGTAGTTCCAGACGATCGAGTGGTAGACGACCGTCGCCATGCCCGGACGGGCTGCGGCGAGCTGCCGCTCCAGCCATTGCGCTGCGTCGGCGCGTTCCACGGCCAAGGCATCGAAAGATGCCAGGTCGAGCGCGGCCCGCAGACGCTCGAGGCGTTCATGTTGCTCCGGCCAGCAATAGGCGAGCAGGTTGCGCCGATCCGAAACCGAACGCGGGTCCAGCGGCGCTCGGTCGCAGCCGGCTCGGGCGGCGACCTTGATCGTCGGCGGCAGCCCCGGCGGCGAGCCGCGCCACTTCGAGGCGATCCGAACAGGCGAAGCGACGTCGCCCCAGGACTGCCCATCGAGCTCGAAGCGGTAGCGATCCCAACGCAGGTTCAAGCCCGCGCTCGCGCCGATCTCGAGCAGCGCGAGTGGCAGGCCCGTGTGACGCGCGATCTCCGCAAAGCCGCCCAGGAGCACCGCCGAGCGCCCGATCTCGTTGGTCTGGGGCGGCTGCCGAAGCATCCGCCCGAAAAACGCACCCTCGCTCTGGAGAGCAGCGTTCAGCTCCCGGACGAGCGTGGCGCGATCGAGCACGGTGGCGCGTGGCGGGTAAAGCGCTGACAGCGGCGAACCCGAGTCGAGCGCCAGCGCATGGAGCGCGCCGCAGAGTCGCAACGGAACGGCGTCCGCCGAGGGGTCGCCGGGCCAGTCGGGCAGCAACTCGGCCAGAGGCCCACCGGCGCGCAGTTGATCAGCCAAGGTCTCGACCACGTCGGCCGTGAAGCGGGCGTCGAGCTTCCTGCACCAGTCGGCCTGGCGCTCGAAGGCACTCAGAAGGTCGAGGGCAGACATGGGGGAGACGCCGGCCGGCATGCCGGTATGGGCACCCGCCCGCCGGGTACTTCCGCCCGACGGCCGACCGCCGTGCTCGCCGGCGAGTCAATCGCCGAGGCAATGCCTCCTGCGTCGCCGCCCCGCCAGCAGGGCGCCGATCCCGGTGAGCAGGAGCACAAAGGTCTCGGGCTCCGGCACGGCCGCGACGTTGAGCCCGTACTGGACGTGGTCGACCTCCATCCCGCCACTCGCATTGCTCATGAAGATCGCCGAGATGCCGGCAGCGTTGGTGACGCCGAAGAAGCGATCCTCGGCGGTCTCGCCGTTGTTCGAGGCATCAGCAAAGCCGCTGCGGGTCACCGTGAAGAGCAGCTCGCCCACCGGACCGAATGCCGAGAACGTGACCGGAGTGCCGAAACCGCCATCTGTCCAGACGAGGCCCGCGCTGGTCGGCAGGCCGCCGAGCGCTGCGGCGTTGAACGCGAAGGTCACTCCGGCGCTGCCCGCGCCGGTGAAGTAATCGTCGCCATTCAGGCCGCTGCCATTGATGGCACCGTCGTCGGCATCGACCGAATCGTGGATGCTGGGTCCGAACACGACACTCGTCACGCCGCCGGCGTTTGCGCTCAGGCCGGGTGTGTTGAGCAAATGGTCTTCAAAGGTTTCGTTGTAGAAAAAGCTGAACGACGCGCCATTGAACGGACTGTCAGCGAAGCTGAGATACGGCGTGGGTTCGAGGAAGGTCGGATCGGCTTGCGCAGCTCCTGCGAAGCCGACGCTGGCAAGCAGCACCGTCGCACGAAAGGAAAGCAGCATGGCATCGACTCCTTGCAACTCGGGACGGTAATCATGACTTCCGCACGAGTGTTCGTCCGCCTGCCCGTGTGCGCACCCCCTGAACACGGGGGTCTGAGGGCGATCCGCAGCGCAGCGTCGCAACGCCGGCTGAACGGAAGGCGAACTTGCCGAAGTGGCACCTCAAGCCCCCTGGGCTCAGGGCCGGCTTGCGGAAATGAAGGATGGCCAGCGCGTCGAGGTGCGGCTGTGCCGAGGCGAGCGAAAAATGAAGGTCGAGCTCGACGAGCCGCTCCCGGACGTCGGCATCCCGAAGATCTTCACCGAGCCCGCTATCTGCGACTGGATTCAACTGCGGCACAGCTCGGCCAGCCCCCGCGAGGTCGATCGACAAAATGCGGAACAGGGGCCCACCAGGACTCTGGCCTGTGAAGAACGCGCGGATTTGGACGCTGCGTTACCCACTGAGTTCTGACCACTTGCTGAGCCGTCATCAGCCAGTAGGTGACCGGCTCGTAGCGCGCGCATGAGTGAAACGAAAGCGCTAGGCTTTCATTGTCTTTTCGCATGCGTCCACGACGCCAAAGACGAGTTGCGTCAATTGATCCAGCGCTGGGACCACCGATTTCTGGTGCAGGAGAAATCCAGGGTCAACAGACGCTCCCAGCGAAATGCGAACATGCAAACTATGATGCGTCCGATCGCAGCCGGGTGGCGAAACTGGTAGTCGCAGCGGCTTCAAAAGCAGGTCCGCGAAGCGGGCGTTCGATCCCTGCCCTGGGCAATCGAGGCACATCCACCCTCTCATGCGCGCCGTTTACTTCACCATCGTTCCGCTCTTCGACGAAAGCAATGGCGGCAACATCTGCTGCCGCAACCACGTACGGCGCATCGCCGCCGACCCGTCGATCGAACTCTCCGTCGTCGCCGCTGGGTTGGCTGCCTGGGAGGCGGGGACGAAGCGCTTCCTCGAGGAGTGCGCCGTGCCGGGCACCTTCGTGACGCTCTCCACCGACAACGTACGCCCCGAGGGCCATTCGCTGCGCGACATCGCGCGTTTCGCATCGACGATGGTGCTGCAGTCGCCCTGGGACGCGCCCGCGCTGAACCAGCAGCACGTCGCGCAGACCGTCGACAACGTCGTCGCCAGCTTCGCGGCGAGCTGGCTGATCGTCGACTACCTGCCATCCGCCCTGTACGTGAAGCCCGATCGCTCGCGGGTCCGCACGGCGCTGGTGAAGCTCAACCGCGAGGGCGACTTCTACCGCGACTTGTTAGTCACGCGTAACCAGTACGGCCGCTGGAGGCGTGCCGCCAGCCTGGCGCGCTGGCGACGCAAGGAAAGGACGATCGAGTCGTCCTTCGACAAGGTGATCGCGATCGGCCCGCCCGACCTGCCTCGCCATCTGCCGGCGGCGCGGACGGCTGTCGCCACACCGTGGCTCGACCGGCCTCGTACATGGCGATGGACCGGCTCGCGGCGGGTCTGCTTCGTCGGCAACGTCAATCACTTCCCGAACCGCTCCGCCGTCGACTGGATCGCGACGCGACTGGCGCCCGAGGTCGAGCGACTCGACGCGAGCGTCTCATTCGATATCGTCGGCACGGATGCGTCGGAGGCATTGCCCAGCTGGCAGCGGCCGAACGTCCGTTTCCTGGGTCACGGCGACAGCACGACCGTCGCTCGCCTCTACGCCGAGTGTGACATGGCCGTGTGCCCGGTCTCCAACGACTACGGCTGCAAGTTCAAGGCGGCCGAGGCGCTCGCCTTCGGCACGCCACTGCTTGCGTCGCGAGAGACTCTGCTCGGGCTGCCTTACCTCCCTCAGACGCCGGCGCTCGACTTGGCCGACCCGGTCGCGTCGGCGCGGAGCCTGGTCGAGCCGCTCGCTGACCCCGCGCGGCTGCTCGCCCTGCAGCACGACCAGGCTGCGCGTCATCTCGACTTCGTCGCGTCACAGCAGGGCTTCTGGGGTCGAGTGCTCGAAGCCCGCGGCGAGGACGCTAACTAGCTCCTATGCAACAAGGCCAGTCTGGTCGCCTGGAAGGAGTCTTGGCGGAAGCTCGGCCAGGGGCGGCTAAGTCGGCCAGTCCTCCGCGAAGACTGCGAACTCAGAGGCACTGACCCCCGTCGCCTTCCCCAGCTTGGCGACGAGCGCCTGAGTCTCTGGACCGGGCATGCCTGTCACCGTCAGCAACGCAGCCTCGTTGACCACTTCACGGGCCTCGGCCACCGTGATGTGCCGTCGACGCTGGTGGGCGCGTAGCACCTGCATAGAGGCGCTTTAGACGCTTCGGCAGAACCGGGGCATCGCTGCCTCCTCGCGCGCGACTCCGCGAGACGACGCTTGTGCCCCGCCCTGGGGCTCAGGAAGTCAAACCGGCCAACTTGCGGCGCGCTTCGAGCGGAACCGACTCCAGCATGTCGGCGACGAACTTCTGTTGAATCTTGAATGCCTCTTCGGCGTCCTTGTCGATCGAAGAGCTTTTGCGGGGAGTGACCTCAGAGCAGGCATCGAACCGGGCGCTCTTCACGCTGTGACCATCGGAATGCGGCACGAGCATGGCGCCGACAGCAGCGCCTAGAAGTCCGTCTAGGCGACGATTTGAGTCGGCCGGGCATGCATCAGCGCACCTACGATCGCCTCCTAGAGAGGCTCTGGGACTGCGAGGAGCGTCGGGATATTGACGTTGCCGGTTCCTCGAACGGATGATGATTCGGCACCCAAGCCTTCGGGACGACCCGCTATTTCGAGGTTGAGGCCCGACTCGCCCTACGAAGAGACACTGCCGCGCTCCGCTTCCGCGCAGCCGGCCTGGCTATTGGGGTCACTTGAACATACAGGGGATGCGGCGCATACTTTTTAGCACGCGGACATCTTTAAGTCGACGTACAACGCTCCTCCGATGAAACTCCCTTACCAGTTCAAGGAGGCGGTGCGCAACACCGTCATGGCCGTCCTGGACGCTACTGAAAAGGTCACTGGGCGGAGGGAGCCGATGACGCCGCCACGGCGCCTCAACAACGTGGGTTCGGCGTCGAGGTTCCGGAGCGACTTCAACGCCATTGGAAAGGAGCTGCTTGGCTACTTGATTAACGATGGCGGCCTGAAACCCGACGATCGCGTCCTCGATGTCGGCTGTGGTGTGGGGCGCATGGCCATCGCTATGAACAGCTATCTCACCTCGGGCACTTACGATGGGTTCGACATCGTCAAGCAGTCGATCGACTACTGCCAGAAGGCCATCACGCCGGTTCGGCCCAGTTTCCGTTTCAAGCACGCGGACATCTACAGCTCGGAGTACAACGCTCAGGGGACGATACGGCCTGCCGACTTCCGTTTTCCGTACCGTGACGGCGCGTTCACCTTCGTGTTCCTGACCTCGGTCTTCACGCACATGCAGCGCCCAGAGCTCGAGACATACCTGGCTGAGATTTCACGCGTGCTTGCACCCGGCGGCCGAGTGTTTGCGACGTACTTCCTGCTCAACCCAGTCTCACTCGCCGCGATCGCCGCAGACAGAAACAGCGAAAAGTTTCCGTTCCTCACCGACAAGGGCCGGGTCCAACATCAGTTCAATGTCGACGCGGCGGTTGCCTTCGAAGAGGACTACATCGCCGACTTGTACCCGACACGCGGCATGCGCGTCACGCAGATCAAGTACGGATCGTGGACCGGCGAGAAGACTAACGCGGGCTATCAAGACGCACTTGTCGCGGTGAAAGACTGACCTGTGACAGCGGCATCAGGCCGCTGTTGCATCGCGCGCAGATCTTCCGCAACTTGCCGGAGCAGTTCGCCCAAGGGGCATGCATCAACGCACCTACGATCGCCTCCTAGACCGGCTCTGGGATTGCGGGGGTAGTCACCCGAGCGAGTGGCCCGCGCATGGGCACCTCCTGTCACCCCTTCATGACGCACACGTCAAGCGGCTACGTGGCGACGACTTCGTGATCGTTGGTCACAATCTCTGCGACGCAATCAGGTGCATGCAAGTTGCCCGCAGGCATGGTGGTGTCGGCCCTCGAATTTCCGTAGAAATTCCGTACAAGAGCACAAAGAGTCGCGAGACTCCCAGAAAGAGTCTGATAACTAGTTGATTTTGCGGGAATTTCTGGTGGGCGGTGCAGGGTTCGAACCTGCGACCCCTGCCGTGTGAAGGCAGTGCTCTACCGCTGAGCTAACCGCCCGCGCGCGGCCTCGTGTGGCCGCTGCGGAAGAGCGTCATTGTGCCATGGCACCGGGCGTCGACAGCGGTAGCGCCGCGCGCCAGACGGCCTGTCCGCCGCTCGCCTTGTCGATCTCGGCAAGCAGCGCCTGGTGCAGAGCGAGGTCGCTGTCGTCGGCGACGACGACGACGAGGTCGAGCGCGCTGAAATCGATCGGACGCGCGGCGAGGTCGGCGGCAAGCGCGTCGGCGGCATCGATCACGAGCGAGTCTTGCCCGCGCGTCATGCGGATGTAGACCTCGGCCAACAATCCGGCGTCAAGCAATGCGCCGTGCAGCTCGCGACCGGCGTTGTTGACCTCGAATCGCTTGCAGAGCGCGTCGAGCGAGTTCGACTTGCCGGGGAAGCTCTCGCGCGCCAGCGCCAGGCTGTCGGTCACGCGGACGTCGTGGACGGTGATCGAAGGCCGGCCGATGCGTTTGAGCTCGACGTCGAGAAAGCCGATGTCGAAGGCCGCGTTGTGGATGACGATCTCGGCGCCGCGGATGAACTCGATCAGCTCGTCGGCCACGTGCTCGAACAGCGGCTTGTCGGCGAGGAATTCGTCCGACAGGCCGTGCACCTTGTACGCGTCGACGCTGTTGCGCCGCTCGGGGTTGACGTAGAAGTGAAGCTGTCGGCCGGTAAGACGACGATTGACGAGCTCGACGCAGCCGATCTCGATGATCCGGTCGCCCGACTCGGGGCTGAGGCCGGTCGTCTCGGTGTCGAGGAAGATCTGGCGCATTGGCGGCTCAGGCCCCCCTGGCGCGCAGCGCGATGCCTGCCGGATCGCCGCTCGCACGGCCGCGTCCCCACAGCCACATGACGATGCCGGCGACGATCATCGGCACGCACAGCCACTGACCCATGCTCATGTCGAATTTGAGCAGGCCGAGGAAGCTGTCGGGCTCGCGGAAGAATTCGGCAATGAAGCGCAGCGCGCCGTAGCCGATGAGGAACGCGCCCGAGACCTGGCCCAGGCCGCGCGGCTTCTTGCCGTAAATCCAGAGGACGACGAACAGGAGGATGCCCTCGAGCGCGAACTGGTAGAGCTGCGACGGATGGCGCGGCAGCGGCGACCCCGACTGGGGGAAGACCATCGCCCACGGCAGGCCGGGGTCGGCGAAGCGTCCCCAGAGCTCGCCGTTGATGAAGTTGCCGATCCGTCCAGCGGCAAAGCCGGTCGGCACGCAGGGCGCGACCAGGTCGGTCACCTCGAGGAATGGCCGGTGCCGGACGCGCGCGAACACGGCGATGGCGACGATCACGCCGATCAGGCCGCCGTGGAAGGCCATGCCGCCCTTCCAGACGGCGAAGATCTCGAGCGGATGGGCGAGGTAGAAGGCCGGCTTGTAGAACAGAACGTAGCCGAGCCGGCCGCCGATCACGGTGCCGAGGACGCCGTAGAAGAGCAGGTCCTCGATGTCGCGCCGGCTCCAGCCGCGGGCGGCGAACTGGGGCAGGCGCGCCCGGCGCCCCGCCAGGAACAGGAACAGCCCGAAGCCGACCAGGTAGGTGATGCCGTACCAGTGCACGGCGATGGGCACGCCGAAGCGGTTGAGGTCGAGCGCGATCGGGTTGAACTGCGGGTGCACGAGCATGGCGGAATGATATCGAGCGGCTCGCGACACCCGTCCTGCGAAGGCCGGTGGTCTCGGCGCTACGATGAGGTCTTCGCTCCCCTCAGGATGACCCGGCCATGCCGATCAATCGTCGCTCCCGCCACATCACCGAGGGCATCGCCCGCGCGCCGAACCGCTCGATGTACTACGCCCTCGGCTACGAGGAAGGCGACTTCAAGAAGCCGATGATCGGCGTCGCCAACGGCCATTCGACGATCACGCCGTGCAACTCCGGCCTGCAGAAGCTCGCCGACGCCGCGGTCGCGGGCATCGAGGAAGCCGGCGGCAACGCCCAGATCTTCGGCACGCCGACGATCTCGGACGGCATGGCGATGGGCACCGAGGGGATGAAGTACAGCCTGGTCTCGCGCGAGGTC
>Ga0207691_10004892_pt1 | contig 12947 bp, 13 predicted proteins | sample KBSM13metaG_FD_184327 | JGI IMG/M metagenome (GOLD analysis project Ga0207691, IMG submission 184327) | Miscanthus rhizosphere microbial communities from Kellogg Biological Station, Michigan, USA - KBS M1-3 metaG (SPAdes) (version 2) | ecosystem: Host-associated > Plants > Roots > Rhizosphere >... | reverse complement strand
GTAGAGGTCCTGCAGGTACGGCGCGGCCAGCTGTCGCAGCCCGGTCTGCACCGGGGCGAGCAGTCCGATGTCCCAGAGCCGGCGGCCGATCACGTAGCGCCCGGTGGCGTCGCGGCTGAGCGCGCCCCAGTCGACAAGCTCGCCGACCAGCCGGTGCGCGGTCGGCATCGGGAGCCGCGCCCGCTCGGCGAGCTGGGAGAGCGACAGCCTCCGATGGTCCTCGTCGAACGCCCCGAGCAGGGACAGCGCGCGGCTCGTCACGGTCGCTCCTGGAGTCGAGAGGTTGCCCGCCATGGACCAACGTTCCCACGGCAACTTCCGGCCAGTGGAAGCACAGGCGCCTCAACCGCCCTGAGCCGCCGTACGTTGCTGATCGTGAGAGAGCAGCAGCCGGCCACCCAGGCCGAGATCGACCACGAGATCGCCGCGATCACCGAGGCCCACGACCGTGAGGGCCTGGAGGAGACCCAGCCGCGGCTCGACTACCCGCCCTACCGCAGCAGCCTGCTGCGGCACCCCACGAAGGATCTACATCTCGCCGACCCTGAGGGCGTGGAGCTGTGGGCTCCCGCCTTCGGGCACCACGAGGTGGGTGCCCTGGAGGCCGACCTGACCGTCCAGCACGGTGGCGAGCCGATCGGCGAACGGATGGTGGTCACGGGCCGGGTCCTCGACGGAGACGGTCGGCCGGTGCGGCGACAGCTGGTCGAGATCTGGCAGGCCAATGCCGGCGGTCGCTACGTCCACAAGGGCGACCAGCATCCGGCGGCGATCGACCCGAACTTCACCGGCTTTGGTCGCTGTCTCACCGACGACGACGGCAGCTACCGCTTCACCACGATCAAGCCCGGCCCGTATCCCTGGAAGAACCACCGCAACGCCTGGCGGCCGGCCCACATCCACTTCTCGCTGTTCGGGACCGAGTTCACCCAGCGGATCGTGACCCAGATGTACTTTCCCGGTGACCCTCTGTTCGCGCTCGACCCGATCTACCAGTCGGTCGTCGACCCGCGCGCCCGCGATCGACTCGTGGCGTCGTACGACCACGACCTGTCCCAGCCCGAGTGGTCCACCGGCTACCGCTGGGACATCGTGCTCACCGGCAGCCACCGCACCCTGACCGACCACGAGACCGGGGCACAGTCATGAGTGCACGCGACCTCATCGCGACGCCGGGGCAGACCGTAGGCCCGTTCTTCCACGACGCCCTGCCGTTCCCAGGGGACAACGAGCTGGTCGCACCCGGACGCGCCGACGCCATACGCCTGCACGGGCGGGTGCTGGACGGCGCCGGCGCCCCTGTCCCCGACGCCCTCATCGAGCTGTGGCAGGCGGACGCCGACGGCCGGGTCCCGCGCGAGCCCGGGTCCCTCCGACGTGACGGGTTCACCTTCACCGGCTGGGGGCGGGCCGCTACCGACGACGCGGGCGACTACGCGTTCTCCACCGTGCACCCGGGGCCTGTCGTGGCCGGCTCCGCGCCCTTCTTCGCCCTGACCGTCTTCGCGCGGGGGCTGCCAAACCGGCTCTTCACGCGCGCCTACCTGCCGGCGGACGACGCGGCCCGGTCCGCCGACCCGCTGCTGTCTGCAGTCGAGGAAGCGCGGCGGACCACGCTGGTCGCCGTCCCCGACGCGCATGGCTTCCGCTTCGACATCCGGCTGCAGGGCGAGGGCGAGACCGTCTTCCTCACCTATCCGCGACACTGAACCCCATGGCGGACCTCCTGTGGCCCGGCGACGAGCGCGCCGGGGATCTCTTCTCGGACGGGGCGTTGCTCAAGGCGATGGTCGACGTCGAGGGCGCCTGGCTCGCGGCACTGGTGTCGGCCGGGGTCGCTCCTTCGAGCGCCGACGCGCACCTCGACAGCCTGGTGACGTCAGACCTGCTCGAGCGGCTGGCTCGGGAGGCCGAGAGCGGCGGCAACCCCGCGATGGCCCTGGTCTCCTGGCTCCGGGGTGCGCTCGAGGACACCTGTCCCGAGACGGCGCGGTGGCTGCATCGTGGCCTGACCAGCCAGGACGTGGTCGACAGCGCGCTGATGCTCTGCGCCCGCGACGCGACGACGCAGTTGCGCGCCGCGCTGGTTGACCAGATCGACTGCCTCGCCCGCCTGGTCGAGACACACAGTGCCACGCCCATGGTCGCCCGGACGCTCACCCAGCACGCCGTACCCACCACCTTCGGCCTCAAGGCTGCCGGCTGGCTGACCGGCGTGCTGGACGCGTACGACGACGTCGCCGCGCTGGTGCTTCCGGTGCAGGCCGGCGGTGCGGCGGGCACGATGGCCGGGGCCGTCGAGCTGGCCTCAGCGCTGCCCGAGCCGCTCGAGGTGGTGCACCGGATGACGCAGGACTTCACCGCCAGGCTGGGTCTCGCCCCGTCCATCCCCTGGCCAACGTCCCGGGCCGCGATCACCCGCCTCGCCGACGCGACCGTCCGCTGCACCGACGCGTGGGGACGGATCGCCAACGACGTCCTCACGCTCAGCAGACCGGAGATCGGCGAGCTCTCGGAAGGGACCGGCGGCGGGTCGTCGACGTTGCCGCACAAGGCAAACCCGGTGCTCTCGACTCTGGTGCGCCGCGCCGCGCTGACCACTCCCCAGCTGGCTGCGACCCTGCACCTGGCGGCCGCCGAGGCCGCCGACGAGCGCTCGGCGGGTCCATGGCACGCCGAGTGGGCAACCCTCCGGACGCTCCTTCGACGCGCCGTCGTCGCCGGGGACCAGACGCGCGAGCTGCTCAGCGGCCTCCGCGTCCACACCGACCGGATGCTGCATGCCCTCGCGGCGGCACGGGAGGACGTCCACGCCGAGCAACGCAGTCTGGCCGACCTGACCGGCAGCGCGCCCCGCGAGAGCTACGTCGGTGCTAGTGCGATGTTCGTCGAGGCGACATTGGCGCGCGCGACGGGGGTCCTGGCGGGCGCCGGGTCCGCGACAGCCCGAGCAGAGGAGTCCCGATGATCCCGAGCATCACCGCCCTGCGGATGTCCGGTGCCCGCAACCGGGCCGAGCTGCCCCTGCTGGTGCTCGGCCCGTCCCTCGGCACGTCGGCGACGACCCTGTGGTCAGAGTGCGCGGCCGGCCTGGCCGACGCGTTCGACCTGACCGCCTGGGACCTGCCGGGCCACGGCCACAACCACACCGTTCCGGACGAGCCGTTCACCATGGGTGAGCTCGCCGCGGGCGTCCTGCGGGTGGTCGAAGACGTGCTCGCCGAACGCGGCGATGTCGGTGGCTCGTTCCTCTACGCCGGCGTCTCGGTCGGCGGCGCGGTGGGTCTGCAGCTGATGCTCGACCAGCCCGACCGGGTGGCGGCCGCCGCGCTGCTGTGCACCGGGGCCAAGATCGGCGACCAGGAGCTGTGGACGGAGCGGATGGGCCAGGTCAGCGCCTCCGGGACGCCGGGCATCGTGTCCGCGTCCGCGGGGCGCTGGTTCGGGCCCGGATTCCTCGACCGCAGCCCCGAGGTCGGCTCAGCGCTCCTGCAAGGGCTGGAGCGGACCGATGACAAGGGCTACATCCAGGTCTGCGGCGCGCTCGCGGCGTTCGACGTGCGGGATCGGCTCGCCGGTATCGCCGTACCCGTGCTGGCGGTGGCGGGCTCGCACGATGTCGCCGCCCCGCCGGCGGGCCTGCGGACGATCGCCGACGACGTCCAGGACGGCAGGTACGTCGAGCTCGACGGCGTGGCGCACCTCGCTCCGGCCGAGGCGCCGGAGGCGGTGGCGGGTCTCCTCCGCCACCACTTCCTGGGGGAGGAGCCGTCCCCAGGCGAGGACAGCACCGTTCGGGAGCTGCGCGACGCAGGCATGGCCGTGCGCCGCGAGGTGCTCGGCGACGCGCACGTCGACCGGGCCTCCGCCGCCGCCACCGACTTCACGCGCGACTTCCAGGAGTTCATCACCCGGTACGCCTGGGGCGGCATCTGGACCAGACCCGGACTGGACCGTCGCAGCCGCTCCCTGATCACGCTCACCGCGCTCATCGCGCGAGGCCATCACGAGGAGCTCGCGCTGCACGTTCGGGCAGCCCGCCGCAACGGACTCACGGTCGACGAGATCAAGGAGCTCATCCTGCAGACCGCCGTCTACTGTGGCGTCCCCGACGCCAACACCGCCTTCCGCATCGCCCAGCAGGCACTGGAGCACGACCAGGAGAGCCCGTGACCGCGGTCCCTGCGCGGGCCTCGCGTCAGGCCCGGTAGATCGCCACCTCGCTGGCCTTCACCCCGAACACCACCGGCGTCTGCGGTGCCAGGTCGAGCTCGGCGACGGCGGCCACCGTCACGTCCGCGCTCAGGTCGGCGGTGCGGACCCGGACCTGGTCCCCCTGCGGCTCGAGCTCGGTGATGGTCACGCTGATCACGTTGCGCAGGCTGCCGCCTGGGGGCTCGCGATAGACCCCCACTGCGCTGGGGCGGAAGACGGCCAGCGCCTCCTGTCCTTCGGCGACGGGCTCCTCGGCGAGGCCTTCGACGAACAGACCATCGTGGCTGCGCACGCCGTGGCCCTCCCGACGTCCCCGCACCATGTTCAGTCCGGCGATGCGCGCGGCGAACGCGCTGCGGGGACGTGCGAGCAGCTGAGCGGTCGGTCCTTCCTCGACCACGCGTCCGCCGTCGATGACCACGACCCGGTCCGCCAGCAGCAGTGCGTCGAGTACGTCGTGGGTCACGATGACGGCCGAGCGATCGTGGAGCACCCTGCGCAGCATCTGGCGTACGGCCGGTGCGACGGCCACGTCGAGCGCTGCCATCGGCTCATCGAGGAGGAGCAGCCGTGGGTCGGCAGCGAGTGCGCGGGCGACCGCTATCCGTTGGGCCTGCCCCCCTGAGAGCTGGGCCGGCTTGCGGTCGGCGTACTCCTCGGCGTCCACCTCGGCCAGCCAGCGCTGCGCCACGGCGCGCGAGGCGCTGCGTTGTCGGCCGACGCTGCGTGGTCCGAAGGCGACGTTGTCCAGCGCAGAAAGGTGCGGGAACAGCAACGGCTCCTGCGCGAGAAGGGCGACCCCACGAGCGTGAGGAGGAACCCAGACGTGCGCACGCCCGGGTCTGCCGAGGTCGAAGAGCACCCGGCCGTCCAGCGACGCGGTGCCGCTGTCGGGTCGAAGCAGCCCCGCGATCAGCGACATCGCGGTGGACTTGCCGGAGCCGTTCGGGCCCAGCACGGCGAGCACCTCAGCGGTGTCCACGTGCAGGGAGAGGTCGACGCCCCGCTCGCGCACCGCGCCGGTGAGCTCGAAGGTCATATGGCGCCTCGGCCGCGGGCAAACCCGATCACCACGACGGCCACGATGACCAGGACGAGGGAGAGCGCGACGGCTGCGTCGGCGTCGGTCTCCCGTTGGAGGTAGATCTCCAGGGGCAGTGTTCGCGTGACGCCCTGGAGGCTGCCGGCGAAGGTGATGGTGGCACCGAACTCTCCCAGTGACCTCGCGAACGACAGCACCGCGCCCGACACGAGCCCGGGAAGCACCAGTGGCAGCGTCACTCGGCGGAAGACGGTCGTGGGCCTGGCGCCGAGGGTGGATGCGACCGCCTCGAAGCGGCCACCTACCGTGCGCAACGCGCCCTCGAGGCTCACCACGAGGAACGGAAGCGCGACGAAGGTCTGCGCCATCACGACCGCGGTGGTCGAGAACGCCACCTGGATGCCGAGCACCTCGAAGGTGTGACCGAGGAGCCCGCGTCGGCCGAACGTGTAGAGCAACGCGATTCCGCCCACCACGGGTGGGAGCACGAGGGGCAGGAGCACGAGCGAGCGCAGGAGCTGTTGGCCGCGGAAAGTGGTGCGGGCCAGGACCATGGCCAACGGCACTCCCAACAGCACACAGAGCACGGTGCTGACGCTCGAGGTGCGAAGGCTGAGCTTCAGGGCCGCAACCGAGGAGTCCGAGCCGATCAGCCCGAAGAAGTCGCCCCACTCGACCCGGCTGAGCATGGCCACGAGAGGAAGCACGAGGAACAGTGCTCCCACGGCGGCGGGCGCGAAGAGCCACGGTGGCAGCCCGACCTGACGAGATCCACGGGTCATGACGAAGGCTTGGCGAATCCAGCGTCAGCCAGAACCTGCTGCCCCGCATCGCCGGTGACGAGGTCGACGAACTGGCGTGCCAGGTCCTTGTTCTTGCTGTCGGCGAGCACGGCGACCGGGTAGGTGTTCACGGCCGACGACGACTCCGGGAACCGGATGCCCTTCACCTTGTCGCCGGCAGCCTTCACATCGGTGACGTAGACCAGGCCCGCGTCGGCCTCCCCGGTCTGCACCTTGTTGAGAACGTCGGTGACGGACTGTTCCTCGCTGACGGGCTTGATGGTGACACCGGAGGCGTCCTGGACCTTCTGGGCCGCAGACCCACACGGGACCTCGGGCGCACACACGACGACCTTGGTCCCCGGCTTCGACAGGTCCTTGAGGGAAGCCACACCGGCGGGATTGTCGGGCGGGACCGCGATCTCGAGGGTGTTCGACGCGAAGTTGACCGGGTCGCGCTCGACCAGGTCGTCGCCGGCCGCCTTGTCCATGTTGGCGGTGTCCGCAGACGCGAAGACGTCGGCGGGGGCGCCCTGCTGGATCTGCGCGACCAGGTCCGAGGAGCCACCGAAGCTGAACCTGACCTTCGCGTCCTTGTGGTCGGACTCGAACTGCTTGCCCAGCTCGGAGAACGGCGACGTCAACGACGACGCGGCGTACACCGTGAGGGTCGTGGTCCCAGTGCCCGACGAGGAGCCGTCCGGCACGTCCGATCCACACGCCGACAAGGCCATCGCCAGCAGCAGTGCGGTCAGCATCGGGGCACGACGCCTCATGACTCCCCCTTCGGTGTCTCGACGATGACCGTGGTCGACTTGACGACAGCGACGGCGACGGAGCCGAGCTCGAGCTCGAGGTCGGCGACGGCGTCACTGCTCATCAGCGAGACCACCCGGAACGGGCCGCACTGGAGCTCGACCTGCGCCATCACGGTGTCCATCCGGATGTCCGTGACCAGGCCGACGAACCGGTTGCGGGCCGAGCTGCCCACGGCGAGGGGGTTGCGCGCAGAGGTGGCCTGGCTGCGCGCGAACGTGGCGAGCTCGTAGCCGTCGATCACCTTGCGGCCCGCACTGTCGGTGGTCGCGGTGAGCGACCCGTGGTCGATCCACCGGCGGATCGTGTCGTCGCTGACTCCGATGTAGCCGGCGGCTTCACGGATCCTCATGTGCGGCACGATCACGACTCTAGGGCAGCATCCGCGGTTGTGCTACGGCAGCAGAAGACCACATTCGCGGTTTCGGACTCATTTCATGCTTGTGCTGAGCTGTCGTGCGGGCGAGGGTGAGACATGACCGGTCCGGACACCGAACGCGAGTTCTCGACACCGCACTGAAACGAGGCCGAGGTGCCACAGACAGGGCTTCCGTCCCGCGCTTCCGCCGTGATCATCGGCGGCGGGGTCGTCGGACTCAGCACGGCCTACCACCTGGCCCGGGCGGGGGTCCCGGACGTCGTCCTGGTCGAGAAGGGTGAGCTCGGCTCGGGTTCCAGCAGCAAGGCCGCCGGTGGTGTGCGCGCCCAGTTCTCCGACGCCGTCAACATCGAGCTCGGCGCGCGCAGCCTGCGTGCGTTCGAGACGTTCCGGGCCACGTTCGACCAGGAGATCGACCTGCACCAGGTCGGCTACCTGTTCCTCCTGGAGGAACCGGCGCACGTCAAGGCGTTCGAGACGAACATCGCGCTGCAGAACGAGCTGGGCGTCCCCAGCCGACTCATCGAGGTCTCGGAGGCGAAGGCCCTCTCGCCCCTGATCAGCACGGATGGACTGCTCGCGGCCGCCTACTCGCCGACGGACGGGCACTGCACGCCGGAGAGTGTGGTCGCCGGGTACGCCGGAGCCGCTCGTCGGGCGGGCGCCTCCCTGGTCCGCCACTGCGCGGTCACCGATATCGGCGTCAGTGGGGAAACCATCACCCACGTCCTCACGGAACAGGGGTCCATCGCGACCGATACGATCATCTGCGCCGCGGGCGCCTGGTCCAGGCGCCTGGGCGCCATGGTCGGCGTCGACCTTCCGGTCGAGCCGCTGCGTCGCCAGATCATCACCACGGCGCCCGTGCGTGGTCTGGATCCGCACACGCCGTTCACCATCGACTTCACCACCTCGTTCTACTTCCATGTTGAGGGCCAGGGCCTTCTGCTGGGCATGTCCGATCCGCACGAGACCCCCGGTTTCCGGCTCACAGAGTCGGATGACTGGTTGGAGGGACTGGGCGCCGCCGTCGAGCGACGCGCCCCCGGCATCAGCGAGGTCGGGCTCGGCGCCGGCTGGGCCGGTCTCTACGAGATGACTCCCGACCACAACGCGCTGGTCGGTGAAGCCGACGGAGTCTCACGTTTCCTCTACGCCACGGGCTTCTCGGGACACGGCTTCCTGATGGGCCCGGCCATCGGTGAGGTGATGCGCGACCTGTACCTCGGCCGCTCGCCCGTCGTCGACGTCAGCCCCCTGACAGCCGATCGCTTCGCCTGCTCTGGCCTCCGGCCCGAGCTCAACATCGTCTAGCTCGATCCACCGACCAGGAGCACACACATGTCCGACACGATGCGCCAGATCCCCGGCAGCTCGGCTCTGAATGACGTCGCCCTGGCCACGGCCCGCCGCTGTGGAGTGGACGCGAGCGCAGTGGCGGGCGACGTGGTGACGACCTCGCCGATCAACGGTGAGCGCCTCGCGGGCGCCACCTGGGTCGACAGTGCCGCCGTCGACGACACCGTCGCGCGGGCGGAGGCTGCCTTTCTGCAGTGGCGCAGAGTTCCGGCCCCTGCAAGGGGTGCGCTGGTCAAGCGGCTCGGCGAGCTTCTGACCGTGCACAAGAACGACCTCGCAACCCTGGTCAGCCTCGAGGTCGGAAAGATCACGTCCGAAGCGCGGGGTGAGGTGCAGGAGATGATCGACATCTGCGACTTCGCCGTGGGACTTTCCCGACAGCTCTACGGGCGCACCATGACCTCCGAGCGCCCGGGTCACCGACTGATGGAGACCTGGCACCCACTGGGCGTGGTCGGCGTCATCAGCGCATTCAACTTCCCCGCCGCCGTGTGGTCCTGGAACACGGCCATCGCACTGGCCTGCGGCGATCCCATCATCTGGAAGCCGTCGGAGCTCGCCCCGCTGACCGCGCTCGCCAGTCACGCCATCCTTTCCCAGGCCATCGCCGACTGCGGTGCACCGGCCGATCTCAGTCAGGTGCTGATCGGCGGGACAGACACCGGGAAGGCACTCGTGGACCACCCTGGAGTGGCACTGCTCAGCGCCACCGGCTCAACCCGGATGGGTAAAGCGGTCGGCCCGCGTGTCGCAGGTCGCTTCGGTCGCTCCCTGCTCGAGCTCGGGGGGAACAACGCTGCCGTCGTGAGCTCGACCGCAGACCTCGATCTGACGACCCGCGGCGTGGTGTTCTCCGCGGCAGGCACGGCAGGCCAGCGCTGCACGACCATGCGGCGCGTGATCGCCCACACCAGCGTGATCGACGAGCTCACCGACCGCCTGGTCACTGCCTACGGCCGGCTCCCTGTCGGCAACCCGCTGGCCGACGGCACCCTGGTCGGCCCCCTCATCCACCGAGCCGCCTACGAGGGGATGGCGAAGGCCATCGAGCAGGCCGCGAACGAGGGCGGCAAGCTCGTCGCCGGTGGGGGCCGGGAGCTCGAGGAGTCCGCCCCCAACGCCTTCTACGCGACGCCCGCCATCGTGCGCATCGACGAGCAGACCGACGTCGTCGCCCGAGAGACCTTCGCTCCCCTGCTCTACGTCGTTCCCTACGACGACTTCGAGGAGGCCATCGCTCTGAACAACGCCGTCCCGCAGGGCCTGTCCTCGAGCGTGTTCACCTCGGACCAGGCCGAGGCCGAGAAGTTCGTCTCCGCGGAGGGGTCCGACTGCGGAATCGTCAATGTGAACATCGGTACGTCCGGTGCCGAGATCGGTGGCGCGTTCGGTGGCGAGAAGGAAACCGGCGGCGGCCGCGAGTCCGGGTCGGACGCCTGGCGCGCCTACATGCGCCGAGCGACCAACACGATCAACTACTCCGGTGAGCTGCCACTCGCCCAGGGCGTGGACTTCACGGTCTGACATGGGCATCCCCACGACAGTCAGCAGCACAGAGCTGCGCTCTCGGTTCGCTGCCCGCCTCTCTGAGCTGTACGGCACCGAGGTGCCCGCCTACCGGACGTTGGTCGAGGTTGCCCAGGAGGTGAACCAGCGCGTGATCGCGCAGCGGGGAGCTGAGGCCGAACGTCTGGGCAGCATCGGTCGAGTCACTGCGGAACGACACGGGGCGATCCGCGTTGGTACTCCCGAGGAGCTGACCCAGGTGTCGCGGGTGTTCGGTGCCCTCGGGATGTTTCCCTGCGGCTTCTATGACCTGCGCGACGCGGCGCCGGCGCCTATCCCCGTTGTCTCCACGGCGTTCCGGCCGCTCGACCGCGACGAGCTGGCCGCGAACCCGTTCCGGGTGTTCACGTCGATGCTCGTCCCCGAGGACCGACGTTTCTTCGACCCGGATCTCGAGGACCGGCTGTCGCGCTTCCTTGCGGCCCGCGAGCTCTTTCCCGCCGAGCTCCTCGCGCTGGCCGACGTCGCCATCGAGCACGGGGAGCTTCCGGCAGCCGATGCGGACCGCTACCTGGAGCTGGCTGCCGCCTCCTTCGCGCTCTCGGCAGACCCTGTCGACCGGGCCTGGTACGGCGAGCTCGAGCGGATCTCCGGGGTCGCCGCCGACATCGGCGGTGTCACGACCACCCACATCAACCACCTGACTCCGCGCGTGCTCGACATCGACGACCTGTACTCGTCCATGCAGGCGCGCGGGATCGAGATGATCGACGAGATCCAAGGCCCGCCGCGGTGGAACGGCCCGGACGTGCTGCTGCGTCAGACCTCGTTCCGCGCACTCGCTGAGCCGCGCACGTTCAGAGACCCCGATGGGCGGATCTCACAGGGAGCGCTACGGGTCAGGTTCGGCGAGGTCGAGGCCAGGGGCATCGCCCTCACACCAGCCGGGAGGGACCGCTTCGACGAGCTGGTCACTACCGTCGACCGCCGCATGGTCGATGACCCGGACCTCAGACGCGCAGACGTGGCACAGCAGGTGTGGCGCGAGGGACTGCCCGCCACCGAGCGTGACCTGTGCCTTGCCCAGCTCGGCTTCTTCACGTTCGTGGTCGACCCCGGCGTGGCTGCCGGACGACCCGCGCCCGAGCAGGTCACCGCGTTGGAGCGGGGTTCCGTTGACGCACTCGTCCGCACCGGGGTCCTGCATCCCGAGCCCATCGTGTACGAGGACTTCCTGCCGCGTTCCGCCGCCGGAATCTTCGCCTCGAACTTGACGGAGAGCGGCACGATGAATGCGGACCAGGGCGGGGCAGAGCGTGACCCGGACTGGATGGCTGGCGTCATGGGACGAACCGTCCACGTTCCCGAGGAGCTCTACGCGAAGGAGGCGTCGGCCTCTCTCGGTGCGGCCGAACAGATCCTGGGTCGGAGGATCAGCTCCACGGGTCCGCCGGACATCAAGAAGCCGCAGGGCCGGCATGGCGCCTGACCGGCGCGTGCCTCCGTGGAGGCCGTGCGATCAAGCCGGTACCCGCTTGTGGCCCAGCCGCTGGAACACGGCGATCCCCACTGCTGCGAACACGAAGCCGGCCACCAACCAGGGCCACGGGTTCCACTGCTCGGCGCACGCGGTGAACTGCTCCTCCACACGGCAGACCTCGCCGGGTCCGCCGCGGTTCAGCCAGGCCACATAGAACAGGGGCGCGGAAATCCCGGAAACGGTTCCCACCACGCTGCGATCCGCATCAGTGGTCAGCAGCAGCAGCAACGCCAACAGGACGACCACCGGTCCCACGAAGATGCCGATCGACAAGGCACCAAGCAGGGCCAGGCATCCACCCGCGCCCACGGTGGCCCACAGGACGAAGCGCACGCGCGGGTCGGCGAAGCACCCGTCCAAGGTGACGTTGCTGGAGTACCGCAGGGGTCGCACTTGGCGAGAGTACCGACGTCCACCTTGTGAATGACCGTCCGCGAACCGTTCAGCGCCTGACCTACCAATGACTCGAATCGCTCGGCACGTCGTACTCGCTGAACACCTCGCGGGACAGTCTTCGCGTCCGGGAGGCCAGGTCTGCGGTTGGCGGACTGCTTGTCACTAGGTGATCGAGCAGGGAGCTGATGCGCAGCTGCCAGTCCCCGGCGACGTCCGTCGCGTCAACACGTTCCAGGGCGCGAACGAGGAGACCCTCGGCCGCCTCGGGACGGTTCCGGGCTAGAGCCTTCAACGTCACGATGACACCCATGCAGGCACTCTCATGGGGCGACCACGGGTCGGAGTCTTGTACGCCCACTGACCCCAGTCCCGCAGAGTGGATCTCCAAGTCCACCCTCCACCACAGCGGCCAACCCTGAAACCGCAGGAACACGAGGCGCGAATCGGACCGCATGTCCGGGTTCACCCGCAGCGACTCCACGTTCCCGACCCGCTGCAGGGTCAGGCGGAGCGACTGCAGCTGCTCGGATGCCTGTCTCGGCGGGATGGTCCAGCGGACGTCGATGTCACTGAAGACATCCGCTTCCCCAGGCCTCGCCATCGAACCGATCAGGCAGACCTCACCCAGTGGACATGCCGCGGACAGGACGTCCAAGAGAAGCGCGGCGGCGTCTTCGCGCGTAGCAGGCGGCGTCGCAGTCACGCGAAGCGACTCTTCCACGTGGCGAGCATCGGCGACCGTTGCTAATCTCGCAAGGCCGGGCAATGAACGAGGAGGTGGTACCCGTGAACGTATCCACGTGGGTGCTCCCTTCCGGGGCCACGGTCGGGCGATAGGTCGCCCGGGAGCGCCGTTCACGAGCACTCCCGAAAGGCGCGCCATGCATTTCACTTCCCAGCCGCGCCTCGACG
>Ga0207691_10004889_pt1 | contig 12953 bp, 11 predicted proteins | sample KBSM13metaG_FD_184327 | JGI IMG/M metagenome (GOLD analysis project Ga0207691, IMG submission 184327) | Miscanthus rhizosphere microbial communities from Kellogg Biological Station, Michigan, USA - KBS M1-3 metaG (SPAdes) (version 2) | ecosystem: Host-associated > Plants > Roots > Rhizosphere >... | reverse complement strand
CAGCTCCGAGCCCTCGAGGGCGGACTCGCGCGTTCGCCCGCCGATCTTGAGGAAGCCTCCGTCCTCCTTGATGTACTCGAGACCCGGTACGCGGTTGATGTCGATGAGATGTCCGGCCGAACCGAGGCGGAGCTTCAGGAGCGGCAGGAGGCTCTGGCCTCCCGAGAGCACCTTGGCGTCCCCGTATCGGCCGAGAAGCTCGATCGCCTCGGCGAGCGAGCCGGGAGCGTGGTAGTCGAACGCAGCCGGGATCATGCCCTCTCCTTTCGCGGTGAGTCGGGTCCGGTCGTGATCTCTCCTTCAGGCGGCCGAAAGCCTCGGCACGAGCTTCTCGAGCGACTCCAGGTTGTGCGCCGGGGCGAACACGTCCACGTACGGCAGAGCGGCGGCCATCCCGCGTGCCGTCGGCTCGTAGCGCGGATCTCCCAGAAGCGGATTGAGCCAGACGACCTTGCGCGCCCGGGAGTGGATCGCCCGCATCGCGCCCGCCAGCGGCGCGGGGTCGCCGCGGTCGAGCCCGTCGCTCACGATGATGACGACGCTGCTCGGGCCGACCATTTCATCGAGATACCGATCGACGAAGGTCTCGAGGCAGCTTCCGATTTGCGTCCCGCCGGACCAGCCCGGCACGCCCGCGGCCACGCGGTCGAGCGTCGCGGCGATCTTCGCGGGCGAGACCCAGGGGGTCAGGCGGACGAGCGAAGTGTTGAAGGCGAAGAGCTCGGTCCTCCGAGCCGCTTTCTTGAGCGAGAGCAGGAAGGTCAGCAGGAAGCGGACGTGCCGGTCCATCGAGCCGCTCGTGTCGCAGAGGACGACCAGCCGCGGCTGCTCGATGGCGCGTGTCCGCCGGGCGAGGCGCAGGATCTCTCCGTCCGTGGCGATGGCCCGGCGCAGGCTCCGGCGCGGATCGATCCGGCCGCGCCCGCGGGTGGGGACGAGCCGCCGGCTCTTCCGCGTGGCCAGTGCGAGCGCCATCCGGGCGAGCAGCCGCTGCATCTCCGCCAGGTCGCGCTCGGTGCATTCCTCGAACGGCTTCTTCCGGAGCATGGCCTCGGGGCTGTAGCCGGGCGTGTCCGCCCCGCCCTCGTGGGCGTGGCGCTCCACGGTCTCCATGACGGCCCCGGGCAAACCGCCGAAGTTCTTGACGTGGAGACGCCGCTCGTCCGCGGAGGCTCTCCGGCGAGCTCCCTCCGCCGGATCCTCGCTCCCCCACAGGCTCGCGAAGAGCGCCTCGAAAGTCTCCACGTCGCGCCGCCGGATTTTCAGCGCGACTTTCAACGCGAGCCGGACTTCGTCCCGATCGGACACGTCGGAGAGGGTCAGCGCTCCGACGGCGTCGGCCTCGTCCGAGAGGCTGGCGCGAACGCCGCGCTCGCGGAGGGCGCGGGCGAAAGCGGCCACGTGCGCCACGAGGTCCACGGCCGTCATCCTATCGAAGCGGCTCGACGCGCCCCGTCCACGAGGCCGGCAAGCTCGGCGGCCGGGAGCTCGACGATGTCGCTGCGATCCTTCAACAGGCAGCCCAGCGTCTGCTCGACCGTCTCGGCGTCGAGGGCGTCCCGATGGAGCCGGACGAGGGCGCGGGCCCAGTCGATCGTCTCTGCGACCCCGGGGGCCTTGAGAAGACGACGGCTCCGCAGCGATTGGAGGAAGCGGGCGATCTCGGCGGCGAGCTTCTCGCTCGCGTCCGGAACGCGCGCCCGGATGATGCGGACCTCCTTCTCGAAGCTCGGGTGCTCGATGAAGAGATAGAGGCAGCGCCGCCGCAGCGCGTCGCCGATCTCGCGCGTCCGGTTGGAGGTCAGGAGGACGTGGGGACGGTGCTCCGCCTCGATCGTGCCCAGCTCGGGAATCGAGACCTGGAAGTCCGAAAGAACCTCCAGCAGGAACGCCTCGAACCCGTCGTCCGCGCGGTCGATCTCGTCGATGAGCAGGACGGCCGGCCCGTCCTTCTGGGTGATCGCCTGGAGGAGCGGCCGCTCGAGCAGGTATTTCCGGGAAAAAATCACCTGCTCCGCCGATTCGGCATCCAGGCCCTGCTCTCCGGCCATGCGCAGGCGGAGCATTTGCCGCGGATAGTCCCACTCGTAGAGAGCCGTGTGGACGTCGAGCCCCTCGTAGCACTGGAGCCGGATGAGCGGCCGTCCCAGCAGTCGGGCGAGGACCTTGGCAATCTCGGTCTTCCCCACGCCCGCGTCCCCCTCCACCAGCAGGGGCTTACCCATCTCGGTGGAGAGATAGAGCGCCGTCGCGATCGAGGGCTCGGCGATGTAGCCCTGGCGCTCCATCGCCTCGGCGATCGAGCGAATCTCGGGCCTCATGCTCCGGCTCCGGCCCCGGCCCCGTGCGGCGTCGTGTAACGGCCGGGCGAGGCCAGGAACTTCTCGCGGCAGCCGCCGCAGCAGAAGTACCAGGTGCGGCCGGCGGCTTCCGTCGTATGTCCCGAAGCCGCGATGGGCACCATCATTCCGCAGACGGGGTCGCGTTCCTCGGACATCGGCGCCGCGAGCGTCGGCAACCCGGCGGGACGCGCCGGCTCCGCCGCGGTGTCGGCGGAAGCTCTCCTCACGCGCACGATCTCGGCGAGGATCGAAACGGCGATCTCCTCCGGCGCACGCGCCCCGATGTCGAGGCCGGCCGGACTGCGGATCGAGGCGAGCGACTCGCGCGCGAGGCCTCCCGATACGAGTGCGGCCTCGATTTCGGCAAAGCGCTTGCGGCTGGCGACCACGCCGAGGTACGCGGGCGCGACGGCGAGGGCCGCGCGCACCGCCGACTCGTCGCGCTCCCCCATCGTCGCGACGACGACAAAGGGCCGGCTCCCGGGAAACGGCTCCGGCCCCGGACCCTCGGGATCCATCCAAAGCCTCGCCACGATCTCGGGAGGAAACGCGGAACGGTCGGCGGCGGGGTCCGCGACGTCGACGGCGTATCCCATCGCGTGCCCGAGCCGTGCGAGCCCCTGCGCCACGGGCGAGACGCCGAAGATGAGCAGACGCGCCGGCGGAAGAACCGGTTCGATGTAGATGTCCACGCTGCCTCCGCTGTGGCAGGTCATCGGAAACACGAGGATCCCGGGACGCTTCTCGGTCTGGGGATCCGGAGCGAGGGCGATCAGGCGCGGGGCGCCGTCGGCGATGGCCTTGAGCGACTCGCGCACCACCGTCGGCTGCGTGCAGCTTCCGCCGAGCCAGCCGTGGAACGCGCCGTCCGCCGTGATGAGGGCGCCGTCTCCCGCCTGGGCGCTGGAAGCGGGCTGGCGGCGCACCACCGTCGCGAGCGCAAAAGGCTCTTCCTTCGCGACGAGGCCCGCGGCCAGCACGAAGAGCTCAGAGCGCATGCGCCAGATCCGCCGGGACGTCGACGTCGGCGAGACGGTCCGCGGGCCAGGCCACGGCCGAGGCGTCCTCGCGGTGCCGGCGCACGATTTGCCGGCCGCAGCCGTCACCGCTCATCGCGAGGATCTCGGCGAAGAGCGAGCGGTCGTAGAGCGTCGGGGGCGCGTGCACGCCGCCGTAATCCGAGACCACGAGCGGAGCTCGCGTCTCCCGATAGCGCTCGACGAGCGCCGTAACCATGCCGGCCGTGACGCGAGGCATGTCCGCGAGCAACACGACCGCGGCGGGGCTCGCCCCCGGCACGGCCGCAATCCCGGCGCGAAACGAAGTCTGCTGTCCCTCGGCGTGGTCGGCGTTGAAGACCGCGCGGCATGAAAACGGAAGGCCGGAGAGCTCCTGCTCGGCGCGCTCGCGCTCGAATCCGACGACGACGATCACGGGGTCCAGCCCCGCGGCAGAGGCTCGCGAGACGACCCTGCTCAGAAGTGTCTCCCCTTCGACTCGGAGGAAGAGCTTGTTTTCGCCCATGCGGGTCGAAGAACCCGCGGCGAGCACGACGGCGGCGATCGGTACCGTCCCGGAGGTCTCCGACGGCATCGAGCCGACTATATCTAACGCTTCAAAGCTTTCCGGGCGACCTGGCGACCCCCTGGACCCGAAGCTCGCCGGGGATCAGCGGCCGGCGGAGAGGACCGCGGGGCGCGCGCGCTCCCGTCCCCGATCGAATCCGCGGCGATAGGCGTCCTTCTCGGCGTCGTCCCGAAGCGTTCCCTGCTCGGACGCGACCCCGGAGAGGCCGGCCAGGTAGCCGCGGCGATAGGCGCCTTCGACGGTGTGGAAGGGCGCCGACGCTCCCGCCGACTCGTAGTGGAGCTTCTCCGCATCCCGGAGGCCGACCCAGAAGGACTCGCGCGCCGCGTCCAGCGTCTCGGCGCCGCTCTCCGCGAAGAGCTCCCGGATCGACTCGGCCTCCTGGTCCGTCTCCGGCGTCGCAAAGAGGACCGCCCGGCCGTGCGCCAGCGCGTCTTCGTAGAGGTAGACCTCGTCGCGCGGCAGGCCGCGGTACGTCTTGTCCTCGAGGGCACCGCCGACGGCCGCGCCGGCGACCGCTCCGCCGGCCCCGAGCAAGGCCGCGGCCGCGAGGCCGATGGCCGTCACCGCTCCGATTCCCGGAAGCGTCGCGCTCGCGACCGCGGCCGCGAGCCCGAGTCCCGCCGAGGCTCCCATGGCCCCTCCGGTCACGCCGCCGATGGCCTTTGCGACGCCCGACTGCTCGGCCTCCTCGGTCGGCACGAGCTCTTCGAGTCCCCTCGCGTCGCCGGGAAGCAGGAGCTGCACTCTCTCCGTCGGAATGCCGCGCAGGCGAAGCGCCATCGCAGCCGAAGTGGCTTGGTTCCGGGACCGGAATACACCTACGACAGGTTCCATGCTCCCCGAACGAGCAAAATCCGGGCCACCCAATCGTTAAAAACTCATTTCGCGCCGCCCTGGACGCGATGTTGCCTATAGACTCCGGCCCCGTGCGGATCAAATTTCTGATGGGCTCGCTGGCGGTCAAGCGCTCGGTGCTGGTCATTCTGCTCGCTCTTGGTGCATTCGGTCTGATCGCGCAGACGCCGGCGCTCGGTCCCGAGTTCCAGGTCAACACTTACACGACGAATCCCCAGTCGCATCCGTCCGCGGCGATGGCGGCCGACGGCTGCGTTCTCGTCGCGTGGGACAGCGTCGGTCAGGACGGGTCACAGCTCGGCGTCGTCGCGCGCGTGTACGACCCTCATGGTGTTCCCAAGACGGCCGAACTTCAGGTCAACACTTACACCACGGGACAGCAGCAGCTCCCGGCCATCGCCTGCCGCCCAAACTGCGACTTCGTCGTCGCCTGGCAGAGCAACCAGGACGGGGACTCGGACGGCATCTTCGGGCAGCGGTTCAACGAAGACGGAGTCGCTCAGGGAGGCGAGTTTGCGGTGAACACATTCACCACGAGCACGCAGGAGGCTCCTGCCGTGGACATGGACTCCGCCGGCAATTTCGTGATCGTCTGGATGAGCTTCGCCGGAGACGGCTCGGGCTTCGGAATATCGGGCCAGCGATTCAACACGGCCGGAGCTCCGCTCGGCGGCGAGTTCGTCGTCAATACGACGACATCAGGCAACCAGATGTACCCGAGCGTCGCGATGGCGCTGGGAGGCGAGTTTGTCGTCGTGTGGCAAAGCCCGGATCAGGACGGGGATCAGGAAGGTATCTTCGCGAGGCGCTATGACTCCTCGGGCAACGCGATCTCGAGCGAGATCCCCGTCAACACGTACACGACGAACCGGCAGATTCGCGCAAGCGTCGGCATCGAGGCTTCGGGCGGCTTCGTCGTCGCGTGGGAGAGCGTGGGCCAGGACGGCGATGGGTCGGGGGTCTTCGCGCGACGTTTCGACGCTCTCGGTGTCCCGGTCACGGAAGAGCTCGCTCTGAGCGCGTACACCACGGCGGACCAGCGGAGGCCGCGCGTCGCGGGGATGGAAGACGGAGGCTTCCTCGCCGTCTGGGACGGTGCGGGGCCCGGCGGCTCGTCGAACCAGACCTGGGCTCGGCGGTTCGCCGCGGATTCCACCGCCCGCGACGACGCTTTCCGCGTGAACATTTTTGAGGCGTCGAACAACCAGACGAATCCGGCGGCGGCGTCCGATCCCCGGGGGGGCTTCGCCATCGTCTGGCAGAGTCTCGTGCAGGACGGCGACAACTTCGGGATCTTCGCGCGGCGGGGCGGCTTCCCCGACGGACGGCCGATGGATGTCGACCAGAGGGCCGCAGGATCGGGATCATCCAACCTGAACGGCGTGCTCGAGTCCGAGGAAACCGTCACGGTCGATCCCTTCTGGCGGAATGGCTCGTCGACCCTGCTGCCTCTCACCGGCACGGCGCACGATCTCACGGGACCGTCGGGCCCCGTCTACACGATCAACGACAGTACCGCGGCTTACGGTCCGATCGCCGCCGGGTCGACGAACGGCTGCTTCGACGTGAGTGGCAACTGCTACGAGATGCGGGTGACCGGCACTCGGCCCGCTCCACACTGGGACGCGACGTTCGTCGAAGACCTCGAACCCCAGGGAGTGATGAAAACCTGGACCCTGCACGTCGGCGAGAGCTTCACCGACGTTCCCCTTTCGAACCTCTTCTACAAGTTTGTCGAAACGATCTTCCACGGGCGCATCACGGCCGGCGGATTCTGCGGAGGTTACTGCCCCGACGACGTCACGCTGCGGAAGCAGATGGCCGTCTTCGTGCTGAAAGCGAAGGAAGGGCCATTCTTCGTTCCGCCCCCGGCGACGGGCATCTTCCACGACGTGCCCGCGTCCGATCCCTTCGCGCCCTGGATCGAGGAGCTCTTCCGCCGCGGCGTCGTGGCCGGCTGCGGCACGCCCGGGGGGCCGAACTACTGCCCGGACGACCCTGTGCTCCGGGACCAGATGGCCGTCTTCCTGCTCCGCACGCTCGAAGGCGCCGCCTACGTCCCTCCGGCTTGCTCGGGGATCTTCGACGATGTCGAGTGCCCGGGCCTCTTCACCGATTTCATCGAAGAGCTCTCGGCGCGGGCGATTGCGGCGGGATGCGGCGGAGCCAATTACTGCCCGCGCAACCCGACGACGCGCGGGCAGATGGCTCCGTTCCTGGTGAAGACCTTCGGTCTGGTCCTCTACGGTCCCTGAAACTCAGCCCCGACCGCGATCCCCTTCTTGGCGATGTGACGACGGCTTGGCCTGAGACTTCGGCTTCGATCGAAACTCCGGGAGGTCGCCCGCGTCCTTCGACTTCGATCGAAACTCCGGGAGGTCGCTCGCCGTGTTCGCCCGAGACTCATGCGGCTGCGACGCCTTCGACGGTTTCGCGGGCTTGGGCGATCGGGACGAGCTCGAGGCAGACGGCCGGTTCTTCACCTTCGGGGCGGACGGACCGGACATCTCGCTGCGGTGCGGGGTCTCGGAACGGGACTCGGGAGCCCGATTCGCCTCTTGTCTCGGTTCCGGCCAGTCGCTCAAGCTCGAGGACTTGGACTTGTCGGACTTGTCGGACTTGTCGGGCTTGTCGGACTGGACGGATTTGCCGGAAGTGTGGGACTTGGACGGCTTCGAAGGCTTCTCGCGGAACTCGTTCCTCGGAGCGCGCGCAGACCGCGCGGGCTCGACCGAGCGTGACGAGGCCGGCTCCGCAACGGCGACCCGCCGCCCGCTCATGCGGGCTGACTCGATCCGCGCGGGTGCGGTCCGGATGTCTCTCGAGCTCACGCGCTGGACCCGGGTGGCCGATGCGCGCTCCACGTGGCGAAGCTCCAGGCCCGAGTTCCGGACCACGCCGTTCGAGACCGGGAAACGGGTGACGTTCTGGCTCCGCGCCAGGAGAACCTGGTTCTCATGCACGGGCACTCTCACGTTCACGACGTTGACCGACGCGAAGCGACGGGTCGGCACGAAGCAGTACCAGCTCCGATTCACGATCACGGGCGAGCCGAAGTAGCCCGCGACCGAAAAGGAGAAGGACGGCGGAATCGGGGCCCAGCCGATGTAGTCGTTGGTGTACGACCAGGTGACCCAGGCGGGCGCCCAGGTGTATCCGGGAACCCAGACCCAGCCGTACGGCGGCGCGAACGTCCACGTGCCGTAGCGATAGGTCACGTCTCCCCACGGGTCGTAAGAGGCCCACGTCCAACCGTAGTCGCCATAGCCCCAGTGGCCCACGGTGTACGGTTGCCATCCGGCGGGGACACCCACGGGATACCAGCAGCGGCCGTACGAACCCACGTTGACCCATTGGCCGTACGGCGCCAGGTTGTCGTGAAAGAACGAAAAGCTCACAGCCACGTCTGCTTGCGCGACGGACGCGGGCGCGGCAACGCCGATGACGCCTGCCAGGATCGCCGCGAGCAAGAGATTTTTCTTCATCATTGCCTCCAGTTCATCGTTCCAGTTCGGAAAGAAGTGCAAACCGGGGGCCAGATTGCGCAAGGCGCAAAGTCGCGCGAACCTGGATTATTCCCGCCGCGCGCGCGAAAGTTTGGAGTGTCCTCGAACGGATATGCTTCGCCCACCGATGGAGGCAGTCATTCATGAGATTTCTGCGCGCATCGAGCGCGATCGCGGGCGCCGCGCTCACGGTCGCCATCGCCATGGGAAGCCTCGTCGCCCTGGCCCCGGGAGCTGAGGGCCCGAAGGTGCGGTTCTCCGTGACCTACGGCGCGGCGGCGAGCTCCGGGCCGCTCGACGGGCGGCTGCTTCTTCTCATCTCGAAAGACACCGCCGAGGAGCCGCGCCTCCAGATTACGGACAACGCGCTCCGAAGCCAGCAGATCTTCGGAGTCGACGTCGACGGCTGGAAGGCCGGCGCGCCCGCCGTCTTCGAGGGCGACGTGCTCGGCTTCCCGGCGCGCAGCCTGGCGGAACTCCCCGCCGGCAAGTACCGTGTCCAGGCGCTCCTGCATCGCTACGAGACGTTCCGGCGCGCCGACGGCCACGTCGTCAAGCTCCCGATGGATCGCGGCGAGGGCCAGCAGTGGAACAAGGCTCCGGGCAATCTCTACTCGACGCCGAAAGAGATCGCGATCGATCCCGCGAAGGCCGAGACGATCGCGATCGTCCTCGACCAGGTCATCCCGCCGATCCCGGAGCCGGCGAGCACGAAGTACGTCAAGCACGAGAAGCTCCTCTCCGAGCGGCTTTCGAAGTTCTGGGGCCGCCCGATCTACCTCGGCGCGCACGTCCTGCTGCCCGAGGGCTACGACACGCACCCGAACGCCCGCTATCCCCTCGTCATCAACCACGGCCACTTTCCGGACACGATCGGCGGGTGGCGCGAGGAGCCGGCGGATCCAAATCTGGCCCCCAAGTACTCCGAGCGGTTTCACCGGGAGGGCTACAACCGCACCGAGCAGGAGCTGGCGTATCAGCTCTACAAGGACTGGACTGCCCCCGACTATCCGCGCTACCTCCTCGTCGAGATCCAGCACGCCAACCCGTACTACGACGATTCGTACGCGGTGAACTCGCAGAACCTCGGCCCTTACGGCGACGCCATCACCTACGAGCTGATCCCTTACCTGGAGAAGAAGTACCGGGCGATCGGCGCCGGCTGGGCGCGGTTCATGTACGGCGGCTCCACTGGCGGATGGGAAGCGCTCGCGGCGCAGGTCCTCTACCCGGACGAGTACAACGGCTGCTGGGCCGCGTGCCCCGACCCGATCGACTTCCGCCAGTACACCGTGGTGAACATCTACGAGGACGAGAACGCCTACTTCTGGAAGGGCCCCTTCGCCCGCGTCGACACGCCGGCGCACCGCGACTACCTCGGGCATCTCCAGGCGACCGTCGAGCAGACCAGTCGCCTCGAGCTCGTTCTCGGAACGAAGGGCCGCTCCGGCGGCCAGTGGGATGTCTGGCAGGCGGTCTACTCTCCGGTCGGCGCCGACGGCTACCCGAAGCCGATCTGGGACAAGCGCACCGGAGTCATCGACAAAGAAGTCGCGGCATTCTGGAAAGAGAACTACGACCTCGTTTCGATCATGAAGCGGGACTGGGGCAAGGGGCTCGGACAGAAGCTCGCGGGCAAGATCCACATCTACGTCGGCGAGGCCGACAACTACTACCTGAACAACGCGGTCTATCTCGCCGAGGAATTCCTCCGGACGACGGATCCGTACTACGCGGGCGAGATCGACTACGGCCCGCGCGCCGAGCACTGCTGGAACGGCGACCACACGCAGCCCAATGCGATCTCGAGACTGCGCTACCACCAGATGTTCGCGCCGAAAATCGTGGAGCGGATCGAGAAGAGCGCGCCCCCGGGTGCGGACCTGAAGAGCTGGCGGTACTGAGCGCCGTCCGCGAGCAGGGCGGCCGCGAATAGATCGGCCTCACGCGAGGTTCTGGCCCGAGGGAAGAAAAACTCGGGAAAGGAGCCTTCCATGGCCGATCCGCAGACGCCTCGAAACGCCAACCCGAACGAGCGACCTCCGGAGGAGACGCCGCAAAGGCGGCGCAAACACGGTTATCGCGGCTACCCGAACAAGCCCGGCGCCGCAGGCGACGTCCACACTGGAAGCGGCTTCGGCGGAGCCGGCTCGGTGAGCCAGTCAGGCAATCCGTTGGACAAGAACATCATCTCCGAGCGCACCCGGGACGACGCCGGGAAAGACTAGCCGCCTCCCCGGTTACTTCTTGGGTGGCCGCGAGGGCCGCAGGTCGATCCGCGATGCGATCGCGCGGTCCGGAAAACGCACGAGGTCCGCCACGGCTTCGGCGACGTCCTCGGGGCGAAGCATCCAGGACGCGTCCTGGTTCCCGTGCGAGTGCGCCCAATCGGTCGCTACGGAGCCCGGCAGCACCGCCGCGACGCGGATCCCCTGGTGACGCAGGTCCAGCATCGACGCGTCCGAGAAGCCGAGCAGCCCGAACTTGGACGCGTTGTACGCGGCGCCGCCCGCGAACGCGTTGACGCCCGCGAGGGACGCGATGTTGACCACGATGCCGCCGCCGTTTTTCTTCATGAGCGGCGCGGCGTAGTGGATCGCATAGAAGGGCCCGAAGAGGTTGGTCTCGAGCACCTCGCGGAAACGCTCCGACGAGAGCTCGTCCACCGGACCGAAATGCCCGATCCCGGCGTTGTTGACGAGGACGTCGAGCCGGCCGCCTTCCCGGGCCACCGACTCGACCAGCCTCTTCTGGTCGTCCTCCCGGCGCGCGTCTGCCGCGATGCCGCGGACGGAGAGTCCTTCCGACGCGAACCGCTCGCCCGCCGAACGTGCCGATTCGACGGTACGCCCCGAGACGAAGACCGAGAACCCGTCCCGGGCGAGCCGGCGCGCGATCGCCTCCCCGATTCCCCGGGTGCCTCCGGTCACGAGCGCGACGCGCCCTCCCGCGGTCCCCGTCATGCTCCGGATCCTATCGGAGCCAGCTCCGCGTCTCTGGCACGATCGCCGCTCGTCGCCGCGCGCCAGGCCTCGAGCCCGCCCTTGAGGGCCCACGCTTCGAATCCCATCTTCCGCAGCGTCTGCGCCACACGGGCGCTGGTGCCTTCGGAGGGTCAGGTGCAGTAGGCGACGATCGCCTGATCGCGGATCCGCTTGGCCGCCCAGCTCTCGACCTGGTCGGCAGGCACGCGCACGTCTCCCGGTATTCCGACCGGATCCTTCTCGTAGCTCGAGCGCGAGCGCACATCGAGGATGAGCGGTGGCCGTTCGCTCCGCAACCGGGCCAGGAGGTCGGCCACCTCCATCGTCGGCGGGCCATCGGTGCGGATCGCGCCCGACAAGAGCAGGTCTCGCGCGCTGCTCGCCCTCTCCTCGTCGAGCGTCTCGCGCGCCACCTTCGCGGCGTACGCCGCCGCCAGCGGCGTGGCGGATACGCCGTGCAGGATCACCGACACGGTGACGACGACTCCGACGATCGCCAGGATCGCCTCGTAGCCGGGCAGCCTCGCCTGGACGACGAGGAGGGCGAGCAGGAGAGACGCCAGGCCCCGCGGCCCGAACCAGGCGATGAAGGCTCGGGCACTCCGGGAGATGCTCGCGTGGCGCAGAACGATCGCCACGGCCGCGGGCCGGGCGACGAACAGCGTCACCGCGGCCAGCACGAGGGTCGCCGCGAGCGGCACGGTGCCGACCAGAGGCGAAAGGACGGCGCCGAAGAGGATGAAGGCGAAGAGCATGATCATCTCGGAGGTGGCGTCGCCGTACTCGAGGAAGCAGTCGCAAAGCTCGATGTCGAGGGCCGCGATCGCCGCTCCCGCCGCGAACGCTGCAAGGAAGCCGTCTCCCCCGACGAAAACCGCCCCCGTGTACGAGGCGAAAACGAGGCCCATGCCGTAGAGCGACTGGTATTCCCGGCGGATGCCGAACTTGCGGTCCATACGGGACATGAGCCAGGAGCCCACGGCGCCGACGGCGAAGCCCACCGCCGGCCCCAGCACGAGCAGCTTTCCGATAATCAGCGCCCAGCCGCCGAAGGTCGAGGCCTGGGACTTCATGACGGCGATGGTCACGAGGACCACGGGCAGGACGACGACGTCGTTCGTGGCCGCCTCGGTCGTGAGCGACTGGCGGACGGCGCCCGGGATGCGCTTGTCGCGGACGATGTCGCGGACGACCACCGGGTCCGTCGAGGACAGGATCGCTCCGACGAGCAGCGCCCACGCAAGAGAGAGTCCCAGGAGAAAGTGCGCCGCGCCCGCGACGAGAAGAAGCGTCAGGATCGTCCCGGGCCCGAGGACGAGCGAGGGGACGAGCCACTCGCTGGGCGAGCGATCGAACTTCATGCGGACGGCGTCGAGAAAAAGCACCAGGGCCAGAGTGACGGTCCCGACGGCCTCGAGTGTTTTCGATTCGGGCGACGTCTCGATGATGCCGCGGCTTCCGAGGAGGTAGCCGAGTCCCAGGAACAGCATCGGAAACGACAATGGCGCCCGCGACACGAATCCCTCCGCGAGGCCCGCGAACAGCAGGACGAAGGCCGCGAGGCCCAGAATCGTCAGGAGATCCGGCACGCGCGAATTTTATGGCGGCGCGAGGCCCCGGTGGAGGGGACCTTCCGGTTTCCGTGAGGGCGGCCGGCCGCGACTTTAGGGGGCGGC
>Ga0207691_10004888_pt1 | contig 12954 bp, 1 predicted proteins | sample KBSM13metaG_FD_184327 | JGI IMG/M metagenome (GOLD analysis project Ga0207691, IMG submission 184327) | Miscanthus rhizosphere microbial communities from Kellogg Biological Station, Michigan, USA - KBS M1-3 metaG (SPAdes) (version 2) | ecosystem: Host-associated > Plants > Roots > Rhizosphere >... | reverse complement strand
TCTGACTGGATCGAAGTCCACAACCGCGGCACCACCGCCGGCGACCTGAGCGGCTATTACCTCACCGACGACGGCAACAACCTCACCCAGTGGCGCTTCCCCTCGACGCCGGTCCCCGCCAACGGCTACGTCCTGGTCTTCGCCTCCTCGAAGGACCTGGCCGTCGCGGGCCAGGAGCTGCACACCAACTTCCAGCTTTCCGACGGCGGCGAGTACCTGGCGCTGGTGAACCCCGACGGCGTCACCGTGCAGCACGCGTACGCGCCGGCGTACCCGTCGCAGTCGAAGGACATTTCGTACGGTCTCACCAATGAAAATGACGCCGCGAGCGGTTTGCAGTATCTCACGCAGCCGACCCCCGGCCGCGCCAACGTCGCCAACGCGCCCGAGCCGGTCTTCTCGGTCGACAGCCGCACGTTCGCCACGAGCTTCGCGCTGACGCTGAGCCTCCCCGCCGGCGCCCCGGCCGGCGCCGAGATCCGCTACACGCTCAACAACGCGGCCCCCACCGCGGCGTCGACGAAGTACACCGCGCCGATCAACATCAGCAGCTCGACGGTGGTGCGCGCCATCGTGACGGCGCCCGGCCGCACGCCCAGCCCCATCGTCAGCCGCAACTACCTCGCGCTCGACGCCAGCGTGCAGTCGTTCAACTCGAACCTGCCAGTGGTGGTGGTGGACTCCTTTGGCGCGGGTTTCGGCGACGCGGCGCTGACGCCGGTGTCGGCTTACTTCATCGACACCGCCGCCTCCGACGGCCGCGCCGAGATGCTCGACGCGCCCGACTTCGCCGGCCGCGGCGGCATGCGCCTGCGCGGGCAGTCGTCGCAGGGGTTCGCGAAGCAGCCGTACGCCTTCGAGACGTGGGACGAGACCGACGGCGACAAGAGCGTCTCGATCCTGGGCATGCCCAAGGAGAGCGACTGGGTCCTGTACAACCCGTACAGCGAAAAGTCGCTCATGCAGAACGCCCTGGCCTACATGTGGGCCAACCGCATGGGCGACTACGCCGTACGCACGCGCTTCGTCGAGCTGTTCGTCAACCAGGCGGCCGGCGGCAAGGTGGACTACGCCGGCGACTACCGCGGCATCTACATCTTCATGGAGAAGATCAAGATCGACGACGACCGCGTCGACATCGAAAAACTCACGCCCCAGGACAACGCACAGCCCGACGTCACCGGCGGATACATCTGGGCCAAGGACAAGTTCGACGCCGGCGAGGTCGGCTTCAGCGCCGGCGGCCAGCAGTGGACGTTCAAAGACCCGTCCGAGAACGAGATCACCCCCGCGCAGAAGGCCTACCTCACCGGTTACATCAACGAGTTCGCCTCGGTCCTCAACGGTGCCAACTACAAGGACCCGGTCAACGGCTACGCCAAGTACATCGACGTCGACTCCTGGATCGACCACCACATCATGGTGGAGATGACCAAGAACATCGACGGCTTCCGCATCAGCACGTACTACTACAAGGACCGCAACGGCAAGATCGTGTCGGGGCCGATCTGGGACTACAACCTGTCCCTGGGCAACGCCGACTACCTCACCGGGCAGACTCCCACCGGCTGGTACCACGACCAGCTCGGGGACTCGGACTATCCGTACTGGCGCCGCCTGTTCTCCGACCCGGCGTTCGCGCAGCGCTACCAGGACCGCTGGCAGCAGCTCCGCAAGAACGAGCTGTCGAACCAGCGGCTCATGGCCGACATCGACGGCATGGTCCAGTTGCTGTCCGACGGCAACGGCAACTACCCCGTGGGAACAGTTCCAACCCAGGTCTCGAACAACGCCCTGGTGCGCAACTTCAAGCGGTGGAACGTGCTCGGGCAGTACGTCTGGCCCAACGGGCACGTCGACAGCCAGGGGCGCTGGATCGAAGAAGTGAACTGGATGAAGGACTGGTTGCTGAAGCGGGTCCAGTGGTGGGACAGCCAGTACGTCGCGATGCCGACGATCGCGCCCAACGGCGGGCCGGTGTCGAACCCGACGCAGGTGTCGATCACCTCCACCGGCGGGGTCACCCTGACCGACACGCCGCTGCTCGTCAGCGGCGCGCCCGCCAAGGCGCTGGTCCCCACCGCCGACATCGGCAGCGCGTGGCGCAACCTCAGCGGCTTCGACGACTCAAGCTGGCTCAGTGGCACGACGGGCATCGGCTACGACGACGACACGGCCGGCGGCGGCAACTACGTCCCGCTGCTCGGCCTCAACCTCACCGCCCCGCCCAACGGCCAGACCGCCACGCCGATGCGCAACGCGCACGGCAGCGTTTACGCGCGCGTCCCCTTCAACCTGCCGGCCGGCACCGACCCGGCCACGATCCAGTCGTTGATCCTGAAGATGCGGTACGACGACGGGTTCGTGGCGTACCTCAACGGCACCGAGGTCGCCCGCTCTTCCAACGGCATCCCCGCCGACCCGACCTGGGACTCGAGCGGCGGCGGCAGCCACGACGCCGCCGGCTTCGAAGAATTCGACGTCACCCAGTTCCGCAACCTGCTCCGTCCGGGCGCGAACCTGCTGGCGATCCAGGGCATCAACACGTCCCTGGGCAGCAGCGACCTGTTGCTCCTCCCCGAGCTGGTCGCCCGCTCGAGCACCGCCACGCCCGCACCGGTCTATTACACGACCGACGGCTCCGACCCGCGCCTGCCCGCCGGCGGCATCAGCCCCACGGCCCAGCTCTACTCCGGCCCCTTTACGGTGAACGGAACCACGCGCGTCCGCGCCCGAAGCTTTCTGAACAACAAGTGGAGCGGGCTGGCCGACGAGCTGTATGACTTTGGCGAGAACCGGCTGCGCGTGACGGAGCTGATGTACAACCCCGCCCCGCCGCTGCCGACCAGCACCTACCTGCCGGGCGACTTCGAATACGTCGAGCTCCAGAACACCGGCACGGCGCCGATGAATCTCGCCGGCTACCGGTTCGACAAGGGGATCGACTTCACCTTCGGCGCCCGCACGCTCGGCCCCGGCGAGCGCGTGCTCGTCGTGCACAACCAGGCGGCTTTCGAGTCGCGCTACGGCACCGGCCTGACGCCGCTGATTGCCGGGACGTTCACCGGCTCGTTGAGCGACGGCGGCGAGCGCGTTCGGCTGCTCGGGCGCGTCGGCGAGACGATCCAGGACTTCAATTACTCCGACGACTGGTACAAGCAAACCGACGGCACGGGCTACTCGCTCACGATCGTCGACCCCGCGGCGGCGCTGACCGCCTGGAGCACCAAGGAGGGCTGGCGCGCCAGCGAGCCATTGGGCGGCACGCCGGGCGCGGGCGACAGCGGCATTCGCCCCAACTCCGTCGTCATCAACGAAGTCCTCAGCAACCCCCAGCAGGCCGACAACTTCGGCGACTTCATCGAGCTGCGCAACACGACGGCCACGGCGATCGACATCGGCGGGTGGTGGCTGAGCGACGCCGCCGGCGATTTGAAGAAGTGGCAGATCCCCGCCGGCACGACCGTCCCCGCCAACGGCTACAAGGTCTTCACGCAGATACAGGACTTCGGGACGGCGTTCGGCCTCAGCCCCGCGGGCGAGGGCGTGTACCTGTCCAGCGGCGATGCCTCCGGGGCGATTGGCGGCTACCGCGTCGACGAGACGTTCGGCGCGTCCGACGTCGGCGTCACCTTCGGACGCTACGTCAAGAGCACCGGCGGCGCGGACTTCACGATCCTCGCGTCGGCCACCCGGGGCGCCGCCAACGCGGCGCCGCTGGTCGGGCCGGTCGTCGTAAACGAGATCATGTACAGCCCCGCCGAGGGCAAGTCGGAATTCGTCGAGCTGCGCAACCTCACCGGCGCCGACGTCCCGCTCTACCTGGCGGGCAGTCCGGCTGTGACGTGGCGCCTCAGCGGCGGCGTGGACTTCGCGCTGCCCAGCGGCGCCGTAATCCCCGCCAACGGCTACGCCATCATCGCCGCCGTCGACGCGGGCACGTTCCGCCAGCAATACCCGAATACGCCCGCGACCGTGCCGATCTGGGGGCCTTACACGCTGCCGAGCGGCGTGAACGTCCTCAGCGACAGCGGCGAGACTGTCCGCCTCCAGCGCCCGCAGGTGACCAACACCACGCCGCGGCCGTATATCGACGTCGACACCGTTGCCTACGACGACGACCTCCCCTGGCCCGCCGACACCAAGGGCACGGGGCAGTCGCTCGGCCGGCTGAACGGCGCTGCGTACGGCAACGACCCCGTCAACTGGGACAGCGAGCGCCTCTTCGGCTCGCCCGGCGCCGCCAACTTCGCGGCGGACTTCGTCCCCCCGACCGTTGACGTGGTCAACGTCACGCCCGACCCGCGCACCACGGCCGTGGACACCGTCAACGTCGTCTTCTCCGAGCGCGTCACCGGCTTCGACCTGGGCGACGTACGCCTCACCCGCGACGGCAGCCCGGTGGACCTGTTCGCCGACACGATCACGCTCACGACGTCCGACGGCGGCGGCACGTGGACGCTGCGCGGCCTCTCCGCCCGGACGTTGGCCACCGGCAATTACGCCCTCACGGTCGTCGCGGCCGGCTCCGGCATTCGGGACGCGGCCGGCAACGCGCTGGCCGTTGACGGCACCGACGCCTGGCGAATGAACAACCCCGACACGGGCCTGCCAACCGTCAACATCGTCGACGTGCCCGAACCCCGCAAGACGCCGGTGGCCACGATCAGCATCGCCTTCAGCGAGCAGGTCACCGGCTTTGACCTGTCGGACCTCACGCTCACGCGCGACGGCGGCGCGAACCTCTTGACGGCGTCAAACACCCTGGTCACGGCCGACGGCGGCAAGACCTACACCCTGGGCGGCCTCACCGCCGCCACCACGCCCGAGGGTCACTACGTCCTCACCCTCCGCGATACCGGCACCGGCATCATTGACCTGGCGGGCAACGCGCTGCCCGGCGGCGCCACCGACGACTGGTTCGTCGACACCAGCATCCCGACGGCCGACATCGTCGACGTCACGCCGGACCCGCGCAAGGACTCGATCGACACGGTCACCATCCGCTTCAGCGAGCCGGTCACCGGCTTCGACCTGGCCGACCTGAAGCTGCGGCGCGACGGCGGGCCCGACCTGCTTGTTTCCGGCCAAACCCTGACGACCGCGGACAACGGCAAGACCTGGGTCCTGCACGGCCTCGGCGGGGTCTCGGGGGTCGAAGGCTTCTACGAACTGGTGCTCTCGAGCGAAGGGACGGGCATCGTCGACGCGGGGTTGAACGCGCTGGCCGCCGGCGCGACCGCGACGTGGACGGTGGACACCACCGTGCCCACGGCCTCGGTCGATCCCGTCTCGCCCGACCCGCGCCCCGGCGCCGTGAGTTCCATCAACATCTTCTTCTCCGAGCCGGTAACGGGCCTGGACCCGAGCGACTTCCAGCTCACCCGCCGCAGCGCCGACGGGTCGGTCACCAACGTCCTCGACGGCCGCCAGACCCTCGTCACCGACGGCGTGTTGTGGGTGCTGGGCAACCTCGCCGGCGTCACCGGCGGCGCCGGGACGTATACGCTCACGCTCGTGAGCGGCGTGTCGGGCGTGACGGATGTGGCGGGCAATTCGCTGGGCGGCGACGTGACCGATTCGTGGGTCGTGACGCCGCAGGCTTCGGTCGCCGGGCGCTACGTGTTCTACAACAACAGCGCCTTCGACCGCCCCGCCGCCGGCGTCGCTGCGGCCGCCGGCGACGATGACCGGGCTATCGCGCCCGACAAGCAGGCTCTGCTTCCCGGACAGACCGGCGGCTTCTCCAACTACACCTCGTACGCCCTCGGCCTCAACGGCATCATGATCGACGTCGCCGGCCTGCCCGCGCTGGGCAACGCCACGCTCTCGGCCGCGGATTTCGTCTTCCGCGCCGGCACGGGCGCCGACCCGTCGGCGTGGGCGGTTGCGCCCGCGCCGTCGTCGGTTTCCGTGCGGCGCGGCGCCGGCGCCGGCGGCAGCGACCGAGTCGTCATCACCTTCCCCGACGGCGCCCTCCGCAACCAGTGGCTCCAGGTCACCGTGAACGCCTCGGCCGCAACGGGCCTGGCGCGGGCCGACGTGTTCTACTTCGGCAACCTCACCGGCGAAGTCGGCGACGCCGCCGGCGCGGCGGTCGTGGGCGCGCGCGACCTCGTGCTCACGCGCAGCTACATGACGCGTCGGAATCTGCCCGCGTCGAACCGCTTCGACCACAACCGCGACGGCCGCGTCGACAGCCGCGACCTCGCGCTGGTGAAGGCGAACCTGAACCGCCGCCTGCCGTCGCTGGGCGCGCCCGCGCCCGCGGCGGTGTTCGGCACGACTGCGATCGCGTCAGCCGACGCGCCGCTCGCGTCCGCCTCAACTGCGGCCCCGACGCAGCGCGTGTGGTCCGAGGCGCCGGCCGATCTGCTCGACCGCAATTCTTAGTATCTGCCGAACCGAGAGTGCCGTCCCCGGCCCGCCGCAGCGCGCGCCATACCTACAAACTTTCCGCGCGCATCTCCGCGTGTTCATATCGCTCGGCGCGCCGTTTCGCCAACGTGGCCGCGCGTTGTCATCTACACTTTCAATTGTTTGCCGACCTGCACAATCGATTGTGTATTTTCGAGAAATAGTTGACGGGGTGTTGCGTTTTGTCCTATGGTTAGAGCGAAGTCGCAGTGCAACCTGCCACAGGGGGTGAGCCGAGCAGCCATGCGGAGATGGCATCCCTCACTCGCCACCGCCTGTGTGTTAGAGACGTGAAATCGGACTGTGTACTGCCCGATGTGAATTGCTTCTGAATTAGCCGAACAGTAATCGAACGGCCTCGCACCCGTTCCGGCGCCCTCGTTGCGCGTCCCGCCAGGGGCGTGCGGGCGCAGGGCGGGCGACCCCGTGCGATTAGTTGCTTTTTCAACTTTCCCTACAGGAGTGGGTCTTATGTCCAATCGCCCGCGTAACGTCGTCAGCCCCGTGTCCCCGTCCGCCGCGCGCCGCCGCGCCCAGTCCGTCATCCGCGCCGCGGCCCTGTCCGCCTTCGAGCCGCTCGAGCACCGCCAGATGCTCACGGTCAACCCCGTCATCGTCTACAACTTCGACGAGACCGGCGGCCAGACCGTGATCGACTCCAGCGCCGACGGCGGCGTGCAGAACGGCACGCTGAGCACCGACGGCGCCCCCGTCCGCGTCAGCCCCGGCCAGGCCGGCACGCCCAACGCGCTCGAGTTCGCCGGCAGCGGCACCCTGACCACCACCGACGAGGGCGCGGTCAACACGCCTTCCCTGACGCCGATCCTCGGCGGCTCGGCCTCGATCAGCACGTGGATCAAGACCACGCAGGTCGGGGGCGTGAACGCGTGGGACTCGCCCGGCATCGCGGGCATGGAAGACGGCACCGGCGGGAACGACATCTTCTGGGGCTGGATCGACGACCAGGGCCGCCTCGGCCTGCAGGCCGGCGACGCCGCCTCCGCCAAGACCAGCCAGCCCATTAACGACGGCGAGTGGCACCAGGTCACGCTGACCCGCGACGCCGCCACCGGCCAGGCCCGCATCTACCTCGACGGCACGCTCGACGCCGCCGTCACCTCGGGCACCGGCAACAAGACGCTCCCGATCAACACCATCGGCTCGCTGCACAACTACGGCGCCGGGGCGGTCGACAACGGCGCCCGCTACTTCGGCGGCGACCTCGACCAGCTGCAGATCTTCGACCGGGCCCTGAGCCCCGCGGAAGTCGCCCAGCGCTTCGGCAGCGGCGCCGCCGCCGCCCCGGCGGCGCCCACGCCCGCCACCGGCAGCGTGACCCCGTTCACCGCGACGCTCAACTTCGCCAACGTCGCCAACGAGACCGGCTACCAGATCCTCCGCTCCGCCACCGGCGCCGCCGGCAGCTTCGTCGACATCGGCGTGGCCCGGGCCGACACCACCAGCTTCACCGACACCGGCCTGACGCGCTCGACCCCGTACTTCTACCAGGTGCAGGCCTTCAACAACGCCGGCGCCTCGGCCCCCGTGAGTGTCAACCTCACCACGACCGCCAGCGGCGTCGGGTCGGTCAACGCCTACTACTACAACGACCAGTACTGGAAGAGCGGCAACGCCAACGCCAGCACGCAGCCCGGCCTGGCGATCGGGCTCAACCCCGACGTCACCACGATCGTCGCCCGCCCCAACTTCGACTGGGGCACCGGCTCGCCCGACGCGGCGATCCGCGCCGACAACTTCTCCACGACCTTCACCGGCAAGATCCGCGTCCCCGAGACCGGCACTTACACGATCCTCGGCTTCAGCGACGACGACAGCTACGTCTGGGTCGGCGGCCACCTCGTCTCGGGCGACCCGGGCGGCCACGGCATCCCGGGCAACGACCAGGCCGGCATTGACGCGATCGACATCAAGAACGCGGTCGACCTCCAGGCCAACACCGACTACGACCTCGTGGTCGTCCAGAGCGAAGGCGGCGGCGGCGCGGGCATCATCCTCCGCTGGATCACCCCCAGCGACACCGACGCCAGCAACGCCGACGACGTCCCGGCCAGCGCCCTCAGCTCGGTCGTGACCGCCCCGGCGGCGCCCACGACGTTCGCGTCCCCCGGCCACACCGCGAACACGGTGGACTTCACCTTCACCGACAACGCCACCAACGAGCTGCGCTACGAGCTGGTGCGCTCGCAGGACAACTTCGCGACCTCGTCGGTCGTCGCGGTGGCGGGCATCCAGTCGCCCGAGCAGGCGGACACGCTCACGCTCCACGACAACACCGCCCTGCCCGGCCAGACCTACCAGTACCGCCTGCGCGCGGTGAACTTCGCCGGCGCCGGCACCTCCAGCAACACCGTGTCGGTCAGCACCGGCGCGGTCGTCGCCGAGCCGGGCGCCCAGGGCTTCTACTTCAACGACCAGTGGTGGAAGGGCGGCGCGCCGGCCCGCACCGACGGCACCGCCGTCATCGTCGGCCGCTCGTTCGACGCCACGGGTAACGTCGGCGACGTCAACGAGAACTGGGGCACCAGCTCGCCCGACGCGTCGATCCGCACCGACAACTTCTCGACCGTCTTCACCGGCAAGATCAAGACCAACGCCGCGGGCCTGTACACGATCCTCGGCTTCAGCGACGACGACAGCTACGTCTGGGTGAACGGCCAGCTCGTGTCCGCCGACCCGGGCGGGCACGGCATCCCGGGCACCGACGCCGGCGGCGTCGGCTCGATCGACATTCGAAATCCGATCACCCTCGACGCCAACACGGAGTACAACTTCGTCGCGGTGCAGAGCGAGGGCGGTGGCGGCGCCGGCCTGATCCTCCGCTGGATCGAGCCCGGCTCGACCGCCGTCACCGAGATCCCGGTCGACAACTACACCAGCAACGTCCCCAACGCCGCCGGCGGCACCGCCACCGGCGCCCCGGTCGCCCCCACGGGCCTCAACGCCGCGGGCACCAGCGTCGGCGACAAGGACGTCATCCTGGGCTGGACCGACTCGTCGACCAACGAGGTCCGCTTCACCGTCGAGCGCTCCACCAGCCCGACGTTCGCCAGCGGCACGGTCACCAGCTTCGACGTGCCGATCAACGCGACCAGCTTTACCGACACCGGCCTCGCGGCGAACACGACGTACTACTACCGCGTGACCGCCGGCAATTTCTACGGCCAGGGCACGTCGACCACGTTCACCGTCACCACCCTGGCGACGGACGTGGCGCCGAACTCGGCCCCGAGCAACCTGCGCGGCTCCGCCCGCGCCGGCGGCGCCACCCGGTTGGTGTTCCAGGACAACACGGCCAACGAGGACGTGTTCGTCATCCAGCGCAAGGTGGCCGGCAGCGCCGACCCCTTCACGCAGATCGGCACCCGCCCGGGCACCACGTTCGGCACCAGCGGCGCCACCCTCACGTTCGACGACACCACCGCCGTGACCGGCACGCAGTACACCTACCGCGTGCTCGCCCGCAACACCGGCGGCGACTCGGCCCCCAGCAACGAGTTCACCCTCCGCGCCGGCGGCCAGGGCGGCACCGGCCTCCGCGGCACGCTCTACGACAACGACGACTTCACCGGCACCACCGTCACCAAGCTGATGGACGCCGACGAGAACTGGGGCTCGGGCCAGCCCGACCCCGGGATCGGCGCCGACAACTTCACGACGGTCCTCCAGGGCCAGTTGCAGGCGGAGTTCAGCGAGCCGTACACGTTCTACACCGCCAGCGACGACGGCGTCGCCATCCGCGTGTTCAACCTGACTACGGGTGAGTTGCTCATTAACTATGACAACATCGGCGCCGCCCGCGGCATCTCCGCCGCCGGGACTTTCCAGGACAACGCCGGCACCGCCAACCTCGTCGCCGGTCAGAAGTACGGCATCGAAGTGCGTCACCGCGAGCTGACCGGCGGCGCGGCCTACCGTTTCGGCTGGAGCAGCCCGTCCACACCGCAGGAAGTCATCCCGACCGACCTGCTGTTCCCGGCGGCTTCCACCGACGTGCAGCCGGCCCCCACGAACGTGCAGGCGTTCGCACGGGGCGCCGAAAACGTGACCGTCACCTTCCGCGACATCGCGTTCTCGGAGGCCGGCTACTCGATCGAGCGCTCGACCAACGCGACCACCGGCTTTGCCGAGGTCGCCACGGCCGACGCCAACAACGTCCAGACCGGCAACACGCTCACCGTGACCGACCCGTCGGCGGTCGCGCTGGGCACGACGTACTACTACCGCGTCCGCGCCCTCGGCGAGGCCGCGGCCCAGAACTCGCCCTACAGCCAGACGGTGAGCATCACCCCGGCCGTGGGCGGCAACGGGGTGACCTACAACGGCACGGCCACGGTCCTCCCGGGCCCCGACGGCAACCTGAGCGCGGCGGCGGACAACATCCTTCGCCTGACGGACAACGTCAACGGCGTCTCGGGCTCGGCGTACACGACCAACGTCCAGAACCTTGAGGCGGCGGGCCAGGGCACCGGCGGCGCGACCGGGTTCTCCTCGAGCTTCACGTTCAGCGTCCCCGAGGGCTCGGCGCCCATGGCCGACGGGTTTGCCTTCGTCATCCAGCGCAACAACCCCGTCGCCACCGGCGGCGGCGGCGGCGGCCTGAACTACAGCGGCATGCCCAACTCGCTGGCGCTGAAGTTCGACCTCTACCCCGTGAACGACCCCGCCAACCCGTCGGGCGCCAACGCCACCGGCCTGTACGCCAACGGCGCCTTGAACGACACCGGCGTCGACACCGGCCTGGACTTCGCCAGCGGCCACCAGTTCCGCGTCAACGTCTCCTACGACGCCGGCACCGGCACGCTGACGCAGACGATCACCGACCTGACCGACACCACCGTCGCGCCGTTCACCACGACGTACACGGAGGCCGTCGGGCCGGACGGGGCCACGCCGCTCAACCTGACCGACATCCTCGGCGGGACCCAGGCCTACGTCGGCTTCGCCGGCGCGACCGGCGGTCTGAACGCGGAGCAGCAGATCTCCAACTTCACGCTGAACGGGCAAGCCGTCCCGTTCACGGCGACCAACCAGGCCGAACCGACCGCCCGCATCACGCAGGTGTTCGTCAACGGCCAGGGCCTCACCGGCCAGACCAGCAACAACGGCGTCGCCTTCCGGAACCTCGCCGGGGTGGACAACACCTACGGCTACCCGGTCCCGGCGGGCGCGAACCAGACCAAGGCGATCCCGTGGAGCAACGGGGTCAACAAGATCGCCATCCGGTTCGACCAGAACGTGGCGGGCCAGCTCGACCAGAGCGACCTGGTGGTCCGCGGCATCAACACCGCGAACTACACCGTCACGGGCTTCACCTACGACGCGGCGACCAAGACCGGCGTGTGGACGCTGTCGACGCCGATCGTCAACGACAAGGTCAGCCTGTTCCTGGACGACGCCCAGGTCAGCACCCTGGACGGCGAATGGACGACCGGCCAGAGCTACCCGAGCGGCAACGGCACGGTCGGCGGCGACTTCAGCTTCCGGGTCAACGTGCAGCGCGGCGACGCCAACCAGGACGGCAGCGTCAACGCACTGGACCTGGGGCAGCTGAAGAGCAAGTTGAACCGCACCGCCACCAACCCCGGCACCGGGGCCAGCGCTTACACGCCCTTCGCGGACCTCAACGCGGACGGCCAGATCAACGCGCTGGACCTGGGCATCGCCAAGGCACGCCTGAACAACAGGCTGCCCAATGGCGAGCCGCCGGTGGCCTCGCTCGCGACCGGCTCGCCGCTGGCGGCCGCGTCGATCACCCGCGACCTGTTCGGCACGCAGCCGATCGCTTAAGTCGGTTCGATTAAGCGAATCGCTGCCGCCACCACTCCTGTCGGCGGCGTCCCCGGCAACGGGGACGCCCGCCGGCGGGGAAGGCGGGGACCGGCGGCGAAAATGATCCCGAGAGGGATTCCCCCCCACAGTCAACTCCTCCATACCGCCCCGAGCCACGATTAGCCCCGTGGCCGGGGCGGTCTTTTTTTACAGGCGACGTCACCCGTTGCCCCGCGTGCGGTCTTCAAACTCAGGCAGGCACGAACAACGGGCGCGCGAACGCCGGCTTGGCCGCTTCAGCCGGCCGCGCGGGGCACCGGACCTGGTTGCTCGGCACGGCTTGCACCGCGTTAAAGGCGGGCGAGGCGGGCGGGGAGTGCTTCAGTTCCGCCGCGGGGCGGCGCGGGCCATGCCAGCGGTCACGCCAGCAGTCCCGCCAGGAAGCCGTCGCGGTCGGACGCCGGCGCCGGGGCAGGCGCCCCGCCGACGGGAACGGGAACAGGAATCGCCAGCGCGGGCAGGCTTCGGTTTAAGTTGGCCTTGGCCAGGCCCAGGTCCAGGGCGTCCACCTTGCCGTCGCGGTTGACGTCGTAACGGTTCGACACGCCCGCGTTCATGTTCAGCGCCTTCCTGATCGCCCCGAGGTCGGCGGCGGTGACGCGGAAGGGCGTGCCTCCGTCGCCGGTCTCGCCGACGAGGTTGCCGAAGTAAAACACGTCCGGCGCGGCCAGGCCGCTGGTGAGGCCG
>Ga0207691_10004887_pt1 | contig 12955 bp, 12 predicted proteins | sample KBSM13metaG_FD_184327 | JGI IMG/M metagenome (GOLD analysis project Ga0207691, IMG submission 184327) | Miscanthus rhizosphere microbial communities from Kellogg Biological Station, Michigan, USA - KBS M1-3 metaG (SPAdes) (version 2) | ecosystem: Host-associated > Plants > Roots > Rhizosphere >... | reverse complement strand
GCGCTCGGCGAGCAGCTGCGTCGCTACGACAAGGGCGGCGAGCAGTTCTACGACACCATCTCGGCGCTGCACAAGGCGGTGCGCGGCAGCGATCCGGACGCCTCGCTGTATTGGTTCGTGCGGATGCTCGACGGCGGCGTCGACCCGCGCTACGCGGCGCGCCGGATCGTGCGGATGGCGAGCGAGGATATCGGCCTGGCCGACCCGCGTGGGCTGCGCATCGCGCTCGACGCGGCCGAGGTCTACGAGCGGCTCGGCTCGCCCGAGGGCGAACTCGCCTTGGCCGAGGCGGTGGTCTACCTAGCGGTCGCACCGAAGAGCAACGCGCTCTACAACGCCTACAAGGCTGCGCGCGCGTACGTCCGCGACAACGGCACGCGGCCGGTGCCGCTGCGCCTGCGCAACGCGCCGACCGCGCTGATGAAGGGCCTCGACTACGGCAAGGGCTATCGCTACGCGCACGACGAGGCCGGCGGCTTCGCGGCCGGCGAGCGCTACTGGCCCGACGACATCGACGTGGCACCGCGCTTCTACGAGCCGGTCGACCGCGGCCTCGAGATCCGCATCGGCGAGCGCCTCGCCGAACTGCGCCGCCTCAACGCATCGGCCGGTTGAGCCGCTGAGCAGGCCGCGGGCCGAGCGGCTCGCGTCCGTCTTTTCCATCGGGCTCGTCCCTAGGCGTTGGCCGGCTTTTTGCTACTAGAGTCGGGGCGGCTGGCGAGGAGCGCTGCGCCGTGACCGCCGGATCGAGCTTCCGGGCACGCGGCAGAAGACCACAACCGGGGAGTTCGACGCATGGAAACGTTCATCCAGCAGATCATCAACGGGCTGGTGCTCGGCAGCGTGTACGCCCTCGTGGCGCTCGGCTACACGATGGTCTACGGCATCATCAACCTGATCAATTTCGCGCACGGCGACGTGTTGATGGTGGGGGCGTTGACGAGCTGGACCGTGGTCGTCGCGATGGCCGGCCTCGGCCTGCCGGGCTGGCTGCTGCTGCTGATCTCGCTGGTCGCCGCGATCGTCGTCTGCTCGATCCTCAACTTCGCGATCGAGAAGATCGCCTACCGGCCGCTTCGAAACGCGCCGCGCCTCGCGCCGCTGATCACCGCGATCGGCATGAGCCTCCTGCTGCAGACGCTGGCGATGATCATCTGGAAGCCGAACTACAAGTCCTACCCCATCCTCTTGCCGAGCGAGCCGTTCCACATCGGCGGCGCGGTCATCAACACCGTGCAGATCATGATCCTGGTGACGACCGCGATCACGCTGGCCGGGCTGATGTACCTCGTCAACCGCACCAAGCTGGGCCGCGCGATGCGGGCCACCGCCGAGAACCCCCGCGTCGCCGGCCTGATGGGCGTGCGGCCCGACACCGTGATCTCGGCGACCTTCGTGATCGGTGCGGCGCTTGCCGCTCTGGCCGGTGTCATGTACGCCGCCAACTACGGCTCGGTCCAGCACACGATGGGCTTTCTGCCCGGCCTGAAGGCGTTTACTGCGGCGGTCTTCGGCGGCATCGGCAACCTGGCCGGCGCGATGGTCGGCGGCGTGCTGCTCGGCCTGATCGAATCGCTCGGCGCCGGCTACATCGGCATGCTGACCGGCGGTGTGCTCGGCAGCCACTACCAGGACATCTTCGCGTTCATCGTGCTGATCCTGGTGCTGACCCTGCGACCGCAGGGCCTGCTCGGCGAACGCGTCGCCGATCGAGCCTGACGGAGCATCGCCATGAACGTCAAGGACAACAAGGTCGCCGTCTTCATCGCCGCCGGCATCGGCCTGGTGCTGCTGCCGCTGGTCGCACAGTACTTCGGCAACGCGTGGGTGCGCATCATCGACATCGCGCTGCTCTATGTGCTGCTTGCGCTCGGCTTGAACATCGTGGTCGGCTACGCCGGCTTGCTCGATCTGGGCTATGTCGCGTTCTATGCAGTCGGCGCCTACATGTTCGGCCTGCTCGGCTCGTCGCAGCTGACCGACACCTTCCAGACCTTCAAGGACATGTTCCCGAACGGTCTGCACACGCCGTGGTGGATCGTGATCCCGCTCGGCGCGCTGCTCGCGGCCGGCGCCGGCGTGCTGCTCGGCGCGCCGACCTTGAAGCTGCGCGGCGACTATCTGGCGATCGTGACGCTCGGCTTCGGCGAGATCGTGCGCGTCTTCATGAACAACCTCGATGCGCCGGTCAATATCACGAACGGTCCGAAGGGCATCGCGTCGATCGACGACATGAACATCTTCGGGCTCGATCTCGGCAAAACGCATTCGCTGTTCGGCTTCGACATCCCGAAGGTCACCAACTACTACTTCCTGTTCCTGTTCCTGGTGATCTTCGCGGTCATCATCTGCTATCGGCTCGAGCGCAGCCGGATCGGCCGCGCCTGGATGGCGATCCGCGAGGACGAGGTCGCGGCGAAGGCGATGGGCATCAACACCCGCAACCTGAAGCTGCTGGCGTTCGGCATGGGCGCAACGTTCGGCGGCATCTCCGGCGCGATGTTCGCGACCTTCCAGGGCTTCATCTCGCCGGAGTCGTTCAGCCTGCAGGAGTCGACGATGATCGTCGCGATGGTCGTGCTCGGCGGCCTCGGCCACCTGCCCGGCGTGATCGTCGGCGCGCTGCTGCTGTCGGCGCTTCCGGAGGTGTTGCGCTATGTGGCGGGGCCGCTCCAGCAGATGACCGACGGGCGGCTCGATGCGTCGATCCTGCGCCAGCTGCTGATCGCGGTCGCGATGATCGGCATCATGCTGGCGCGGCCGCGCGGTCTCTGGCCGTCGCCCGAGCACGGCAAGGACATCACGCCCGACTCCTTGCCGGTCGATCCGCATGCCCACCTGACGCCGGCCGAGCAGATTCCGCCGACCGTCACGTCGATCGTGCCGACCGTCAAGTGACCGAAGGGCGCGCACCATGAGCGAGACCATCCTCAATGTCGGCGGCGTGTCGAAGCGGTTCGGCGGCCTGCAGGCGCTTTCCGACGTCGGCATCAAGATCACGAAGGGCCAGGTCTACGGCCTGATCGGCCCGAACGGCGCCGGCAAGACGACCTTTTTCAACGTGCTGACGGGGCTGTACAGCCCGGACGCCGGGACCTTCGAGCTCGGCGGCCAGCCGTACCAGCCGAGCGCAGTGCACGAGGTCGCGAAGGCCGGCATTGCGCGCACGTTCCAGAACATCCGCCTGTTCGCCGAGATGACAGCGCTCGAAAACGTGATGGTCGGCCGCCATGTGCGCACCCACTCGGGACTGGTCGGCGCGATCTTCCGCACAAAGAAGTTCAACGCCGAGGAGGCCGAGATCGCGAAGCGGGCCCAGGAACTGCTCGACTACGTCGGCATCGGCCGTTACTCCGACTTCAAGGCGCGCACCCTCAGTTATGGCGACCAGCGCCGGCTCGAGATCGCCCGCGCGCTCGCCACCGACCCGAAGCTGATCGCGCTCGACGAGCCGGCGGCCGGCATGAACGCGACCGAGAAGGTCGTGCTGCGCCAGCTGATCGACACGATCCGCAAGGACGGCCGCACGATCCTGCTGATCGAGCACGACGTGAAGCTCGTGATGGGCCTGTGCGACCGTGTCACCGTGCTCGACTACGGCAAGCAGATCGCCGAAGGCACGCCGGCCGAGGTGCAGGCGAACGAGAAGGTGATCGAGGCCTACCTCGGCGCCGGTCACAAGGCCCACTGAGGACGACGCGATGGCATCCACGGCAACGGCAACGGCGGCGTCAACTTCTTCGGCCTCGGCCGGCAAGGTCATGCTGAAGGTCAGCGGCTTGCGGGTTGCGTACGGCGGCATCCAGGCCGTCAAGGGCATCTCGTTCGAGGTGCGCGAGGGCGAGCTGGTGAGCCTGATCGGCGCGAACGGCGCCGGCAAGACGACGACTCTGAAGGCGATCACCGGGACCCAGCCGCCGGCCGCCGGCGAGATCGAGTTCATCGGCCACAACATCAAGGGGCAGGGGCCGTGGGACCTGGTGCGCCAGGGCCTTGTGATGGTTCCCGAAGGGCGCGGCGTGTTCGCGCGGATGACGATCACGGAGAACCTGCAGATGGGCGCGTTCGTGCGCGACGACGACAAGGAGATCGCGGTCGAAATCGACAAGGTGTTCGCGATCTTCCCGCGCCTGAAGGAGCGCCGCAACCAGCTCGCTGGGACGATGAGCGGCGGCGAGCAGCAGATGCTTGCGATGGGGCGTGCGCTGATGGCCAAGCCCAAGGTCCTGCTGATGGACGAGCCGTCGATGGGGCTCTCGCCTATCATGGTCGACAAGATTTTCGAGGTCGTCAACGACATCCACCAGCAGGGCACGACCGTGCTGCTGGTCGAGCAGAACGCGAGCCGCGCGCTGCAGCTGGCGTCGCGCGGCTACGTGATGGATTCCGGCGAGGTCACGATGAGCGGCGAGGCGAAGGCGCTGCTCAACGACCCGCGGGTTCGCGCGGCCTACCTCGGCGAGTGAACACTGGCTGGCGCCACGCCGGCCCGATCGCGGCATCTCCGGCAACCCGGCCGGGCTGCCTCGATGCCGGCGCGATCCTCGGTCGATACTGCAAGCTGTAGCCGGGACGGTTCGACTGCCGCAGGCGTGGGCTTACAGTCGGCGGGCGGCGCCATCGTCGCGACGAGGGAGCGCCGATGCAACGAGTCGAGCTGACCGTCAAGAGCCTGCGGGCGCGTCCGGTCATCGTCCCGCTGAAGCGGCCCATCGTCTCGAAGGTCGGTGTGTTCCGCGAGTGGCCGATGATCCTGATCGACCTCGAGACGAACGAGGGCGTGGTCGGCCGCAGCTACCTCGAGCCGTACCTGAAGCACTCTCTGCGCTACCTCGTCGCCGCGCTCGAGGATCTCGGCGCCGCAGCCGTCGGCAAGCCGGTCGCGCCGTTCGACCTGTACCGGCAGGGCATTGGCTCGCTCCACCTCGTCGGCCGCGAGGGCCTCTCGCTGATCGCGATCTCGGGGCTCGACATGGCGGCGTGGGATGCGCGCGCGCAGGCCGCCGGACTGCCGCTTGCGACGTACCTCGGCGGCACGATCGCGCCGGTTCCTGCGTACAACAGCAACGGCCTCTGGCTCACGCCGCTCGACGGCCTGGCCGCCGAGGCCGCCGCGCTGGTCGCCGAGGGCGGCTTCACCGCGCTGAAGATGCGCCTCGGCCGCGACCGCCTGGCCGACGACCTCGCAGCGATCGCCGCGGTGCGCGAAGGCGCCGGTGCGGACGTGCGCCTGATGTGCGGCTTCAACCAGGGCCTGAGCCTCGGCGATGCGCTCGTGCGCTGCCACGCGCTTGACGACCAGGGGCTCGACTGGTTCGAGGAGCCGACCACCTACGACAACATCCCCGGCCATGCGCAGCTGGCGCGCGAACTGAAGACGCCGGTCTCGCTTGGCGAAAACTTCTATGGGCCGCGCCAGCTCTTTCACGCAATCCGGGCCGGCGCCGGCGACTATGTGATGCCGACCTGATGCGGATCGGCGGCGTGACCGGATGGCTGCGCGCCGCGGCGATCGCAGGCGCAGCCGGCATCCCGATGTCGACCCATCTGTACCCTGAGATCGCGGCGCACCTGATGCGCGTCACCGAGACCGCGCACTGGCTCGAGTGGCAGGACTGGGCCGACCCGATCCTGCGCGAGCCGTTCGCGCTGAAGGACGGTCACCTGCTTATCCCGGATCGGCCGGGCCAGGGGATCGAATGGGATGAAAAGGCGGTGACGCGCTACGCGGCCTGAGGCACGCGCGTTGATCCCATTGCGGCGCGTGCGACCGTACGCGTCGGCGACTCGCCGAAGTCAGGCCGGTTTCGCGCGACGCGCGCGCGGTACGTCTGTCGTCCGGCGCGCCGTCAGACGCTCGGCATCGCGCTGTGTCGCCTCGACGAGCGCATCGGCCATCCACAGCGCGATCCGTTCGACCTCGCGATCCGGCAGGCCCCAGATGTCCTTCAGCAGCACGTACGGCTCGATGCCGTAGATGATCGAGAGCGCGCGGTGCAGGCGCGCGTGCAGGCGCGGCGGCAAGGTCTTCGCGAGCGGTTCGAGCGCGTTCTCGAGGATGCGCACGCGGTGGCCGCGCCGGTACGGCTCTTCCTCGAGCAGGCCGGCGCGATTGAGCGCCCATTGCTCCAGGGTCAGCTGCGCTGCCGCGCGCATCTGCGGCTCGAATTCCTTGAACAGCGGAAAGGTCTCGACGAAGAGCTGGTGGACGCGCTCGCGTCCTTCGGGCGAGTCGGCGACGAAGCTGCGCACCGGCTTCAACGAGGTGTCGATCACCGCGGTGATCAGCGCGCTGCGGCTCGGGAAGTAGCGGTATGCGGTGGCGCGCGAGACCTTCGAACGGACGGCGATCTCCGCGATCGACGGCACGTGGCCGTCCTGCTGGATCAGCCGCATGCCGGTGTCGAGCAGCAACTGGAACGTCGAGGCGCGAACGCCGCGCGTCGGCGGCTTCGGGGCTTCAGTGACGCGCAGTTTGCGGCGGGCCATGCGGGTAATTCCGGGGTCGTCGGTTCTTCTCAAGTCTTGCCGCAGGTCGGAACCGGCTCGTATGATGCACCGATCCCAATTTGAGACACAAGTCTCAAAAACACCGAAGAGTGTTTCGGGCGCGAAGGACTCGACTTCGCGCCATCCGCAGCAACGGAGACAAGCCCATGCGCATCGCCAGCTGGAGCTGGGGCGGCCGTCCCCAGGTCGGCACCGTATCCGTCGACGGCCGCGAGGTGACCCCGTTGGCGGTGGCCGACGCAAGCACCGGCGCGCTCGCGCTGATCCAGGCGCAGGCGCGCGGCGAGAGCCTGCCGGCGCCGGCTGGCCCGCGCCTCGCGATCGATGCGGTCACCCTGACGGCGCCGTTGCCGCGCCCCTTGCGCAGCCTGCTCTGTGTCGGCCGCAACTACCGTGCGCACGCCGCCGAGCTCGCGACCTCGGTGTTCAAGGACGTCGCCGCGAAGGAAGACAGCTGGCCGATGGTCTTCACGAAGTTCGCGCAATGCGTGATCGGACCGCAGGACGTCGTGCGGCTGCCGGGCGCCGCGATCTCGGCGCAGATCGACTACGAGTCCGAGCTCGCGGTCGTGATCGGCCGCGGTGGCCGCGACATTCCGGCGGCGCGTGCGATGGACCATGTCTACGGCTACACGATCGTCAACGACGTCACCGCGCGCGATGTGCAGCTGCGCCACAAGCAGTGGGATCTCGGCAAGAACTTCGACACCTTCTGCCCGATGGGGCCGTGGATCGTCAGCGCCGACGAGCTCGATGCGCGCGACACGCGCGTGCGCGGCTGGGTCAACGGCGAGCTGCGCCAGGACGCGCGCACGCCCGACATGATCTTCGGCATCGAGACGCTGATCGAGACCTGCTCGCGCGGCATCACCTTGTACCCGGGCGACGTCATCGCGACCGGCACGCCGTCCGGCGTCGGCATGGGTTTCGAGCCGCCGAAGTGGCTCGCCGCGGGCGATGTCGTGCGGATCGAGATCGACGGCATCGGCGCGATCGAGAACCGGTTCGAGGCGCGCTGAGCGCAGCGAGGCGATGGGTTTCCAGCTCGTCGACAAGATCGCCGTCGAAGACGAAGGCGAGGGCGACGCCGTCGTCTGCGTGCATGGGCTCGGCGGCACCTCGAACACCTGGACCCCGCTGATGGCGGCGTTGAGCCGCCACCGCGTCGTCCGCATGGACCTGCCCGGCAGCGGCCGTTCGCATGCGGCGATGTCCGGGCCGCTCTCGATCGCGCGCATGGTCGATGCGATGCAGGCGGTCTGTTCCCGGCTGGGCATTACGCGCGCGCACTGGCTCGGCCATTCGATGGGCACGATCGTCTGCCAGCACCTCGCGGTCGCGCAGCCGAAGCTGGTTCGCAGCCTCGTGCTGTTCGGGCCGCTGATGGCGCCACCGGAGCCGGCGCGGACGGCGATCCGCGCGCGCGGCGTGAAGGCGCGCGACGAAGGCGCGGCCGGCATGCAAGAGATCGCACTTGCGATCCTGCAGTCGGCGGTCTCGGCCGAGACGCGCCAGCGCGCGCCGCTTGCGACCGCGTTCGTGCGCGAGAGCCTGATGCGGCAGGACCCGCTCGGCTACGCGCGCTCGTGCGAGGCGCTCGCCGATGCGCAGCCGGCCGCGGTCGATCGCATCGAGGTTCCGACCCTCCTCGTCACCGGCGACGAGGACGGCGTTGCGCCACCGCAGGCAGTGCGCGCGATGGCCGAGCGGATGCAGCGGGCCCGCGTCACGGTGCTGAATCGCTGCGGACACTGGACGCCGATCGAGCGTCCGGACGATTGCATGCGGGCTCTGCGCGACTTCATGTCGACGCAGCGCTGAGAGACGGAGACACACAGATGGCCGACGTGCAGTTCACCAACGCCCGCATCTTCGACGGCAGCGGCGACCTGCCGTTCACTGGCGACGTGCTGGTCCAAGGCAACCGGATCGCGCGCGTCACCCGCACCGGGCACGGCGCGCGCAGCCTCCCGGTGCAGGGCGCGACCACGGTCGATGCGGCCGGCGCGTTCCTGATGCCCGGCATGGTCGAGGCCCATACGCACTTCTCGTGGAACGACCAGCCGAGCCTCGATGCGATCCAGCGCATGCCGCCCGAAGAGCACATCCTGTGGTGCGCCGAGGTTGCGAAGCGCTACCTCGACATGGGCTGGACCTCGTGCGTCGGCGCCGCGGCCGCGAAGCCGCGCCTCGACGTCGTGATCCGCAACGCGATCAACGACGGCACGATCGTCGGCCCGCGCTACCTCGCCGCGAGCCAGGAAATCACGGTGCCGGGCGGCCTCGGCGACACGACCCAGCCGCATCTGCCACAGCCCGAGTTCGCGTTCGGCGCGGTCGTCAGCGGCTCGGAAGAGATGCGCCGCTGCGTGCGCATGTTCGTCAAGTACGGCGTCGATACGCTGAAGATCAACCTGTCGGGCGAATCGATCACCGGCATGGCGAGCGAGATGAGCCAGTTCACGCAGGCCGAGATCGTGACCTGCGTCGAGGAGGCCAAGGCCTGGGGCAAGCGGGTCGCCGCGCATGCGCGCTCGACCTGGTCGATCAAGCAGTGCGTGAACCTCGGCATCGAGGTGATCTACCACGCGAGCTTCACCGACAGCGAGACGCTCGACCTGCTCGAGGCGCACAAGAAAGAGCACTTCATCGCTCCCGGCCTCGCCTGGCTGATCAACACCAGCCACCACGCGAGCGAGTGGGGCCTGACGCCCGAGGTCACGCGCAAGATGGGCTACCACCGCGAGCTCGAGGCGGCGGTCGAGTCGATGAAGGCGCTGCGCCGGCGCGACGTGCGCATCCTGCCCGGCGGCGACTACGGCTTCGCGTGGACGCCGCACGGCACCAACGCGAAGGACCTCGAGTACTTCGTCAAATATGTCGGTATGTCGACAATGGAGGCGCTGCTGTCGGCAACCGCCTGGGGCGGCCCGATGATGCGGATGGGCAAGGGCCAGCTCGGCCATGTGCGCGAGGGCTACTTGGCCGACCTGCTGCTGATCGACGGCGACCCGCTCGCCGACATCACGGTGCTGCAGGACAAGGCGCGCATCCTCGCGGTGATGAAGGACGGCGCCTTCCACCGCAAGCCGCCTGTGCGCGCCGCGCGCACGACGCGCTGGGCCGCCTGACGGCAAGGAGCACACCATGTCCAACGTCCTCTTCACCAACGTCCGCATCCTCGACGGCAGCGGCGCCTTGCCGACCCCGGGCAGCGTGCTGGTCCAGGGCAACCGGATCCGTTCGGTCGGGCGCTCTGCCGCCGCGGTGCCGAGCGCCGGCGCGATCGTGATCGATGGCGCCGGCGCGACCTTGATGCCGGGCATGTGCGAGGCCCACACGCACTTCTCGTGGAACGACGCGGCGACCCTGGCGGGGATCCAGTCGATGCCGCTCGAGGAGCATGTGCTCTGGTGTGCGAAGGTCGCGAGGCGCTACCTCGAGGCTGGCTTCACGTCGTGCGTCGGCGCCGCCTGCGCGAAGCCGCGCCTCGACGTCGTCACGCGCAATGCGATCAACTCGGGCCAGATCCCCGGCCCTCGCTACCTCGCGGCGAGCCAGGAGATCACGGTGCCCGGCGGCCTCGGCGACGAGACCCTGCCGCACCTGCCGTTCCCCGAATTCAGCTTCGGCGTCAACGTCAACTCGGCCGACGAGATGCGCAAGGCCGTGCGCATGTTCCTGAAGTACGGCGTCGACACCATCAAGCTGAACCTGTCGGGCGACAACTTCACGCCCGACTCGCCGGCCGACACGACCTGGATGAGCGACGCCGAGGTCGCTGCCGCGATGGACGAGGTGCGCGTGCGCAAGAAGCGCGGCACCGCGCATGCGCGCTCGGCGGCGTCGGTGAAGCAGGCGCTCCGTCACGGCATCGACGTGATCTACCACGCGAGCTACACCGACGAGGAGTCGCTCGACATGCTCGAGGCCGCGAAGGACCGCGTCTTCGTCGCGCCCGGCATCGCGATCCTCTACGCGATGCTGCACGAGGCCGAAGCATTCGGCATCACGCACGCGAAAGCGGTCGCGATGGGCTACCAGCACGAGTGGGACGCCGCGATCGAGTCGCTGCGCGCGATGCACCGGCGCGGCATCCGGGTGTTGCCGGGCGGCGATTACGGCTTCGCCTTCACGCCGCACTGCCAGAACGCACGCGACCTCGAGTTCTTCGTCAAGTACCTCGGCATGACGCCGATGGAGGCGATTCGCTCGACGACCTTGTACGGCGGCCAGATCATGATGAAGGGCCACGAGCTCGGCGTCGTCAAGGAAGGCTATCTCGCCGACCTGTTGCTCGTCGACGGCGACCCGCTGGCCAACCTGTCGATCCTACGCGACCCGAAGCGGCTGCTCGCGGTGATGAAGGACGGCGAGTTCGCGAAGATGCCCGAGATCGAGTCGGAGCGGGCCTGGGGCCGGGCCGCGTGACCCTGACGCGCAATCGGATTGCGTTCTGGCTGCTGTTCGCAGGGCCGGTCGCCGCGTTCTCGGTGTGGGCGGTCGTCGACAACCCACCGCTCTACTTCAAGACCCTGCTCAACGGCCTGACCCTGGCCTCGCTCTACTTCCTGGTCGCGAGCGGCTTCACGCTCGTCTTCGGCCTGATGCGCAATGTCAACCTCGCGCACGGCTCGCTCTACCTGCTCGGCGCCTACGTCGGCTGGATCGTTGCCGAGCAGACCGGCCTCTGGGTGCTTGGCGTGGCGGCCGGATTCCTGTCGGCCGCGGTCGTGGGGCTGCTCATGCAGGTCTTCATCTTCCGCTTCATGGAAGGGCAGGACCTGCGCCAGACGCTGGTGACGATCGGCCTGTCGATCGTCTTCGCCGACCTCATGCTCTGGGCCTTCGGCGGCGAGATCTACACGTTCGACCCGCCGGCGGTGATCTACGGCTCGACCGTGCTGCCGGTGGTCGAGAAGTTTCCGACCTACCGGATCGCCGTCCTCGTCGCGGCCATCCTGATCGGCATCGGCCTGTGGACGTTCCTCGCGAAGACGCGCGTCGGCATGATGATCCGCGCCGGCGTCGACGACCGCGGCATGCTCGCGGCGTCGGGCGTCAACGTCGGGCTCGTGTTCGCGGTGACGTTCGCGATCGGCGCCGGGATGGCCGGGCTCGCCGGCGTGGTCGGCGGCACCGCGCTCTCGATCTCGCCCGGCGAGGATGCGCGCTACCTGCTCGCCTCGCTCGTCGTCGTCATCGTGGGTGGCATGGGCAGCGTCGTCGGCGCAGCGATCGGCGCGCTCTTGATCGGCCTGGCCGAGCAGTTCGGCCTCGCCTATGCGCCGACCTACAGCGTCGTCTTCACGTTCGTGATCATGGTCGTGGCGCTGGCGTTTCGACCGCGCGGGATCATGGGGAAGGCGGCATGAGCGCCGCGCAGTGGCGAAGGGCGATGAACTCGGCGGCGACGGCGGCCGTACCGGCTTCGACGGCGTCGATGCCTCGCATGGCAGGACCTCCCGGCGCATCGATCCCGACCGACGCCGCGCCGAATTCGTTCTGGTTCGAGCGCATCCGCGCGCGCATCAAGCCGCGCCACCTGCTCGTGCTCGCAGCCATCGTGCTCTACCCGTTCGTCGCCTCGCCGTTCTTCACCTATCAGATCGGCGCGCAGTCGCTTTGCGTCGGCCTGATCGCGCTCTCGCTGACCTTCCTGGGCGGCTACGGCGGCATGGTGTCGCTGGCCCAGATGACGGTCGCCGGGCTCGCCGGATACCTGGTTGCGATCTTCGGCACCAGCAGCGTCGCGGCGGTCAGCCTCGGCTGGCCGTGGCCGCTCGCGGTCGTCGTCGCGCTCGTCGGCGCGACCCTGTTCGCCGCCGCGGTCGGCTGGCTGTCGGTGCGCACTGAAGGCATCTACACGATCATGATCACGCTCGCGATCGGCGTCGCCTTCTTCTATCTCGCGCAGCAGAACTACACCGTCTTCAACGGCTTCGGCGGGTTCAGCAAGGTCGCCGCGCCCGAGGTTTTCGGCATCGACCTGAAGGAGCCGGTGCCGTTCTACTTCGTCACCCTGGTGTGCGCGCTTGCGGGCTACGGCCTCGTCAGGCATCTCGTCACCGCGCCGTTCGGCGTCGCCTTGCAGGGCATCCGCGACAACCCGCGCCGGATGGCTTCGCTCGGCTACCACGTGACCGCGCACCGGGTTGCGGCGTACGCCGTCTCGGGGCTGCTCGCCGCGGTCGGCGGCGTGCTGCTGGTCTGGTACAACGGCCGCATCTCGCCCGGCACCGTCAATCTGGCGCAGATGATCTCGATCCTCATCGTCGCCGTGCTCGGCGGCATGAAGCACCCGATCGGCGCCTTCATCGGCGCGCTCGCCTACGTGTTGCTGCAGAACTTCGCGATCGACCTGTTCGTTCGCGAGCGCTTCAACCTCGTCATCGGCGGCGTGTTCCTCGCCATCGTCCTGTTTTCCCCCGACGGTCTGCTCGGG
>Ga0207691_10004886_pt1 | contig 12955 bp, 13 predicted proteins | sample KBSM13metaG_FD_184327 | JGI IMG/M metagenome (GOLD analysis project Ga0207691, IMG submission 184327) | Miscanthus rhizosphere microbial communities from Kellogg Biological Station, Michigan, USA - KBS M1-3 metaG (SPAdes) (version 2) | ecosystem: Host-associated > Plants > Roots > Rhizosphere >... | reverse complement strand
CCGCCGACGCGTGAATTCGGGTTCCTCGACTGGCACCAGATCTATACGATGGTCGACGTCGGCTACCGCCATGGACAGGAGTGCGTGCGGGCGTGGATCGACGCTCATCCCGAGATGCGCCGGCGCGACGAATCGCCCGGGCTGCCCCGCGAGGCGGCTGCGCGATGATGCAGCGCTCGACGTGCCGGTAGGCGCGGGCCGCGGGCCGGCACTGTTTGCGCTGCACGTCGCCGTGGCCCTGTTCGGGTTCGCGGCGCTGTTCGGGAAGTGGGTCGCGCTGTCGCCTGTTGCCATTGTCCTCGGACGCACGGTCGTTGCCGCGGCGACGCTCGCGCTGGTGGCATCGATGCGGCGGCAGCCGTTCGGCCAGCCCGAGCGCGGCCTGCTGCTGAACGGTCCGCTGCTGGCGCTGCACTGGGTGACCTTCTTTGCGGCGGTCAAGATCGCAAGCGTTGCCATCGCGCTTCTCGGCTACGCGAGCTTTCCCGTGGTCGTGTTGCTGCTCGAGCGCGGCCGGCGCGCGAGCCGCCGCGAGTACGCGACCGCGCTTCTTGCTGCGCTGGGTCTTGCCATGCTCGCGGCCCATCTTTCGTGGTCGAGCGACGGACTGCGCGGGCTGTCGCTCGCGCTTGTTTCTGCAGTGACGTTCGCCATCCTCGTGGTGCGCAACCGCCGCCTCGTCGTCGAGCGATCGGCGGCGCGCATCGCGATGTGGCAGAACCTCGCCGCCGGCGCGTGCCTGCTGCCGATCGTCGCGATTGTCGATCGCCCGGCGGCGTGGCCACCATTCGCGGACGTCGCGCTGCTCATCGTGCTGGGGATCGTTTGCACGGGCCTCGCGCATACGCTGTTCATTGCGAGCATGCGGCGCGTGTCCGCGCATTCGGCGAGCGTCGTTGCATCGCTCGAGCCCGTCTACGGCATCGCGCTCGCCGCATGGCTGCTCGGGCAGATGCCCGATGGACGCACGATTGCCGGCGGCGCGCTGATCGTCGGCGCGGCGCTGATCGCCTCGCGGCGTACCGAATGAGTCGTGGTTGCGGCAGCCGGCGGGTGTTGGCGGCGAAGCTCGCGTTTCGGTAGCATCGCAGCGAGGAGGCAGGCATGGACATCGGCATCGTCGGGCTTGGTCGCATGGGCGGAAACATGGCGTGCCGGCTGCTGCGCGGTGGCGTTCGCGTCGTGGGCTTCGATGCCGTCGTCGAGGTGCGAACGGCCTTGGCCAACGAAGGCATCGTTGCGACCGACTCGCTCGAGGCGCTGGTCGGTGCACTGCCCGCGCCGCGCGTGGTCTGGGTGATGGTTCCCGCCGGCGCGGTGACGCAACAGGCCATCGACGCGCTTGCCGAGCTGCTCGCGCCCGGTGACCTGCTCGTCGACGGCGGCAACGCCAACTATAGGGACTCGCAACGCCGGGCAGGCGCGCTCGCGGCGCGCCGAATCCTCTTCGTCGATTGCGGCGTGTCGGGTGGCGTGCATGGGCTCGAGCAAGGCTACGCGTTGATGTTCGGCGCAGACGCGCGCGGTGCGGCGGTCGTCACGCCATTCGTGCGCATTCTCGCGCCCGCTCCCGACAAGGGATGGCTGCACTGCGGCCCGCACGGCGCAGGGCATTTCGTGAAGATGATCCACAACGGCATCGAGTACGGGATGATGCAGGCGTTTGCGGAAGGGTTCTCGCTGATGCGGCGGCGCGACGATCTCGCGCTCGATGTCGCGGCAATCGCCGAGACATGGCGATACGGAAGCGTTGTCCGGTCGTGGCTCCTCGACCTGACCGCCCGTTTTCTTGCGGACGACGCCGAGCTCGTCGACATCGCGCCCTTCGTTGCCGATTCCGGCGAGGGACGCTGGACCGTGCAGGAGGCCGTCGAGCAGGGCGTGCCTGCGCCCGTGTTGACGCTCGCGCTGATGGCGCGTTTCGCGAGCCAGGGTCGAGACGACTACGCGGCGAAGATGCTGGCGATGATGCGCAAGGGATTCGGCGGTCATGCCGTTGCGGCGGCGCCGAGCAACCCGGCGTAGCGCGCAGCGCACGGCGATGATCGTCATCGTGATGGGAGTGTCCGGCAGCGGCAAGTCAACGCTCGGCATCGCGCTGGCGGCCGCGCTCGGCTGGCCGTTCGTCGAAGCGGACGACCTTCATCCTCCCGCGAACGTCGCGAAAATGTCCGCCGGGACGCCGCTCGACGATGACGACCGTTGGCCGTGGCTCGACCGCGTCGTCGCTACGCTGCGCGACACGCTGCAGCGCAATCCGGATGTCGTTCTCGCGTGTTCAGCGCTGAAGCAGGCTTACCGGGACCGCCTCGCGCGGGCAGGACCGACGCACCTCGTGCATTTGCAGGGGCGGCAGTCGACAATCGCCGAGCGACTCGCAACGCGACGGCATCGGTACATGCCCGCAACGCTGCTCGGAAGCCAGTTCGCTGCGCTCGAGCCGCCGCTCGATGCCGTCGTCGTCGACGTGGACAGCGATACGGCCACCCAGGTCTGCAAGGTTCTCGATGCCATGGGATTGTCTAAACGTTGCGCGCCGGCGCTCGCGGGTTCCGATTCGCCGCATGCTCTGTCCACACCGCGGGAATCGGCGTTGTCGCCGGGCGACGAATGAAGCGCAGGCGCTATCGACCGGCAACGGAAGTCGCGCATCTCGGACGCGATCCGAGTCGCTATCGGGGCGCCGTCAACACCCCCGTGTTCCGTGCGTCGACGATCCTGATGCCGACGCTCGCGGACGTCGAACGCGCCGCCCGGGGCCAGTACGACGGCCTTTCCTACGGCCTGCACGGTCTGCCGACCGTCACCGACCTGCAGCAGGCGGTCGCGGAGCTCGAGGGTGGACATGCCGCGCTTGCCGTCCCGTCCGGGCTCACGGCAACGACGCTGCCGCTCCTGGCGCTTCTCGCGCCCGGCGATCACCTGCTCGTGACAGACGCGGTTTACGGACCGACGCGGCGCTTCTGCGATAACCATCTGCGACGGCTGGGGATCGACGTCGAGTACTACGACCCGCTTGCCGGCGCCGCCATCGCAGATGCAATGCGGCCGAATACCAGGGTCGTCTTCGCTGAATCGCCCGGCTCGCTGACGTTCGAAGTGCAGGACGTCCCCGCGCTTGCCGCTGCCGCGCACGCACGCGGCGCGCGTCTGGTGCTCGACAACACGTGGGCCACGCCGCTCGGCTTTCGCGCTTTCGATCATGGCGTCGACGTCTCCGTGCATGCCGCGACGAAGTACATCGCCGGCCACTCCGATGTGCTCCTCGGCCTCGTCGTCGCCAACGCCGAAACGTATCCGGCGCTGCATCGGCTCTGGACCGACATGGGAGTGACGCCGTCGTCCGACGACTGTTTCCTCGGGCTGCGCGGCCTGCGCACACTCCAGGTACGCCTGTTGCGACATGAGGCGAGCGCGCTCGGTGTTGCGAACTGGCTGGTGCGGCGTCCCGAAGTGCGACGGGTGCTTCACCCCGCGTTGCCGGGTGACCGCGGGCACCAGATATGGAGGCGCGATTTCAAGCACGCTTCGGGGCTCTTCGGCGTGGTGCTCGAACCGGTCGACGCGCCCGCGGTTGCGCGGATGCTCGACGGGATGCGGCTCTTTGGAATGGGCTGGAGCTGGGGCGGCTTCGAAAGCCTCATCGTCCCGACGTGGCTCGAGCGGGCGCGCACGGTGACCGCGTGGAACGCAGGCGGACCCACGCTGCGCCTGCATATCGGGCTCGAGGATCCGCAGGACCTGATCGAGGACCTCGACGAAGGGCTTGCACGTCTTCGCGGGTGATGCGTTACGCGGCGGGCGCGCCTCGACCGGCGTGCGCCTTGAACCACTGCGCAAGCGCCGGCGGTAGAATCTTCTGCGCCTTGCCGCCGACGAAGGTGCCGATGTGTCCTCCGGGCACCGCGAGCTCCGTGTAGTCGTCCGTGCCGAAGTGCTCGCCGACGCCCTTCGAGCATGAAACCGGGATGATCGTATCGCCGGTCGCGTAGATGTTGAGCACGGGCATCGTGATGCGTCGCAGATCGACGGTGCGGCCGCCGAGGACGAGTTCATTGCGGATGAGCTTGTTGTCCTGATAGAGGTCCTTCAACCATTGGCGCAGCACTTCGCCGGGATGATCAGGGCGGTCGGCGATCCACCGTTCCATGCGAAGGAAGTTGAGGAGCCTGTTCTCATCGGCCATCACGTCGATGAGGTCGATCGTGTACTTCGTGAGATTCGACACCGGATTCATCATCAGGAACGCGAAGCCGACCATGCTTCCCGGTGCCGTTCCATACGCCTCGACGAGGTCGTCGATGTCTTCGTGGCGGAGCGCACGCGCCCACCGATTCATGTATCCGGAGCCGTTTTGCGGCTCCTTCTTGTCCCCATGGAAGTCGATCGGCGTGACGGTGAAAGCGAGGTTGCTGACCTTCTCGGGAAAGAGCGCGGCATAGCACGTGGTAAAAACGCCACCCTGGCAGATGCCGAGCAGGTTGATGCTGTCCTGGCCGGACCGTTCGCGAATCACGTCGACGCACTCGTCGAGGTATCCGGAGACGTAGTCGTCGATGCCGAGCCACCGCTGCGCGCGCGACGGCAGGCCCCAGTCGACGAAGTACACGTCGAAGCCCTCCGCAAGGAGCTTCCGCACGAGCGAGCGTTCGGCTTCGAGATCGATCATCTGGAAGCGTCCGACGAGCGCATACACGATGAGGATTGGCGTGCCGTGCGGCCTGTCGACGACCGGCTTGCATCGGTACAGGCGCACCATGTCCTGGCGCCACACCTCGTCGCGCGGCACGGTTGCGATGGCCAGGTCGTCTTCCGACACCTTGCCGAGTCTCTCCAGCCCTCGCGCGAGCTTCTCGCGTGCGGCCTCGAGTTCCTTGGCGAGCGACGCAGGCGTGATGGCAACTGCGCCGGCAGCTTGCGTCGCGAGGATCGCCTTCTCGGTGTGATTCGTCGTCATTTCCGGGTCCTGCCTCTCGTGCGTCGCTTCGTGTCTCCGGTTGGACCTGTCGCTTCCTCTTTTGCGCGCGGCGCTCGGCTGCGCGCCGCACGAAGCTCGCGCTTCAATTGCTGGATTTCTCGAAATGCCTCGTCGAGGTCGCGCCGCGTCGCCATGTCCAGGCCATCCGCGATGATCGCCGCAACCGCCTGAAGCTGCTTGCGGTGCGCGAGTCCGGCCCGCGTCACGGCGGCGGTCGCTTCGAGCCCCGGCTCCGATTGCAGCACGCGATGAACCGCATCCTCGGTTGCCGAGGCCCACATGCGTATCAGCGCAAGCATGCTGTCGACGCGTTCGCCGCGCGCCGCCATTTCCGCGAGACGGCGAATGTGCTCATCCCATCCCGATGCGAGCGCGGATTGCACGAGCATTGCGTAGGCTGCACGGGAATCGTTTTGCGCGGCCTGCGCCGCGATGAGCTTGGTCATCGCTGCCTGCAGTGCGCGCACCGGACCGAGGCCCAGCGCGTCTGCCAGCGCGCCGAACGTGCGATCGAACGCGGTGACGTACGTCTCCGTCGTTCCGCCCGCCAGTCGATTGCCCATGTCGAGCCATGCCCGTTGCATCTGCTGGAAGGGCAGGAGCGCCGCTTGCGCGGCCGCGGGTACCGAAACGCTGCCACTTGCCGGCGAGAGGGACGGCGTTGCACCCGCATTCGCCGACGCCGCCTGTGCCGGCATCAGCCAGGGCGCGAACGCCATCGTTGCGCCGGCATTCGGCAGCGACGCGCCGGTCATCGGCAACGCGGCGGCCCATTGCGCGAGCAGCGCGGGCGCGCCTGCTCCCTGCAACAGCGGTGCGTACGCTTGCGCGAGGCCCTGCAACGCGTTTTGCGTCATCGCTGCCGCGCTGGCGATCTGATCGGCGGGGAAGGGCAGTGCGGCGCCGCCGACGTTGCGCGTCCCGGTCGTCGCGGGCTGCGCACCAAACTGCGCGAGGAATTGGGGCAACAGACCGAGCCATTGCTCGTACATGCCCTGCATGCCCGACGCTTCCGTCATAGCGTATTGACGAGATGGCCGCCGTCGACGGCGAGCACCGCGCCGGTGATATACGAGCCGGCGTCCGAAGCGAGCAGCAGCAGCGCGCCATCGAGCTCCTCGGGCTTGCCAATGCGCCGCTGCGGAACCCGCTTGATCAGCGCCTGTCCGGGCTCGCTTGCAAAGAACTCGCGGTTGATGCCCGTTTCGACATAGCCCGGTGCAAGCGTGTTCACACGTATCCGATACCGTGCAAGCTCGAGCGCCATCGCCTTGGTGAGCTGGATCAGCGCCGCTTTCGACGCTGCGTAGCTCGGGACTTGCGACGAGACGCGCAGGCCCAGGATCGACCCGATGTTGACGATGCTGCCGCCCTCACCGTGCTTCACCATGTGCCGCGCGGCCGCCTGCGCGACGCGCCACGCACCGTTCAGGTTGACCTCGATCACTTGCTGCCAGTCGGCCTCCGTCTGGTCGAGAAGCGGCTTCGTGACGGCAACGCCCGCGTTGTTGATGACGACGGTGATCGGCCCCAGCGCCTGCGTGGCCTGATCGAACGCGGCCTGGACGTTCTCCGTCCTGGTCACGTCGAGTGCGACGGGTGCAACGCGGACGCCGCGGCCCGCGATCGCATCGCGAACGGGATCGAGCGAATCCAGTCGACGGGCAGCGATGGCAACGTTGGCGCCTGCGTTCGCAAGCGTTTGCGCGAAGTGGCTTCCGAGTCCTCCATTCGCGCCGGTAACGAGCGCGTTCCGCCCGGCCAGAGTCAGTTCCATTGTCGCTACGCCTCGTTTCTGCCGGTCGGCTGGCTGGCCGTCCGCAATGCCTTCGGGTTGGAGATCGCGACCCACGCTTCGGCCGTATGCATGAGGGCTTGTGTCAAGCGGGTTGCGCTTGCGGGCTCGTCGAACCGACCGGCGCGTATCGCCGAGCACACGATCCTCCGCAGCGCGTGTGCATCGTTGGAAGGAGGGATCGGCAGCGCGCAGCCGGCCAGGAGGTTCCGCATTCGCACCGTCTCGCTCTGCCCCGCATCCGGCCCCAATCGATGCTCACGGGCGGCGATCGCCATGCCGTTTGCGATCATCAGCGCTGAATACCTGTGCTCGGCCGGCAGCACGGGCAACAGTTCGCGAAGCAGCGCCTCGCGCGCAGTCGTCATCAAATCGGCGGCGTCGGAGATGTCCGTCATCGATCCGCTCGCGCGATCAATTGCAGCACCTCGTATTCGAGCTCGTGCACGATGCGTCCGGTCAGGGCGAGCTCCAGCGAGCGCTCACCGCCTGCGATATGGCGTTGCGCCTGTTGGAGCGCGATGACGGCCCAGCGCAAATGCGCCATCACCTGCCAGTAGTCGAGGTCCTCGCGCGAGATGCCACGTCCCGCGACGGACTCGTAGCCTTGCATGAACGGATCCAGAGCCGCGATGCCACCGGCTTCGCGCTCGACACCGTTGAAGCGCCAGCATCTTGCCGTGAACCACCCGAGATCTTCGCGCGGATCGCCCCACCCGGCGAATTCCCAATCGAGCACACCCGAGAGTCGACCTTGATCGACGAGATAGTTGCCCGTGCGGTAGTCGCGATGGATGAGGGTGATGTCGAATGCCGCCGGTGCGCGCCGCTCGCACCACCGCAGTCCCCATTCGAGCGCGGGGTGAGCGTCGTCCAGGGCGTCGAGATACGCTCGATATTCCGCGATCGTTTCTACGGCGGGGTTTGCCGGCATCGCAAGCATGCCAAGCGCAGGCCGCGGCGGGCGTATCGCATGAATGCGTGCGAGATTCGCGCCGAGCGCGAACGCGAGCGCATCGCCGTCGGGGACGAGCGCAGGCTCGCGCGTCAGCCGGTGGCCCTGGGCGAGCCCGGGCAACCGCTCCATCACGAAGAACTCGGCGTTCAACACCGATTTGTCCCGACAAAGAAAGAGCGGCCTCGGGGCTCTCACGCCCGCGCCATGCGCGACCTGCAGGATCGCGAACTCCTCCGCGCGTGTACGGCTGACGGCGACGCTCGACGTCGCGTCCTTGCGCAGCACCCACCGATGCGCACCGCTCCACGGGCCGCCCTCGAGGGTCGCATCGAGCGACCAGTTGTCCTGGATCGCTCCACCGGGCAGCTTCTCGTATCGCGTGATCGCTGCGCGGTCCGCATGCGCGGCGTCGCAAAGCCACCGTGCAATCGCTGCGGCCGTGTCCGTGCGCGGCGCGTTGTGAACCGTCTGCTCCGTCAATGCACTTTCCCACGGAGAACTCGCTTGGCGATGCTGAAGCGATGCACTTCCGACGGACCGTCGTAGATACGGAATGCACGCAGGTCGGCGAAGATCCGCGCGACGACCGTTTCTTCGGTGACGCCCTGGCCGCCGAGTATCTGCACGCAGCGATCGACGACGCGCCAGGTCGCTTCGGACACGATGACTTTCGCGCGACTCGATTCGTGAAGTCCGAGCTCCCCGTGGTCGAGCACCCACGCACAGTGCCAGATGGCGAGACGCGCGACGTGGAGATCCATGTCGTTGTCGGCGATCATGAAGCCGACCCCTTCGTGCTCGCCGATCGGCTTGCCGAACGCCTGGCGCCGGCGCGCATAGTCGATGGCCACGTCATGCGCACGCCGTGCTGCACCGAGCCAGCGCATGCAGTGCGTGAGGCGGGCGGGCGACAGTCGTACCTGCGCGTACTTGAAGCCTTTGCCCACTTCGCCCAGCACATTGGCGGCCGGCACCCGCAGTCCCTCGAAGCGCACGACACCATGACCGCCCGGAAAGCACGAGTCGAGGCTGCCCATCGTCCGCTCGAGGACGATGCCCGACGCGTTCATGTCCGACAGGAACATCGTCGCGCCGGCATCGCTGACGTTGGCCATCACGATCGCGAACGCGGCGCCCTCCGCACCCGTGATGAACCACTTGCCGCCGTCGATCACGTAGTCGTCGCCGTCGCGGACGGCGCGCGTGGCGAGCATCGAGGGGTCGGATCCCGCCCCTGGAGGCGGTTCCGTCATGCAAAAGCACGAGCGGATCGCAGCGCTCGCGAGCGGTCGCAGCCAGCGCTCCTTCTGCGCCGGCGTCGCAACCGCGTCCAGCAGGTGCATGTTGCCCTCGTCCGGCGCGAAGACGTTGAGCGCGATCGGACCAAGCGGCGAGTACCCGGCTTCCTCGAACGCGATGGCGCGGCCCATGTGGGTGAGGGCCATCCCGCCGTATTCGCGCGCGACGTGGGGTGACAGGAGGCCCGCCTGCCGGCCCCGCTCGACGAGCTCGCGGCGGAGATCCTCGGTCGGCCCATGTACCGTGCGCCGCGGGTCGACTTCGAGCGGAATGATCTGGTCGGCGATGAATGTGCGGATTCTCGCTTGAAGCTCCGCGTGCTCGGGCGCAAGCGTAAAGTCGATCGCCATTTCAGACGTCGAAGAACACCGTTTCCTGCGGGCCTTGCAGATGGATGTCGAAACGGTAGATGCGCTTGCCGCTCCGCTCTTCGCGCTGCCCGATCAGCGTGTTCCTGCGCACTTCCCATTCGATTAGGTTCAGGACGGGGTCCGCCGCGTTGGCGGCCGTTTCATCCGAGAAGTACATGCGCGTATTGAGCCCGATGTTGATGCCGCGTGCGACGATCCACAGGTTCACGTGCGGCGCCATCGAGCGGCCCCCGCGTCCCTCGACGATGCCGGGCTTGATCGTGTCGAACGTGAAGATTCCGCTTTCGAAGTCCGAGCATGCGCGTCCCCAGCCTCGAAACGTCGGATCGACCGGTTTCCGTTGACGATCGGCGGGATGGTTGTACTTGCCCGCGGCATTCGCCTGCCAGAGCTCGACGAGCACGTCGCGGACCGGCGTTCCGGACCCGTCGATCACCCGGCCCTCGATGGTGATGCGCTCGCCTTTGGTCTCCGCCGTCGCGAGCACGTGCGAAAAATTGTTCTCGAAGATGTCGAATCCCGCCGCGTGAGGCGCGAGACCGATGTGCACGTAGGGTCCCGCGGTCTGGGACGCCGACTCCTTCAGATAGTCGAGCTCGCTCACCATGGCGTCACTCCCGTTGCATCGCCGGTTGGCCCTGCACGTGGCTCTCGAACCAGGTTGCGCGTGCGCCGCGGACCACGATGTCGAACCGGTACGCGAGGCTGTCGAGCGGCATCGCCGCATTCTTGTCGAGCACGCCGATCAGCTGCCTGATCGCCGATTCGCTCGGGATCGTCCGGACGATCGGGTCGTGCGCAATGAGCGGATCGCCCTCGAAGTACATCTGCGTGATGAGCCGTTGCACCCAGCCCGAGCCGCTGATCGAATAGTGGATGTGCGCCGGGCGCCAGTCGTTGACGCTGTTGCGCCAAGGATAGGGCCCCGGTCGAATCGTGCGGTAGACGTAGTGTCCATCGCGATCGGTGAGCACGCGTCCGCAGCCGCCGAAATTCGGATCGACCGGCGCGATGTACGTGTCCTTTTTGTGCCTGTATCGCCCTCCGGCGTTGGCCTGCCACACCTCGACGAGCGCATTCGGGACGGGTCGGCGGAATTCGTCCAGCACGTACCCGTGAACGATGATGCGCTCGCCGATCGGCAGGCCGCCCTTCGCGTAGTTCAGGATGAGGTCATGGTCGAGCGGGCCGAGCTCGTCCCGCGAGAACACGGGTGCGGTTATCTCGGAAAGCGAATTCTGCAGCGAGATGAGCGCATTCCGCGGCGATCGCAGGACCGTAGTCTTGTAGGTCGGCGCGAAGGGCGGCGGGTGAACCGTCCGGTCGCGTTGCGCGAATTCCCCGTAAGACTGCTCGACTTCGTTCTTGGCCATCTGCGCTCCCGCCATTCACCGCTCCGCGCCGACCGGGGCGTGCAGCGTCTCTTCCTCGATCGGCACCTTGAGCGCATTCAGCACGCGCGGCACCATCGCGTAGAAGCCCGCGGTGAGCGCGAGCTCGATGATCTCGCTCGGCGAGAAATGCTTCGCAAGGTGTGCGTAATCGTCGTCGGTCACATTGCCGTGCATCATCGCTTCCGTGAGCCCGAGCGCCGCGCACTCGGCCTCGGTGAAGCGGGGTGATTCGCGCCAGAAGAACAGGTCCTCGATCTGCTCGGGCGGCACGCCCTGCTGACGCGCCCAGCGGCGATGCTGATGCCACTCGTAGGCCGAGCCCTCGAGCTGAGCGCCGCGCAGGATCATCAGTTCGCGCAGCGAGCGTGACGTCGTGCAATCGCGGCGCAGCGTATAGGCGAACTCGATCCACGCCGACAGCAGGTTGGCGTGATGGCCGAGCACCCGGTACAGGTTGAGGAATTCCCCGTTGAGCTCGCGGATGCGCTTCTTGTTACGCTCGTCGATTTCCTTGAGCGGCAGCCTTGGCGTGGTCTTCGCATGCGGCCGCCTGCGTTCATGCCGGACTTCCTTGTGTTCGGTATCCATCCGTGCTCCCGTCCGCGTTACGAAGACGCCGCGCCGGCCCTCAGCCGGTCCCGCAGCTCCTTTTTCTGCACCTTGCCCGTCGAGGTCTTGGGCAGTGGTCCGAAGATAACCCGCTTCGGCGCCTTGAAGCGTGCAAGCCGGCCGCGCACATGATCGATCAATTCGGCGGCGGTCGCCGTTGCGCCGTCCTTCAGCGTCACGAACGCAACGGGAACTTCGCCCCATTTTTCGTCCGCGGCCGCGACCACCGCCACCTCGAGCACGGCAGCGTGGGTCGTGAGCGCCTGCTCGATTTCTACGGACGAGATGTTCTCGCCGCCGGAGATGATGATGTCCTTTGCGCGATCGCGCAGCTCGATATAGCCATCGGGATGCATGACACCAAGATCCCCGGTGCGAAACCATCCGTCCGGACAACTCGCGCGCGTCGTCTCGTCGTCCCGGTAATAGCCGAGCATGACATTGTTGCCGCGGATGGCGATTTCGCCCAGCGTTTGCGCGTCGCGCGGGACGTCGCCGCCGTTTTCGTCGACGACCCGGATCCGCTGGCCGATCACGTTGTTGACCCCTTGGCGCGCCTTGAGCCGCGCCTGCTCGTCGATCGGCAGCGCGTTCCATTCGCTGCGCCAGTCGCAGATCACCGAAGGACCGTAGGTTTCGGTGAGTCCGTACAGATGCGTGATGTCCATGCCGAGTGCGGCGAGACGCTCGAGCAATGCGGGGGTGGGCGGCGCGCCTCCGGTGCCGATTCGCACCGGGCGCGGCAGCCGGCCCGCGCCGGGATCCCAGATCGTCATGGTCAGCACCGTGGGGGCGGCGCAGAAGTGCGTGACGCCCGACTCGCGCATGTGGCGCCAGATTGCGCTCGCCTCCACCTTGGGCAGGCACAGATGCACGCCTCCCATTGCAGTAACGCCCCACGGGAAGCACCAGCCGTTGCAGTGGAACATCGGCAACGTCCACAGGTAGACGGAATCGCTCGTGAGCCCCATGTGCGCCGCCATGGCGAGCGCCTGCAGGTACGCGCCGCGATGGTGATACATCACGCCCTTCGGACGGGCGGTCGTCCCGCTCGTGTAGTTGATCGCAAGCATCGAGCGCTCGTCCGCGACGGGATGCTCGTATGGCGCGGCGTTGGCGATCAACGGCTCGAGCGCGTCGGCGTCGCCGCCGGCGGGGATGAGGCGGAGCGCCGGGCCGACTTCGCTTGCGGCCTTCTCGGCGGCGCCCTGGAACTCGTGGTCGCAGATCAGCACCGACGACCCCGAGTGTTGGAGGATGTACGCCATGTCCGCGGGGGTGACGCGCGTGTTGAGCGCGACGACAACGGCGCCCGAGAACGGCACCGCGTAGTGGGCTGCGAGCATCACGTGGGAATTGCCGGCGAGCACGGCCACGCGATCCCCCGGCTTCACCCCTGCGGCGCGCAGCGCGCCGGCAAAGCGCAGGCATCGCTCGAGGAACGCCGCGTACGTGAAGCGCGTCGCGCCGTCGACGCAGGCGATCCGATCCGGAAATACGTCAGCCGACCGATGCAGGAACGTGGTTGGCGTCAGGGGCTCGTAGTTGAAC
>Ga0207691_10004885_pt1 | contig 12958 bp, 11 predicted proteins | sample KBSM13metaG_FD_184327 | JGI IMG/M metagenome (GOLD analysis project Ga0207691, IMG submission 184327) | Miscanthus rhizosphere microbial communities from Kellogg Biological Station, Michigan, USA - KBS M1-3 metaG (SPAdes) (version 2) | ecosystem: Host-associated > Plants > Roots > Rhizosphere >... | reverse complement strand
GGTTCTCCAACCCTACCTGGTCTGGACGCAACCAAAATCAGCATAGTGAGGAAGGATGCCGCTGGAAATGTGATGGTCGCTGGTGTTCCTCAGACAGTTACGGTGACGGTGTCAGATTTTAATTTCCAACCAGTGTTCGATCTCGGAGGCTTGATGAGGAATAACGGCCTTTCGCTGAATATTGCTCTCAACCCAAGTGTAACGATGCGTTACTTGCTCACTACGCCCTGCGTTTAGGAGTAGCAATAATGGCAACAATCTTTCAAACAAGATCAAGAAACGGTCAGCGCGGCGCTTCGCTCGTCGAATTTACTATTGCGGCTACCGTTTTTTTGACTGTTACTTTCGCCGTCCTGGAGTTTGGCCGCGCACTTTGGGTCTACAACGCACTTGCCGATGCGGCTCGCAAGGGAGCCCGCTACGCAGTGCTTCATGACGCCACCTCCATTGATGACGTTAAGCGGATGGTTGTATACGGCAATACGGCAGGCACCGGCAATCCAGTCGTTGATAACCTGAGCACAACAAATGTCGAGGTCACCTATCCGAACTTTGGTTTAGACCAGGGGACTGCCACTGTGAGCATCAACAATTACCAATTTCAATTTGTTCTTCCACTTCTTCCCGTTTCGATTTCGATGCCCAGTCCGACCACAACTCTTACCGGCGAATGTGCCGGCTTAACCCCCACGGATCTCTGAGCCTTATCAGGGCAAAGAGAAATAAGGAAAACAGATGACGCAGCCACTTACATTCGTAGTGCTGAGCACAGATCTCGATAACTTCAAGGCAATCCGGAGTGCATTAACAGCGGAAGCGGGCGCTCAGTTGCTCGCCGGAGGAAATGATACTGACCAGCTCTATGAAGAGATTGTCAGGCTCAAACCTTCAGCGGCGATCATAGCGTTAAGTGAAAAATCTGATGCGGCGCTCAGGTTCATTGAACGTCTCGCTTCAGAGTGTCCGTCAGTTGCCCTCATCTCAGCGGCCCACAACAATTCACCGGACGTGATCCTGCAAAGCTTGCGTGCTGGAGCTCGTGAATTCCTTCGCCTCCCGATCAGCGCTGACGAACTTCGAACGGTCCTGGCTCGTGTGGCCACGTTCCACGCTACCCAAGTTCAAAAACCAAAACACAAAGGAAAAATGGTCGCAGTGTTTTCGAGCAAGGGGGGGTGCGGAACCACTTTTGTTGCAACGAATCTCGCTGCCTCTGCTGCTCCTCGCACATGCCTCGTCGATCTAAATCTTCAGGCGGGCGACCTGCCGCTTTTTCTCGGAGTCGATCCAAAATATTCGATCGCGGACATGGTTGAGAACCGTTCCCAACTCGATGAGTCGTTAATGGCAAGTTTCGTCACACCTTATTCGTCACATCTTTCTTTGTTGGCGGCCCCGAGGCAGGCGGATTCGGCCGACGAAATCGAGCCGCAGCACATTTTCACAGTCCTACAGCGACTGAGAGAAGTCTACGAGTATGTGGTCATCGATCCCCAGCACACGTTCGACTCTATAACCCTTGCTGCGCTAGACCAGTCTGACGAAATCGTGCTCGTGTTAACAGTGGACATACCCGCGTTACGGAGTACTCAACGCGCACTCGAAATTTTTGATCGACTCGGTTATCCACGCAAAAAGATCCGGATAGTTGTCAATCGATGGAGCAAGCAGATCGATCTGGATTTGCGAGAGGTCGAAAAATTTCTCGGTGAGCCGGTTATTGGGTTCATCCCGAGTGACTATCAGGTGGCCGTCACGTCGATAAATCTCGGACAGCCGCTCGTCCTCTCTGATCCGAGTTCGAAGATAGCTCAGGAAATCCGAGGTATATCTCAGCGAATTTCAGTAGGAGTGGCACCAATAATCGAACCGCAATCACGTAAAACTCTCTGGGGCTCATTGTTCAACAAGGAACAAGCTAAGTCTCGAATCAACTTTTCAACGTCATTAGAGAAGGTCTAGGTTCATCCTCTAACAATTAAGGGGCAGTCAAAAAAATCATGGCACTCCGTGAGAGATTAGTTAAAGAAACCCTCAACCCAGGGGCGAATTCACCTGCGCAGGATGGCAACGCTCAAAAGTTCCAGGACATGAAAGCTCGGCTGCATCGGGCTCTCATCAACCGAATGGATTTGACTAAGCTGGGCACTCTCGCGCCAGAGCAGGCAAATGCCGAAGTTACACGATTAGCAGAGAGTGTGCTTGCTCAGGAGGGACTACCGCTTTCAGCTTTGGAACGTGAGCGTTTAGTTAAAGATGTTCAGCACGAACTCTTTGGCCTCGGACCGCTCGAGCCGTTGCTTGCTGATCCAACAGTCTCGGACATTCTCGTAAATTCGCATAGTACGATTTATGTGGAGCGTAGAGGCAAACTCGAATGGACCAACGTAGCTTTTAAGGATGACGAGCACCTGATGCGAGTCATCGAGCGAATCGTGTCCTCCGTGGGCCGACGCATAGACGAGTCTTCGCCAATGGTCGATGCCCGTCTCAAAGATGGCTCCCGTGTCAATGCGATCATTCCGCCGCTCGCTATTGATGGGCCGATTCTCTCAATCCGCCGATTTGGAGCTGAACCGCTCAAAATGAGCAAGCTCATCGAGCATAAAGCGCTCACCAAAGACATCGCGGATATGCTGCAGATGTGCGTGAACGCGCGACTCAATGTGCTGATATCCGGGGGTACTGGCGCCGGCAAAACCACCTTACTCAACGCTCTGTCTGCTTTCATCCCTGAAACTGAGCGCATCGTTACTATTGAAGATTCGGCCGAATTGCAACTACAACAGCCGCATGTGGTCCGGCTCGAAACGAGACCACCAAATATCGAAGGTAAGGGCGAAGTAACTCAACGCGACCTGGTAAAGAACGCCCTCCGTATGCGACCCGACCGAATCGTAATAGGTGAAGTCCGTGGCGGTGAAGCCATCGATATGTTGCAGGCTATGAACACTGGTCACGATGGAAGTTTAACCACAATCCACGCCAACACACCGCGCGACGCTCTATCCCGTGTTGAAACGATGATTCAGATGACGGGAATGCGTTTGTCTGGCCAGGCAATGCGCCAACAGATTGCTTCGGCGCTTGATTTGGTGTTGCAAGTAGCACGTATGTCCGATGGTTCGCGTCGAGTTACCTCAATCTCCGAAATAACTGGAATGGAAGGCGACATCATCACGATGCAGGAGATTTTCATGTACGAACGCAGTGGGGTGGACCAGCAAGGAGTGGTACTCGGCCGCTTCCGGCCCACTGGTGTTCGACCGCGTTTTGCCGAGAAATTGAAAGCCTGTGGTATGCAACTGCCACGTGTGTTCTTCGAGGAGATCTAACGCACATGCTCATACCATTCCTAGTATTCTTGGTCGCTCTGTTTTTCGTGTTGGGCGCTTTTCTCCTGGCCACGCAAGGTTCTGATGCAAAGCGTGCTCGCCTACAAAAAAGGCTTGCCGACGCTCTGCTTCACTCTTCGCACACGGAAGACGTGGAAATTATCCTGGCCCGCAATGAGTTAATGAGTGAAATTCCGATGGTGAACCGTTTCCTGGTTAATCTCCAGGGAGCGTTACACCTAAAACGGATGCTTGATCAGGCTGATCTCCAGATCACCCCTTCAAAATTGGTAATGTTTTCGGTGATGGCTGGCATGCTTGCGGCGATGGCTGCAGGGGTTCTCACCCAATCAATTGTAATGATGATTGCGGCCGGACTTCTCATCGCCACCCTACCCATTCTGTATGTTTTGTTCAAACGAAAGCAGCGCCTAAACAAGTTTCTTGAACTGCTACCGGATGCGCTGGATCTTGTCAGTCGAGCCCTCAGTGCGGGCCACGCATTTTCTGAATCTTTGCATATGGTAGCGACGGAAATGCCGGAGCCGATCGCTGGTGAGTTCCAAAAGACCTACGAAGAGCAGAACCTCGGTCTGTCACTCAAGCTGGCACTCGAAAACCTGACCCAACGAATCCCGCTGCTCGACCTGAAGATGTGCGTTACCGCAATCATGATTCAGCGCGAAACCGGCGGCAACCTGGCCGAGATACTGGAGAAGGTGGCCTACACCATTCGGGAGCGCTTCCGAATCATGGGCGACCTGAAAACCCTAACAACCAGTTCGCGCATGTCAGCATGGTTGCTGTGCGGACTTCCAATAGCTGTCTCGCTAGTGATTACGATAATGAACCCGGAGTACATGAGTATTCTTTGGAAAGATCCCAGAGGTCACCTCTTGATTGCTGTTGCTCTTTTCATGCAATTAACGGGCATGCTGATCGTGCGTAAAATTTTGAACATAAAAATCTAGACTTGAACTTGGACCAAACCAGGGACGCCAAATGTTACTAATCATCACTCTATCAACGTTTGTTTGTATCTCGCTCGGCATGATGGGAGTCTATTGGCTCCTGAACAAGCCACAAAGCGCGGCTACTGAAAGGTTAAAGCGACTCGGTGGCTCCACATCCGTTTCAAGTTCGATCTCAGTTGATGATGGACGTCGAGGCGCCGAGCTGGCAGAGCGCTTAGCCTCACCACTCATGCGTTTGGCTCCGCCGTCAGCGGCGGAGGCGAAAAAACTTCAGAAGCTGCTAATGCAAGCGGGCTTTCGATCGGACAATGCTCCGATTTTCTATCGAGCGCTTCAACTTTCTGCGCTCTTTGGTTTTCCGATGGCAGTAGCAGTTGGTTGCGTGCTGCTCGGAAAGCCTCTCGACGGTAGTCTGCTTTGGATTCTTTCGGCTTTCGTCGTCGGTTTCTTTCTGCCGCGCTATCTATTAAACCGATTGATTAAATCGCGAAAACAGCGCGTACGCTGGGGACTGGCCGATGCCTTGGATTTGATGGTCATCTCGGTCGAAGCTGGTCTCGGGCTGAACGCAGCGATGCTGAAGGTAAGTACTGAGTTGAATGAAGTGCATCCAGACATCAGCGAAGAATTTGAGTTGGCGAATCTGGAAATACGAGTCGGCCGTGATCGCGAGGAGGCTTTGAGGAACCTTGCTGAGCGCACCGGCGTTGACGATCTCCACAGCCTCGTGGCGATGCTCATTCAAACCGATCGCTTCGGTACGTCCGTAGCCAGGGCTATAAGAGTTTTCTCAGATTCATTGCGCACGAAGCGCCGGCAACGAGCTGAGCAGGCCGCACAGAAGGCTGCAGTCAAGCTACTTTTTCCACTCGCATGCTTTCTTTTTCCGACGTTGTTTATCGCTCTCATGGGCCCCGCAGTCCTTCAGTTAATCGACACTTTCGGGAAAATCTAAAGGAGTTAGATAATGACTAAAAGAAGACTGATCGCCGCTCTAATTGCCTTGGTGTTAACCATCGCTGTTACCGGAATGTGGAGTGCCGCAACCATTGAGCGGGAGGGCGACCCGGATGCAAACGCAATCGAAGATTCAGGGTCTTCAGCTGGTGTGTCCGAACAGAAAAAGGGTGGCAACCGGGTCGTGAAGGTGCTAGCCGCCCCCTTTAAAGCGTTTGGCAGATTGTTTGGCCATAACGGCGATCGGAAGATCGAGCGAATGACAGAAAAGGATGCGGAGAAGTTTGCGAGCGTTGGAGTAACGCGAGTAGATGACGCTCGCACTGTTGATGCGAAAAAGCTCGTTTCTACTACAGCAAAGGAACATCTGGCTGCGGGTCGTGAGTACTTAATGAGTGGTCGTATCAACGAAGCAGTGACAGAGCTTTCTACAGCGGCTTCGCTCGATCCGAAGCTCTCGGAAGCTCACAACCTACTGGGCGTGGCATACGATCAAAAAGGGTTAGCTGAAAGAGCTCAAGACTCTTACAAACGCGCTATCCAAGTTGAGCCCGAAGATCCGGAAACACTGAATAACTTAGGATTTTCGTTTTATCAAAATGGCAACTATCGAGCGGCGGTGGATCGTTTGAAACGGGCTGCAAGGCTTGCGCCAACTGACGAACGCATCCTCAATAACTTGGGACTGGCTCTCTGCCGTCTCGGAAAATTTGACGAAGCATACAAGAGCTTCGCTCGCGCCACCGGTCCCCTGACCGGAAATATAAACATGGCCAGAATGCTTGAAAGGTTCGGGCGCGAAGATGATGCAATCAAGTACTACGAAGCCGCTAGACAGATTGATCCAAACAACACCTTTGCCCTCAGACGGCTGGCAGATCTTTATGACCGCGTGGGCAAGCCTGTCGAATCGCAATCCGCACGTACCGCTCTTTCATCCCTGGCGAGTGGGGCAAGCGCGGTCAGTTTCGAAAAGTAAAGTTAAATAAGGAACTCACATGTCTCACACGACGATTCTGACGCGCTCGGAAATTGAAAGCATGGGACCGCCACCACCCGAGGAGTTGACTGATACGGGTATCGCAGAGGGTTTTCTCTGTGATTTGGCTCTGAAACATGTTGCCATGTTGCCCGAGCCAACCACAGCAGCAGTTGCCGAACGTTTGCAACTCCCTCGCACCCTAACCGAGACGCTGCTGCAAAAGTTATATCGAGAGAAGCTTATTGAAGTTCGCGTCCAGAACGCCGTCGGTTCGAGTCGTTACGCCATGTTGGACCACGGATGGGACCGTCTTACGCGGTTGTTGGGAATTTGCGGCTATGTTGGGCCAGCGCCAGTCTCGTTGAACGACTATGCTCATATGATGAGGTTGCAATCGATTCCAACCGATCCAGCCTCGATCGATACGGTGCGGCAAGCGTTTCATGATCTCGTTTTACCTGACTCGTTGCTGCAAACGCTAGGCTGCGTAATTAACTCCCGTCGATCACTGTTCCTAACGGGTTTGCCCGGCACAGGTAAGACAGCGGTAGCTGAACGAATAAACGGCGCGCTGGCGGGTGCTATCTGGATACCATACGCGATCGAAATCGATGGTCAGATTATTCGCGTCTTTGATTCCCATTGCCACCGTCAAGCACACGAAGACTACATTCCCGCTGAGTTTGATCGGCGTTGGATTATGATCGATCGTCCGCTAGTCATAGTTGGTGGTGAATTAACGCTCGAGAACGCAGATTTGACGTGGAGTGATGCAAAATTCTATGAAGCGCCATTCCAGATGAAATCGAACGGCGGAACACTGGTAATTGACGACTTTGGTCGTCAGCGCGTAGCTCCGCAAGATCTATTGAATCGCTGGATTGTTCCCCTTGAGCGCAGAGTTGATTATTTGGCACTGCATACGGGAAAGAAGATCGAAGTCCCCTTTGAACAGTTGGTTGTGTTTTCAACCAACCTCGAGGAAAAGGATTTAGCGGATCAAGCTTTTCTTCGTCGCATGGGTTATCGAGCACGAGTTGAACCGCCAACACCCGGCGCGTACTCGGAGATTTTTAAGCGCCAGGCAAGCAACCGCGGGTTCGTGTGTGAACAGTCAGTTCTTGATCACATTCTGACGAAGTACCGGATAGAACGCCGTCAGATGAAAGGTTGCGAACCGCGCGATTTGCTGGATCGAGCTACAGACATTTGCTTGTTTGAAAGTCACAGTCTCGAGTTAACACCACACATCGTCGACATTGCATGGCGCAACTACTTCGGAACCTCTCATACCTTCGCGCCGGTGCGGACTGAGGAAACGATGATTGAGCGAACACTGGCCGATCCGCTCGAATTGTAAAGTGCCAGAACGATAAATCGAACGACTATTTAGGACGGTTAGTCCTGATAAAGGTTTCGGCATGATCAAAACCCCGCGCACGATCAACGTTTTTCTATTCTGTGTTGCACTAACTGCGGGATCCGTTCCGCTCGTAGCGCAAACTCAGTCGATCAAGAGCACAGAAGAGCAAAAGAGTGAAGAAGTCAGGTTAAAACTGACTGACGGTACCTACATGGTTGTGGACGACGCTTGGCAAACACCACAGGGAATCTGGTATCGAAAGAGCGGGCTGAGTTATTTAGCCCCAAAGGATCGCGTGAAGTCGATCCAAAGAGGACCCGAGCCAGAGCCAGCTCCCAAAAAACAAAAAGAGTCGAACGATGGCCCGCTGTACATGACTCCGGTCGTTGTTCCTAAGCCTCCACCTGCTAAGGCGCAAAACAATGCTTACGAGCAGCCTGTCTGGATCTACCTCGTTGGAGGAGCTCGTGTTGAAGCCGATACCGCGATCGAATCGCCCGCCGGAGTTTGGTACAAGCGCGGTCCAATGCAAACTTTCATCGAACGGAGTCGGGTCGATCGGGTCGAGTTAGAGGAACAGATTGCCGATGCGGCGCCAGGGAAGAAAGAACGAGGCTGGAGTACAGGTAACGGAAGACTAGATTCTTTGATTAGGCAAAATGGCTATCGTTATGGTGTCGATCCTTACTTAGTTTTTCTCGTGATCGAGAAGGAGTCGCAGTTCAATACCCGAGCTTTATCACCTAAAGGCGCACAGGGCCTAATGCAACTGATGCCAGGCACTGCTGCGCGTTTTGGGGTTCGTCGTCCACACGATCCAGCGCAAAATATTTCAGGCGGCACTCGCTATCTTCGTGAGCTGCTTAATCGTTTTAACAACCGTGTCGATCTGGTGCTGGCGAGCTACAACGCTGGTGAAGGTGCGGTCATGAAATATGGTGGAAGAGTGCCTCCCTATAAAGAGACTCGGGATTACGTTAAGCACATTAGCTACCGATACCGGCGCAATGCAGTGAAGGCAAAAAAGCCGAACGCGAGTGAAACTGGATCAACCCCTTCAAGCGAAAGATGATTGCATGAAGACTATGCTCCGCGCTTTGTTAGGAATCGCTTTAGTCTGTGTTATGGAGACTAGCGCATACTCCCAGCAATCATCAGAGGCACCTTTGACCAATGGCGCGGTAATCAAGCTCGTGAAAGCCGGCTTCAAAGAGAAGACGATCATCGCGATCATCAACAGCCGACCCAACCGCTTCAAACTCGAAACGGAACAACTAATTGAGTTGAAACACAACGGAGTCAGCGAAAACGTCATTCTTGCGATGTTATCTCTGGCGGGGTTGACGGGTGAGCAGGTCGACTGGGAAGACGATGCGTCGTTCTTTAGACGTTCAACTCAACAGGCTCGAGACAGCCAACAGAACAATCAACAAGGTGAAAGCACTAATATCTTTGGTTCTGGGAGCGGGTCGAAATCGAAGACTGAGTCGCGTGGAGGTCAGGGTGGTAACGAGAGCGAGGGTAACGTCTCCGGGTCGGCTACAGTTCGCATCATTCGACCAGGTGAGTCCAGCGGTGAGCCAGCGAAACTGGAACGAACTCCGACACTGAATAACGAGGCTGTAATTCGACTTGTGGAGGCTGGGTTCTCCGAGGGGACGATCATAAAGCGGATCGAAGACTCACCTGTAGAGTTTGATCTTTCACCAAACAAGCTGCAAGAACTGCACAAGCGCCGAGTTACCGATTCGATCATCGCGGCCATGACCACAGCGATGAGCGATGGCCCAGCCAAACCCGAATTGGAAAAAAAGAATTAAGAGTGCCGCCCTTCACACGATCTCCGGTTCTCATCTGTTTCCTCCATCGATACTCTTCATCGCCCTCAACTCAGACACCGTAGGTTTCCATCGTTAACAAGCCTTCTCCTGATTGAGACTGAAATAGCTCCTGGCGTTCTCTCGGTTACCAAAAGAGCGAGTTATTTCAGCCCAATCTCTAGGTCTCATCGCTGCCCAAGTTTTGTGCTGCAGCCAGATAATCCCCGGCGGCCAAAATGTCACATGGCCGCCTACATCAACGCATCTGTTCCATTAAGACACGCGCACGACCCCTTCGCGAAGTTACGCTTTGAACTCAAATCTAGACCTAAGTGTAGAAATAATTAAGCTTGTTGCTTTCGCTGCTATGACGGCATGGTCATTGCCATTGAATTTCTGACAAATCGGCAGCTACGGGTCTGCCGAAGGCCTTAATTCAATCAACTATTAAAGAAAAAACAGACGGAGGAATGATGCGACCTATCAAGCACGCGGAGAGAGGTTTGACCCTGTTGGCAGGTGGGCTTTTCAATGCAATTCAGTCGGTGAATAAGTACAAGCCCAACCCCTCATTTACCCCGAAATGGTCAGACAAACCGCTTTTGAAATCCTGGCAGAAGAGCAAGCCGACTCTCGGCTGGCCTCGTACCACAGATTCGTTGTGCCCAAACTGCGTGATAGAAGCGCGAGAAGCAATTGTCAGCGGTAAAAAGGATGTGAGTGTCCTTATTAATGAGAAGGTTGGTGAGATCAAGGCTCAGATCATTGAACGCGATGGCGAAATTTGGATGATCAAAGACTGTCCAACCCACGGCCATTTCGAAGACATGATGGCGATCGATGCGAAGTTCCTGACGCATATCGAAAAGATGTTTCCGGGTAGAGACATCGACTCGCATAACGACGAAAAACTTCATAACCACGGATCGAGCACAGTTAAGTATGGCCGCGGCGCCGTGTTGACGGTGGACCTTACCAACCGCTGCAACATGATGTGTGACCCATGCTTTATGGACGCAAACCAAGTAGGGTTTGTGCACGAATTGAGCATGGACGAGATCAAGGAGATTCTGGACAACGCAATCACGATTAAGCCGCGACGCCAGATGTCCGTTCAGTTTTCAGGTGGCGAACCTTCAATCTCGCCGCACTTCCTCGAGGCAATCAGATATTCGCGCAAGGTTGGCTATAACAGTGTTCAGGCTGCAACCAATGGTATCGAATTCGCGAAGAGCAAAGAGTTCTGTAGGGAAGCAGCCGAAGCTGGTTTGCGTTACGTCTACCTTCAGTTTGATGGAATCGGTAACGATGCAAACAGCCACCGCCAAGTTGGTAACTTGTTTGACGTGAAGATGAGAGCCATTAACAACCTGCACGAAGCGGGAGTTGAAATTGTTCTTGTTACTACCTTGGTCAACGGCATCAACAACGACCAGGTTGGTTCAATCATTCGTTTCGCGCTCGACAATCCAAAAAAGATTGCTTTCCTGTCGTTCCAGCCAGTGTCGTTCACTGGACGCGACGAAGAGATTACCGAACATCGCCGTCTCCAGCAGCGATATACACTTTCGCACCTGGCGCACGACGTCAAGAATCAGGTTGGTATCACTGAACCAACTCGCGATTGGTTCCCGCTATCACTGATGGGAGCGTTCGCAGACTTTGCTGATCTTGTACACGGACCTCAAGCCGAGTGGGGCCAGGTTTCATGCGGTTGTCACCCGAATTGTGGTGTCGGAACCGCAGTGATGATCGACAAGGAAAACAAAGAGATGCGTCCAGTGCCGGAGTTCTTGAATATTCCGGGTCTTGTCAAAGACATGCAGAAGATTACGGACGCAGCACGTGGCAAGTGGATGTCGAACCTCATGATGGGCTTGACGCTCTTGAAGCACTACAACCCATACAACTCGCCATCGCAATTCACTCTGTATGAGCTCTTCAAGAAGTTTGACAAGTCATTCGGTTTGACTGGCAAGGACTACGGAAGAGTCAGTGGCGATCGTAGTGTGCAGGACATTGAAAAGCGCCGCTCTGATCGTTGGAATTTCCTTTTCATCGCTGGCATGTGGTTCCAGGATCTCTTCAACTATGACTTCCGTCGCACTGAAATGTGCATCATCCCGTACGGTACACAGGAAGGTGAAATCTCCTTCTGTGCTTACAACACGGGAATCGGTTGGAGAAACATTATCGAGAACATGCACCAGAACGCTACCGTTGCTAAGTGGTATCAGGAAAATGGCCGCCATGAGATTTTCGCCGGCGGCAAGGACGTCGAATTGACGGACAAGGCCCACGGGATGATCTTGAACGAAGTCGACCTTGCCCGTCCAAACAAGCCGCAAATGGAAGGTCCAAAGACAGCTCACGAAGAGGCTGTCATGATGCGTAAGATGTACCAGGAGATGGTGCTCAATAAGCAGTTGGACATCAAAGCTGCCGACAAGCCGGTTCAAATCAAGGGCATCGGACGCAAGAAAGAAGAGCCCGCCGAGGCCGTGTTGGTTTAGTTTTGGAAGGTTTCTAGGTAAACCCCGCGAGCAGAGTCTTGTTTCGCGGGGTTTATCTTGTCAGGTCATTGCAGATTTCAAATTGCAGATTGCAGATTAACCAGCAGGAATTCGGACAATTTCAATCTGAAATCTGCAATCTTCAATGCCTCCGCTTGACCAACCGTGTTCTTGCCGTGTTAAATAACTTCAACAGACCTATTTGAGAAGGAAAGCATAGAGAGAATGGCTATAGTTACTGTAAATTCGGGTGAATCGATCGAGAGCGCGCTGCGTCGTTTCAAGCGCAAAGTCATGACCGAGGAAATTATCAAAGACGCGAAAAAGCACGCGTTCTTTATCCCACCAGGTCAAAAGGCGAAGTTGAAATCTGCACTCGCCCGCAAACGTAATAAGAAGAAAGGTCGCATGCGAATCCCGCGCGACTAATTCCTGCTCCCAACCGAACGCGGCTCAGGCCGCGTTCTCATCTCACCAGCCGTTTCAAAAAACCGGTCGAGAAGTGGACGCTCCTGAGTTTGAGCGAGGCCATCGAAACTGTAGTGTGTTAAGTCGAGTCCTCTCGATGCAATCCATATGACGAGAATCCTGATCACAAACGATGACGGCATTCATTCTGACGGGCTCCATAAACTAGAGACAGCCCTTAAGGAATTGGGCGACGTCTACGTGGTTGCGCCGGCGTCAGAAATGAGTGGAGCCTCGCATAGCCTTACGCTCGCGCGTCCGCTACGCATCCGGCAACTCGACAATCGTCACTGGGCTATCGATGGCACTCCAACCGATTGCGTTACATTGGCTTTAAACAAAATTCTTTTTCCCGATGAGCTTCCAGATATTTGTGTTTCTGGAATCAATCACGGCGGCAATCTAGGTGACGATGCGACGTACTCCGGCACCGTGGCCGGCGCTTTGGAAGCGACGATACTGGGTGTTCCCGGGATTGCCCTGAGTTTGGTCGCCCGCGACAACTTCGATTTCTCAGCGTCAGCGTCTATAGCTGTTGCGGCGGCT
>Ga0207691_10004883_pt1 | contig 12962 bp, 13 predicted proteins | sample KBSM13metaG_FD_184327 | JGI IMG/M metagenome (GOLD analysis project Ga0207691, IMG submission 184327) | Miscanthus rhizosphere microbial communities from Kellogg Biological Station, Michigan, USA - KBS M1-3 metaG (SPAdes) (version 2) | ecosystem: Host-associated > Plants > Roots > Rhizosphere >... | reverse complement strand
GCCGAGGAGATCGGGCATCGCGGGCGCCTCGCCTTTGTAGGTAACGTGCACCATGTCGAGCTTGTGCAGCGCCACGAGTTGCCCGGTCGCGACGATGCCCATGGCGTTGCCCGACGCGTAATTGAGCTTCCCCGGGTTGGCGCGCGCGTAGTCGACCAGCTCGCGCAGCGTGCGCACCGGAAGATCGTTGTTGACGACGAGGAAGTACGGAAACATGCCGACCATCGAGATCGGCGTGAAGTCGCGCACCGGGTCGTAGGGCACGTCCTTGTGCAGCGCCGGCGCGCCGGACATGCCGGTGTTGCTGCCGAAGAGGATCGTGTATCCGTCCGGCGGCGCCTTGGCCACGAAGTTGGTGCCGATCACCGCGTCGCCGCCCGGCTTGCTCTCCACCACGACGGGTTGCTTCAACGCGATCGACATGCCATGCGCCACCGCGCGCGCGAGCGCGTCGGCGCCGCCGCCCGCGGCGAACGGGACGATGAAGTGGATCGGCTTGTCGGGGTATTCGGCCCCGGCCGGCCATGCAAACAGCACGGCGAACGACACCATGAGAGCGCGGAACATCTGAACTCCTCCAGCTTTATTGTTTGACGTCGGGTGCGGCCATGCCCTCGATCGCCACGTTGAGGACCGCCGGCAACCCGGAATCGACGCCACGGCGCGCGGCGGCCAGCAACTGGCCGGGATCCGTCACGCGCTCTCCGTAGCCGCCGAAGCCCTTCGAGACATCATCGTAACGCGACGGCAGCAGGTCGGTGCCGATCGCACGTTCCGCGCCGTACGCGCGCAGCTGGATCTGGTGCTCCGCGTTCCAGCGCGCATCGTTGCCCACCACGGCGATGAACGGCAGTCCGTAGCGCACGGCCGTGTCGATCTCGGCGGCATGGAAGCCGAAGGTTCCATCGCCCATGGCGGCGATCACCGGCGCGTGCGGCTTCGCGAGCCGCGCGGCGACCGCGAACGGAAGGCCCGGGCCGATCGCGCCCGCCACGCCGTTGATCACGCGATGCGGCGCGCGCAGGCAGGCCTGCGCCCACTGGCCGAACTCGCCGCCGTCGCAGACGAACACCGAATCGGGATGCGCATCGAGGAGCGCCTGCAACGGGCGCAACGCCTGCACGGGATGAAGCCTTCCCGGAAGCGTCGATACCGCCTTGTCCCATTCGGCCGGACGGAAGTCGATCGCCGAGCGGACTTCGTCGTACCACGACGACTTCGCCGAGCTGGAACGCAGCGCGTGGTCGCTCAGCACCTGCAGCGCTTCGAAGAGCGGCACCGTCGCCGAATGCGCGAGACGCCCTCCCACCGCGTGGCGCGTGCGGGCGATCTCCTCGTCGTCGGCGTCGAGCTGGATGAACACGCAGTCGGCGGCGAGCGCCGGGGCGCGGCCGAACTTCAGCGTGAAATCGAGGCGCTTTCCAAGGAGGAGGATGCAGTCGGCGCGCGCCAGCATCTGCGCGAATGCGCCGAGCGACGGATCCGCCACGCCGCGCGGGCTCTCCATGCAGACCGCGGGCACGCCCATCGCCACCTCGAGCACGCGAAGCCGTTCGCGCCCGCGCTTGGTGCCGGCGGCGGGGCCGCAGAGGATCAACGGACGGTGCGCCTTCTTCAATCGCTCCATGATCGGCGCCGGGTCGAGCTCCGCCGCCGGCAGCCGGTCGACCTGGCGCAGGTCGTTCTCGGGGCGCGCGCGTCCCGATTCGTCGGTGGTGAGCCCTTCGAGCACGTCGGTGGGAAGGCTCACGTGCACCGGCCCGGGACGCCCGCCCTTCGCGATGGAGATCGCCTTCTCCACGTCGAGCGCGACTTCCGCCGCGGCGCGGCACGTCCACGACGACTTGCACAGCGGCGCGGCGATGTCGGCCTGGCGCATTTCCTGGAACGCGCCGCGCCCCATCTCGTCGTGCGGCGCGTGGCCCGAGAGCAGCACCACCGGCGATTCGGCCATCGCGGCGGTGTAGAGCGCGCCCACCGCGTTCGCGTGGCCCGGCCCGCCGGTCACCAGTGCCGCGCCCGCCTCGCCCGTGAGGCGCGCCCACGCGTCGGCCATGTGCACGGCGGCTGCCTCGTGGCGCACGTGGATGAGCTCGATGCCCGCGTCGATCGCGGCGTCGAACACCGGCATCACGTGGTTACCCGACAGCGCGAAGATGCGGCGTACTTTCGCGGCGGAAAGCGACGCAACCAGCGCGTCGGCGCCGCGAGATTTGGATGGCATGATTCATTTTATGGCATTCACCCTCCGCACCGCTTCGGCCGCCGACCATGAGGCCGCGGACGCCGTGGCGCGGCGCGCTTTCGCCGAGTACCAGCGCGCCTATCCGGACTGGATTCCCGTGCTGCGCGAGGGCAAGCCCATGTCCCGGATCGCCGAGGAAGGCGAGCTGCTGGTCGCCGAAGACGACGGGCGCATCGTGGGCTGCGTCGGATACATTCCGCCGGGACGCTCGCGCAACGCCGTGTTCGAGAAGGATTGGGCGGCGCTGCGCTTCATGGCGGTGGATCCGCGCTCGCGCGGCCAGGGCATTTCGCGCTCGCTCGCGGAAGAATGCGCGCGGCGCGCGAAGCGCGACGGCGCCACCCATCTCGCGCTCTTCACGAGCCCCGCCATGGCCATCGCCATTGCGATGTACAAACGCATGGGCTTTCGCTTCGTGCGGCGCATCGATCCCGTGTACGGTATGGAGGCGGAGCTCTACCTTTTGTCAACGCAGGAGGCCCTCGCCGCGTTGCGCGAGGGATAGCAACGCGCACGGAGATCCAGGCCATGAGAAAGCTGCTCGCCGCCCTCGCCATCCTCGCCGCAACCGCGTTCCCCGCCGCGGCGCAGGAGTACTACGACATCGACGTGGACCTGCCGGAGTATCCGCAGATGCAGCCGGTGCCGGACTCGCCCGTCTACTACGCGCCCGGCGTGGATTCCAATTACTTCTTCTACGACGGCCTTTACTGGGATTACTACGGCGACCGCTGGTACGCGAGCCCCTGGTACAACGGCCCGTGGAGCTGGGTGGACCCGGTCTACGTGCCGACTTACGTTCTCTGGGTTCCGATCTCGTACTACCACAAGCCCCATCACCACTGGTCGAGCTGGCGCCGCGACCGGCCGCCGCGCTGGGGCGACCATTGGGGACGCGACTGGCAGGCGCGGCACAACGACATCTATCGCGGCCGCTCCGGCGGCACGGCGCGCGCGCCGCTGCCGGACTACCAGCGCGGCTACAACCGCGCCAACTACCCGCGCCAGGCGACGCAGCAGAACACGCTGCACTCGCAGCACTATGCGTACCGGCCGCAGGAAAACGTCGGCCAGCGGTACTACGACCAGCGCGGCATCCGGGCCGCGCAGCAGCAACAGCAGGCGCCGCAGCGCACGGAAGCGCCCGCCAATCCGCTGGCGCGTCCCGAGCCCACCACCAGTTCGAGTCCGGTGTCGCGAGGAGAGCCGCGCGGCGCGGAGGTGCGGCGCGACCGGCGCTAGTCGCGGGCGGTGTAACCTCCCCTTGTCGAACCCGAGGGGAGAACGAGCCATGAAACGCGCATTCATCGCCGCATCGCTGCTGGCACTCGCCGGCTGCGCCGTCGTATCCGCTTCACCCGAGCCCGCCCATCCGAAGGAAGCCAAGCTCGCCTTCGACGTGACCAACGGCAACCCGCACGTGGTGAACCTGACGCTCGCCACCATCGACATGACGAGGAAGCAGCTCGTCGAGCAGGGCATCACGCCGCACATCGTGGTCACGTTCCGCGGCGACGCCTCCTACTTCACGCAGGACTCGCTGGCGCCGGTCAAGGAGACCGATCGCGCCGACGCGCTCCTGGTGAAGGCGAAGATCCGCGAGATGCGCAAGGCCGGCCACGTGGAGAGCTTCGAGCAGTGCAACATCCCGCTCGCCTCGCGCAAGCTCAACCCCAAGGACCTGATGTCCGAGGTGAAGCTGGTGCCGAACGGCTGGATCGCGCTCGCCAGCTACCAGCAGCAGGGCTACGCCTACATCGTGCCGTAGGTCAGAGCAGCTCGTTGATCGAGTACGCGGCGTAATCCTTGATCTTGTGCAGGAGGCTGCGCCGCGCCCATTTCTCCACGTCGATCTCGGTGGCGCGCGGCACGTACTTCTCGAAGATCGCGTCGAGCTTCGCCGCCGTGTCCGCGTCCAGGATCCCCACGGTGACCTCGTCGTTGGTCTCGAACGAGCGGTCATCGAAGTTGCACGAGCCCACCACGCTGTAGATGCCGTCGACCGTCATCACTTTCTGATGCAGGAGCGTATGCGGGTACTCGAATAGCTTCACGCCCGCGCGCATCAGCTTCTCGAAGTTGCGGTGCCCGGCGTGCTGCACCATCGGGTTGTCGGAGCCGCTGGTGGAAGGCATCAGCACGCGGATGTCGACGCCGCGCTTCACCGCCTCCCCCATCGCGTCGATCGCATCCGGCTCGGGAATGAAATAGGGGTTCTGGATCCAGATGCGCTTCTTCGCGAGGCAGATCGCCGAGTGGTGGAGGATCTTCACCGCCGGCGCCGAGTTCTCCGGCTTCGCGTAGATGAGGTGCATCTCGAGGTCGCCCGCGGGCTTCAACGGCGGGAACACGTCGGGCCCCGCGAAGAGCTCGCCCGTGGAGCCCGCCCAATTCTCGCTGAAGGCGCCCTGGACGCTGTGGACGATGGGGCCGCGCACGCGCACGCTCACGTCGCCGTAATGCTTGTGGTCCTCCGCATCGCCCTGCCACTCGTCCACGACGCAATGGCCGCCCACGAACGCTTCCTTGCCGTCGATGACGAGCATCTTGCGGTGGGTGCGGTCGTTCAGCACGCCGATGTTGCGGATCGTCTTCCTGTGGAAGAAGTGCACGTCCACGCCCGCCTTTTCCATGGTCGCGACTTCCGACTTGCCGATGCCGGCCGAGCCGTTGGCGTCGAGCATGATGCGCACCTTGACGCCCTCCTTCGCCCGCTCCGCGAATGCCTTCGCCATGCGCCTGCCGAGCTTGCCTTCCTTCCAGAGGAACGTCTCGTAGTGGATCGACTTCTTCGCCATGCCGATGCGCTCGACCAGCACGTCCCAGAATTTCCCGTTCTCGAGGATCTCGACCGAGTTGCCGCCCACGGCGGTGCCCAGCGTAATGCCGGCCAGCGACGGCATCAGGCTCTCGATGCCGACGTCGCATTCGATCTTGAAGTCCGGGTCCTTGTGGGTGCGCACCGACCAGAGCACGAGGCCGAGCACCACCACCAGGACGAAGAGAACCGCGACGGCCGTGCCGCCCACTGCCCAGGAAAGGTCCATTGAAAGTTTGCGCGAAGGCTCACGCCATGAGCTTGACGGTACTTAGTCTGGCGCCATGGAACATCGTTCATACCAGCAGACCCTCGGGCTCGATGGCCTGCGCATCGTTTGCGGCAGCCATGCGGGCGTGGATCGTGCCGCCCTGGATGCCGCGCTCGCGCGCGGGCTGCAGGCGCTCGAAAGCCCTCGCAGCGTCCGCGATTCCCAGGCCACGCTCATCCTCACGGTGGGCGCGCTGGATCGCGGCGCGAGGCTCGCGGCGGAAATCGCGGAGCGCATCGGCCGGCCCTTCATCGTGATCCCGCTGGAGGCGGCGGATGCGCTGGAAAGGGTGCGCGCGTGGCTGGCCGAGGTGCGCCCGCAGGTGCTCAACATCGCGGGGTCGCGGGAGTCGTTCCATCCCGGAATCTACGGGCGCGCGTTCGCCTTCCTGAGCCGCGTTCTCAGGCCGTACGCGCCGTAGCGCGGGCTACTTCTTGAAGAGCGTGGGGAAGCGTTCCGCGAGATCGACCGTCTCGCAGTTGCACAGGTCCGGCGAGCACACCTGCGCCTCGAGCGTCTCCGGCGCGCCGGGCTTGGCGGCCCGCATGCCCTTCCAGGAGCGCACCGGCTGCAGGCCCGCGCCCTCGGCGTCGCGCTTGCAGTTCATCAGCGTGACCGTGCCTTCGGAACGGGCGCCGTAGAGCGAGCCGCGCCTTTCCTGGCGGGGTCCCACCATGATGAGGTTGTCCCAGCCGGTGATCTTCTTGAACTCCTCGAGATCGTCGGGGTAGAGGCGCCGCGCGCACGAGAACGCATTCTGCTTGCGGCCCTCGTTGTAGAGCGCCACGCAAAGCGCGAGGGTGGCCGCCGTGCGCTCGGGCTGGTGCGATTGGCCGGCGGCGGAGAGGCCGTCGCCGTCGAAATTCAGCACGGCGTCCTCCAGCGCGGTGGCGACCACGGCGGGAGGCTGGTTGGATTGCGCGAGCATCCAGCTCCTGTAGTAGGCGGCCGCGCCGCTGCCCGGCATGGCGCGCTCCCACTCGCCCACGATGCGGCGCAGCTCCTTCGTGTCCTTGCGATGCAGCTCGGCCAGGCGCCGGAAGCTTTCGTTGGTTTCCAGCGTCGTGGAATACGCGACGCGCTCCTTCCATCCCGGGTGCGTCGCGAACCAGCCCTTCTGCTCGGCGCCCTGCAGCTTTTCCATGCGCTCGAAGAAGCGCCGCGCGCCGGAAGGGTCGAAGCCCGCCACCTGCGTGAGCGCGAAGCCCTGGTCGTCGGCCTCGCGTTCGGCCGCGCGGGAGAAATCCGTGACGCGGTCCTTGAAGAGATCCTTCGCCGCGTCGATCGCGTCGTTCACCGCGACGCCGCCGCGCACGAGGCCGCCGGCCTGGCGCTTGGCCGTCTCCAGCGTGCGCATCGCCTGCTCGCGCTTGCGCGCGACGTGGCGGTGCAGCAGGTGTCCGAACTCGTGGCCGAAGACGGCGGCCAGCTCGTCCACGTCGCCGCGCGCGAGGTCGATGAGGGCGGTGGTGATGAGGATGGTGCGCTTGCCGCCCGAATCGATGACGATCGCGTTGGGCTCGGGGATGCGGCAGATGTGCAGCGGGATGTCGATCTTCGCCGCCGTCGCCACACCCTTGTACGCCCGGTAGGTCGCTTCGGCGTACGGCACCGGCAGGCCGAGCGCCACGGCCTCGGCAGCGGGCGCCTCCGGCTTGATCTCGCGGCAGAAGGAATGGGCCGTGGTCGCCGCGAGGGCGGCGGCCGATGCCATGATGGCGATGAATCCACGAACACGCATCGCGCGATCTTACCTGCCGGGCAACCCTGGAAAGCCGCCTTATGACAATTGCAACGGCCCTGCGCGCCGCCGCGCTGCTCGCCGCGGCGCTCGCCGCCAACGCCGCCGAACGGCCGGAGAATTTCGTGCAATGGCGCGAGGGCCTCGCCTCCTCCGCGCAGCCGAAGGCGGAGTGGCTTGCGACCGCGGGCGAGGAGAAATACGAGGTCCTGGTGAACTTGGCGCCGCCCCAGTCGCACGGCTCGCTCATGAACGAGGGCGGCATCGTGGGCTCGAAGGGCGTGAAGTACGTGAACATCCCCGTGGACTTCGGCCGCCCCACGGCCGAGGATTTCCGATTCTTCAGCGAGGTGATGAAGGCGAGCGCCGGGCGCAACGTCTTCGTCCACTGCCAGGCCAACTTCCGCGGCTCTTCCTTCGTCTTCCTCTACCGCGTGATCCACGAGGGCGCGCCCGTCCAGGAGACGTGGGCGAAGCTGCAGTCGGCGTGGGTGCCCGATCGCGCCTGGCGGCGCTTCATCGAGGAGACGCTGAAGGCGCACGGGAAGGGCGCCGAGCTCCTTTAGGCGCGGCTCACGCCATGCAGATGCTCCGCGCGCCCACCGCGCGTTGGTAGGCGCACGCCGCGGCGGCGACGTCCTGGATGGCGACGCCGGTGGAATCGAAGACGATGATCTCGGCATCGCTTTCGCGCCCCGGCTTGCGCCCGGCGAGGATCTCGCCAAGCTCCGCGTGGACCGCCACGCCCGGGGCGTGATGCAGGTCGCCCATCGCGATCGCCTGCGAGGTGAGGTCCGTCACGACCTTGGCCGTGGCCATGAGATCCGGGTGGATCTCGCTCTTGTGAGGATTGTCCGCGCCGATGGCGGCGATGAAGGTCCCGGGTGGGACGGTGCGCAGGAAGGGCTCGCGCGCGCTGGTGGCCGTGACGATCACGTCGGCGTCGGCAATCTCGCGCACGGGCGTGACTTCGAAGCGCACCGACTTCGACATCTCCTTCGCGAATCGCTCCGCAGCCGCGAAGTCCATGTCCCACGCCCACGCCCGCTCGATCGGCAACACGCGGGCGATGGCCGCAAGCTGCGCGCGGCCCTGCTCGCCGCATCCGCAGATGCCGATCGTCCTCGAGTCGCGCCGCGCCAGGTGGCACGCCGCCACGGCGCCCGCCGCCGCGGTGCGCTTCGACGTGATCTCGGCGGAATCGAGGATCGCCAGCAGCCGCCCATCCTGCGCGTCGTAGAGCAGCACCGCGCCCTGGATCGTCGGCAAGCCGCGCTCGGGATTGCCCGGGAAATTGCTGTTCACCTTCACCGCGGCGAAGCGCTCTTCGGGTCCCGCATCGATGAATGCGCCCTTCGCATGGAAACCGCCGCCTTCCACCGCGATGTGCAGCGGCATCGGCACGGTCGCACGCCCCTCGGCGTGCGCGCGGAAAGCCGACTCGACGGCGCGATAGTAGGCGTCGAGATCCATCAGCGAGGCGAGCTCGCGGCGGGAGATGAGAAGGGGTTCGGGAGTATCCAAGCGCGCTCCTTTTCCGGGCATGGCCCGCGTGGGAGCAGGAGCTTGGGCGCCGGGAGCGCCTTGCGAAGCGGCGGGGAGCCTGCGCGATCCCCGCGATGAGGAGCCGATGCTAGCATCGGGGATCATGAATCTCAACGTCCTTGCAGCCATCGCCGTCGTCGTCTGGTACACGGCGATGAACACGCAGGATGCCGAGCCGCTGCGCAAGCGCTTCGAGGAGCTGCACCCCGGCACCACCGTCACGGTGCTGCGCCAGCCCGGCGAGAAGATCCGCAACCGCATCCTCACCGAGGCGCGCGCCAACAAGAACTTCTGGGACGTGGTGTCGTTCAACCATCTGGACATGGCGGCGCTCGACAGCGAGAAGATGCTGGCCGCGTACGTCTCGCCGCAAACCGGAGCGGGCTATCCGCAGGGCGCCGTGCACCCGGGTGGCAAGTGGGCCGCGATCTACGTGCGCCAGTACGTGATCGGCTACAACACGAGCGCCGTGCCGCGCGGCGAGGTGCCCCGCGACTGGGGCGACCTGCTGCAGCCGCGCTGGAAGGGCAAGCTCGCCATCGACGAGAACGAGGCCGAGTGGTACGCGTCCATGCTCGACTACATGGGCCGCGACAAGGGCACCGCGTACATGCGCGCCCTCTCGGCCCAGGAGCCGCAGTTTCGCCGCGGCCACACCCTGCTTTCGAAGCTCCTGGTGGCGGGCGATTTCCCGCTCGCCATCGTGCACGCCGCGGAGATGGAGGAAGCGAAGAAGTCCGGCGCGCCGGTGGACTGGGTGCGCACGCTCGATCCGGTCATCACCTCGCCCAGCGTGATCGCCGTTGCCGCCCGCGCCCCGAACCCCGCCGGCGCCCGCGAGCTCGTGGACTTCATCCTCTCCGAGGAAGGGCAGCGCCTCATCGGCGCGCAGGGACGAGTGCCGGCGCGCTTCGACGCGCCCACGAGCCTCAAGGTCTTCTACGTGAAGCCGGAGCTCGCGCGCGAGATGGACCAGCGCGAGAAGGAATTCCGCGAGATCTTCCGGCGATGAAGGCGCGCATCCGCCACATCGCCATCGTGAGCGACCAGTACGCGCTGCTGGGACGCTTCTACGAGGCGATCTTCGGCATGCGCGCCGCCGAGGACAAGCGTCCCGAGCGCGCGGTGACGGTGAGCGACGGCTATGTCGGCCTCAACATCAACCCGCGCAAGCCGGGCCGGCCCGCGGGGCTCGACCACTTCGGCCTCGAAGTCGACGATGCCGACGAGGCCTGCGCGCGCCTCGGGAAATTTCCCGGCGCCCACTTCGTGAAGCGTCCGGGCACGCGACCCTTCGCGGGCATCAGCGCCAACGATCCTTCGGGCAACGTCTTCGACATCTCGCAGAAGGACATGTCGAACCGCGCCTCGGTGTACGTCGAGGAAGAACGCGCTTCGCCGCGCGCCATCAGCCACCTCGCGATGCGCACGCTGAACGTCGACACGCTGAAGGAGTTCTATTCGGAGGTGTTCGGGCTGGAAGCGACGGCGCGCGGCGTGACGGACGGGCGCGTCGAGCTGCTGCTCACGCCCTGGGACATCCGCGACTTCCATGGCAGCGGCATCGTGCGTCCCGGCGCCGATCACCTGGGCTTCAGGGTCGAGAGCATCGATGCGGTGAAGGAGAAGCTCGCTTCGGTGGGCGACAACAATCCGCATTTGCGCCCGTTGCCGCTGGGCACGGGCTCCGAGGGTGCGGCGCGCCTGAAGCTTTTCGCGCAGTGCCCGTGCGGTGAGCACCAGATCAGCGATCCGGACGGCATCCTCATCGACCTGGCGCAACGTTGATGGCGACCGAACGCTTCATCGACGTGGGCGGCCTGCGCACGCGTGTCCTCGAGGAAGGGTCGGGCCACGCGACGCTCCTCCTGCATGGCGCTTCGCTCGGCTCGTCGTCCGATGTCTGGGCCGGCAACCTCGACGCTCTCGCCGCGCGCGGGCTGCGCGTGATCGCGCCCGACCTGCCGGGCTTCGGCGAGACCACCAACAGCGCCGATCACTCCGTGGGTTTCCGCACGCGTTTCGTCCTCCAGCTGCTGGACGCATTGGGCATCGACCGCGCGCACGTGGTCGGCCATTCGCAATCCGGGCAGATTGCGGTGACGCTCGCCATCGGGCATCCGGAGCGCATCGGGAAAGTCGTCGTGCTCGGCACCGCGAGCCTGCTGCCGCCGTTGCCGGATTCGGGAGCAGGCGATGCGGCCGAAGGCGACGACGGCAACATGGAAGAGCCCACGCCCATCGAGGTGCGCCGCCAGCTCGCCGAGACGGTCTTCAACCAGACGCGCATCACCGCGGATGCGGTCGCGATCCGGCATCGCATGAGCATCGGCAAGAACTTCGACGCGTTCCTCGCGCGGCGCGCCGGCAAGTCCGGCGGCAAGAAGGCCACGGACTCGAAGCCGCTCTGGCAACGTCTCGACGAAGTGAAGGTGCCGATGCGCTTCATCTACGGGCGCCAGGATCGCGCCGCCGAGCGGCGCGCGACGCTCGCGCGCCAGCGTTACCCGGGCCTCGACCTGCACCTCATCGATCGATGCCGGCACCTTGTGCAGTGGGATACGCCCACGGAGTTCGCGGCGCTGACCGCGGACTTCCTGACCGCCGGCTAGCGGTATTTCGCCGCGGTCTCGGCGGCGCGCCGCGCGACTTCCGCGCGCAATGAGGGCGGCGCCATCACCTCGATGTCCGCGCCGAATTTCAGGATGTCCTGGATCAGCTCCTTCTCCGAGCTGAACGGAACGTCGATCTCGTAGCTGCCGTCCTTGCCGTAGCGGCTGCGCTGCTTCGGATGCCATTCCTCGAGCGAGACGTAGCGCGCGCGCTCCGGCGTGAAGCGCAGCGTCGCCCACTGCACCTTCCTGCCGGAGAAAATCCCGTAGCCGCTCGCCAGCACCGCATCCAGCTCCGCATCCGCGACTTCCTTCACCTTGCCGGGAACGACGGACACGCCGCGCATCGCGTCCACCGAGAAGCTGCGGATGTCGTTGCGCAGGTGGCACCACGCATCCAGGTACCAGTTGTTGCGATAGTGGACGAGGCGTTGCGGGGAGACATCGCGCTCGGTGGTCTCGTCGGTCGAGCGATTCCAGTACTTGAGGTGCAGCTTCTCGCGGCTCAGCACCGCGGACGCGACGACCTGGAAATGCTTGGGCTCGTGGCGGCGCGCTCCGAAGGGGAGGACGCGGATGCGCTTGCGCACTTCCCCGGCGGAGTGATCGCCCGCGGACAACAGGGAGGTGAGGCGCGCCTTCAGCGGCTCGACGTGCGCGCCCAGCAACCCGGGCTCGAGGGTTTCCAGCAGGTGCTCCATGGTGAGGAGCGCCTGCGCCTCCCGCGGGTTGAACCAGAGTCCCGGGAGCTCGTATTTCGGCGCGGCCGGCTGCGCCTGCACGAAGCGATAGCCGCCCGCGTCGCGATCCCATTCGATGGGCGCGTTGTGGCGGCTCTTCATGTATTCGAGGTCGCGCTTCAGCGTGGCGAGCGAGACCTCCAGCTCGCGCATGAAGTCCGCGGTGGTGACCGTGCCCCGCTCGCGGAGCATGTGGTCGATCTTGTAGAAGCGCTCGCTGCGGTCCATTCGGGTGAGGTACATCCCGCCATGTTGGGGGCACGCAAGCTCACGTCATGAGCTAGCTATCTTGGATCATACCCAACATGAAGATGCAAATCAGCGACTTGGCATCTTGAGGTCACAAATTGTGACCTCAACGACTAGCTCACGCCTTGAGCTTGCGACCCGTTAACGTGACCGTATGAAACGAATCGACCGCCAATTCCGTCAACCGCCGCCCCCGCCACGCGAGCCCGCAAAGCGCGAGCCCACGATCTCCCTCGAATCGCTGCTGTTGCAGGACCTGGAAGCGTGGCGGGCGGCGAAGGAGGCTATCGCCCGAGCGGCTCGACCTGCGACTGGATCACGCGCCGGTCGATAGTGCGCCGCTGGGAATCCTCGAGCGCGCCGTAGAGTTGATCGAAGTGGCGCCGCAGGTCGGTGATGGCCTCGTAGCGCATGCGCTCATCCTCCGCGAGGGTCGCGATGAGCGTGCTCGCGGTGGGCGGCTTCTCGCCGCCTTCGCGCAGCGACATCAGATGGCGACGCCGCGCGCGGTCCATCTCGGCGATGTCGCGCACGTCGCGCGAGAAAACGCGCCACGCGTCCACCTGCTCGGGTTTCAACACGAGGTCGACCTCGAGCGAGGGAAGCTCGCGCTCGAGCGCCGAGAAGGGGTCGTTGGCTGTCACGGGGCTTGCGTTCTGCGGCCGCTCGCGCGTCTGCCCTTCGCGCGGCGATCCGCCCCGTCCCCGGCCCGGCATGCCCTGGGCTGCGGCATCGACAGCG
>Ga0207691_10004880_pt1 | contig 12965 bp, 11 predicted proteins | sample KBSM13metaG_FD_184327 | JGI IMG/M metagenome (GOLD analysis project Ga0207691, IMG submission 184327) | Miscanthus rhizosphere microbial communities from Kellogg Biological Station, Michigan, USA - KBS M1-3 metaG (SPAdes) (version 2) | ecosystem: Host-associated > Plants > Roots > Rhizosphere >... | reverse complement strand
CGAGAATATCCGTCGCGTAGGGAGCGGCCGAGCGGTCATCCTGATGAATCCAAACGCGCGCATCAAACTCCTTCGCGTACTTGTCTGCATCCGCGACATCGTCCTGATGTGAGAGCAGGACATGAGCAATACCGCCGGCATCGCGAAACCATTTTACGAGTTCGGAAGCGTAGCGCGGCGAGTCAATCAAAAGATTGCCAGTGGAGCGGGTCGCAAAGTACGAGTGCGCTCCAAACGATGAACGTGCATTGAATCCGCAGCGCCAAACGCCTCTCGTCACTTCATGTGGAAATATGCCGGCCTGCGGTCTTGGTTGTTTGGTCTCGCTTCGTACCGAAGCAGTGGGGCAAACGAGCACGGCTCTCCACGCTGCCATGTAATCTTCCGGTGTCACCGGCTGCCGCGCAAAAATGCTTTTATCGTTGTGTTCGACGATAAGTCCTGGCGCGACGTGGCGCGACGCCCCGCAATCGATACATGCTGTGTCGACGTACCAGTCTCCTGGTGCGGAATCGGGATTCCGGACGGGCTTCATGCGGCCGCAGACTTTTACAGCAACTTGTCGGGAGTGACGGGCAGTTCGCGAATGCGCTTATTCGTCGCGTGATAGATCGCGTTTGCGATTGCCGGCGCAACGCCCACCATCGCAATCTCGGCCAGCCCCTTAACACCGAGGGGATTCACATGCGAGTCATCCTCCGGCACAAAGATCACGTCCATGAGCGCAGGTGCATCGGCATGGACCGGGACAGCGTACTCCGCAAGATTGGCGTTGGGCACGCGTCCGTTACGCGTGTCGACGATCGAATGTTCCATCAGTGCCATACCAATGCCGCCGAGCATTCCGCCAAGGCACTGGCTTCGCGCCAGTTTCGGATTTACGATCCGTCCAGCGCCGTAGGCACCAACGATACGCCTCACCCGGGTTTCGCCAAGGTCCGGGTCGACGGCGACTTCTACAAAGACCGCACCGAACGCATGCATCGAGAACCGCTTGCTCTCGGCCCCGGGTTTAACGTCTGCCGTTGCCTCGACGGGTTCACCCAGACGGCGCATGGCATGAGTGAGATCATCGCCGCCCGCCCTTGCAAGTGCTTCATCCCGTACTTTTCGACAGGCGCTTTGAACAGCACTGCCCACACTTGCCATTGTCATCGATCCACCATGGGCGGGGGAGCGTGGTAACTGCGAATCGCCGAGAACAAAGTTCACCCGCTCGACCGGTAGTCCGAGGGTATCGGCTGCGACCATCGTCATTGACGTCCATGTGCCCGGTCCCATGTCGCTTGCTGCACTTGACACTTCCGCAGTGCCATCCGGCATGAGACGCGCCTTTGCGGACGCGGCTGCATAGTGCATCGGATAGGTAGCAGCAGCCATTCCCGAACCGATGAGCCAGCGTCCATCGCGCGTCGAACGCGGCTTTGGATTACGGCTCCGCCATCCGAAACGCTCGCCCGCGATACGGTAGCACTCCTGTGTGGAGCGGCTCGAGAACGGCACGTTTTTCAACTCGTCCTGCTTCGGTTCATTGCGCAGTCGAAGCTCGACGGGATCGACACCAACCGCTACCGCCAACTCATCAACTGCGCATTCGAGAGCAAACACGCCGCTCACCTCTCCAGGCGCGCGCATATAGGTAGGCGTATGCACGTTCATCGGCGCAAGCCGGTAGCGTGTGTAAACGTTGGGGCACGAATGTAAGAATCGCGTCGCGTTGATCAGCGACTCCGTGTACTGTTCGTAGGTGGAAGTCTCTTGATATCCATCGTGCGAGACAGCCTCGAGACGACCATCCTGCGACGCGCCCAGCATGATGCGCTGGACGGTATGCGGACGATATCCAACACCGTAATACATCTCACGTCGAGTCAGCATCAGCTTGACGGGCTGCTTTGCTGCCTGCGCGCCCAAAGCCGCCAGCGTCACATGAGGCCAGCAACGTAAGCCCGAGCCGAATGCGCCGCCTACGAAAGGAGAAAGCACGCGCACGTTTTCAGGTGCGAGTCCGAACACGGCCGCAATCTCTTCCGCCGTGTTATGCACCCACTGCGTTTTATCCCAGAGCGTCAGGCGGTCACCGTCCCACGCAGCGATCGTCGCGTGCATCTCGATCGGATTGTGATTCTCGCGCGGAATGACATAAGTCTGATCCATCTTCACCGCCGATTTGGCGAAAGCTGCACCGGCGTCACCGCGATTGTTTTTAGAGGGGCGTCGTGCAGGTTGATCGGGCTGCACGCCGTCCGGAAGAACCGGTGAAGCATGTGCTACATCGGTGATTGCCGGCTGAGCGCTATAGGTAACTCTGACCAGGGTTGCAGCGTGAGCGGCCTGCTCGAGCGTATCCGCGACGATGAGCGCGATCGGTTGCCCCTGATGATTGATCCGGTCGTCCTGCAGGACGTGTAAGCGCTCTCCGCTTTCAGGATCAACATCGCCCGTATGTTCACGGTATGCCAACCGCGGCGCATTCAGATGCGTCAGCACCGCGAGTACGCCGCCCGCTTCCTCGGCCGCGCGAGGGTCGATGGTTTTGACGCGTCCGTTCGAGATGGTGCTTCGCACGACCGCTGCATAAGCGACATTCGGCAGATCGAACTCCGCTGCGTACTTTGCTCTGCCGGTGACCTTCTGCGCGCCGTCGACGCGGCTGAGTGGTTTGCCGATAACAGTGTTGGTCATGGGCGTCCTCCGGCGATCTCTATCGCGCGTATGATTGCGCGCTGCATGAGCTCGATCTTGAAATCGTTGCCGCCATAGCCTACTGCGTCCTGCGCGGCAAGAGCGGCAGCTTGTTGTAGCGTTGCTGTGTCGATGGCGGCGCCGGTAAGTGCCGTTTCCACCGCTCCGACTCGCCATGGCTTCGTTCCAACTCCGCCAAGGGCGACACGCGCGCCGCGAATTGTGCCGCCGTCCATTTCAAGACCGACGGCCGCCGAAACGAGCGCGAACTCGAAAGAAGCACGGTCGCGCACCTTCACATAATGTGACCGGAGCGCGGCGGGATTTGGCGCCACGGTGATAGCGCTAATCACCTCGCCAGGTTCGAGCACGGTCTGAATATGGGGAGTGGATCCGGGCAATCTATAGAAATCGTTGAGCGGCACACTGCGCTGCGTGTTCGTCCGACTTATCTCGACGACGGCATCGAGTGCAACCAGTGCGACGGCAACGTCAGACGGATGTGCGGCGATGCAATGCTCGCTTGTTCCAAGCACCGCGTGCCAGCGGTTCTGGCCGTGTAATGCGGCACAGCCCGAACCCAGCAAGCGCCGGTTGCAGGACTCGTAGCCGACATCGCGAAAATAGGGACAGCGCGTCCGCTGAAGAAGATTGCCGCCCATCGTCGCCTGGTTCCGAACCTGCGGACTCGCCGATTGCAATAGCGACTCCGCAATCACGGGAAACTGCTGCTGTACTGCTGGATGAGCCGCGACCATTGCCATGGTCGCGGCAGCTCCTATGCGGAGCCCGTGTTCTCCGACATCGATCCGGCTGTCGAGGATTCCGGCGAGGCTTACCAGACGCTCAGGTCGCCGCACATTTTCCTGCAGAAGCTGCACCATGTCCGTGCCGCCGGCGATGTATTCGACCGGCGCGTCATCGTGTCCCGCCACGGCATTAAACGCTAGAGCCGCGGCGAGGTCATGCGGACGCTCGAGTATGAACGGATGCATGGTTCACTCCTTCCGCTCAACTCAAGCGGCATCGAGAATCGCCGCGACGATTCCTTGATACGCGCCGCAGCGGCAAACGTTGCCGCTCATCCAATCGCGCACTTCCTGCTCCGAACCGGTATGCCCTTCTTCAATGCACGCAATGCCGGCCATGATTTGTCCCGCCGTGCAGTAACCGCATTGAAACGCGTCGTGTTCGATGAATGCCGCCTGCAGCGGATGCAGCCGATCGCCGGTGGCGAGTCCCTCGATCGTCTTAATGTTGCGGCCGTCGACCAGCGCAGCGAGCGACAAACACGATTTCACGCGCTTGCCGTCCAGCAAAACAGTGCAGGCGCCGCACTGCCCCAGCCCACATCCTTTTTTCGAGCCGGTCAGGTGCAGACGTTCTCTGAGCGCGTCCAGCAACGTCGTGCGCGGGTCGAGGGACAACTGGTGTCGTACGCCGTTTACCGTCAGAACGACATCGACGACGGTTCCTTTCGCAGCAGGCATCGCCGCTGTCGGGTTTCTGTCCGTATCAAGTTCTGCCTGCGCATCACACGATAAGAACGAAGCATCTGTAGGAGCGCCTCCGGTGACAGCAGGTGTCGCAAGGCGTTTGCGTTGTGCGAAATCAACATTCGCCGCTTGAGAAGAGCTACGTTCGGTGTGCATTGCAATACTCCAATTCTCTGATCGGGATGTTTCGATGTGGGCCGAATGCACTGCATGAGTGCGCGCCCGTTGGTATGACATGAATTCGATTCGTGAATTTTGGCGTGAAGAAAATATAGTTGCTGCCATGAACTGCAATGCCACCGAATGTGACACCGACGAATGAGCGTTCAGGTGCAGGTCATCAGCGGGCCTTAACGGGGCCGTATAATTAAAAAAGCCCGGACGGCTGTTGCCTTACGCTGTCTTCGAATGACCAGGATACGTAGCTGGTAATCCGCCAATCATGGACTTGCACATAAAATGAAGCTCTACGCTCACCCGTTTTCCTCTTACTGCCAGAAGGCGCTGATCGCCCTCTACGAAAACAACATTCCGTTCGAGTGGCGCATGCTCTATTCAGCAGACGAGACCATCGCGACTGAGCACGCGACTTTGTGGCCGCTCAAGCGCATGCCGGTGCTCGTCGACGAGGGACGCACAATCGTCGAGGCCAGCATCATCATTGAACATCTCGATCTGTATCATCGCGGGCCCGTGCGCCTCATACCGGAGGATGCAGTCGCTGCGCTCGACGTGCGCATGATGGACCGCTTCTTCGACAACTACGTAATGACGCCATTGCAGAAAATCGTCGGCGACCGTATTCGCGCCGCTGAAAATCGCGATTCTTTTGGTGTCACAGAAGCGCGCCAGTTACTCGATACTGCCTATCAGTGGCTCGACAAGGCGATGGCAGGCCGTCAGTGGGCCGCTACAAATAACTTCAGCCTCGCCGATTGCGCTGCAGCGCCCGCATTGTTTTACGCCGACTGGGCGCATCCGATTGATGAGTCATGGTCCAACGTTCGTGCCTATCGGCAGCGGTTGCTTGCGCGGCCTTCGTTTGCACGTGCCGTCGATGAGGCACGGCCGTACCGTCCACTGTTCCCGCTTGGCGCACCGAATCGTGACTGACCCTATGAAGCCATTGTGTCAAACGATTGAGAGGTAAGTTGCAGTCACACACCACATCTATCGGTGCGCTGCCGGAAAAGCGGCAACTCGACGCCAACGCTTAGAGTCTCGCGAAGGTACAGTCAGTCCGCAACACGATCAATTGATCTTGATTCCGGCGCGTGTGACGACCTGACGCCACTGCTCGATCTCTTTGCGTATTTGCGCGAACAACTGCTCCGGCGTGCCGCCCGCGGGCGAAACGCCATCACCCTGCAATCGCTCCGCCATATCTTTCTGGCCGAGTATCTTTGTCATCTCGGCATGCAAGCGCTCAACAATCGCACGCGGAATTGCTTTCGGTCCAATCAACGCATGCCAGTTAGTTACTTCATAACCGGGCAGCCCCGATTCTGTAACCGTCGGTAATTGCGGCTCGGCCGCGATGCGTTCGGGCGTTGTAACCGCTAATGCCCGCAAGCGTCCTGCTTTCGCCTGCGGCAGACCGACCTGCGAAGTGGCGAATACAAGCTGGATCTGTCCGGCGATCAAATCAGTCATCGCGGGACCACCACCCTTGTACGGCACATGCGTCATCTGCACGCCAGCCATATACAGAAAAAGCTCCGTCGTCAGATGCACGATGGCGCCCTGACCACTGCTTCCATAGACTATCTGACCGGGCCTCGCTTTCGCGAGCGCAATCAGTTCCCGCACATTTTTTGCCGGCAACGACGGATGAACGACGACGATGTACGGTCCGCGTGCGACGGGAATTATCGGTGTGTAATCGTTGACCGCATCGAACTTGAGCGGATAAAGACTCGGATTGATCACATAGCTCGGCGAAATCATGATTAGCGTGTAGCCATCCGGCGGTGCCCGCACACCCGCTTCATAGCCCAGCGAGCTGCCCGCGCCCGCGCGATTCTCGACGATCACTTGCTGGCCGAGCGCTTCCGTCAGCTTGTTGGCCATCAAGCGCGCGACGAAATCCGTGCCGCCGCCAGGCGCTGCGCCGACGATGACGCGGATCGGCTTCGACGGATAAGTCTGGGCGATCGCGCCGCCTGCTCCAGAGAGCCAGACAGCCGTCGCTACAACGGTTGCACAACGCACTATGTTTGGCACGACACTATTGGACATTGATTCGTGCATCGCTGACTATTTTGGCCCATTTGGCCATCTCGGCGCGCAAGTTAACGCCGAATTGCGCGGGTGTACTGCCGATCGGCTCATAGCCCATATCGAACAGACGCTGACGCACATGATCGACCTGCAGGACCTTCTCCATCGCGATACTCAACTTCTCAACGATGTCGACGGGCGTCGCGGCCGGCGCGAGTGCGCCCCAATAGCTGCCGGAATTTATACCCGCGAGACCGGCTTCGACGAATGTCGGCACCAGCGGCAGTGCGCGATTGCGTTTCTCTCCGGTGACCGCGATGGCGCGCAGTCGGCCGGCGGCGATATGTTGTGTGATCGAGCTCGGTCCGGCGAACATCATCGTCACGTGGCCCGAGAGCACACTGCCGGTCGCCAGTCCGCCGCCCTTGAAAGGCACGATTACGAGATCGATATGTGTCGCCTGCCTGAATTGCTCGACGCCGAGATGTGTCGCCGTTCCGTAGCCGCCAACCGCGAAATTGAATTGCGCGGGTGTCAATTTGGCAAGCACCAGCAACTCCGACAGCGATTTGGCGGGGACCGATGGATGAATGATGAGCACAACCGGCGCCGATGCGAGTAATGATACGGGTGCGAAATCCCGGAGCGAGTCGTACGGCAGCTTGGCATACAAGCTTGGATTGCTCGTGAACGAAGTATCGACGTGCAAAAGCGTGTAACCGTCGGGCGCTGCCCGTGCGACGAGCTCAGTGCCTATTTGTGTCGCCGCGCCTGCACGATTCTCGACAATGAACTGCTGACCGAGGAGGCCGCTGAGTCCAGGTGCGATGATCCGCGTTAGATTGTCCGTGCCGCCGCCCGGCGCGAGCGGCACAATGATGCGCACGGGTCTCGCCGGATATCGCAACGCCGGCGCATCCGCCGCATTCGCGAAGCCCGCTGATAATGCTGAATAGAGCAGGCTCGCTACCGCACACAGACGTCGTGCGGCCGGCAGGCGTTTCAAAATCTGAAGAGTCGCTGCGGGCTGTCGACAAGAATCTGCTTGCGCGCAGCGTCGGTCGGCGCCCATTGCCCGAGTAGATTGAACAATTCGACGGATCCCACTTTGTCCGCAAACGAGAGATGAGGATAGTCGCTGCCCCAGATGATGCGATCCGGCGCCGTTTCGATCAGCGCGCGCGCATGCGGCGCGGCATCCGCAAATCCAGGCGCAACCGACATCCGATAGACACCAGTCAGCTTGATCCAGCAGCGGCCTTCGCCGTGGCGCAATAGATCGAGAAGTTCCTGGAAACCGCTTTGCTTCACGCCATCTTTGGCCAGATACATGCCCATGTGCGCGATCGTAAAATCGCATTTCAATTTCTTGAAGACGGGCATGAGCTCGCTCGTGAGCCAGCCCGGCGTGAGGAAATCGAGCTGCCATCCGAGTTCAGTGCAGCGCGCGTGCAGTCGATCGATGCGTGGCAGCATCGTTGCTGAAAACCCAGGCGTGTGTGGTTTTACGGGCGAAACGTTGATACGCACGCCGCGCACACCGGCGGCATGCAAACGCGCCAGCTCCGCATCGGGTGCATTCTCTTCGATGTCGACAATGCCGCGGCACTTCGCGCCGACTTCGCGCATGGCATCGAGCATGCACGTGTTGTCGCGTCCGTATGCGCTCGGCTGCACAAACACATAGCGTTCGATGCCAAGCAGGCCGCACAGCGCAAGGTAATCTTCGAGCGGCGCGAGCGGCGGCGGATAACGAAGATCGGTCCCGTAAGGGTAACGGTCGGCGGGGCCGAACACGTGGAAATGGCAATCACAGCTCAACGGCGGCGCCCTGAACGCCGGCGTCCCTTCATCATGCAATGACAAGTTGTTCTCCTATTCGAGTCGAATGCCGGCGTCGCGCGCGAGCTTGCTCTTCTTGTCGACTTCGGCCTTGATATAGGCGGTAAATTCCTCCGGCGACGCGCTCGCCTTCAGTTCGACGCCCCGCTCGATGAATCGATTGCGTAGAGCCGGGATACTTACCACCTTCGCGACCTCCTGATTGACGCGGACGAGCAGTTCGCGCGGCGTGCCTGCAGGCGCTACGAGTCCATTAAACGTGATGTCCTCGAAGCCCGGCACTCCCGCTTCGTCGATCGTCGGCAGATTAGGGAACAGCGGCGAACGTTTGACGCTCGACACCGCGAGCGGGCGCAGCTTGCCCGACTTTATATAAGGATCCGACGTGCTGACCTGATCGAACATGAGCATGACCTGTCCGCCGATAACATCGATGATCGCCTGCGCGTTGCCCTTGTACGGGACGTGCAGCATTTTTACGCCGACCTGACGGCTGAAGAGCTCGGTTGCCATATGGCCGGTGCCGCCCGCACCGGACGTCGCGTACGTAAGCTGACCGGGCCGCGCTTTGGCAAGCGCGATCAATTCCTTCACTGATTTCACCGGCAGAGCGGGATTGACGACTAATACCTGCGGCACGAGACACGTCAGCGAAATCGCTGCGAAATCTCTCAGCGGATCGTAACCCGGGTTGCTGACGATCGACGGCACCATCGCAAAAGTGTTCGCGATTGCAAGCAGCGTATACCCGTCCGGCGGCGATTTCGCCGCCAATTGCGTGCCGACGAGGCTGCTCGCCCCGGGCCGGTTTTCGACGATGATCTGCTGACCCATGTTGTCGCTAAGCTGCTGAGCAAGGGAGCGCGCCACGATGTCGACATTGCCGCCGGGTGCGAGCGGTACGATGATGCGCACCGGATGCGTGGGATAGCCTCCGGCCGGCTGCGCATGAACAGCGCTCACGTACACGGACGCGTTGATGGCTGCTACGAGTATGCGCATCAGCGACATGTCGTGGTGCCTACAATTTGATCGCGTTGAGGAACTTCGAGCGCTCGCGGGCGCCGGCCATGATAAAACTCAGGTCGCTGCCGCTCAGGATAAAGCGCATGCCGAGCCCAATGTACTTTTCCATCAGTTTCGGTTCATACACGCCGCCCATGCCCGGATGCACGCCGTGCTTTTTGCAGGCAGCGATCACGCGCACGTACGCTTTCTCAACATCGGCGTGCCCGAACTGCGACGGGATTCCCATCTCGGCGCACAAATCGTTGGTGCCGATCAGCAGCGAGTCGATTCCAGGCACGGCGGCTATCGCCTCCGCGTTCGCGATCGCCTGCGGCGTTTCGAGCATTACGATGACCAATGTTTCCGCATTGACGACCGTTGCCGCCTCGCCCATCGATACGCTTTGAAATGCGAATTGCGGTTGCGCTCCCGCCATCGAGCGATGACCGACCGGCGGATACTTGCAATACGAGACTGCACGCTGCGCCTCTTCCACCGTATCCACGTGCGGCACGACGACGCCTTGCGCGCCCGCATCAAGCAAGCGCGAGGCGTGATGATGCTCCTTGCCTGGAACGCGCACGATCGGTGTGATGCCAACTGCGAGCGCCGCATTTGCAATCTGCGCCGCAGTATCGACGTCGAGCGAGCTGTGTTCCATGTCGATGAAGAGCCAGTCGAAGCCGCTCGTTTTTGCGATCGCGGCGATGTCGCATGTGCGCGCCTGACGCAAGCCCATGCCGAGCGCGAGTTTTCCGGCCGCGAGCTGGTGCTTGGTGTGATTGGGATAAGCGTTCATGATTTCCTCTTGTAGGTGGGAGCGATGCGGTTTCCAATTTCACCGGCGCTGCTCTATTATCGCAGACCTTATAGATGACCGTAGCTGCCCGGCGCGCCATGACCGGCACGCGTGAAAACCGATCTTGAGCACCGCTTCCACCCCATCGCAGCAATCGTTCCCGGCGCTGCGTCACCCGGTCTTCCGCGGCTACTTCATCACTTCAGCGCTCGCCATGATGGCGGACAGCATCGAGCACGTCATCAGCTACTGGATGATGTTCGAAAAATTTCACTCGCAGGCGCTCGGCGGGTTTGCCGTTGTTTCACACTGGCTGCCGTTTTTGTTTTTCTCGGTTTATTCGGGCGCCCTCGCCGATCGCTTCGACCCGCGCCGGATTATTCAGCTCGGCATGCTTTTCTTCATCGGGGTCTCGCTCACCTGGGGTTTCCTGTTTCTCACCGACACGCTCGAAATGTGGCATGCGATGGTGCTGCTCGTCATTCACGGCTTCGCGGGCGTGTTGTGGGGGCCCGCGAGCCAGCTGTTCATTCACGACATCGTCGGAGCATCGCAGCTCCAAAGCGCGGTGCGTCTGAGTGCAACGGCGCGCATCCTCGGTCAGGTGATGGGCCCGGCGGTCGGCGGCGCCATCATGCTCGTCTGCGGACCGCAATACGGCATTCTGATTAATGCGCTCATTTATCTGCCGCTCGTGTTCTGGTTATGGAAAGCGCCGTTCAAACCGCGTGTAATTGCTGCTGCCGGTGCGCGCGCCGTGCGCGGCCTGGCCGATATCGCCGCGGCGATTCGCGCGATCGCGGGTGATCCGACGATCGTTTCAATGACGCTGCTCGCCGGCGGGGCTTCGTTATTTGTCGGCAATGCGTATCAGGCGCAGATGCCCGAATTCGCGCAGGAACTGGGCCACGGCCATGCGGACATTGCATACAGCATGCTGCTGGCGGCTGATGCCACCGGCTCGTTGATTGCCGGCGTTGTCCTCGAGAGCCGCGGCCTGCTCAATGCGAAGCCGAAGACGGCATTCATCCTGGCGATGTTATGGTGCTGCGCAATCGGCGGCTTTGCGGCTGCGACGAGCTACCCGCTGGCGTTTGCGCTGCTGCTCTGCGCCGGCTTCCTCCAACTATCGTTCAGCTCGATGGCGCAGACCCTCGTTCAGGTGAACGCGCCGGCGGATATGCGCGGACGCGTGATCGGACTTTTCAGCATGGCCGGGCTCGGGCTGCGGGCATTTTCAGGCATTACCGTCGGCCTTATGGGCAGCCTGATCGGCATCCACTGGTCGCTTGCGGCAAGCGCGATGGCGTTGCTCGCGATCACGATCGGCTTGCTCGCCTTTACAATGCGCGGCACGTCTGCGGCGAAGCGCAGCTCCGGATGAAACGTTGAACGTATAGCGAAGCAAGTCCAGCTAGCGGACAAGCTCGTTGCGGGGAATTTCCGTTTCCATCGGAACGAGCGCATTCACTCAACGACGCCCGGCTTGTTCAGAGCGTTTTAGCGCACGTTCTTCGTCATCCACTGATCGATGAAGTCAGCGATCTCGAGATTATTTTTCTCGATCATCAGCATGTGACCATTGCCCCGCAAGCCGACGGTCTCGAGCCGCACAAACGTATTTTGCACGCCCGCCTGCGTTAGATACTTCGAAGTGCAATGATCGTAGGCGGCATGATAAGAAGACTCGGCGGCGAGTATGAGTATCGGTATTCCCGCCAGCGTCGGAAGGCGCCGCGCCGGCTCTTTCTGCATCATGCACTTGGTGAGATTCGGTCCATCCGCGGCGGCTTGCTCGACGACTGCCATCTGCTTGGGATCAGTCACCGGCGGATCGTACGTAATCGCGATGTCCGTCATGCCCCAGAGTCGCGCAGGCTCTTCACTAAACACCGCATTGCGGAACGGCGGGCCGCTCGGCTCCGCAGCGATGATTCCCTTTACGAGCTTTGGACGCGCATCAGCAATCGCCCAACCAAACGCGCCCGACTGTGAATGCGTCATGATGATTGCAGGCCCGATCTTGTCGAGCAGTGCCGATGCAGCGTCGCGTATGAGTTGCTGCGTCATCGGGTTGCTGCCGAGATATTGCACCTGCGACGCATAGAACTGATCGAATATCGGATCGCCGCGCTGACCTTTGCCCGGACCGTCGCCCGGCCATTGCGTATGCAGCTTCGCCTGCGGCCATAGATTGAATTTTTCGTGTGCTGTGAAGCGCTGTTCGATCTGTGACGAAGGGAAGCGCACATTGGGGCCGAGCGCATCGTTATACGGCGAACGGCCGCGCGCCGGCTGGTCGACGATATAAACAACGTAGCCGCGCTCGACAAAAAACTCCGCCCAACCCTTGCGTCCGTCCGGTGTGCCGGTGAAATTCGAGCCGGTTTGCGCGGCACCGTGAATCATCACGATCGGATAGCGCTGCTTCACTCGCGTGGGCTTCTGATACTCGACGTACATCTGACGTTCCATGAGCGGACCTTTTTCGGTCTCCACATAACGCCCGCCGACGAAGAAATAACCCTGATTCGGCTCACTTCCAGCACGAGTCGACGAGTCGACCGCGCATCCTCCCGATGCAAGGATGACTGCCACCAGCAGCACGAAGCGCGACTTTGCACTTAATCTGAACATTTATATCTCCTCGAAATTCTTGATGAGTCAGCGCTAGTCTGCGCGCATCCCTGCCGCCTTGGCCACCTTTTCCCACTTAGCTTCCTGTCCGGCAAGAAAAGCGGCGAACTGCTCCGGCGTCTGACTCGATAATTCCGTGCCTTGCGCCAGCGCCCGTTCTTTCACTTCCGGATTTTCGGCGATGCGGCCGATTTCGCGGTTGAGCCGGGTGACAATCGAGCGTGACAGGCCGCGCGGCGCAAGGATGCCATTCCACGCAGTGACATCGAAGCCCGGCA
>Ga0207691_10004879_pt1 | contig 12966 bp, 11 predicted proteins | sample KBSM13metaG_FD_184327 | JGI IMG/M metagenome (GOLD analysis project Ga0207691, IMG submission 184327) | Miscanthus rhizosphere microbial communities from Kellogg Biological Station, Michigan, USA - KBS M1-3 metaG (SPAdes) (version 2) | ecosystem: Host-associated > Plants > Roots > Rhizosphere >... | reverse complement strand
CTGGGTGTGATCGGCGCCGGCGTGATCGGGCTCGAACTCGGCAGCGTCTGGAAGCGACTGGGTAGCGAGGTCACGATCCTCGAAGCGTTGCCTGAGTTCCTTGCTGCGGCCGACGCCGACATCGCCAAGGCGGCGGCGAAGGAGTTCAAGAAGCAGGGCCTCGACATTCGCCTCGGTGCCAAGGTCAGCAAGGCCGAATCGAAGAAGGACGGCGTGCATGTCACCTACACCGGCGCCGATGGCAAGGAGGACACGATCGTGTTCGACAAGCTCCTCGTGTCGGTCGGCCGTCGCGCCGCGTCCAAGGGCCTGCTGGCCGACGGCACAGGGGTCAAACTCGACCAACGCGGCATGATCGAAGTCGACGCGCACAACCACACCGGCGTCGACGGCGTCTGGGCGATCGGCGACTGCGTCCGTGGCCCGATGCTCGCGCACAAGGCGTCGGAGGAAGGCATCGCGGTCGCCGAACTGATCGCAGGCCTTCCGGGCCACGTCAACCTCGACACGGTGCCGTGGGTCATCTACACCGAGCCGGAAATCGCCTGGGTCGGCAAGACCGAGAAGCAGTGCAAGGACGAAGGCATTCCGTACAAGACCGGCAGCTTCCCGTTCGCGGCGATCGGCCGAGCAGTGGCAATGGCCGAACCGGCGGGACTGGTGAAGGTCATCGCGCACGCCGAAACCGATCGCATCCTGGGCATGCACCTGTGCGGCGTCAACGTCTCCGAGTTGGTGCACGAAGGCGTGATCGCGATGGAATTCAACGGCGCCGCGGACGACCTCGCGCGCATCTGCTTCGCCCATCCGACGCTTTCCGAAGCCGTGCACGAGGCGGCGATGGCGGTCGACAAGCGGGCGATCCACAAGGTCAATTGATCCCGGCCACGTTGCGGAGCGAGATGCGATGAGCGAACCGAATCCGATCCGCAACGTCTCCGATACGGCCCTCTGGGTCGCGGTCTACCGGGCGATGGAAACCGAGCGCAGCGATGCGCTCTTCAACGATCCGTACGCGCGACGGCTCGCCGGGGAACGCGGCCAGGCGATCGTCGACGCGATGCCACGCGGCAAGTCGATGAGCTGGCCGATGGTGGTGCGCACCGCCGTCATGGACGAGATCATCATGCGTTGCGTACAGCAGGGCGCGCGCACGGTGCTCAACCTCGCGGCCGGACTCGACGCCCGCCCCTATCGGTTGTCGTTGCCACCGACGTTGCGCTGGCTGCATGTCGACCTGCCGGACATGCTCGACTACTTCCGCGAGCGCATGGCTGCCGAAACGCCACGTTGCGAACTCGAATTCATCACCGCCGACCTGCGCGAGGCAGGCGCGCGACGGGAGGTCTTCGCCAAAGCGGCCTCGCAAGGGCCGGTGCTCGTCATCACCGAGGGGCTGCTCGTTTACCTCGAACGCGACCAGGTGTCGGAACTGGCGCGCGACCTCCACGACCTCGCGCACGCCAGGTGGTGGCTGACCGACCTCGCCTCGCCGATGCTGCTGAAGTTCCTGGAAAAGCAGTGGCAGCCGAAGCTCACGCAGGGCAATGCCCCGTTCCGTTTTGGACCTGCGGAAGGTACCGCGTTCTTCGAGCCATACGGCTGGCAGGAAGCAGAGTTCCGCTCCACCTGGGATGAGTCAAAGCGCCTGAAGCGAACGATGCCGGGCGCGTGGTTGTGGACGCTGTTGTCGACGTTCCAGTCGGCGCAGAAGCGCGAGGCCGGCCGCCGCATGTCCGGGATCGTGCTGCTGGAGTCGCGTCGGGCATGATGCGTTCGGCCTGCGTGTATTGCGGATCGAGCGTTGGCGGAAAGGCCGCCTATGGCAAGCGGGCCGAAGTGCTCGGACAACGCCTTGCGAAGGACAACATCGCCGTCGTCTACGGCGGTGGTAACGTCGGACTCATGGGAATCGTGGCCGACGCCGCACTTGCTGCGGGCGGTGAAGTCGTCGGTGTCATTCCCGAGCAACTGGTCGGCTGGGAAGTCGCGCACCAGGGGCTGACGCGTCTTGAAATCGTCGCCAGCATGCACGAGCGCAAGGCCCGGATGTTCGACCTGAGCGACGGCTTCATCGCCCTCCCTGGCGGCTTCGGAACGCTGGACGAGATGTTCGAGATGCTCACTTGGCGCCAGCTCGGGCTCGGCGACAAACCGTGCGCGTTCCTCGATGTCGACGGTTTCTACACGCCTCTGGTCGCGATGCTCGACCGCATGGTCGAAGAGCGCTTCCTGCGCGCGGAACATCGCCGCGACCTGTGGCACGGGGAAGACATCGACGCGTTGCTGGACTGGATGCGCCGATACCAACCTACGGCACATCCCGTTCGAAAGAGCCAAGGGGACATGCGATGACAATTCCCGCGAGCTTTCCAGGCTTCCGCATCCACGACGACGCCAGCGGCTACCGCGCCGGCATCGAGGACGTGTCGCTCGACGATCTATCGACCGGCGAGATCGTGATCGAGGCGGACTATTCGTCCGTCAACTACAAGGACGCGCTCGCCGGGACGGGGAAGGGAAAAATCCTGCGCCGCTTTCCGCTGGTGGGCGGCATCGATGTCGCCGGGCGCGTGGTGTCGTCCAGCGATACCCGGTTCCGTGAAAGCGATCCGGTGCTGGTCACCGGCTGCGGTCTTTCGGAGACGCGCGACGGTGGCTATTCGCGATACGTGCGCATCGAATCCCAGTGGGCGATTCCGCTACCAGCCGGGCTGTCATTGCGCGAAGCGATGATCCTGGGTACGGCCGGATTCACCGCTGGCCTTGCGCTGTACCGGATGCTCGAAAACCGGCAGGCGCCGGAAACAGGTCCGCTGTGCGTGACCGGCGCTACCGGCGGTGTCGGTTCGCTGGCCGTCGACATCTTCAGTCGCGCCGGGTTCGAAGTGCATGCGGTCAGCGGCAAGCCGGAACATGCGGGTTATCTCCGCGACATCGGCGCCGCCCAGGTACTGGCACGGGACGCGCTGGCGACCACGCGGCCACTGGAGTCGGCACGCTTCGGCGGTGGGCTGGACAACGTCGGCGGCCCGATGCTGGCGAGCCTGCTCGCGCAGACCGCTCCGAACGGCAATGTCGCCAGTGCCGGACTTGCGGCGTCCCATGCACTGGACGCGACGGTCATGCCGTTCATCATCCGTGGCGTCTCGCTGCTTGGCGTCGCGTCCGCCGGCACGGATCGCGCCATCCGGGAGGCGGTCTGGCGGCACCTGGCGAGCGACTGGAAACCCGCGCACCTGGATCGCATCTGCACCCGCGAAGTCGGTCTGGACGGATTGCCCGCGGTTTTCGACACCATGCTGGCCGGCGGCTCGCTGGGACGGACGCTTGTCCGTCTGTGACGGTTTCGCGGCCGGGCCGCGCGCCGCTACAATCCTGCAACTTCCGGGGAACCCCACATGGCCCGCATCCTGATCGTTGACGATTCACCCTCGCAGTTGATGGGGATTCGCCGCATCGTCGAGAAACTCGGCCACGAGGCGTTCACCGCCGAGGACGGCGCCGAAGGCGTGGCGGTTGCCAAGCGCGAGATCCCGGACCTGATCCTGATGGACGTGGTCATGCCGAATCTCAACGGTTTCCAGGCCACCCGGGCGATCACCCGCGAAGCCACGACCAAGCACATCCCGGTAATCCTGGTGACGACCAAGGACCAGGACACCGACCGCGTCTGGGGCATGCGCCAAGGCGCAAAGGCCTACCTCACCAAGCCGTTCAGTGAGGACGAACTGGCCAGTGTGATCCTGGGACATCTCGGCTCGGCCTGATCGCCCGCCTGCCCGCGCCGATCCTCTAGGCCCGGCGCCAGTCGTCCCCGAATGCGCTCTTGAGCGTCCGATACGCCTCGCGCTCGGCATCGTTCTGCGCCCGCGGAGCGAGCACTTCCAGTTCGACGATCTGATCGCCAGCCGGCGTGGAGCCGATCCCCGGCAAGCCTCGCCCACGCAGGCGCAGCTTGCGCCCGGCTTCGGAGTCGGGCGGTATCTTCAATTCCACCGGGCCACCGAGCGTCGGCACGCTGATCGTCGCTCCCAAGGCCGCCTCCCAGGGGGCGACGGGCTGCACGTGGATGATGTTGCGTCCGTCCACTTCGAACTGCGGGTGTGCGGCGTATTCGATTTCCAGCAGCAGGTCGCCGTGCGCACCCTGCCCGCCCAGCCGGACCACCTGTCCGGGCTTGATGCCCTTGGGCACGCGCACGTCCAGCGTCTTGCCGTTGACGCCGATGCGAACGCTGTTGCCCTGGTAGACCGCTTCCAGTGGCACGGCCAGCTTGGCGCGCGTGTCGCCTCGCGGTGGCGTGCGGCGACCACCAAACCCCTGTTCGGCACGCCGGCGGCCGAACAACTCTTCGAAGAAGTCGCTGAACCCGCCACCCGCGCCCCCGCCGGCGAAGATCTCGTCGAAATCGAAACCTTCCCCGCCCCCCTGCCCGAATCCGCCCGGCGGCGGATGGACTTCGTCGCCGGGCCGATAGCCGCGCGTGCGCAGCTGGTCGTAGGCCGCGCGCTTCTGCGGATCGCGCAGCGCCTCGTAGGCCTCGTTGACGCCTTTGAATTTTTCTTCGGCGCCCGCTTCCTTGCTGACGTCAGGATGGTATTTGCGCGCGAGCCGGCGATAGGCGGTCTTGATCTCCGCCTCGCCTGCGCTGGGCTCCACGCCCAGGATTCCGTAGTAGTCCTTGAATTGCATTTGCGGTCCGTGCCGATGGCGCGCTTGGGCGCAGCCTGAATCAGGGGCCTGCGGCAATTGCCGCAGGCCGGCAAGATTAACGCAACGTCGTGCAGGGGCCTGTCACCGGGCCCGCATTACATCGCCCCTGGATCGCTCACTGCTTCGTCTGCGGCGAATCCATCGGCTGCCGCTGGTTGTCGCTCCGTCCGGGCTGGTCCTTGTGTCCGACCTGGATCCGGCGCGGTGCGGCTTCGGCGCGCTTGGGGATTGTGATTTCCAGCACGCCGTTGCGGCCGTGCGCCTGGATGCCTTCCGCATCGGCGCTGTCGGGCAGCGAAAAGCGGCGATAGAAGCTTCCGTAATGGCGCTCGACGCGCGAGAAGCGATCGGTCTGCTCGGACGTCTCGCTCTTTCGCTCGCCCTTGATGGTGAGGATGCCCTTGTCCATCGACACGTCGATGTCGTCCGGATCGATGCCCGGCAAGTCGGCGTAGAGGACGAAGCGGTCCTTTTCTTCCTTGACGTCGACGCGGGGAACCCATTGGCTCGTGACCACGGAACTGTCGTCGGCCTCGTCCTGGTCGAAAAGGTTGCCTTCCAACAGGCGGTCGAATGCCTGGCGGATTTCATTCTGCATGCGGGCCTGGCCAGGCCACTGGCGGTAACGAACGATACTCATTGATTGCTCCTGCTTGCGCTGTCGGATGCGTTGTTGACCTTGGTGGGACGGCATGTGCCGCCAACACGCATATCGGTCTTGCAGGCGGGTTTTCAAGCATCCAGCCGCCTTCACGACCCGGCGCATACACTCCGTTCATCACCCACAGGAGTTTCCCAATGACCATTCAGGCTGGCGACCGGTTGCCCGACGTGCCGCTGCAGCGCATCCGCGACGGCGTGGAAACCGTCGACACCGGCGACCTGTTCGCCGATCGGAAGGCGGTGCTGTTCGCGGTGCCGGGCGCCTTCACCCCGACGTGCTCGGAGAAGCACCTGCCGGGCTTCGTCGCCCATTTCGACGACTTCCGCAGCAAGGGCATCGAAGTTGCCTGCATGTCGGTCAACGATCCCTTCGTCATGCAGGCTTGGGGCCAGAGCCAGCATGTGCCGGACGAACTGATGATGCTGGCCGACGGTAATGGGCAGCTCACCCGCGCGCTTGGACTGGAGATGGACGCCACCGCTTACGGCATGGGCACGCGCTCGAAGCGCTTCGCGCTCTACGTCGAGGATGGCGTCGTCAAGCAGGTGTTCCTGGAGGCGCCGGGCGAGTTCCGCGTGTCCTCGGCCGAACACGTCCTCTCGCAACTGTCCTGATGCCGTTGTCCTGATTTTTCCTGATCCCCCAACAGGAGTCCGCGATGAGCAAAGCCGACAAGAAGAACGGCAGGAAGCACGACAAATCCAACCCCGCGCCCGCTTCAAAACCGCAGTCCTCGAAGCAACCTCCGATCGACGCGCCGGCCGCCCAGCCTCCGCGGTTGCCCGGACAGGCGACGTTGACGGACGTGCATACGCTGCGCGAACGCGCGCGCAGGAGCATCGACGACGGCGCGATCACCGAGAGCTACACCGCCGATCGCAAGGAAGTCATCCGCCTGCTCAACGAAGCGTTGGCCACGGAATGGGTGTGCGTCCTGCGCTACTACCGCCATTACTTCATGGCGTCGGGCATGCTCGCCGATTCGGTCAAGGCCGAGTTCCTCGAACATGCGCAGCAGGAAATGGAACACGCCACCCATATCTCAGAGCGCATCGTGCAACTCGGCGGCGAACCGGACCTGGATCCGGCCACGCTCACCGCCCGCTCGCACGCCGAGTACAAGCCTGGCCACGACCTGCGCGACATGGTCAAGGAAAACCTGGTCGCCGAGCGCATCGCGATCGACAGCTATCGCGAGATGATCAACTACATCGGCGACCGCGATACGACCACCAAGCGCATCCTCGAGCACGTGCTGTCGCAGGAAGAGGAACACGCCGACGACATGGCGGACCTGCTCGACGGATGGGTCGGCAAATAGACGCCGCTGCGGCCTGAAACAAGACGGGCGGCCGATGGCCGCCCGTGTTGTTCCGTCCGGAAGGACTTACTCGGCCGACAGTTCGACCGAGGTCACCGCCGGCTCGGCTGCATCGATGTCTTCGGCGAGCGACGCGTCCACGCGTTCGATCGCCTGCAGCTTTTCGTCGTCGGCCAGGCGCATCAGCGTTACACCCTGCGTATTGCGACCGACCTGCGCAATCTCCGAAGCGCGGGTCCGGACCAGCGTTCCACCGTCGGAGATCAGCAGCACCTCGTGGTGCTCCGACAGCTGGATTGCACCGATCAGCTGGCCATTCCGCGCACTGGTCTGCAGCGCGATCACGCCCTGCGTACCTCGACCCTTGCGCGGGTAGTCCTCCACCGGCGTGCGCTTGCCGAAACCGCGCTCGCTGGCGGTGAGGATGTCGCCGTCCCCGTCGATTACGATCAGGCTGCGGACTTCCTCGCCCTTGGCCAGCTTCATGCCACGCACACCCGTCGCGGTGCGGCCCATCGGGCGGACCGTGGTGCCGGAGAAGCGCACGCCCTTGCCGTTGCTCGCGAACAGCATGATGTCGCGCGTGCCGTCGGACAGGGCAACCCCGACCAGCGCGTCGCCCTCCTCCAGGTTGATCGCGATCTTGCCGCGCTGGAGGCGATAGGCGTATTCGGTCAGCGGCGTCTTCTTGACCGTGCCGTTCCGGGTGGCGAAGAACACGAAGCAGTCTTCCCGATAATCGCGCACCGGCAACACCGCCTGCACCTGTTCGCCGGCTTCCAGCGGAATCCAGTTGATGATCGGACGCCCGCGCGCGTTGGGGCCTGCGTCGGGCAGCTGGTGCACCGGCAGCCAGAACACGCGCCCAGCACTGGTGAATGTCAGCAGCGTGTCGTGGGTGTTCACCAGCCACAGCTGATCGATGAAGTCCTCGTCCTTGGTGGACGCGGCGTTGCGGCCCTTGCCACCGCGCTTCTGCGCGCGATAGCTGCTCGCCGGCTGCCGCTTGGCGTAGCCCGCATGCGACAGCGTGACGACTACATCCTCCGGCGCGATCAGGTCGAGGATGTCGAGGTCCTCTTCGCTGGCGCGGATGTCACTGCGGCGCGCGTCGCCGAATTCTTCCTTGAGATTGCGCAGCTCGGTGCGGATCACGTCGAGCAGTACATCCGGATTTTCGAGGATGCGGATCAGCCCGGCAATCGTCTCGAGCAGCTGTCTGTATTCGTCGGTGAGCTTTTCCTGCTCCAGCCCGGTGAGCCGATGCAGTCGCATTTCAAGGATCTGCTGCGCCTGGACTTCGGTCAGCTGATAGTTGCCGTCGATCAGGCCAACGCCCTTGGGCAGGTCTTCCGGTTGCGAGGCTTCGGCGCCGGCCGCCGCCAGCAATGCGCCGACCAGCCCCGGCTCCCACGTGCGCGCGAGCATCCGGTCGCGCGCCTCGTTCGGGTTCGCCGATGTCTTGATCAGTTCGATCATCTCGTCGATGTTCGCCAGCGCAACCGTCAGGCCCTCGAGGATGTGCGCCCGTGCCCGCGCCTTGCGCAGCTCGAAGATCGTCCGCCGGGTGACCACCTCGCGACGGTGCCGCACGAAGGCTTCCAGCATCTGCTTGAGGTTGAGCAGCTGCGGCCGCCCATCGACCAGCGCCACCATGTTGATGCCGAAGACCGATTCCATCGGCGTCTGCGAATAGAGGTTGTTGAGAACGACCTCGGCCGACTCGCCGCGCTTGATCTCGATGTAGATGCGCATGCCGTCCTTGTCGGACTCGTCGCGCAGTTCGCTGATGCCCTCGAGCTTCTTTTCCTTGACCAGCTCGGCGATTTTCTCGATGAGCCGCGCCTTGTTGACCTGGTACGGGATCTCGGTGACGGCGATTGCCTCGCGGCCGTTGTCGGCGACTTCGATCTCGGCTTTGGCGCGCATGCGCACGCGCCCGCGCCCCGTGCGATATGCCAGATGGATGCCGCCGACGCCGTTGATGATGCCGGCGGTGGGGAAATCCGGCCCGGGGATGTACTGCATCAGGCCGTCGACATCGATCGCCGGTTCGTCGATGAGCGCAATGGTCGCGTCGATCACTTCGGAGAGGTTGTGCGGCGGGATGTTCGTCGCCATGCCGACCGCGATGCCGGCAGAACCGTTCACCAGCAGGTTCGGAAAGCGCGACGGCATCACCGTCGGCTCGAGTTCCTTCTCGTCGTAGTTGGGCTGGAAATCGACGGTGTCCTTGTCGATATCCGCCATCAGCTCGTGGGTCAGCCGCGACATGCGCGCTTCGGTGTAGCGCATCGCCGCCGCGGAATCGCCGTCGACCGAACCGAAGTTGCCCTGCCCGTCGACCAGCAGGTAGCGCAGCGAGAACGGCTGCGCCATGCGCACCAGCGTGTCGTACACCGACTGGTCGCCATGCGGATGGTATTTACCGATGACGTCGCCGACGATGCGTGCGGACTTGTAGTAGGGCTTGTTGCTGTGCGCGCCGAGTTCGTTCATCGCGTACAACACGCGGCGATGCACCGGCTTGAGGCCGTCTCGAACGTCCGGGAGCGCGCGGCCGACGATCACGCTCATCGCGTAATCGAGGTAACTGCGGCGCATCTCGTCTTCGAGGTTGACGGGGATGATTTCTCTGGCGAGCTCAGCCATCAGGGGATCCGTAGGAGCCAATACACGGCCCGCGGGCGACCTGCGGAAGGGGTCCGCAAGCGGCTCGGGAGGGCGGATTCAGCGAAGGTGTAATTGTATCACGCCAGCGGCCCGATCCGGGCGGTTTTTTTCGGCTAGAAACAAAGACTTGCGGGGCTTTTCAGCCGTCCCGCCGAGGCCCGTCGGTCAGGCTTCGAAGGCGGCCCGCATCGATGCCGCATCCGGATGCTCGATCACGCCCTTTTCGGTGACGATCGCGTCTATCAGTTCGTGCGGGGTGACGTCGAACACCGGGTTCCACGCGTGGATGCCTTCGGCCACCGTGCGGCTCCCGCCGACGCCATGCAGCTCCCCCGGCTCACGCTCTTCGATGTGGATCAGGTCGCCGCTGGCGGTCGCCATGTCGACCGTGGAGGACGGCCCGACCACCATGAATCGGACGCCATGGTGGCGCGCGGCGATCGCCAGCTGGTACGTGCCGATCTTGTTGGCGACGTCGCCGTTGGCGCAGATGCGGTCCGCGCCGACGATCACCCACTGCACCTTACCGGTCTTCATCAGGTGCGATGCGGCGGAGTCGGCGATGAGCGTGGCATCGATGCCGTCCTGCTGCAGTTCCCATACGGTCAGGCGCGCACCCTGCAGCCACGGCCTGGTCTCACCCGCGAACACATGGTCGATGCGCCCCTGCGCCACGCCGGCGCGGATTACGCCGAGCGCGGTGCCGAACCCCGCCGTTGCCAGCGAGCCTGTGTTGCAGTGCGTGAGCACGCCGCTGCCCGGCGCGATCAGGGACGCACCGAGCGCACCCATATGGCGGTTGGCCGCGAGGTCCTCGCTGTCGATCGCATGCGCTTCATCTTCGAGGACGCGTCGCCAGTCGCCGTCGGCGCGCGCCAGCGCCGCGCGCATGCGCGCCAGCGCCCACGCCAGGTTCACCGCGGTCGGACGCGCCGCATTGAGTCGCTGCAAGGCGGGTTCGAGTCGTGCGGCCGCCTCGTCGACGGCGCGCGGGCCGATATCGGCGGCGTCGATCGCGCGCGCCGCGAGGACGACGCCCCAGGCGGCGGCGATGCCGATCGCCGGAGCCCCGCGGACGGCGAGCGCATGGATCGCCGATGCGACCTCATCGCTGGTCTGGCAACTCAGGTATTCCGTCGTGAACGGAAGCTTGCGCTGGTCCAGCACGTCGAGTGTCGTGCCGGTCCAGCGCAGCGGACGGATGCGGTCGTAGCGCGCGTAATCGAAATCGTCGGCCATGCCGCCAGTCTAGCGATGTCCACGGCGCAAGCCGAGGCTCAGGCGCGATCGAACGGAAACGCCAGCACGTCGGCGATGCCCGGCGCACCGATCATTGCCATCAACAGGCGGTCGATGCCGAGCGCCACGCCCGCGCAGGGCGGCAGTCCGTGGTCGAGAGCGGCCAGCAGCCGCTCGTCAATCGGCGGTTGCAGGACGGCGCGACGCTCGCGCACTGCATTGTCCCGCTGGAACCGCGCGCGCTGTTCGGCTGCATCCGTCAGCTCGTGATATCCGTTGGCAAGTTCAAGCGGCCCCAGGTACATCTCGAAGCGCTCGGCCACCGGCGGATCGCCATCGCGCATGCGCGCCAGGGCGGCCTGCGACGCGGGATAGTCATGGACGGCAAGCAACTGGTCGTCGACGAACCCCGGCTGCAGACGATGCGTCAGAAGCAAGTCGAGCCAGTCGTCGCGCGTCAGGCCCGACGGGTCGATGCGCACTTCCCCGAGGGCGTGCTGCAGCTGCTCGATGCTCGCGACGTGCGGATCGATGCCGATGCGATCGCGGTACAGGTCGCGCCATGCGAGGCGCCGTAACGTCGCGCGACGACCGACCAGCGCCAGCGCCGCATCGATGAGCCCTGCCGTCTCGCCGATCAGCCGCTGGTGATCCCAACCGATGCGATACCACTCCAGCATCGTGAACTCGGGATTATGTCGACCACCGGCTTCACCATCGCGGAATACGCGGCCGAGTTCGTAGCAGTCGCCAAGCCCGGCTCCGAGCAGGCGTTTCATCGCGAATTCGGGCGAGGTTCGCAGCCAGCGCGTGCGCGATGCATGGTCGGTGCGGCCCGAGAATTCGAGCGAGAACGACGCGATATTGGGATCGGTATTGCCCGCGACGGAAAGCACCGGCGTTTCGACTTCCAGCACATCGCGTTCGGCGAAGAACGCGCGGATGGCGGCGTTTAGCTTCGCGCGCAGGCGGATTACGTCGATTTCCGCGGTGGGGCGCCAGTCGTTCAACGCGGCGCCGCTTTTGCACGAGCGGCTTTAGCCGCGAGCCCTGCTTCATCGTGCAGCAGGAAAGTGCCCGCGGCTGAATCCGCTCCGACGAAGGGCAGCGGCTTCACTTTTCCATCTCCCCGAGGAGCCGCAGCAACGTCGCCTCGTCCCAGATCTCGACACCGAGCTCCTGGGCCTTGGCCAGCTTGCTTCCGGCCGCTTCTCCGGCAACGACGAAACTGGTCTTCTTCGACACGCTGCCGGAGACCTTGGCGCCGAGCGCCTCCAGCCGTGCACCAGCCTCATCGCGGGACATCGATTCGAGGCCACCGGTCAGCACGACGGTCTTTCCGGCCAGCGGGCCATCGCTGGCGCGTTGCGGTGCGCTTTCCTTCCAGTGGACGCCGGCCGCATGTAGCGCGGCGATCACTTCGCGGTTGTGGGGTTCGGCGAAGAAATGCGCGATGTGGGCGGCCATGACCGGCCCGATGTCAGGGACGCCCGTCAGCGCCTGTTCGTCGGCGGCCATGATCGGCTCGAGCGCGCCGAAGTGCCGGGCCAGCGTCTTTGCCGTGCTTTCGCCGACGTCGCGGATCCCGAGGGCGAACAACAGGCGTTCGAGTGTGGTGTTGCGACTGTTGTCGATTGCACCGACGAGGTTCTCGGCCCATCGCGTCGCGATCTTCCCGGCCTTGACGGTTTGCGGCACCGATTCGGAAAGTTCATCCGCGCGACGCTTCATCTCGACGAAATCGTCCAGCGTCAGCCGGTACAGGTCCGCCACGCTGCGCACGTATCCGAACTCGACAAGCGCGTCGATGAAACGCTCGCCCAGGCCCTCGATATCCATGGCGCGCCGCGAAGCGAAATGGAACAACGCCTGTTTGCGCTGTGCGGGGCAAACGAGCCCGCCGGTGCAGCGGGCAACGACCTCGCCCTCTTCGCGCTCGATCGCCGAGCCGCAGTCGGGGCATTCCGTCGGCAGCCGGTACGGCGGATGCAAGGGCCGCCCCCGCTTGTCCAGGGGCCGCCGCTCCTCGATCACACGCACGACTTCCGGAATCACGTCGCCCGCGCGCCGCACGATGATGCTGTCGCCCTTGCGCACGTCCAGGCGCGCGACCTGGTCGGCGTTGTGCAGCGTCGCACGGCTCACGACAACGCCGCCGACCTGCACCGGCGTCATCTGCACCCACGGCGTGACGGCGCCCGTCCGGCCGACGTTGACCTCGATCGATTCGACCGTCGTCATCTCCTCCTGCGCCGGATACTTGTGGGCCAGCGCCCAGCGCGGCGCGCGCGAGACGAATCCCATCGCGCGCTGCTGGTCGTAGCGATCGAGCTTGTAGACGACGCCGTCGATG
>Ga0207691_10004877_pt1 | contig 12969 bp, 13 predicted proteins | sample KBSM13metaG_FD_184327 | JGI IMG/M metagenome (GOLD analysis project Ga0207691, IMG submission 184327) | Miscanthus rhizosphere microbial communities from Kellogg Biological Station, Michigan, USA - KBS M1-3 metaG (SPAdes) (version 2) | ecosystem: Host-associated > Plants > Roots > Rhizosphere >... | reverse complement strand
CGTCTCGGCGCTCCACGCCGCCGAGCACGCGCTCATCTCACTGCTGCCGCTGTTCGCGATGTGCGACCGCTGGGACATCGGCGGCCTCTCGACGAACGTCCACGAGCAGACGGGCCTGCCGACGGTGTTCGTCTACGAAGGGCATGCGGGAGGGGTCGGCATCGCAGAGCGCGGCTTCGACTGCTTCGGCGAGTGGGTGGCCGACACCGCGCGTCTGCTCGCGCGCTGTCCGTGCCGGTCGGGCTGCCCGTCCTGCGTGCAGAGCCCGAAGTGCGGCAACCTCAACGAGCTCCTCGACAAAGCGGCGGCGCTGATCCTGCTCGAGCGGATGGGCGATGCGGGATGACGGGTGCTCGCGCGCGCTGCCTGCGACGAACGCATGTCGATTCCGGTCGTTCCCGATCGTCTTCCATCCGAGACGCGCACCATCCACGAACCGGAGGTATCGCATGGAGTACCTGGCACTGATCCACGCCGACCAGAGCGTCTGGGAGACGATGACGGACGTCGAGCGCGACGCCGCGTACGAGCAGTACGGCGAGTTCGCCGACGCTGCGCGCGGCGCGGGGGTCCTCGTCGGCGGCGAGGAGCTCGCGTCGACGGCGAGCGCCACGACCGTCCGCGTCCGCGACGAGCAGCGCGTCGTCACCGACGGGCCGTACGCCGAGGTGAAGGAGGCGCTCGGGGGCTTCTTCATCCTGGACTGCGCGTCCTTCGACGACGCGCTCGACTGGGCCGCGCGGATTCCCGCGGTTCATCATGGCGCCGTCGAGGTTCGCCCCGTCCACGTCGACCCGGAGGCCTGACATGAAGTACGCGATGCTCGTCTACGGCGACCAGTCGGCATGGGCGGAGCTCGACGAGGACGAGGCCGCCCGCCTGCGCAGCGAGTCGATGCCTCGCTGGCTCGCGCTCTTCGAGGAGATGGGGAAGGCCGATCCCGCGGTGGAGGGCCGCGAGCTCGCGGCGGCGTCCGACGCGAAGGTCGTCCGTGTCGTGGACGGCGACCGCGTCGTCACCGACGGCCCGTTCGCCGAGACGAAGGAGCAGATCGGCGGGCTCTTCGTGACAACGCTGCCCGACCTCGACGAGGCGATCCGGATCGCCGCGCTCGTTCCGGCCGCGGAGACCGGCTCGCTCGAGATCCGGCCCATCGTGGAGCGCTGACCACGTCCCTCGAGGCCACATTCAGGGAGGAGTGGCCTCGTGCAGTCGGGATCCTCACCCGCGTCCTCGGCGATCTCGCACTGGCCGAGGACGCGGTACAGGACGCCTTTGCGAAGGCAATCGAGCGCTGGCCGCGGGACGGCACTCCTCGCTCGCCCGGCGCCTGGATCGTCGCGACCGCCCGCAACGGTGCGATCGACAGGATCCGGCGCGAGCGGACGTTCGCCCGCAAGGCCGAGCTGTTGGCGCGGCTCGAGGCTGTCCCGGCCGAGGAGGAGGCCGACGTGAGCACGATCCCGGACGAGCGGCTCGCGCTGCTCTTCACGTGCTGCCACCCGGCCCTCGCCGTCGACGCACGGATCGCGCTGACCCTCCGCGAGGTGGGTGGCCTCGAGACGCGCGAGATCGCGCGTGGGTTCCTCGTCGGCGAGGCGACGCTGGCGCAGCGCCTCGTCCGCGCAAAGCGGCGCGTCCGCGAGGCGGGCATCCCGTTCCGCGTCCCGCCGGACGATCTGCTCCCGGACCGCGTGCCGGACGTCCTGCGCGTGATCTACCTCGTGTTCAACGAGGGGTACGCCGCAAGCGGTGGTGACGCGCTGGTGCGCGCAGACCTCTGCGCGGAGGCCATCCGCCTCGCCAAGCTCCTGTGCGTCCTGATGCCGGACGAGCCCGAGGCGTTCGGCCTCCTGGCGCTCCTCCTGCTCCAGGACTCCCGGCGCGAGGCACGCGTCGGGCCGGACGGGGAGCTCGTCCTGCTCGCCGACCAGGACCGGGCGCTCTGGGATCGCCGGGCGATCGACGAAGGGCTCCGCGTCCTGCGTCGCGCGGAGGCGCACGGACGCCCGGGGCGGTACCAGCTCCAGGCGTCGATCGCGGCCGGGCACGCGGAGGGAACGGATCCTCGGACGATCGCCGCGGTCTACGACGCGCTGGTCGAGATCGATCCGTCGCCGGTCGTGAGGTTGAACCGGGCGGTCGCGATCGCACTGGCGGGCGACGTCGCGCGGGGTCTCGGGTTGCTCGACGGGCTCGAGGAGGAGCTGGACGGCTACGCGTACCTCCACGCGGCTCGCGCCGACCTCCTTCGGCGCCTCGAGCGCGACGACGAGGCGGCCGCGAGCTACCGCGCGGCTCTCGCGCTCACCGACAATGCGGCCGAGCGGCGCTTTCTCGAGCGGCGCCTGCGCGAGGTCGGCGGCCCGGAAGTCAGGGCGTAACGAGCAGCTCGAGAGCACGGTCGACAGCCTCGGCCGGGCTTGCGACAGCGATCACGCCCTCCACGGCCGGCCCGTTGCCGAGCTGCACGACCGGGCGTCCGAGCCGGAGTGCGAAGCCGATCTCGGCGAGCGTTCCGTAGCTGCCGCCCACGGCGATGACTGCATGACCGGACGCCGCCACCGCGAGGTTTCGCGCGTGGCCGATGCCCGTGACCACGACGTGGTCGGCCCACGGGTTGGCCTCGCCGTGCGCCTCCCCGGGCAGGATGGCGATCGTCGTCCCTCCCGCCGCCTTCGCGCCACGATGGGCCGCGGCCATGACCTCGCCGAGCCCGCCAGTGACGACCGTACAGCCGCGCTCCGCCAGCAGGCGGCCGACCTCCTCGGCCTCCTCGACTCGACCCGGCCCGCTGCCGACGACTGCGACCTGCCGCGCTTTCATCGTGCGATCGTAGGGCGGATGCCGGATCGGCTCGCATCGTGACCGACGTGTCCGCGCTGTACGGGCTGCGGCTCGGCACCCCGCGGCTCGAGCTGCGCCTCGGCTGCCGGGCCGAGTTGGAGGCGCTCGCAGAGGTCGCGAAGGCGGGCATCCACCCGCCGCACGAGATGCCGTTCGCCGTCCCGTGGACCGACGCGAGCGGTGACCCGGACTTCGTCACCGACTTCGTCGCGCACCACGAGGAGACGCTTGCGGCGTGGACCCCCGAGGAGTGGAGGCTGAACCTTCTCGCATTCCACGACGGCAGGCCGGTCGGCTCGCAGGCGCTCCGTGCCACCGGGTTCTCGGTCGACCACACCGTCGACACGGGGTCGTGGCTCGGAATCGCGAGCCAGGGACGCGGGCTCGGCACGGAGATGCGGGTCGCGGTGCTCGAGCTCGCGTTCGGCTGCCTCGGAGCGCGCGCGGCGCGGTCCGGGTGGCTCGAGGGCGGCGCCGCCCAGTCCGCCGGCGTGTCGGCGCGGCTCGGCTACCGGGAGGTCGGGACGCACGTGGAGCGACCACGCGGCGAGTCGGTGGCGCACCACGACCTCGTCCTCGACGCCGCGGAGTGGGCCCGCCCCTTCGCCGTGGAGATCGTCGGCGTCGAGCCGTGCCTGCCGCTGTTCGGCGCGACCGGACGGTGAGGCTCAGCGAACCGCGCGGAGGGCGGCGCCGAGCGACTGGCCGCCGTCGAGGACGCGCGCGAAGAGATCGCCGTCTTTGCGGACGCGCTCGAGCACGACGTCCATCGTGAAGGACTGGATGTCGAGCCCGGACACGACCTCGTCCCAGCGGAGCGGCGTCGAGACAGGCGCTCCCGCCCTCGGACGCACCGAGTAGACGGACGCGGTGGTCTTCCCCGGCCCGTTCTGGTTCGCGTCCACGAGCACACCGCGGCGCTTCGCCCTCGTCCACTCTGTCGTGACGAGACCCGGGTGCGCGCGGGCCAGGGCCCCCGCGACGATGCCCGCGAACTCGCGCACCTCGTCGAACGCATGACGACGGGCGATCGGGACGAGGACGTGGATCCCGCGCGAGCCGCTCGTCTTCGGCACGGACTCGAGCCCGAGCACGTCGAGCGTCTCTCGCACGAGCAGCGCCACCTCGACCACGTCCTCGAACGTCGCTCCCTCCGACGGGTCGAGGTCGAACATCACCCAGTCCGGCCGCTCGGGTCGATCGGCGCGCGACGCCCATGTGTGCATGTCGATGCACCCCATGTTGACCATCCAGAGAAGGGCGAGCTCGTCGTCGACGAGCGCGTAGTCGATGACCTTCTTCTCGCCTTCGCGCGTCGACGCAGGGAAGGCAGCGGTCTCGATCCAGTCGGGGATGTGCGACGGCGCCTGCTTCTGGAAGAAGCTCTTGCCCTGCCAGCCGTCGGGGTAGCGCTTCATCGTGAACGGCCGCTTGCGCAGATGTGGGACGAGGGCCTTCGAGACGTCACGGTAGTAGGCGAGGAGCTCGCCCTTCGTGATGCCCTCGTCCGGCCAGAACGGCTTGTCGAGGTTCGAGAGGCGCAGCGTCCGCCTCCCCTTGCGGATCTCCTCGGCGATCGGGGGCCGCTCCACGGGGACATCGTCGCGGATCCCGAGAAAGACGGGCGCGCGAAGCCGGCCTTCCCGCGTCCGTTCGGCGAAGGTCACCTCGGCGGCAAGCGTCGGCTCGACCCAGGTCACGTCCGCGGCGCGCACACGGGGCATGCGCGGCGTCGCGACGAGCGGTGACGTGGGGCGCGACAGCGGCCGCAGCACGGCCAGCAGCGACTCGACGTCTCCGTCGCCGATGCCCGACCCCACATTGCCGGCCCAGTGGAGCCCGTCCGCCTCCCGCCGACCGAGGACGAGCGCGCCGAGCTTCGCCCGACGCCCCGTCCCCCGCGTGAACCCGACGATCGGGAAGTCGTCCTCCTGCCTCAGCTTGAGCTTCTGCCACTCGGGCGTGCGCCGGCCGGGCCGGTACGGCGCGTCGGCTCGCTTCGCGACGACGCCCTCGAGGCCTTGTGCAGACGCGGCCTCGAGCAACGCCGGGCCGTCCTCGAACGCGGGCGACAGGCGCACTGTGTCGGACGCCGGGTCGAGGACGTCCTCGAGGAGCCGTCGTCGCTCCTCGAGCGGGCGCAGGTACACGGGCTCGCCATCCAGCACGAGCAGGTCGAAGACCATCAGGACGAGGCGGCCCGATCCCGACTGCAGCGACTCGAAGCGGGCGGTCCCCGACTCGTCGAGCGCGCAGACCTCGCCGTCGAGCACGGCCGACGGCGTGCGCACCGCGTGCACGACCGCGCGGGCGACGTCGCGGAAGCGCTCGGAGAGGTCCTTGCCGTTCCGGCTCGTGAGCGTCGCGACCCCACCGCGGAGCGCGACGAGGGCGCGGTAGCCGTCCCATTTCGGCTCGTAGAGCCAGCCGGCGCCGGTCGGCAGGTGCTCGGTCAGTGTCGCGAGCTGCGGACGGAGCTCCGGAACCGGAGCTGCTGTTTCCGCGGCGTCCTTGCGGAGCAGGAGCCAGTTGCGCTCGTCGCCGTCCAGCCGGGCGGGCACGAGCGTCCAGACGCCGTCGACACGCTCGCCGTGAAGGTGGACGGTCAGTCCGCCGTTCCGCTTCTCCTCGAGCAGCTCGTACGTCCCCCGGTCCCAGATCTCCACCGTCCCCGCGCCGTACTGGCCGGCGGGTATGACGCCCTCGAACGAGCCGTAGTCGAGCGGATGGTCCTCGACGTGAACCGCGAGATGCCGCTCGCCCGCCTCGAGCGGAAGGCCCTTCGGCACCGCCCAGCTCGCGAGCGCGCCGTCCCGCTCGAGCCGCAGGTCGTAGTGGAGTCTCCTGGCGTCATGGCGCTGGATCACGAACACCGGCGCGCCGCTCGATCCATCGCCGCCGAACGGCTCGGGCGTCCGCGCGGGATCGCGCTTGCGCCGGTAGTCGCCGAGCTTGGCCATCACCCGCGATCATCCCACGGACGGCTCACCCGGAAACGGCACCAGTCCTTCACACCTTCGCAACACGTGGAGGAAAATGCCTGGAAATCGGGTGTATCGCAGCCGGGGATAAGCCTGTGGAAAGTGTGGAGAGCGCGTCAGCCGGTCAGACCGACGCGAGGACGCCCATCGAGCGGAACTTGGCCTTCCGAGCGCGCCGCAGCTCGTCCGCGGGCACGTCGGCGAGCTCGTCGAGGTGCGCGACGAGCGACTCGCGGAGAAGCACGGCAGCCGCGTCGTGGTCGACCTGGGCACCGCCTTCGGGCTCGGGGACGATCCCGTCGATCACCCGCAGCTCGAGGCAGTGCGCGGCGTCTGGCTTGAATGCCGCCGCAGCCTTGTTCGCCTGCGAGGCGTCGCGCCAGAGGATCGACGCGCAGCCTTCGGGCGAGATGACCGAGTAGATCGCGTTCTCCTGCATCAGCACCCGGTCGGCCACCGCGATCGCGATCGCGCCGCCCGAGCCGCCCTCGCCGATCACCACCGAGACGGTCGGCACGCCGAGTCGCAGCATCACCGCCTGCGACCGTGCGATCGCGCCGCCCTGCCCGTGCTGCTCCGCGGCGATGCCCGGATAGGCGCCCGGCGTGTCGACGAGCGTGACGAGCGGGAACCCGTGCCGCTCCGCAAGCTCCATCGTGCGCATGGCCTTGCGGTAGCCCTCGGGGTACGCCATGCCGAAGTTGCGGGCCGCGCGCTCCTTCAGGTCACGGCCCTTCTGGTGACCGACGAGCGCGATCGTCCGCCCGTCCAGCAACCCGATTCCGGCCACGATCGCGTGGTCGTCCATCCGGCCGCGGTCGCCGTGGAGCTCGAACCAGTCCTCGAGGATCCGCTCCACGTAGTCCAGCGTGTACGGGCGCTTCTCGTCCCGGGCGAGCAGGACGCGGCCCCAGATCTCCTCGTCGGTCGTGTCCTCGCGGAGGCGTTCGAGCTGCCGCTGGAGCCGCTCGAGCTCGGCGGAGAGCCTCGTTCCCCGCAGGAGCTTGACGCCGGAGAGCTGCGCCAGCCGGTCGCGCAGGCCGAGCTCCGCTTCCTGGCTCATCTCTCCGCCCCGAACAGGCGCAGGAGCCGCGCGAGGGTGGTTCGCAGGTCGCCGCGCTGCACCACCGCGTCGACGTGGCCGAACCGGAGGTTCGACTCCGCGAGGCCGAAGTCGTCCGGGAGCTTCTCGCGCGTCGTCTGGGCCACGACCCGGGGGCCGGCGAAGGACGTCAGCGCGCCCGGCTCGGCGAGGATCACGTCCCCGAGGCTCGCAAAGCTGGCGGTCACGCCGCCGGTCGTCGGATGCGCGAGCACCGAGATCAGCACCCCGCCTGCGTCCTGCAGGTCCCCGACCGCCACCACGGTCTTCGGCAGCTGCATCAGCGCGAGGATGCCCTCCTGCATGCGGGCACCGCCCGACGCCGACACGGAGATCAGCGCGCCGGCGTCCTCGGCCGCCCGCTCGCAGGCACGGGCGAACCGCTCTCCGACGACGCTCCCCATCGAGCCGCCCATGAACGCGAAGTCCATCGCGGCGATGCGGCAGGGGTGCCCCTCGACCGCCGCGCGGCCGGTCAGGATCGCGTCACCGAGCCCCGTCCCGAGCTCCGCCTCGGCCAGCCGCTCCACGTACGGCCGGAGATCGAAGAACTCGAGCGGGTCGGCCGACCGCAGGTCGCCGTCCTCCTCGTCGAACGTGCCGGGGTCGGCGAGCTGCGCGATTCGCTCGCGTGCACGGACGGGAAAATGGTGTCCGCACTGCGGACAGACGCGGAGCTGCTCGGCGAGCTCGTCGTCGCGATAGTGCGAGCCGCAGCCCGGGCAGGTGTTCGGATGACCGCCCGAGCCGTCCCGCCCGGACGGGTCCGACTTCTTGTGCTCGATCGAGACGTCGATGTTCCCGGCGGTCGACACCTCGGGCATCTTAGTGCCGTTGTGTCAGAGCCCGGCCGCGGCGGCGAGCCCCTCCAGGATCGCCCGATCGGCGCCCGGCGCGAGGCCCGTCAGCCCGAGGCCTGCGACCCGTCTCCTGCTCGCCACCTCGAGCAGCAGCCGCTCCACGTCGTCCAGCTCCAGGCCGTCCGGCGACGGCATGAACACGGGCAGCAGGCCTGGCTCGAGGACGTCGAGGTCGAGCGCGACGTAGACGGCGTCTGCGCCGTCGAGCGCGCGCGAGAGGTCGTCGTCGATCCCGTGCTCTGCGACGTAGGCGCGCTCCGGCGGGTCGAGGTCGCGGGCGCCGACGAGTGCGACGTCGTCGGTCCGGATGCTTCCCTCGTCGATCGCCGTCCGCAGCGGCATGCCCCAGAGGTTCCCGGATGGCGAGCTCTCGGGTGTGTTGAGGTCACCGTGGGCGTCGAGCCAGACGACGGCCAGACGGCCGTGTCGCGCCGCGAGCCCACGGATGGCGCCGACGTGCGCGCAGCAGCAGCCTCCGAGCACGAGCGGCCGCCGCGGAAGCCCTCGCGCGATGGCGTCGGACTGCTCGTCGAGCGAGTCGCGATCCACCACGAGGGCCTCGGGATACGCCAGCTCGGTCCGTGCCGCCTCCGCCATCGGCGCCCCACCGTCACCCCAGGCGCGGGGGACGCGGACGAGCCCGGCCCCGAAGACCGCGCCGCAGCTGTGACATTCGTAGACGTCGTCGAAGGCCACGGCTGTCAGCGTCCGGCAGTGCGGGCACCGTGCGCGAAGCGTGCTCACAGCACCCGCTCCCACGTGTCCGAGCGGCTCGTCGCGCGCATGCCGACACCTTCATAGAGCGCGATCGCTCCCGTGGTGTTCTCGCTGTCGACCCCGAGAGCGGCTCGTTGGCGCCCGATCGACCGGAACAGCCCGAAGCTCTCGAGCAGGAGCGCACGCGCAAGGCCGCGACGCCGCCACGGACGGCGGACCGCGAGAACGCCGACCCATCCGAGTGTCCGGTCGTCGCCGCGCGACGGGGTGCTCATGCAGAGGGCCGCGATCTCGCCGCCGACCTGGACGAGCCGCCACAAGGACGTGTCCTGGTTCGGCCCGAGGTTCCACGTGCACCAGTCCGCGAAGCTCTCCGCGACGAAGCCCCAGTGATCCGCGAACGCCTCCACGTACGCGTCGTAGACGGCCCGTTCCTCGCCCGGCCCGAACGGCCGGGACGTGAGGCCACCTGGCCACACGGGCTCCTCGGTCGGCGTCTCCAGGTCGATCTCCATGGTGAAGGAGCTCCGGACGACCCGGAATCCGTGCCGCGACAGAGCCGCCCGGTAGTCGTCGTCACCTTCGTTCGCAGGCGCATGGATGCGCGCGCCCGCGTCGCCGAGCTCGGCCGCCCGCCGCTCGACTTCCTCGAGGAGCCGTTCGACGATGCGCCCGCCCCCCGGCGGGACGCGAAGGTCGACGTTCACGACGTCGCGCTCGGCGCCGGGGGCACTGACGTCCGCATACCCCACGATCCTCCCGTCCTCGACGGCGAGGAACATGTCGCGGGCGGGATCGAGATCCTCGAGCGCGAACCATCGCTCGACGCGTTCCCCTGTCTCGTCCGCGGGGCGACCCGTGGCGGCGGCGTGGGCGTTGAGGACCTCCGCGATCCCAGCGGCATCTCGCGGTGTCGGTGCGCGGACGGCGAGCTCAGCCGGCTGCACGGAGCTCCTTCTGCCAGACGTCCGCTTGCCACAGAACGCGCATCCCGGCGCGCTCGTAGAGTCGGGTCGCACCGGTCGGATTCTCGACGTCGACACCTAGGGCGACCGTCGTCTCTCCGGTCTCGCGAAATCGCCCGAACGACTCGCAGAGCAGCGCGAGGCCCAACCCGCGCCTGCGCCATGCCGGCCGGACGCCGAGCGTCCCGACGAAGCCCCAGTTGCCGTTGCGCTTCGCGTAGTTCCGCGAGAACGCCACGACCTCGTCTCCCGCCCAGACGACCGGCGCGAGACGAGGATCGAACCCGCTCGGGCCGAACGCCCGCTCGCGCCACGTGTCGTACTCGTGCACGACGTAGTCCCATTCGTCCGAGAACGCCTCGATCTCCGCGTCGTAGAGCATCGGCCCGTCGCGATCCGGCTCGAACGGTCTCAGCTCGACGCCCTCCGGCCAGAAGGGATCGGGCTGCGCCTCGGTGACGTCGATGACCATGCGGAAGAAGCTCCGCGCATACTCGAAACCCCGGCCGGCGAAGAGCCCCGGCGCGCGGTCGTCGCCCACGAGATGCGCCGCCTCGAGCACGATTCGCTCACCGTCCGGCCACTCGGGACGGAGCTCGCGCACCCGCTCCTCGAGCGACGCGAGGAGCCGCGTGCCGACGCCCCGGTCGGTGAGCTCGGGATGGACGTACGCGTCGCCGAAGTAGCGGCCGCCCTTCTGCTCGTGGAGATGCGCGACGCCCGCCATCCTGCCGTCGACCTCGACAAGCCACGCGTCCTGCTCGACGTCGAGCCTCTCCCACTCCTCCCTGAGCTCGTGCGCCGTCCAGTCCGAGTCGCCGTAGACGGCGATCTCGGATGCCTGAAGGACCGTCAATGCCTCATCGAGGCGGTCCGCGGTGGGTCGTACGAGGTCCACCGCGGGAGCGTACGGGCCGTCGATCGCGCACGTGGTGCGGAACGCCGCACGCTCGCCTACCGTTGTGTGGTGCAGGCGCTCTCGATCCGACCGCTCGTCGCCGAGGACTGGGTGGAGGTGGCACGCATCTTCGCCGCCGGGCTCGAGACCGGCGTCGCGTCGTTCGAGACGCACGTCCCGTCGTGGCAAGACTGGGATGCGGGCCATCGCGAAGCGCCGCGGCTCGTGGCCGACGCAGACGGCGCAGTCGCCGGCTGGACGGCGGTGACGCCCGTCTCACCCCGCGCGTGCTACCGCGGCGTCGTCGAGCACTCGGTGTACGTCGATCCGAGGGTGCGGGGACGAGGCATCGGCGCAGCCCTCCTCCGGCGGCTGCTCGCCGACGCGCCGGCGCACGGGATCTGGACGATCCAGACCTCGATCATCGCCTCCAACGAGGCGAGCCTTCGCCTCCACGAGGGGGTCGGGTTCCGCGTCGTGGGCCGCCGCGAGCGGATCGCGCAACGCGACGGAGTCTGGCACGACACCGTGCTTCTCGAGCTGCGTCTGCCGTGACGCCGTATCGGCGTCAGCCGTGCCAGCGCCGAAAGACGACGCAGGCGTTGTGGCCGCCGAAGCCGAACGAGTTTGAGACGCCGATCTCGACCTGCTGCTCCCGCGACTCGTTCGGGATGTAGTCGAGGTCGCACTCCGGGTCGGGAACCTCCTGGTTGATCGTCGGCGGCAGCACGCCCCGCTCCAGCGCGAGGATCGTGAACGACGCCTCCACCGCGCCCGCCGCTCCCAGGCAGTGCCCGGTCGCGCCCTTCGTCGACGAGACCGGGGTCGCGTACGCCTTCTCCTCTCCGAGCGCGAGCTTGATCACGCGCGTCTCGGCGCTGTCGCCGACGGGCGTCGACGTGCCGTGCGCGTTGACGTACCCGACCTCGTCGGGGGTGATCTCCGCGTCGTCGAACGCCATCTGCAGCGCCCGCGCGGGGCTCGCACCGGTCGGGTCGGGGTCCGACACGTGCGTGGCGTCGGACGAGAGCCCGTACCCCAGGAGCTCCGCGTAGATCTTCGCGCCACGGGCATTCGCGTGCTCGAGCTCCTCGAGCACGACCATCGCCGCCGCCTCGCCCATCACGAACCCGTCCCGCTCGAGGTCGAAGGGGCGCGAGGCCGCCTCCGGGTCGTCGTTGCGACGGGAGATGGCCCGCATCGCGCCGAAGCCCGCGATCCCGACCCGCGAGACGGGCGCCTCGGTGCCGCCGCAGATCATCACGTCCGCGCGGCCGAGGCGGATCGCGTCGAGGCCGTCGCCGATCGCCATGTTGGACGCGGCGCAGGCCGTGCATTCCGAGAGCAGCGGCCCCTTGGTGCCGAGCTCCATCGACACCCAACCGGCGGCGAGGTTCGGGATGATCTGCACGATCGAGAACGGGTTGACGCGGTCCGGCCCGCGCGCGTCGAGCACCTGGATGCACGCCTCGAACGACTTCAGGCCACCGATGCCGGTCGCCACGGCGGCGCCGATGCGGTCTGCCTCCGGCGCGATCTCGAGCTTCGCGTCCGCCTCCGCCTGCCGCGCCGCGGCGAGGGCCAGATGCGTGAACCGGTCCATGCGGCGCGATGCCTTGTACTCGATGTAGTCCGTGATCTCGAGGTCCTTCACCTCGCAGGCGAAGTCGACCGGGAACCCTGTCGGGTCGAACTGCGTGATCCTCCCCGCCCCGGACTCCCCCGCGATGAGCGCGGACCAGCTGTCCTCGACGGTGTTGCCGAGCGGCGTCACCATTCCGAGGCCGGTCACGACGACGCGGCGCCTGCCGTTGTCGCTCACTCGAGCCACGCTACATCCCGAGCCCGCCGTCGACGAGCAGGACGTCGCCGGTGACGAACGCCGCCGCGTCGGAGCAGAGGAAGCGCACCGCGCCCGCGACGTCCTCGGGGTCCCCGAGTCGCCCGAGCGGTGTATTCGTCAACATCGCGGCCGTTGCCTCCTCGGGCAGCACGTCGGTCAGCTGCGTCTTCACGTACCCCGGGGCGACGACGTTCGCGCGCACGTTGCGGCTGCCGAGCTCGCGGGCGAGCGACTTCGTGAAGCCGATGATCCCGGCCTTCGAGGCGGCGTAGTTCGTCTGGCCCCAGTTGCCGTGCACACCGACGATCGAGGAGACGTTGACGATCGACCCGGCGCGCTTGCGCATCATCGGCCTCGCCGCCGCGCGGCAGGTGTAGAAGACGGACGAGAGGTTCGTGTCGATCACGGTGCGCCAGTCCTCGTCGCTCATCCGCACGAGCAGGCCGTCGCGGGTGAGGCCCGCGTTGTTGACGAGGACGTCGAGGTCGCCCGCCGCCTCGACGAGCGCCTTCGCCGACTCGGCGTCGGAAACGTCGGCCTCGACCGCGCGGCCGCCGATCTCGGACGCGACGGCCTCCGCCTCCTCGCGGCCCGTGCGGTAGCCGACGACCACCTCGGCGCCTGCACGGCCGAGCTCGAGCGCGATCGCGCGCCCGATACCCCGTGAGCCGCCGGTGACGAGGGCGAGCTTCCCCTCGAGCGACGCGAACGAGCTCACGAGGTGCCGAGCGCCTCCTTGACCTTCTCGAGGCTCGC
>Ga0207691_10004875_pt1 | contig 12971 bp, 10 predicted proteins | sample KBSM13metaG_FD_184327 | JGI IMG/M metagenome (GOLD analysis project Ga0207691, IMG submission 184327) | Miscanthus rhizosphere microbial communities from Kellogg Biological Station, Michigan, USA - KBS M1-3 metaG (SPAdes) (version 2) | ecosystem: Host-associated > Plants > Roots > Rhizosphere >... | reverse complement strand
GTCACTTCCGTCTCCTGTTGAGCGATCGCGGCGAAGCGGCCGATCCGGCGATCACGCCGCAGCAGGCCTTCATGCGACTCCTCTCGAAGCACTACGACGGCATCACGATGGGCGAGGTCGTGTGGCATTCGCGGTGGGAGACGTGGGTGAGACTGGCGGACACGTTCCGCGAGGGTGGCGTATTCCTGGCCGGCGACTCCGCGCACGTGCATTCGACGACCGGCGGCCAGGGTATGAACTGCTGCATGCAGGACGCCTTCAACCTTGGGTGGAAGCTCGCCCTCGTGCTGAAGGGGCACGCGAAGGCCGATCTGCTCGACACCTACGAGACCGAGCGCCGGCCCGTCGCGGAGCAGGTGATCTGGGCAGCCTCGTCGCTCCACGACATCTTCATGACGCATGGCAAGGACATCGCGCAGCGCAGGCAGACGATGTTCGAGCCTGGGTATACGGAGAAGGTCGTGAACTACTGCTCCGGCGTGTCCTACACCTACAAAGATGCCGTGCCGAAACCGGAGGGACTCGCCGAGATCGACGGACCGGCGATCGGCGACCGTGCTCCCGACATCGATTTCGAAAACGGAGGCACGCTGTTCGATAGACTCCGCCACGAATACTTCACCCTGCTGGCAATGCCTGGCAGAGATGGCCAGGCGCCGCCCGCGTCGGTCGAGAAGAACTTTGGCGCCGTGGTGAAAACCGAGGTCCTGCCGACGTCAGCGGCCCTTTCCCGGCGCTACGGACCGAGTGACGGACGGGTGTTCCTCGTCCGCCCCGATGGCTACGTGGCGTTCAAGAGCACGGTGGAGGAGGCGAGCCTGCTGGACGCGCATCTGGGCCAAATGCTGCGATCATAGGGACAGATGATCCTGGTCCTCGATAACCGCGACTCGTTCGTCCACAATCTCGCCCGCTACGTCCGCGAGCTGGGGGAAGAAGCCGTGGTGCGTCGAAGCGATGAGATGCGGATTGACGAGGTCGAACGGCTCGCGCCGACGCACATCGTGATCTCGCCGGGGCCGTGCACGCCGGCAGAGGCGGGCATCTCCACCGAGGTCGTGCGGCGATTCGGACCGACCACACCCATCCTTGGCGTGTGCCTCGGTCATCAGTGCATCGGCGCCGCCTTTGGCGGCGACATCGTGCGCGCGGGACATCCGATGCACGGCAAGACCTCTCTCGTGACTCACGACGGCTCGTCGGTCTTTGCCGGCTTGCCTTCTCCGATTCGCGTCGCCCGCTACCATTCACTCGTCATCGCGCCCGCGAGCGTGCCCGAATCGCTGCGCGTGCTGGCGACGTCGGTGGACGACGGCGTGGTCATGGCGGTCGAGCATCGGACGTATCCGATCGTCGGCGTGCAGTTTCATCCCGAGTCGGCGGCGAGCGAGTACGGCTACGCGATGGTCGATCGATTCCTGCATGGTGCGCACTCGCGATCCGATGCGCTGCCGCCGCGCGCGGACGGAGCTGAAGGGCGTCCCGATTTATTTCTGCCCTGGGCCGCGCTCCGTCGCGACTCGGACGAGCCCTTTATCCCACCACCCGTCGAACTGGTGAGATAACGCATGCATCCATGGCATGACACATACGTCGACGACACGCACGTCGACAAGGCCTTTCCCGTCATCGTCGAGATCCCGAACGGCAGCAAGAACAAGTACGAGCTGGACAAGGAGACCGGACTCCTTCGGCTCGATCGCGTGCTCTACAGCGCCGTGCACTACCCGGCCGACTACGGCTTCATCCCGCGCACGTTCTGCGACGACGGCGATCCGCTCGATGCGCTGGTGCTCGGCCAGGAGCCCGTCTACCCGCTGACGATCGTCGAGGCTCGCGCCATCGGCGTGATGCGGATGCGCGACGAGAAGGGCATCGACGACAAGATCGTGGCGGTGAGCGTGCACGATCCCGCTTACCACCACATCACGGACAAGCAGCAGTTGCCCATTCACGTGCTGCGCGAGCTGAAGCGGTTCTTCGAGGACTACAAGGCGCTCGAGAACAAACAGGTCGTCGTCGAAGACATGCTCGGTCCCGCCGAAGCCGTCGCCGTCATTACCGAGGCTCTCGAGCTCTATCGCCGTATGCGACGCGGCGAGGTATTGAAGCGTAAGTGATCGTCGAGAGCATCGTGACGACGGTGGATGCGGACGGGCGCGTCAACTGCGCGCCGATGGGGGTGGAATGGGGCGACGAGGTCATCGTCCTCAAGCCGTTTCTCGATACCGCGACCTATCGCAACGTCATCGCCACCCAGGCGGCCGTCGTCAATCTGATTGACGATGCGCGGGTGTTTGCGCGGGCGGCGATCTCCAACCCTGAGTACCCAACGAAGCCGGCGTCCGTCGTGCGAGGAGTCGTTCTGGCTGACGGGTGTTCGTGGCGAGAGCTGGCGGTTCATTCGATTGACAGCACTCCGCCGCGCTCGCGGATCGAGATGGGCGTCGTGCACCGAGGCTTCACGCGTGAATTCATCGGCTTCAACCGCGCGCGCCACGCCGTGCTCGAAGCGGCGATCTACGCGACGCGGTTACACCTGCTCGCGCCAGAGTTCGTCGACAGCGAGATGGCGAGGCTGCAGGTGATCGTGGACAAGACCGCCGGGCCGAAGGAGCAGGAAGCGATGGGGCTCCTGGCTGATTTCGTTCGATCCCGGCGGGTTTGACCCGGGCCCCGGGCCCCGGATCCCGAGCCCCGAATTACCGCAATTCCACCCGTCCTCGAGGGCTATCGATGGTGGCGATGATGGCGGGCGCCGGTCCCTTCTGCACTCGCAGATCGAGCCCGAGTGCATCGAGCATCTTCTGCGTGCGCTCGGCATCAGGGTGTTCGGCGCGCACAGAGATGAGCGTGGCGCCTTGCGTCGCGGTGGCGGACGGATGCGGCGACGTGCCCCAGTCGATGAAGTACGGCACGAGGCCGTCAGCCAGGACGGCGGCTGGATCGGTGTAACGCCACGCGAGGACCACGCCATCGGGCCGTCGTCGGCTTCCTGGAATCACGGCGCCAAGTTTCACGCCCTTGTCTGCGGCCGCGGCCGCGAGTGTGTCGAGCTCAGTGCCTTTGGCGACCCAGCCAACGATTCGCGGCGCTTTCAGTTCGTCGATGCCAAAGCGACGACGGCCTGCGGGCTTCGGCTGCTCAGGATCGGGCCCGATGATCTCCAGATAGCTCGACGGCCCCAGCGCCACGAGTGCGTTGCGGGTGCCGAGACCGGGATGTTGGCCGCCTGCAGTCGCGCGCACGCCAAGAAGCTTGTCGATCGTCTCGATGCCGAGATTGAGATCAGGCGTCGCGTACACGAGATGGTCGAGACGCATGAGCAGCGAGCTCGTAGCAGGCTGTTGCGCCCGTCCAGCCGCGATCAGCACGACGAGCAGAAGGCCGGTCGAACAGATGCGTGAAGCCATCATGTCTGGAGTGTAGCGTCGAGCGAGTGCGCGACTGACTATAATTCGCGGATGCTGACTCGCCGCGCCTTCCTGCACGCGACCGCCGCGACAGGAGCCGCCACGCTCGCCGGAGCGAGGACGCTGCTGGCGGCTCCGTACGATCTGGTGATTCGCGGAGGGCGGGTCATCGACCCGACTCGCCGGCTCGACAGCCTGATGGACGTTGCGATCTCCGGTGGCAAGATCGCGAACGTGCTGCCGGCGGGATCGGCGACCGATGCGGTGAATACCTTCGATGCCACGGGCAAGCTCGTCGTCCCAGGCCTGATCGATATCCACACACATGCCCGCTCGAAAGAGATGCCGTCGATCTGCCTTGCGGACGGCGTCACCTCGCTCGTCGACGCGGGGTCACAAGGCGCCGATCGCATTGACGATGTCGTATCGGTGGCGAAGTCCGCGCCGAACCGTGTCCGCATTCTCCTGAACATCGCGCGGACCGGCATTCTGCCCGATGGCGAGCTCATGGACATCAGCCGCGTGGACGTCGCAGCCGCGCGCAAAGCAGTCGAACGGCATCGCGACTTCATCGTCGGTGTCAAGGCCAGGCTCTCGCGCTCAGTTGCGGGCGAAAACGATCTCGAGGCGCTTCGTCGTGCGCAGGCGATCGTCGAGCCGTCTCGTCTGCGCGTCATGGTGCACGTTGGCGATACAGCCTCGCCGTTGCCCGCGATTCTGGCGCTCCTCAAAACCGGCGACATCGTCACACATGTGTATTCACCGCCGCCGCACGGCATCTTCGACGAAAGCGGGAAGGTGTTGCCGGACGTGGTCGCCGCAAGGCGTCGAGGCATTCGTTTCGACATCGGCAACGGCCGCGTCGGTCACATCACGTGGGATGTGGCGGAGCAGGCGCTGCGACAGAAGTTCCTCCCGGACACGATCTCCTCGGACTGGACGGACGTCGCCCGGAAGGATCAAGTCTTCGACTTTCCGAATGTGCTCTCGAAGTTCCTGGCGCTTGGGATGCCGCTCGATCAGGTCATCGAGCGCGCCACGATTCAGGCGGCTCACACGTTCCCGGCATTTGGCGATCTCGGCACGTTGCGCGTGGGCTCCTCGGCAGACATCTCCGTCCTCGAGTTGAGGAGTGGGGACTTCGAGTTCGTCGACAACGCCAACACGCCACGCAAGGGGGCGACGAAGCTGTTCGCTCACGCGACCGTCGTTGCCGGCAAACTTGTGAGGAGACCTGCCTGAGTCGCGCCGACTCGATGTCCGAGCAACGTGCTGTGTGCGTCGAGGCGTATGCCCGTCTGCATTTCGGGGTGCTCGATCTGCGGGGATCCAGTGGACGCTGGTTCGGAGGGATCGGCGCATCCGCGTCGGCGCCCTCGCTGCTCCTCTCTGTTTCGCCGGCAGACACGCTGACGGTCGAAGGCGACGACACGGACCGCGCGACGGCATTCGCGCGGCGATTTCTCGAGCATCACCGTCTCGAGCGCGGAGCGCGGGTTCGTGTCCATCGCGCGCTGCCATCACACGCGGGGCTCGGTTCCGGAACGCAGCTCGCGCTGTCGATTGCGCGCGCGCTGGCCGAGCTCCACTCAGTTGACGCCGACCCGCGCGCGCTCGCTCGAGCAATGGGGCGAGCGCAACGATCCGCAATCGGCACGTGGACGTTCGCTGGTGGAGGTCTCGTGGTCGAAGGAGGACGACGACGCGCGAAGAGCGACGAGTGTGGTCCGCTCATCGCGCGGCTGCCGTTCCCGCCATCATGGCGGTGCGTCGTGGTGGTACCCGATGGTCCTCCCGGCATCAGCGGAGCGGACGAAGCAGAGGCGTTCGCACGATTGGCGAAGCCATCCGAGCATGACGTCGAGCGCGTCTCGCACCTGGTGTTGATGGCATTGCTTCCCGCGCTGGCTGATGGCGATCTCGCCGCGTTCGGTCGCGCGCTGACCGAGATTCAGGAAGTCACCGGACGCTGGTTCGCGCCTGCACAAGGCGGAACGTTCGCATCAGGTCCGAGCCGTGACCTGGTGCGACAACTGGCTGAGTGGGGCGCCGTCGGCGTCGGCCAAAGTTCGTGGGGGCCAACCGTCTATGGCATCGTCGAGGGTGCCGAGGACGCGACGCGATTGGTGGCGCGTGTGACGGCCGCGCTCGGATCATCCGGCCGGGTCTTCGAAGGGCCGTTTCGATCTGAAGGCGCGCGTGTCTGGAACCCGTAGTCGTGGGCGCGTGCTAGCATGCGGCGCCGAGGAGGCCACATGGTCAGAGTCAGCGTGATGTATCCGAACAGCGCCGGTGTGCATTTCGATATGACGTACTACCTGGATCGTCATATGCCGATGGTGGGCAAATTGCTGGGTAGCGCACTCAAAAGCATGAATGTCGACGAAGGGCTCGCCGGTGGAGCGCCTGGCGCGCCCACGCCGTATGTCGCGATGTGTCACTTGTTCTTCGACTCGGTCGATGCATTTCAGGCCGCGTTCGGGCAGCACAGCGACGTCATCCTCGCCGACATTCCCAACTATACGAACGCGCAGCCGACCGTTCAGATCAGCCAGGTGAAGCTGTGATGCGTGCCCGCCGGCTCGCGGTCCTCACGGCCGTACTCGTGATGACGGCGTGTGGGTCGATCGCCAGCGCGCAGCCGCGTGCGATCTATCAGCAGACGCAATACAAGGGTCAGGAGATCGGGAACCTGACGGGCGACGTCTACTACGCGCGGATGGACGACTACGTCTCCGTCTTCATGGTGACACCAGACGGCATCGTCCTCGTGGAGCCGATCGGGACGGAGTTCGCGACGTGGCTCAAAGGAGAGCTCGCGACGCGGTTCAAGGTGCCGGTCAAGTACGTGATTTACAGTCATCACCACTGGGATCACGGTTCGGGCGCCGCGGTCTACGCAGACACGGCGCGAATCGTGGGGCACGAAGCGATGATTCCGCGTCTGGCGATGCCGCCGGCGACGACACCGCTGCCGCAGAACGCGAAGGGGCAGGATGCCAACGGGAATGGTCGCATCGAGCAGAACGAGGCGCAGGGGAATCTCCAGGCGCAGTTCGCACTCTACGATCAGGATCGCGACGGCGCGCTCAGCGGAGCCGAGGTGACGCGAGGCCCGCTGGCGTTCGTCCGTCCGCCAGACCTGACGTATCGCGACCCGATCACGATCCTGCTTGGCGGCAAGCGGGTTGAAGTCCTTCCAAGGCCCACCGCCCACGCCGACGACAACACGATCGTCCGTTTCGTGGACGGAACCGGCGTGCTTTTCGCGTCGGATTGGATCACCGTGAAGCGGGTGCCATTCGGCGGAGACGTCGCGACGAAAGACGAGCTCGCATTGGTGAAGGCGGTCGAGTCGCTCGACTTCGATCACTTCATCTGCAGTCACGGCATGCTCGGCAAGAAGGCCGATGTGATCACGAACATCCGTTATCGCGAAGAGCTTCGCGCCGCCGTCGCGAAATCAATCGCCGCCGGCCAGACGCTCGAGCAGGCGCAGGCCAGCGTGACGATGGACGCGTACAAGGATTGGGAGTTCTACGCGCAGCAGCGGCCGGGAAACGTGGCCGGCACGTATCGCGCGTTGACGAGCGGACGATGAGCGGACCGAGCAGTCCGATTCGCGGGCTCGATCACGTGGCCGTGCCGATGCGGCACACAGAGGCGATGGTGGCGTTCTATCGCGGGCTTGGTCTCGACGTCACAGAAACGCCGCGCGCCTGGTCCGTGCACATCGGGTCGCAGATGATCAACTTTCATCGGCCCGAGACGTGGCAGGACCCGTCCAATACGCTGCGTGCGCCAGGCACGAAGCCGCCGGCCGGTGATTTCTGCGTGGTGTGGGAAGGCACTGACGCGGAGCTGCGAGCGTTGCTTGCGAAGGTGGGCGCGTCCGTCGAGGAAGGGCCGGTCGAGCGCCGCGGTGCGCGTCGCGTAATGGCCTCGAGCATCTACACGCGCGATCCGGATGGAAACCTGCTGGAGTTTATGAGTTACCCGGGGTAGATCGGCAGGCGTAAGGCCCGCCGATCACAGTGGGGACTACCTTGCCAGCGGTCGCCGCTCGGGTGGCATGCTGAGCGGTGCCAACCGCGGCGGGGCCTGCGGAGTTGGCGCCGCGTTCTCGCGGAAGATCACGCCGAGTTCCGTGGGCTGACCGATTACGACTTCGACCGACTGACGACGCTCGCCCATGTCGGGGTGACGCACGAGCACCTCACGCGATCCGATCGCCACGCGGAACGGCGCGAGCGGTGCTATGCCCATCAACTCGCCCTCGACGAAGATCTCTGCTCCGGCCTCGGTCGTGACGTGCAACGAGCCTTCGGGCAGATTCACTGCGTGAGTGGAGACTTCTCCTGCCTTGATCGTGAACTCTGCTTCCTCGCTGAACCCGTACTTCGTGTTCACGAGGCGGACCTTGTGCTGCCCGGGCGCGAGGAGGATGTGACCCCCTTCGCTCGAACCAAGCTTGCGAGTGCCGTCGAAGATCTCGACCGGAATCCGCGACGTCACGGAGAGGAATCCGGCAGTGATTTCGTAGCGCGCGACCGTGCGTTCATTGGTCTGCACCCGCACGGTGCGCTTCAACGTGCCAGCATCCCCCTCGAGCACGAGCGCGTGACGTCCGGCCGGGACGTTCTTGAGCGTCAGCGGGGTAAACCCGACTTCCTTGCCGTTCAGAACCACGCGCGCGCCGTCCGGAACTGATTCCACTCGCAGCTCTCCCGATCCGGCTCCTGGCGCGGCATCATCCGCCGGCTGAACCGGCGCGGGCTCGGTGGGTGTTACCGAGGGCACGTGCGGATCGTTTGGACGACTCTTGATCATGTAGATCGCGCCACCGCCAATGAGAGCCACGACGACGGCAGCGGCCGCGATCATCAACGTCTTGTTTCCGTCCTTCTGGTTCCGGACGACGGCGGGCAGTTCACGATCGGCGATGAAGGCGTCGTTGTTCTCCCACTCGCGAACGGCGAGTTGCGTCTGCGGCTGAGAAAGTGGCGGCGCCATTGTCTTGGCGCGGGCGACCTCCTTCGCGACCGCGTGTTCAGCGGCAACGCGCGCCTGCTCGGCTGATGCCTCACGAAGTCTCGACATCTGCGCGCGGACTTCTTCGAGCTCCGTGGTCCGCCGCCGCTCGGCCTCGGCCTTGATGGAGGCCACCTCCAGCGCGAGTCGAGCGTTGGCTTCTTCGCGTGCGCGCTCCGTCTCTTTGCGGAGTTTGGCTTCTGCCGCTTCGCGGATGAGCGAGGCTTCCGCCTCGATGGCTTGTGAGGCCTCTTCGTCCGCGGCCTCGCGCAGCTCACGTGCTTCCTGTTCGCGCCGCTCGACGGCTTCGCGCTGTGCGTGTTCGAGTGCGCGTTTGGCGGATTCGGCCTCGTTGCGTACGCGGGCCAACTCCGCTTCGACGCGTGCGTCGGCCTCGGCGCGCAGCCGTTCGACCTCGGCCTCGAGGGCGCGCGCCGCCGCTTCCTCCGCGACTTCGCGCGCTTTCTGCGCGGCCGCATCGCGCATCGCATCCGTGTTGCGGAGCGACTGTTCGCTGAGCCGGCGTGCCTCCTCGGCCTCCATCCGAACGCGATCGACTTCTGACTGCAGCCGGGCGTCGGCCTCGGCCTTGACGCGTGCCACTTCGGCTTCGAGCGCGTGCGCCGCCGCTTCTTCTGCTGCCAGCCTGGCTTCTTCCGCCGCGACCTCGCGCAGCCACTCGACTTCCTGCTGCGTCTTCTCCTGGGCGAGCCGCGCTTCGGTCGCTTCTTTTCGCAGGCGCTCGAGCTCGGCAATCAGGTTGGCGTCTGCGTCGGCCTTGACGCGAGCCACTTCGCTCTCGAGCGTTCGTGCGGCAGATTCGTCAGCCGCCCGTCGCGATTCGGCGTCGCGAGCACTGTCGCGCGCGGTGTCTTCGGTGCGTTGACGCGCCGTTTCGGCCTCGACGCGTACGCGCGCGAGCTCCGCGTTGAGTTTGGCGTCGGCGTCCGCGCGGACGCGTGCGACCTCGGCCTCGAGCTCGCGAGCGGCCGCTGCCTGCGCGGCCATGCGTGCTTCCTGTGCGGCCAGCTCGCGAAGCGTTTCCGATTCCAGCTGCGACTGTGCCTGCGCGAGCCGGGCTTCTGCGGCTTCCTTGCGAAATCGCTCGAGGTCGCCCTTGAGTCCGGCTTCTGCTTCGGCGCGAACGCGGGCGACTTCGGTTTCGAGCGCGCGGGCCGCAGCCTCGTGCGCGGCTTTCCTCGCCGCAAGCGCCGCTTCGTCGCGTCGCCTGTCGCCTTCGCGCTGAGCCTCTTCCTGTGCGCGGCGTGCCTGTTCGGCTTCCTCGCGCAGACGATCGAGCTCTGTGCGCAGCCGCGCGTCGGTTTCAGCCTGCGCGCGTGCGACTTCTGCTTCGACGGCGCGCGCGGCGGATTCCTGTGCGGCTTGCTGCGCATCGATGGCTGCCTGCACCCGAATCGCATTGGTCTCGAGCTCGCTTTGGGCCTGTGCCTGGGCCGCTTCCTCGCGCAGGCGGTCGAGCTCTTTCTCCAGACGGCCTTCGGCGTCGGCCTTCACCCGGGCGACTTCGGCCTGCATGGCCAGCGCTGCGGCATCCTCGGCGGCCTTGCGGGCAGCGCGTGCGGCCGCCTCGCGACGTTCTTCAGCCTCCCGCTGCGCCTGCTCCTGTGCGAGCCGGGCCTTCTCGGTTTCCTGGCGTGAGGCCTCGAGTTCGGCCTTGAGCTTGGCGTCCGCTTCGACCCGCAGCCGAGCGACTTCTGCTTCGAACGCCAGTGCGGCAGCCCGCTCGGCCTGCTTGCGGACCTCGAGCATGTCCGCCTCGCGCGCCTGCTCGGCCTCTCGCTGCGACCGCTCCTGCGCAGCACGAGCCGCATCGGCCTCCACGCGCAGACGGTCGATCTCGATTTGGATCTGGACTTCGGCCTCCGCGCGGGCGCGGGCGACTTCGCCGGCGAGCGCCATCGCCGCCGCTTCTTCTGCGGCGCGGCGAGCCTCCTGGGCGGCTCGTCCCTCGTGTTCGCGCCGCGCACGCTCGGCCTCTTCGCGGACGCGATCGATCTCGCCTTGCAGTTGATGGTCAGCGTCCTGGCGCACGCGCGCGAGTTCAGACGCGAGACGGACTTCGGTTTCGGCCTTGACGCGAGCCACTTCCTCGGCGGCGCTGCGGGCGGCGGCCTCTTCTGCAGCGGCTCTGGCCTCCTGCAGGTCGCTCTGGCGCATGGCCGCGGCTTCCGCCTGAATGCGTGCCACGTGCTCGGCCTTCGCCTGTTCGGCCGCTTCCTGCGTGCGCTGGAGCTGTTCGGCGAGGGCTTCATTCGCGCCTGCGCGCACGCGTGCCAATTCGTCGGCGAGCTTCTTCTCGGCCTCGTCGCGTACCTGTTGGAGTTCGGCGCTCAACGCCTCTTTCGCGTCGGCCTCGGCCGCGGCACGCGCCTGCGCGACCGCTGCTTCGCGCAACACCGCCGATTCGGCTTCGATTCGCGCCATTTCGGACGCGCGTTGTTCCGCGGCTTCGGCACGCACGCGCTCGAGTTCGGCGGCCATCTTCGCGGCCGCTTCACGTTGCCTCGCAGCCTCCGCTTCGACCCGCGCCATGTCGGCGGCGCGCTGTTGCGCGGCCTCGGCGCGCACGCGCTCGATCTCCGCCGTCATCTTTGCGGCCGCTTCGCGCTGCGCAGCCGCGTCGGCCTCGACGCGCACGCGCTCCATCTCCGCCGCCATCTTTGCAGCCGCTTCGCGCTGCGCCGCCGCGTCGGCCTCGACACGCGCCATCTCGGTGGCGCGTTGTTCGGCGGCTTCCGCACGCACGCGTTCGACTTCCGCCGCCATCTTCGCGGCGGCCTGCGCCTGAACGAGCGCGATCTCTGCGGCGTGCACCTCGAGATCGACGGCGTCTTCCGGCGTCGCCTTCTCACCTGACTTGCGTGTGGGCCGATAGTCGTCGATCGAGACATCGACTTCCGGTCCGTGATCCTCGTCGTCCTCGGCCGGCGTATCCACGAGGCCCGGGTACGTCGAGACTTCGATCGACATCGGATCGACGGTGAGCTCATCGAGCATCGAGGAGATCGCTGGCGGAACCGCCGCCGGTGTCGCGGCGGACGCAACCACCTCGTTCACATCGTCATCGCCTTCGTGCGACTCGCTGGTCTCGAGTGCTGACGCCTGGGAGAGCAGCTCGAGCTCCACGGGATCGATGTCGTCTGTCTTGACCGCGGGAGCCGGCTTCGCGGCGACTGGCGGAGGTGCGCTGGTCTTGGCGGCGGGCGCCGCAGCGGGTGTCTTCGCAGCGGCCTGTGCCGCTGGCGCCGCAGGTGCCGGCTGGCCTTTCTTTTGTCCGAGCGAGTTGCCGATTTGCGTAATGAAGGCCGCACGATTTCCGTTGTGGAGCGCAGGGACGGAGAACGTCGGCGGGGTCCCGTTGCGGCTGACGGACTTGAGGTGGTCCACCACTCGCTCACGGTGACGATCGGAAATCGATTCGGAGAAGAGGACAAGGTCCGGGAGTTGCCGATTGATTGCGACGACAGCCGCGTAGGCAGAGGTCACCAGCACGAATTCCGCGCCGACATCGTTACGAACGAGTTGGCGCAGAGCTTCCGCTTTGGACGCTTCCGGTTCGATGGATAGGACGCGGCCCATATCAGAGTTCACCCTTTGGCAAGAGCGACAGAATCGCAATTGATGTGCCACGACTGCAGGCGACGCGCGAGTGTTGCAAGCCCGCAAGTTGGGCGGATGTTGCGTGGATAGGAGAGAGGCGCCGCGCGACACCCGTCCGGCTGCACTGACGACTTTGGTAGCTCCATGACGGGTTTTCGGATCGGACTGACAATAACGAGCGCAATGGTGTGAACCCGTTTCAATCCCGTTGCCGGGTCATTCGAAAGGAGTTTCGGCGCTGGGGACGCGGGGAGATAGCGGGAGGCTTCACTCAGAAGTCTGGTTGGGTTCCGGGACTCTGTTAGGCTGGGGAGTTGGGATTCGGAGGACGAGTGACGCCGAGGGTGGTAGAGAACGCGACCTGCACGTTTTGTGGTTGCCTATGTGACGACATCGAACTGCATACCGACGGCGAGCGCATTGTCCGGGCACGGCGCGCTTGCACGCTCGGCCGGGCCTGGTTCTGTGGTTATGGCGACGACGGCCGCCCGGCGACGTTGGTGGATGGACGGCCGGCCAGCATGGACGAGGCGATTGACCGGGCCGCGGACATCCTGAGACGCGCCGACCTGCCTCTGGTCTATGGCCTGGGCAATTCCACGACCGAGTCGCAGCGCGTGGCCATCGAATTGGCCGAAGAAATTGGCGGGATTGTCGATAGCCACACATCCCTGACGCATGGGCCCAGCAAGGTCGGCGCACAGCTGGTCGGCAAGGTCACGTGCACGCTGGGCGAGGTGAAGAACCATGCGGACCTGTTGATTTACTGGGGAACCAACCCGGTCGAGACCCATCCGCGCCATCTGACGAAATACACGTTCACGCCGAAGGGTAAGCATGTGCCAGCCGGCCGGCACGATCGCAGGATGGTCGTGGTCGACGTTCGTGAGACGCCGAGTGCACGGG
>Ga0207691_10004868_pt1 | contig 12984 bp, 9 predicted proteins | sample KBSM13metaG_FD_184327 | JGI IMG/M metagenome (GOLD analysis project Ga0207691, IMG submission 184327) | Miscanthus rhizosphere microbial communities from Kellogg Biological Station, Michigan, USA - KBS M1-3 metaG (SPAdes) (version 2) | ecosystem: Host-associated > Plants > Roots > Rhizosphere >... | reverse complement strand
TGGCCTCGGGCCCGACGGCCAGGCCGGCGTCCTCGACGACCCACTTCAGGTGGTCCTCGAGCACCGCCGCCGAGAGCAGCCGGAACTCGAAGTGCTGGGTGCGGCTGCGGATGGTGGGCAGCACCTTCTGCGGGTCGGTGGTGGCCAGCACGAACGTGACGTGGGCCGGCGGCTCCTCGAGCGTCTTGAGCAGGGCGTTGAACGCCGGCTTCGAGAGCATATGCACTTCGTCGACGAGGTAGACCTTGGTGCGCCCGCGCGAAGGCATGTACTGCGCGTTCTCGATCACCTCGCGCACGTCGTCGACGCCGGTGTTGGAGGCCGCGTCGATCTCGAGCAGGTCCACGAAGCGCCCGGCGTCGATGTCCAGGCAGGTCGCGCACTCGCCGCAGGGTTCGGCGCCCTGCCCGCGCTCGCAGTTCAGGCTCTTGGCGAAGATCCGCGCGATCGTCGTCTTGCCGACCCCGCGCGTGCCCGTGAACAGGAAGGCGTGGTGGACGCGGCCCGAGACCAGTGCATTGGTGAGCGCGCGCACGACGTGTTCCTGGCCGACCAGCTCGGCGAAGCGGCGCGGCCGGTATTTGCGTGCGAGGACGAGGTAGGACATGCCGCCATTGTCGCGCACCCCCGTGGCAGGGCCAAGCGTCGCGGTGGAATGCCGCGGCGCGGCACTGTAGAATGCGCGACTGCGGCAGATCCGGAGAGATGTCCGAGCGGTTGAAGGAGCACGCCTGGAAAGTGTGTAAGCGGCTTATACCCGCTTCGCGGGTTCGAATCCCGCTCTCTCCGCCACTCTTTCGCAACACATTGGTTTTTCGCAGCGCTCAACGGTGGCCCCGTCGGCGCCCTCGCGACGATAGCTTGCAAACCCCGCCAGGTCCGGAAGGAAGCAACGGTAGTGAGTGATTCGGGCGCCGGGGTGTCGCTGGCGGGGCTGCCTCCCTCTTGCGGACTCCTGAACGTGTAGCCCGGATGCAATCCGGGGCACTCGGAGATCGCCCGGATTTCATGGGCTACGAATACCTGGTCCTGCTTGTCATTCCGAGCGAAGCGAGGAATCTGGCAACCGACGGAATGCCCGGGCAAGGACTTCGAGGTCCCTCACGCTGTTCGGAATGACACGATCGCTCCGCGCGTGTTCGCCGGCGGGCCTACTTTCCGTCCTTCTTCTCGTCGACCGACACCTCGGCCTTGCCCGCCGCGCGCAAACGCGCGTTCAGCTCGTTCAGTCCCGCGTTCCTGATCGCCTCCCAATCCGCCAGCACGCCGTCGAGCATCGGCCGTGTCGTCGCTAGGCCGGCGGTCGCGTCCGGCGAGGGATCGACGTCCGCGCCCTCCGTCGCGTCGGCGAGCTTGCCGAGCGCCGTGGAAACGAAGGCGAACGTGCGCTTGTCCTTCGGCGGAAACGCCCAGGCATTGTTCGGATTGGGCGCTTCGATCAGGCCGGACACGGCGACAACGTGCGCGTCGAGCGCGCGGATCGCATCGCGCAAGGGATCGCCCGCATCGCGCGCCGCCGCGGCGAGCCTGGCGTGCAGGCGCTTGGACTCGGCCTGCGCGACGTCCAGCCGCGCCTGCATGCCCTCCACCGCGCGCGCGAACGCGAACTGGCGCGCGAACGCCCCCGCGGCCATGCGCACGCGCGGATCGGGCAGCACATCCAGCGGCTGCGCGAAGGTCCGGCCATCGACGGTCAGTTCGACCGTGTAACGCCCCGGTGGCGCCTTCGCGCCGTCGGCGAACGCATCCTCGCCAGGCGCCTGCGACGGGTAGCGCAGCGGCCAGATGAAACGGTGCAGCCCGGGCGTGGCCGCGAGCGTCGAAGGCACCGTGTTCCATTCGGCGGCGATGCCCGCGTGCGCGGGGTCCCAGGCCGCCGGCGCATCGGTGCTGGCGTAGCTGCGCACCGGGGCTCCCTGTGCGTCGCGGATCGTCAGCCGCAGCGGTTGCGCGGGCCGGTTCGCGAGGTAGTAATCGATGCGCGCGCCGAACGGTGGATTGACCGTCGTCGGCTCGTCCTTCGGCAACGGCGTGCCGGTGAACTGCACCGGCCACACGCGGATCGCCTTCGAAGGCGCGAACAGGCGCGTAGTCTCCATCGCGGGATCGGCGGCGAGCTGTCGCAGCGGACCGAGGTCGTCGAGCACCCAGAAGCCGCGGCCGTGGGTGGCGATCACGAGGTCGTCGCCGTGCACCGTGAGGTCGCGCACCGACGTGCGCGGCAGGTTCATCTGCAGCGGACGCCAGTGGCCGCCGTCGTCGAACGAGACGTACACGCCCAGCTCGGTCCCCGCGTACAGCAGCCCCTTGCGCACCGGATCGGCGCGCACGGCGTTGACGAAATCGCCGTCGCGGATCCCTTCGACGATCGCCTCCCAGTGCGCACCGCCGTCGCGCGTGCGCCAAAGGTAAGGATGCCGGTCGTCGAGGCGATGGCGGTCGACAGCGACGTAGGCGGCCTGCCGGTCGAACGGCGAGGCCTCGATGATGCCGACCTTGGACCACGGCGCGAGCGCCTTCGGGGTGACGTCGGTCCAGTGCCCGCCCTCGTCGTCCGTGCGCCACACCAGGCCGTCGTCGGTGCCGGCCCACAGCCGCTTTGCGTCGAGCTTCGAGGAGGCGATCGCGTACACGACGCCGCGCCGCGGACCCTGGCCGAGGTTGTTCGCCGCGGTCACCGCGTCCAGGTTAGGCGGGACGCCCGGATCCGGCCGCGTGAGGTCGGGGCTGATCGCGCGCCAGTGCTCCCCGCCGTCGGCGGTGCGCCAGATCTTCTGGTTGCCGAAGTACAGCACTTTCGGATCGGCCGCGTTGAACGCGAGCGGCAGCGTCCACGTGCGGCGGTAGAGGTCGGGCTCGGCGAGCGTGGGATCGACCGAGCGCGTCTGTTCGGTGCGCAGGTCGAGCTTGTCGACGCCGCCGCCGTAGACGATGTCCGGATCCTGCGGATCGGGCGCGATCATGCCCGCCTCGCCGCCCGCGGTGACCTCGTGGAACTGCTCCATCGTGATGCGCTCGTTCCCGATCGCGGCGCTGGGCAGCGCGACCGCGCCCGAATCCTGCTGCGCGCCGTACACGCGGTACGGGAACCGGTTGTCGGTGCTCACGTGGTAGATCTGCGCGGTCGGCTGGTTGTGCCAGGACGACCACGTGCGGCCGCCGTCGAGCGTCACCAGCGCGCCTTGGTCGACGCCGAGGATGCGGCGTTCGGGATGTTCTTCGTCGACCCACAGCGCGTGGAAATCGTCGCCGGTCGCATCGCCCTTGTCCGGGACGAAATGCGCGCCGCCGTCGTCCGAGCGCAGCACGATGGTGTTCATCGCCCACACGCGGTCGGCGTTCGACGGATCGGCGGCGATCTGACCGAAGTACCAGCCGCGCTGCCAGATCCGCACGTCGTCGCTCGTGCGGCGCCAGTGCGCGCCTGCGTCGTCCGAGCGGTAGAGGCCGCCCTCGCCTTCGCGCAGTCCGTCGACGAGCGCGTACACGCGCTGCGGCGCGGCCTTCGAAAGGGCGATGCCGATGCGGCCGGCGTGATCGGGAAACCCGTTGCCTTTCACCGGCGTCCAGGTGTCGCCGCCGTCGGTGGACTTGAACAGGCCGCTGCCCGGCCCGCTTGCGGGCGGATAGATGTTCCAGGGGGTGCGCCGCGTCTGCCACATCGCGGCGTAGACCACGCGCGGGTTGCCCGGCTCGAAGGCGAGGTCGATCGCGCCGGTCGCATCGTCGCGGCCGAGCACGCGCGTCCAGTGCGCGCCGCCATCGCGCGAGCGGAACACGCCGCGCTCGGCATTCGGGCCGTAGGGATGGCCGAGCGCGGCGACGAACACCGTGTTCGCGTCGCGCGGATCGACGAGGATCCTGCCGATCTGCTGGCTGTCGGCCAGCCCGATCTTCGTCCAGTGCCTGCCGGCGTCCAGCGACTTGTACATGCCGTCGCCCTGCGCGATGTCCGAGCGCATGTCGGCCTCACCCGTGCCGACGTAGACAACCTCGGTGTTCGAGGGCGCCACCGCGATCGCGCCAATCGAACCGACGGGCTGGCCGTCGAAAACCGGGTCCCAGGTGCGCCCGGCGTCGCGCGTTTCCCACACGCCGCCGTTCACCGCGCCGAAGTACCAGTGCAGCGGCTGGCCCGGCACGCCGGAGACCGCGAGCACGCGGCCGCCGCGGAACGGGCCGAGCAGGCGCCAATGCAGGTCGCCGAAATCCGTCGGCGCGGCCAGTGCGCCGCAGCAGGCCGTCAGCCCGATCAACCACCCCGCGAGAAGCCGCATCAGGTCGCCTCCGGATGCAACCAGCCGGCATCGCCGCCGGCGTAGCGTTCGTGCTTCCAGATCGGCACGCGCGCCTTGACCTCGTCGATGATCCAGCGGCAGGCGTCGAACGCCGCCGCGCGGTGCGCGGCCGATGCGCCGACCCATACCGCGAGCTCGCCGATCGCGAGCTCGCCCGTGCGATGCACGGCGCAGGCATCGACGATCGCGAACCGCGCGCGGGCTTCCTCGACGATCCGCGTCCCCTCGGCTTCCGCGAGTTCGACGTAGGCCTCGTAACGCAGCCCGAGCACCGGGCGCCCCTCGTTGTGGTCGCGGACCAGGCCCTCGAAACTCGCGAACGCGCCGGCGCGATCGTGCAGCAGCGCCGCGCGCAGCGGCGCGAAATCGAAGGGGGTGCTGCTGATGGCGAAGGCTTTCATGCGTTCAAGGTTCCTTGTCCATGTATCCGCGCATGCTGGAAGGTCCGGAGCAAGGACCTCAACCGCCGCTCACCGGCGGTATGAATGCGATCTCGTCCCCCTCGTGCGCCGTGTCGTCCCAGCGTGCGAACGCCCCGTTGCGCGCCACCCGCAGCCGATCCCGCGGCAGCGCGAATCCGTGACGCATGCGCGCCGCGTCGTACAGTTGCGCTAGCGAGCCTTCGCCCGGATCCACGTCCTCCGCTTCGCACCCGGCCGCATCGCGCAGGCTCGCGAAATACAGCAGCCGCACGCGCATCAGCCCACCTGCCCGACGTCGCGCTTGCCACCGCGCTTGCCCGCCAGCTTCGTCGGCCCGATGACGATCGCGTGCGAGAGCGCCTTGCACATGTCGTACACCGTCAGCGCGGCGACCGAAGCGCCCGTCAGCGCCTCCATCTCGACGCCGGTACGATGGGTCGTGCGCACGGTGCAGGCGATCGCCAGCGTGCGCGCGTCGAACCAGTCGATCGCGAAGCGGCAGCCATCGATCGGCAAGGGATGGCAGAACGGGATGAGCTCGTGCGTACGCTTGACCGCCATCGTCCCCGCGATGATCGCGGTGTCGACCACCGGCCCCTTTGCGCTCGCCATGCCCTGCGCGCGCAACGCGTCGGCGACGGCCTCGGGAAAGCGCACGCGCGTGGACGCGGTCGCGGCGCGCGCGGTGGCGGCCTTGGCCGACACGTCGACCATCGCGGGACGACCGGTGACGTCGACATGGGTTAGTAGATTTTCGGTCTTGGGCACGAGCGGGCCAGTCCGGGTTGCATGTGGTTTTGCTCGTCATCCCGGCGCAAGCCGGGATCCATTTGCTTTCAAGTGCAAGATCACGATGGATCCCGGCTTTCGCCGGGATGACGGCATCGCTTTCATCCAACAGCGGGAAGATGCCCGATTCTGCATCACCCACCGATCACGTACATCTCGATGTGCCGGTTCGACCCCTTCGCCCCGCGGATCTCGCTGTACCGATCCTCGCGGCGCGACCACAGTTCCGCGAGGTGCTGTCGCAACGCGGCCTCGTCGTCGAGCCACGGCTTGAGGTCGTGCCCCTCGTCCGCGAACAGGCAGGTGAACAACTTGCCGTCCGCGGACAGCCGCGCGCGATGGCAGTCGCCGCAGAACGGCGCGCTGACCGAGCTCACGAAGCCGATTTCCCCGAGGCCGTCCTCGTAGGCGTGGCGCCGCGCAACCTCGCCGCGGTAGTTCGCGCCGAGCGCGCGCAGCGGCCAGCGCGCGTGGATGCGGTCGCGCAACTCGGCGGAAGGGACGACGTTCTCGCGGCGCCAGCCGTTGCAGGTGCCGACGTCCATGTATTCGATGAAGCGCAGCACGTGGCCGGTGCCGCGGAAGTGGGCCGCGAGCGCGAGCGCATCGGCCTCGTTGACGCCGCGCTGGACGACCGTGTTGATCTTCAGCGCGTCGAAGCCGGCCGCTTCGGCGGCGGCGATGCCCTCGAGCACGTCCTCGAGCCGGCCGCGGCCGCCCGACAGCGCACGGAAGCGCTCCGGGTCGAGCGTGTCGAGGCTGACCGTGATCCGCCGGAGGCCCGCTTCGCGCAGCGCCGGCGCATGCCGCGCGAGCAGGCTGCCGTTGGTCGTCAGCGCGAGGTCGTCGATCCCTTCGATCGCGGCGAGGCGTCGCACGAGCAGCGGCAGGTCCTTGCGCAGCAGCGGTTCGCCGCCGGTCAGCCGCACCTTGCGCACGCCGAGCGCGACGAACGCGCGCACCGCGCGTTCGATCCGCGCGAAGTCCAGGCGCTCGTCCGCGCCGAGCAGGGGCGCGTCCGGGTGCGTTTCGGCCGGCATGCAGTACGGGCAACGGAAATTGCAGGTCTCGATGACCGAAACGCGAAGGTCGCGCAGCGGCCTTCCCCTGCGGTCGATCGCGGCCAGCGCCGGGTGCAGCATCGCGCTCAAACGAAGGCCGCCGCCGCGGCCTGCGGCGACACCGGTTCGCGCAGCGCGATCACCTCGCCCGGGCGCGCGATGCGGTGGCCGCGGCGCTCGAGCTCGGCGCCGCTCTGCGCCGACTCGTAATGGTAGAGCACCATCCGCCGCTGCAGCGCCGCGGGGTATTCGCGCTCGAGGTCGTCGACGCCCGTGTGCGACGGGTTGCCGAGAAGGGCGCAGTCGTGGGCGATGAGCTCGCCGTCGTCGGCGTGCTGCGCGAGCATCTCGGGCACCGGGCGGGTGTCACCCGTGTACACCAGGCTGCCGCGCAGGCGCAGGCCGTAAGCGGTTTCGGGCAGGTGGTGGCGCACCGGGAACACGTCGAACCACAGCCCTTCGTGCCAGAACCCGCGCGTGACCGGGATCACCTGGAACGCGTCCCAGAAATTCACCGTGCCTTCGGCGAGCGCGCCCGGATAGTCGGCGACGCGCGCGTGCAGGTGGCGCAGCACCGTCACCGGCACGTACAGCCGGAGCTTCCCGCGCAGGGCCTCGTCGAAGTACGCGCGGATGAACAGGCGCTCCATCCCCGCGACGTGATCCATGTGCACATGGGTCATGAACAGCGCGGCGGGCGTGCCGCCATAGTGGTCGAGGAAGGCCGTCAGCGCTTCCTGCCCGCAATCGACCATCAGCAAGGACGCGCCGCCGCGCTCGAGGACGACGGAGGCCGAACCGAGCTCGGTCGCCGCCGCGTTGCCGACGCCGAGGAAGCGCAGCGCGAAGCTCATCCGCCCTCCCGCAGGCCATCGTTCCAACCGCCGAGCAGCGCATCCCAGCCGTTGACGCCCTCGGGCCCGTCCGCGCGCGCGCCGATGCGCTTGCGCAGCGAGCGGCGCAGGCGCGCGAGGTTCGCGCATTGCCAGCCGAGCGCAGGCTTGCGCAGGACGCCGCGGTCGAAATCGATCAGCCAGCAGTGGTCGTGTCCGTCCATGAGGACATTATCCACGTTGAGGTCGGCATGGCAGGCCCCGGCCCGATGGAAGCGCGCGATCGCGTGGCCGACGGCGCCCCAGGGCACGGCTCCGCCGCGGTCAAGCCGCTCGCCCATCGACTCGGTCCCGATCAGCCGCAGCATCAGCAGGGCCGCCCGATAGCCGGTCCCGGAACGCCAGTAGCCCGCGGCGAGCGGCGTCGGCACCGGCAGCGCGAGCGCGCGCAATTCCTGCAGCAGGCGGAACTCGCGGAAGCTGCGCGTGCGCTGCGAGCCCTGCCAGAGGTAGCTCGCGCGGCTGATGCGCGCGGCCATGCCGCCGCGGCGGTAGTGCCTGAGCACGGCCTCGCCCGCGTCCGTTTGCACGAACCAGGCTGCGCCGCGTCCGCCGACCGGCACCGCCTGCGCGTTGGCGGCCGGGTCGAACAGCGAGGGATCGGCGCGCATCAGCAGGGTCGGGTCGAACAGCATCGCCCCGACGCCCGAGGCGTCGCGGAATTCCAGTTCGGCTTCCGCGCGCATCGCGGGCGATTCGGTGGTGTCCACGCCCGAAAGTGTAGTGCGTGCGCGCGCCCTGCGGATGTGTCGGATAGCATGGTGGTCCGACGCTCGATCAGCGCGCATCCGAACGGCCATGCCCCACCCCCCGCGTTCCATCTGCATCCTGCGCCTGTCCGCGCTCGGCGACGTCACCCATGTGCTGCCGGTCGTGCACGCGCTGCGCGCGGCGTGGCCGAACGTGGCGATCACGTGGGTGATCGGCAAGCCCGAGCACAAGCTGCTCGAACGGCTCGACGGCGTCGAGTTCATCGTGGTCGACAAGTCCAGCGGCTGGGCGGGCCTGTCCGACCTGCGCCGGCGCATGGCGGGCCGCCGCTTCGACGTGCTGATGCTCATGCAGCTCGCGCTGCGCGCGAACGTGCTGTCCACCGCGATCCACGCAGACGAGCGGATAGGCTACGACAAGGCGCGCGCGAAGGAACTGCACGGCGTGTTCGTCAACCGGCGCATCCCCGCGCGCACGGGCGGGCACGTGCTCGACGCGCTCGGCTCCTTCGTCGAACCGCTCGGCCTGCCGCGTTCGACGCCGGCGTGGAATTTCCCGATCACCGACGAAGCCCGCGCCTGGGCTGCCGAACAGTTGCCCGGCGACCAGCCGACCCTCGTGGTCTCGCCCTGCTCGAGCCATCCGATGCGCAACTGGCGGCCGGGGCGCTACGCGACCGTCGCCGACCACGCCGCTGCGCGCGGCCACCGCGTGGTGTTCTGCGGCGGCCGCCGGGACTTCGAGCGCGAGATGGCCGACACCATCCGCTCGGTCATGAAGCATCCGTCGATCGACCTGACGGGCAAGGACACGCTGCAGCAACTGCCTGCCCTGCTCGAGCGCGCCGACCTCGTGCTCTCGCCCGATTCGGGCCCTGTGCACATCGCCAACGCGGTCGGCACCCGCGTGCTCGGCCTGTATGCCTGCACCGACCCGCAGCGCAGCGGTCCGTATTCCGACCTGCGCTGGACCGTCGACCGCTACGACGCCGCGGCCCGGCACCTGCTCGGCAAGCCGGCGTCCGCGCTGCGCTGGGGGACCAAGATCGAAAAGCCCGGCGCGATGGACCTGATCGAGGTGGACGCCGTCATCGAAGCGTTCGATCGCTGCGTGGCGGACGCGGGCGCGTAGCAAGCGGCGCGGAGGCCTCCGCGGGCCGCCGCGCATGACCTTTGACACGGTGACTTCCTGCAGCCGACGCGAGCGCAGGAATCGGCGACCCTGCATGCAGCGTGGCGCGAACGCCGGACGCACGCTTCCCCACGTCTTTCCTTTCGACCCTTCCCCGGAATTCCCATGCTCACGATCCGCGACCTCTCCAAGACCTACGCCAACGGCGTGCAGGCCCTGCACAAGGTCGACCTCGACATTCCGAACGGGATGTTCGGACTGCTCGGCCCCAATGGCGCCGGCAAGTCCACCCTGATGCGCACGATCGCGACCCTGCAGGACCCGGACACCGGTTCGATCCGGCTCGGCGAGCTCGACGTGCTCGCCGACAAGCCCGCGGCGCGGCGCACGCTCGGCTACCTGCCGCAGGAATTCGGCGTGTATCCGAAGGTCAGCGCCGAGGCCATGCTCGACCACTTCGCGGTGCTCAAGGGCGTGGTCGCGCGCGGGGAACGGCGCGAGCTGGTCGGGGCGCTGCTCCACCAGGTCAACCTCTGGGACGTGCGCAAGCGCAAGCTCGGCACCTTCTCCGGCGGCATGCGCCAGCGCTTCGGCATCGCGCAGGCGCTGATCGGCAACCCGAGCCTGATGATCGTCGACGAGCCGACCGCGGGCCTGGATCCCGAGGAGCGCAACCGCTTCCTGAACCTGCTCGCGAAGATCGGCGAGAAGGTCGTGGTGATCCTGTCCACCCACATCGTCGCCGACGTGACCGACCTGTGCCCGCGCATGGCCGTCATCGGCCAGGGCCGGGTGCTGCTGCAGGGCAGGCCCGCCGATGCGATCCGCGCGCTCGAGGGCCGCGTCTGGCGGCGCAGCGTTCCGGAGGCCTCCGTCGACGCGTACCGCTCGAACCTCACCGTGCTGTCGACGCGGCTGGCCGCGGGCAAGACGCTGATCCACGTGATGTCGAACACCCTGCCCGAGGAAGGCTTCGAGCCGGTCGCGCCGGACCTCGAGGACGTGTATTTCGGCGAGCTCGTCCGCATGCCCACGCGCCAGCGCGCGGCCTGAGCCATGCGCATCTTCCTCGAAGTCTTCGCGTTCGAGCTGCGCCAGCAGCTGCGCAGCCCGCTGTTCTGGATCGTCGCGGCGGTGTTCGCGGCGCTCGCCGGCGTCGCGGTCGCCTCCGACCACGTCACGATCGGCGGCGGAATCGGCAACATCCACCGCAACGCGCCCTACGTCGTGATCGAGATGCTCGCGACGTTCAGCGCGATCGGCCTGCTGCTGATCCCGCTGTTCGTCGCCAGCGCGGCGCTGCGCGATTTCGACAACGGCACCGCCGAGCTGTTCTTCGCGACCCCGATGTCGCGCAACGCCTACCTCGCGGGCCGGTTCTGGGCCGGCTACGCGGCCTCCGCCGGCATGATGGTCCTGATCGCGCTGGGCATGTACCTGGGCTCGCAATCGCCCTCGATCGACGCCGCGCGGCTCGGCCCGACGCCCTGGGGCGCGTTCGCGTGGGCCTTCGGCGCGATCGTGCTGCCATGCCTGTTCTTCCTGTCGGCCTTCCTGTTCCTGCTGGCCACGATCACGCGCTCGATGCTCTCGACCTACGTCGGCGCGATCGCCTTCCTCGTGCTGATCGTCGCCGGCAGCGCCATCGCCGGCCATCTCGAGCACCGCACCCTCGCGGCCTGGATCGATCCTGTCGGCCAGGATGCGTTCGACCTCGCGACGCGTTACTGGTCCGCGCAGGAACGCAACACGCGCCTGCCCGAACTCGGCGGCCTGCTGCTCGGCAACCGCGTGCTGTGGACCGCGATCGGCGCCGCCCTGCTCGCCGCCGCGCACGCGCTCTTCCGTACCGACCGCGAGGGCCTGCGGCTGCGCCGCCGGCCCGCGGCCGCGCCCACGAACGCGGCGGAGGCCGCTCCGGCCGCGCGCAAGCCGTTGCCGCAGGTCGCGTTGCGCACCGACGCCGGCGCGCGCTGGACACAGTTCCTGCGCCTGGCCTGGTTCGACACGCGCGGCGTGCTCGGCGGGATCGCCTTCCTGGTCATGCTCGTGCTCGGCCTAGTCAACCTCGGCACGAGCCTGTGGGTCGGCAACGAACTGTTCGGCACCAAGACCTGGCCGCTGACCCACCTGATGGCCGAGGCGATGGACGGCAGCTACGTCTTCCTGCTGCCGATCATCGTGATGTTCTACGCCGGCGAACTGGTCTGGCGCGAACGCGGGCTGCGCGTGTCCGAAGTCACCGACGCCTTCCCGCTGCCCGACTGGATCCCGCTCGCGAGCAAGCTGGTCGCGCTCAGCGCGGTGATCGTGCTGTTCCTGCTCGCCGGCGCAGGCGAGTGCGTGGCTTACCAGATCAGCCGCGGCTACACCCACCTCGAGCCGGGCCTGTACCTGGCGAACATCGCGCTGTCCGCCCTGCCCTTCCTGCTGATCGGCGCGCTCGCGCTGTTCCTGCAGGTGATGTCGAACAACAAGTTCCTCGGCTACCTGCTGGTGATCGTCTACATCATCGGCCGCATCGCCCTGCTCCAGCTCGACTTCGACCACCACCTGTACAACTACGGCAGCGCGCCCGCCGTGCCGTATTCGGACATGAACGGCTTCGGCCATTTCCTTGCCGCGCACCTGTGGTTCCGCGCGTACTGGGCCTGCCTGGCGGCGGCGATGCTGGTGGTCGCTGCGCTGTTCTGGGCGCGCGGCCCGCTGCTCGGCTGGAAGGAACGCGTGCGCATCGCGCGCCAGCGCTTCCGCGGGCCAGCTCGCGCGACGCTCGCCGTCGCGCTGGCCGCGTTCGCCGGCATCGGCGGCTGGATCTACTACAACACCAACGTGATCAACCATTACGTGCCCGGCGACGTGCAGCGCCGCCAGGCGGCCGAGTACGAGAAGCGCTACCGCCCGTTCATCGACCTGCCGCAGCCGAAGATCACCGACGTGCGCGCCGACGTCGACATCTTCCCGCACGAGCGCAAGGTGGACGTGCGCGGCCACTACCTGCTGCGCAACGCGACGGCCCTTCCGATCTCGGACCTGCACGTGGTGGTGCCGGTCGACAGCACGCGCGTGGTCTCGCTGAAGTTCGCGCCGCACGACGTCGTCAGCGACGACCCGGTCCACGGCTACACGATCTACCGCCTCAAGCAGCCGCTGGCGCCCGGCGCGACGATGGATTTCGATTTCGTCCTGCAGTTCTGGAGCCGCGGCTTCCGCAACGCGCCCGACGACACCCACGTCGTCGACAACGGCACCTTCTTCAGCAGCCAGGCGTTCCCGCATTTTGGCTACAGCGACCAGGGCGAGCTCACCGACCGCAACGAGCGCCGCCGCCAGGGACTCGACCCGCCGCACCGCATGCCCAAGCGCGACGATGCCGCGTGGCGCCAGGTGAGCCTGATGGGCCGCGACGCCGACTGGGTCAACTTCGAGACGACCGTGTCCACCGTGCCCGACCAGATCGCGCTCGCGCCGGGCTACCTCGTGAAGGAGTGGACCGCGAACGGGCGCCGCTACTTCCACTACCGGATGGACAAGCCGATCCTCGACTTCTTCTCCTACCAGTCCGCGCGCTACGCGGTGAAGAAGGAAACCGCGAACGGCGTGAGCCTCGAGGTCTACTACGACCCGAAGCACGCCTGGAACGTCGACCGCATGCTGTACGCGGCGAAGACGTCGATGG
>Ga0207691_10004867_pt1 | contig 12986 bp, 9 predicted proteins | sample KBSM13metaG_FD_184327 | JGI IMG/M metagenome (GOLD analysis project Ga0207691, IMG submission 184327) | Miscanthus rhizosphere microbial communities from Kellogg Biological Station, Michigan, USA - KBS M1-3 metaG (SPAdes) (version 2) | ecosystem: Host-associated > Plants > Roots > Rhizosphere >... | reverse complement strand
CGGTGTCGGGACGCATTGAATTCGTGTCTCGGGTCGGTTGCCAGAGAATCCGGCCGCTTGCGCTATAGACTGTCCCGGTCGCAATCGGATCAGGCCTTTCAGTCATTTCCGGCCTCTTCTCGAAACACCTTGGTTCTGGATGTTTGCCGGGCCAGCAGTTGACGAACGCAAAAGGCCCGGGCGCGATGGTCGTCGCGCCCGGGCCTTACTGTTTTCGACCTCGCGCTGCCAGGGTCGCTTACGACCCGGCCAGAATCACACGCCGTTGCCCGACCACTTCTCGCGCAGACGACGCGCGGTGTCAGGGCTGAAGATTCTGATGGCGAGATAGATCGCGCCGCCGACCAAGGCAATCTTGACCGCGACAAAGAAGAGCCAAGCAATGAGCCCCAGAATACCGGGGAGGATGCCGAAGAAAAACTTGAGCACGAACAGGCCCGCAATCGCGAAGAGCCCGATCATGAAAATGGTGCGGAGCATTCGTGTGTTCTCCAAAACGAGGTCTGTCCACTCTACGCACCGCCCACCGGCACGGTTTCAGGCCAGACTGCCGCCCGTCGCGCGCTGTGCGATTCGAGAATTATACGTGCAGCGCTCGGAGGCGACTACTTTGTCCCCGTGACTTTACATCCGTCCCGCCAGAATCCTGACGTTCTCGTCATCGGCGCCGGTCTGATCGGGCTGGCGTGTGCGGCCGCCGCAGCCGAGCGTGGTTTCACGGTGCTCGTGGTCGGCGAGGCACGTGTCGGCGCCGCCTCGCTGGCTGCGGCTGGCATGCTCGCACCATCGATTGAACGCGGAGAAGGCGATGCGGCCGATTTCGCGATCGCCGCGCGCGACCGGTACCCGTCGTACGTGGAGTGGCTCCGAGAGCGATCGGGTATCGACGTCCCGCTCAATCGCGAGGGAATCATCCAGCTCGCGGTGAGCGAAGCCGGCGTGCGCGGCCTGAGCCGAGCAATGCCGTTGGGTGCGGAATGGTTGGATGCGCGAGCGCTTCACCACCTCGAGCCGGCGCTCGCCCACGGGCTTGGCGGCGTCTTTCATTCGACCGATGGCGCTATCGACAACGTGCTCCTGTATGAGGCGCTTCGGATCACCGTCGAGCGCCATGCCCGAGTGATGGTCGTTCAGGACTCGGTGGATGGCATTACGTGGCCGTCCCGTTCGGTCGTCGGTACAGGGAGGAGCGGCGCGACCTACACCGCCGAACGGGTGATCCTCGCCGCGGGCGCGTGGAGCAACTCCATCAGAGGACTGCCGCGCCCCCTCCCCGTCGAACCAATGCGCGGGCAGATGATCGCGTACGCCACGTCGCTCGTGAGTCGCTGCGTCTACGGTCCGACCGGATACGTGGTGCCGAGAACGAATGGCCGGACGCTCGTGGGCGCGACCTCGGAGCGCGTGGGCTTCGAATCGGCCACGACCGCTGAAGGAATGGCTCGACTCGAGCAGACCGCGACCGAGATTCTTCCGAGTCTTGCGGGCGTCGCGCCGTCGCAAGCCTGGGCAGGGTTGAGACCAATGTCCGCTGACCTTCAGCCTATACTCGGCCCTGATCCCGACGAGCCGCGCTTGCTGTACGCGACCGGACACTCCCGGAACGGAGTGCTGATGACGCCCCTTACCGGCGACTGCATCGCCGCGACACTCCTCGGAGAACCGCTGCCCGTCGATATCGCGCCGTTCTCAGTGACGCGGTTCTCGTCGGCGTCCGAGTAGTGCGATCGGACATCGGGTGAATCACCACCCGGCAACGGGCATTTAGACGGTTAGCGCACGCTGTTCCGCGTTTCTTGCCGCGGCTACATTTCGCCGCCACAAGCTCTTCCCCGCCTGCGTGCAACGAAGCTCGCTCCGTTGCGTCGCCCGAAGCGAACATCCGCCAGTCAGATGGCCGATACTTTTTATCAGATCATGGGGCGCCACCGGGCAGAACCATTGCCCGAGCGGAAGCCGTCGTGGCTCAAGGTGAAGGCACCAGGCGGTCAGAATTACGCCCGACTTCGCCACCTCATGCGCGAGCTCGACCTCCACACGGTGTGCGAGGAGGCGCATTGCCCGAACGTCGGTGAGTGTTGGGAACACGGCACCGCGACGTTCATGATCCTCGGCGACGTCTGTACGAGGAACTGCGGGTACTGCGCGGTCACGCATGGCAGGCCGCCCAAGTACGATCTGAGCGAGCCGAGTCGCGTCGGTGCGGCCATCGCGCAGATGCAGCTGCAGCACGCCGTCATCACCTCGGTGGACCGAGACGATCTCCCCGATTTCGGCGCATACATCTTCGCCGAGACGATTCGGCAGATCCACGAGCAGGTGCCCGGCTGTTCCGTCGAGGTGCTCGTGCCAGACTTTCAGGGCAATGAACAGAGCATCCGCACGGTTCTCGATGCCCGACCGGAGATCTACAACCACAACACCGAGACGGTGCCGCGGTTGTACAAGCGCGCGCGCCCCGGTGGTCGGTACGAGCGCGTGATGAAGATCTTTCGGGATGCCAAGGCGTATGCACCAGACATTCCGACCAAGACCGGCATCATCCTCGGACTTGGCGAGACGGTCGAGGAAGTCGTCGGCGTCATGCGAGACCTCCGGTCGGTCGACGTGGACATCCTCACGCTTGGTCAGTACCTGCGCCCGTCGGGCGATCACCTGCCGCTGGATCGCTACTACACGCCTGACGAGTTCCGCGATCTCGCGCGCATCGGTCGAGAGATGGGCTTCCGGCATGTCGAATCAGGGCCGCTCGTGCGGTCGAGCTATCACGCGTGGGAGCAAGTCAACGCAGCGGGAATCGGGAATCGGGAATCGGGAATCGGAACCGCGTAGACCGCCCCGTCGCTGTATTGCGACGGGCGCGCGGATCTATCGCTGTTTCGCCCCACATCTCGTTCCGTGAATCCCCGATTCCCCATTCCCGATTCCCGATTCCCGAAGCATGGCTAAGAAGAAGTCCGACTCTCCCGCCCCAGCCGCCGATATCGAGACCCGCCGGGAGCTGCTGCGATCGATGCTCCTGCAGCGTCGATTCGAGGAGCGAACCGCCGAGGCGTACGCGTTAGGCAAGATCGGCGGCTTCTGCCATCTGTACATTGGACAGGAGGCGTGCGGCACCGGCGCGATCTCGCTGCTCCGCCCGGACGACTACATCATCACGACCTACCGCGATCACGGGCAGGCGCTCGCGCGCGGGATGTCGCCGCGCGCGATCATGGCCGAGCTGTTTGGTCGCAGCGACGGCGTGGTGCGCGGCAAGGGCGGGTCCATGCACCTCTTCGACCGTAACCTGAATTTCCTCGGCGGTCACGGAATCGTCGGCGGTCACGTGCCGATCGCGACGGGCGTTGGCTTCGCGATCAAGTACCGCGGCGGCGATCAGGTGTGCCTGTGCTTCATGGGTGAGTCGGTGGTGAACACGGGCGCGTTCCACGAAGCGCTCAACATGGCGGCGCTGTGGAAGCTTCCTGTCGTGTTCATCATCGAGAACAACCGCTACGGCATGGGCACGGCACTCGAGCGCGCCTCGTCGATCCACGACATCTACAATCGCGCGTGCTCGTACGACATGCCACGCGGCGTCGTGGACGGACAGGATGTGATGACGGTGCGCAGCGCGGTGCAGGAAGCGATCGATCGCGCGCGAACAGAGTCGGTGCCGACGCTGCTCGAGGTGCGCACGTACCGCTTCATGGGTCACTCGATGTCCGATGCGGTGAGCGGCACGTATCGTACGAAAGAAGAGCTGGAGGAGTACCTCAAGCGCGACCCGATCATCGTGCTGCGCACGCAGCTGCAGCAGGAAGGTCAGCTCAACGATGACGACTTCACGAAGCTCGACGAGGAAGTGAAGGCGGTCGTTCAGGATGCCTGGGACTTCGCCGACCAGAGCCCTGAGCCGCCACTCGAAGCGCTGTACGAAGACGTTCTCGTCGATACGACCAGCGACACACACGCAGAAGCCGCCGTCGCCGCAGACTGACAGATCATGTCACGGCAGCAGCGAGTCCGCCTAACCAGTAATTCCGATCGTGCCTGTAATTACATATCGTGATGCCCTGAACCATGCTCTCCGCGAGGAGATGCAGCGCGACGACCGCGTCTTTCTCATGGGAGAGGAAGTCGCTGTCTACCAGGGCGCATACAAGGTCTCCAAGGGCCTGCTGCAGGAATTCGGCGAGATGCGTGTCGTGGACACGCCGATCACCGAGCTCGGATTCGCCGGCGTGGGCGTCGGCGCGGCCATGGTTGGGCTGCGTCCGGTCATCGAGTTCATGACCTGGAACTTTGCGCTCCTGGCCATCGATCAGGTCGTCAACTCCGCCGCCAAGATGCTCTATATGTCAGGTGGCCAGTACAACATGCCAATGGTGTTCCGCGGGCCTAACGGGGCGGCGTTGCAGCTCTCGGCGCAGCACTCGCAGGCGTGGGAGTCGTGGCTGGCACACATTCCTGGGCTCAAGGTCGTCGCGCCGGGCACGCCGTACGACGCTAAGGGGCTGCTCAAGAGCGCGATCCGAGATGACAATCCCGTCATCGTGCTCGAGGGCGAGATGCTCTACAACACTAAAGGCGAAGTGCCTGACGGAGAGGAAGTGCTCGTGCCGATCGGGAAAGCCGAGGTGAAGCGCGAGGGGGATCACGCGTCGATCATCACGCACGGCAAGATGGTCCTCACTGCATTGCAGGCCGCCGATCAGCTGGCGAAACAAGGCATCAACGTCGACGTGGTCGATCTCCGCACCATTCGCCCCATCGACATCGACGCGATCACGACGTCGGTGCGCAAGACGAATCGCGCCGTCGTGCTCGAGGAAGGCTGGGAATTCTGCGGGGTCGGCGCGCAGGTCGTGGACTACATCCAGCGCGAGTGCTTCGACGATCTGGATGCGCCGGTCGTGCGCGTGCATCAGGCCGACGTGCCGATGCCGTACGCGAAGAACCTGGAACGAGCCGCCAAGCCCGACGCCGCGAAGGCAATCGCCGCGGTGAAGAAAGTCATGTATCTCGAGTAGCGAGCGAACGGAGACCGGGAATGGCAACGAAGGTCGTGATGGAGGCGCTTTCGCCGACGATGGAAGAGGGCCGCCTCGTGAAGTGGCTCAAGAACGAAGGCGACCAGGTCAAGAACGGCGAGACACTCGCCGAGGTCGAGACCGACAAGGCAATCATGGAGCTCGTTGCGCGCGGTGAAGGCGTGCTGCGCAAGCGACTACTGCCCGAAAACGAAGCTGCCCCTGTCGGCCAGCTCATCGCCGTCATCGCTGGGCCGGACGAGAACATCGATGCGTTGGTCGGTGGAGCCGGAGGATCGCCTGCGACGAGCAGCCCGGCGGCTGCGCCTGCCGACGTAGTCGCCAAGGCGAACGAGACAGCTGGCGCCAGCCCGGTACCGCGCACACAGGTGGAGGCGCAGGGCGAGGCGTCGACCCCGCCGCAGGAGAAGGTCGCCGATGCCGCCCCGACGTCAGCCCCTGCCACAGCGCGACCCGGACCCGGTGCTGGTGCGACGCCACCGCAGCCCCCGAGCGGCAACGGTGGGCGCACACGGTCGTCACCGCTCGCGCGACGCATGGCATCTGATAGCGGCGTCGATCTCCAGGCGGTGCAAGGAAGCGGGCCAGGCGGCCGCATCATCAAGCGGGATGTGGAAGCGGCCGTAGCCTCCGGACCCGGGCCGGCCACCGCGGCCGCTGCAAGCGGGCCAGGTTCCCGGCTCTCGCTTCCCGATTCCCGAGACGTCCCGCTCACTCAGATTCGCAAAACGATTGCGCGGCGGCTCTCGGAGTCCATCGGGCCCATCCCGACGTTCTACCTCACGGCCGAATTCGACATGGAGCGCGTCGCCGAGATGCGCACCGCCATGGCTGCCATGGGCGACGAGTACAAGGTCTCGTTCAACGACATCGTGCTCAAAGCCACCGCGACCGCCCTCGCGCAGCACCCTGAGGTGAACGCGCACTGGCTCGGCGACAAGATCCGCTATTTCAACCGCGTCCACCTCGGCATGGCTGTCGCCATTGACGAGGGACTCATCACGCCAGTGCTGTTCGACGCGGACCGCAAGCGGATGAGCGAGATCTCACGCGAGTCGCGCGAGTTGGCGAAACGCGCACGGGAGCGAAAGCTCAAGCCCGAGGAGTACACGGGATCGACGTTCTCCGTCTCGAACCTCGGCATGTTCGGCATCGATCAGTTCACGGCCATCATCAATCCACCAGAAGTGGGGATACTGGCAGTCGGCGCGCTCGAGGACAAACCGGTCGTGATCGACGGTGCGCTCGTCGCTCGGAAGCGCATGCGCGTGACCATGAGCTGCGACCACCGCGTGGTTGATGGCGCACTCGGCGCCAGATTCCTGCAGACTCTGCGACGACTGATCGAGAACCCTCTCATGTTGGTGTACTGAGGGGCACCAGGCTGCTCTCAGGGAACGACGGGTGAGCGTCTGGTGACCGATCCCGTGTCCGAAGGGTATGCAGTGTGATCGTCGAGCGGCGACCTCGTGACCTCCTCGCGACGTCGCGCGTAATTGCTCTTATAGTTGACATTGCCGCAGTCGTTGATGTGGCGCCACGCGGGTGAATGGGCCCGTTAAAGTCGCGCGCATCGCCCCTGAGTCACCTGCAGAGCGCCGATGAAGCTTCGCTTCGCCCGTACCTCGTCGGCTGGCCGCCTGCAGCCTTCGTTCGCCCTTCTGGCGGCGTCGGCGTTGTTCCTCGGCGCGTGCGACAGCTCGAGCGGCCCCCGTACGGGAAGGCTCTCACTCACCGTGGCTGGCCTTCCCACCGGCACGGCGAGTCAGGTAACACTGACGGGGCCAGCGAACTACACGCACGTGGTGACGGCCAGCGAAGTCGTCGCGAACCTCAAGCCCGGCGCGTACAAGCTCACGAGCGCGTCGGTGCTGAACGGCACGGCGCGCTACACACCGCTGCCCGATACGCAGACCGTTACGATTGCGAAGTCGAACACGCCGGTCGACGCGTCCGTGCAGTACGTCCTGTCCAGCGGGAGCCTGACGGTGACAGTGTCCGGCACCCCGCAGGGCACCACACCGGCCGTTCGCGTCACCGGACCCAAGTCGTTCGTGCAGACGATCTCGAGCACGACGACATTCGATGGCATCGATGCTGGCGTGTATACGATCACGGCGCAGGAAGTGGTGGCGAACCAGCAGCGTTATGCGCCGAGCCGCACGTCACAGCAGATCCAGGTCTCGGCAAGCCTAACGCCGTTTACGGCATCGGTGCAGTACGCGCAGACAACCGGCAACTTGACGGTCACGGTGTCGGGGCTGCCGGCCGGGGTATCCGGGAGCATCAACGTCACCGGGTCCGCGGCGAGCTACACGGTCGGCAGCTCGAGCGACCTGGTTGGCGTGCGTGGCGGCCAGTACACCGTGACGGCGGATGTCGTGACCGACGGTGCCGTCACGTACGTACCGAACACTTCGACACAGACGGTGACGGTCACGGCCGGCACGACGATGACCGTAGCGATCATCTACGTCGGGAGCAGTGGCCCGCTCAACCTGAGGGTCGATGGCCTCACCATCACGCAGGTGGTGCAGACCTACGCGGGCGCGGTGCCGCTGATCAGTGGGCGCGACGGCTACCTTCGCGTTTTTGGACGCGCGAACCAGCCGAATGATGCCGCCCCGCAGATGCGCGTCAAACTGTACGTCGGCAACACGCTCGTGAACACGATGATGCTGTCGAAGGGGGCTGGTGTCCCGCTCGTCGCCGATCAATCGGCCTTAGCGTCGTCGTGGAACGGTATCGTGCTGGGGCAATTCATTCAGCCCGGCATGCGGGTCGTCGCCGACATCGACCCTGGCGGCACGGTCGACGAGGCGAGCGAGACGGACAACTCGTACCCCGCGTCCGAAATACCGATGTCGGTCGAGGTGCGCGATGTTGCGCCGCTGCGAATCACGTTCGTGCCGATAACGCAGCGTTTCGACAAGAGTCTCACCGGCAACGTCACAGAAGCGAACAAGGAAGGGTTTCTCGGTGACGTCCGGCGAATGCTGCCCGTGCTCGACATCGACGCCCAGGTTCACGCGCCCTATACCACGAGCGACTCGGTCGAACTGACATCGAACGACGGGAACAGCGAGTGGGTTCGCGTGCTGAGTGAGATGAACGCCCTCCGCATCGCGGAATCCAGCGTTAGGCACTATTTCGGCGTCGTGAAAGTGAGCTATAACTCCGGCGTCGCCGGGTACGGATATGTTCCGGGCCGTGCGGCCGTCGGCTGGGACTATCTCCCGAGCGGCCGCAACGTCGCCGCGCACGAGCTGACGCACAACTTCGGGCGGTTTCATGCGCCTTGTGGCGGCGCCGCTGGAGCTGACCCGAGCTTCCCGCAAAGAGACGGCACGATCGGGCAATATGGGTTCGACCTGACGACCAACACGCTGCGCCTGCCGTCGTCGTTCGATCTCATGGGGTATTGCAGCAATCCCTGGATCAGCGACTACAACTACGTCGGGGCGATGGACTGGCGCGCGTCGAATGCAACGCCGGACGTCGCTTCGGCCGCCGTGAGCTCCACTCGGGATGCGTCGCCTCGCCAGTCGCTGCTCGTCTGGGGGCGTGTCCAGCGCGGCCAGCTAGTACTCGAGCCGGCATTTTCGATCGTCGCCCGGCCAAGCGTGCCGCGTGAGACGGGTCCATATCGCGTCGAGGGCATCGCGCGGAATGGCAGCACGCTGTTCTCGTACTCGTTCGCCGGCGAGCGGCCCGCAGATGCGGAAGACGCGACGGCGCGACAGTTCGCGTTCGCGATTCCGATGGATGAATCGACGCAAGCACAGCTGGCTTCAATCCGCTTGAGCGGCGGAGGTGCGCCCGCAGCCACGCTGCAAGCATCGCTGACGCCGGATGGCGTCACGGCCGCCGTGAACTCTCTCGATGCCACTTCAATGTCGGCGTCGAGCATCCGGGTGCGCTGGAGCGCTCAGGCGGGCCGGATGGCGCTCATTCGCGACCGGCGCACCGGAGAGGTCCTGTCGTTCGCGCGTGGCGGCGCGGCACAGATCCGTGCCTCCAGCGGCGACCTCGAGATCACCGTCTCTGACGGGGTGCGCAGCGGCACGCGCCGCGTCCTCGTGACAGGCAAATAGATCCCCGCCCGGGCCAGAATGGCGGCCCGGGATCGGTGGCATTCAGGTCCGGGCATCGGCTAGTTTTCGCCCGACGCGCTTCTTGCGCGCGAAACGTGGTGAACGAGCGACTCCGAATGACGAGGGGTCGACGAATTCCCTATTCCCGATTCCCGATTCCCGACCCATGGCCTCGTACGACGTCATCTTCCTCGGCGGCGGTCCCGCCGGCTACGTAGGCGCCATCCGCTGCGCGCAGCTCGGACTGTCCACCGCCGTGATCGAGCGCGAAGGACTCGGCGGGACCTGCGTGCTGTGGGGATGTATCCCCGCCAAGTCGCTGCTCGAGAGCGCCGCGCTCGCCAACAAGATCAAGCACGCTGGGGAGCATGGCATCTCGCTCGGTGACGTGAAGGTGGACTACGGCCCGGCCATGAAGCGGTCACGCGGCATCAGCGCGCAGAACTCCAAGGGCGTCGAGACGCTGTTCAAGAAGTGGAAGATCACGTGGATCAAGGGCACCGGCAAAATCGCCGGCCCGAAGAGCGTTTCGGTCAAGTCCGCCGACGGCAAGGAAGAGAAGCACGACGCCAGGAAGGCGATCATCATCTCTACCGGGTCGCGCGTGAAGGGGCTGCCCCAGGTCGGCCTCGAGCTCGACAAGCAGACGGTCCTCTCGTCCGATGAGGTGCTCACGCTCGAAGGCGCGCCCAAGACCATGATCGTCGTCGGCGCCGGTGCCGTCGGGTGTGAATTCGCCGACGTGTTCAACGCGTACGGCACGAAGGTGACCATCGTCGAGGTCATGCCGGCGATCCTGCCACTCGAGGATGCGGACAGTTCGGCCGCCGTCGCGCGTTCGTTCAAGAAGCGCGGCATCGAGATTCTCACCGGCGCCAAGATCTCGAACGTCAAGGTCGCGAAAGGTTCGGTGAAGATGACGGCCGAAGTCGGCGGCGAGAAAAAGGAGCTCGAGGCAGAGCGGGTGCTCGTGGCCGCCGGGCGTGCGCCTAACGTGGAAGACATCGGCCTCAAGGAAGCCGGCGTGCAGCTGACCGAGCGCGGCTTCATCAAGGTGAACACCGAGACGTACGAGACGAGCGCCAAGGGTATCTACGCCATCGGGGACGTCATCGGCGCGCCAATGCTCGCGCACAAGGGGCAGCGTGAGGGCGTAGTGCTGGCCGAGTTGTTGGCGGGGCAGCACCCGCACCTCGTCAACTACGGGAACATCCCTAACGCGACGTACTGCCATCCCGAGGTCGCGTCCATCGGCATGACCGAAGCGCAGGTGAAGGAGAAGAAGATCGACTACAAGGTCGGCAAGTTCCCCTTCATGGCGAGTGGCCGTGCGCGGACCGCGGGTGAGACCGATGGCCACGTGAAGATCATTCGCGATGCGAAGTACGGCGAGATCCTCGGCGCTCACATCGTCGGACTTCACGCCACGGAGCTGATCCACGAGCTCGCGGTGGCGCGTGAGAATGAGTTCACGGTCGAGGAGGTCGACCTGGCGATCCACGCCCATCCGACGCTCTCGGAGGCCGTGGCCGAGGCGGCGCTCGACTCGTTAGGGAAGATGATTCACGCCTGAGCGTGACTCCGGATACGCCGTGAACGAGCTACTGGTCGTCGATCTCGGTACCCTGCCCTACGCCGCGGCGCTGGAGCTGCAGCGTGACGTCGCGCGTCGCCGCATCAGCGGAGAGATCGCCGAGGACGTGCTGCTCCTGGTCGAGCACCCGCCCGTGGTGACCCTGGGGCGGACCGCCAAAGGCGCGAACCTCATCGCGTCGCCGTCGTACCTCGCCTCTCACGGCGTGGAGCTGTTCGAGGTGGAGCGCGGCGGCGACATCACGTTCCACGGGCCGGGGCAGCTCGTCGGGTACCCGATCATCGACCTCAAGCGACACAGGAAAGATCTGCACTGGTATCTGAGGCAGGTCGAGGAGGCATTGATCCAGGCGATCGCGCCTTTCGGGCTCGTTGGCGGCCGCGTCGAGAAGTACACCGGCGTGTGGGTCAACGTTGGGGATCAGGCGGGTAGCGCGCTAACCGAGCTGGCGGAAACCGGGAATCAGCACCTAGTTCTCAATTCTCCGCCGCGCAAGCTGGCCTCCATTGGCGTACATGCTCGCGACTGGGTCACCTGGCACGGGTTCGCGTTGAATGTGAACACGGACCTCCGCTACTTCGACCTCATCGTGCCGTGCGGTATTAGTGATGTCATCATGACGTCGGTGTCGCGAGAGCTCGACGCGGGGTCTATCGCCATGCAGGTCGCGACAGACGAGGTCTCGCGGGCGTTTGGTAGTGTTTTCGATCTGACTCCGCAGACCGTGCCGGTCAGCAGCCTCGCCGCCACCGGCGTGGTAGGTGCCGAAGCCGGCGCGGTCAGCCCGCCACTCCGTTAACCATAAGTCAGCGCACAGAGAGATACATGGATTAACGAAGGCGCGGGCGGCGACTCTCTCGCTCGCGTGTACCGCGGGACGACCCACATCACAACGGCAACGGAACCCGCAACTTCGACCGATTCTCCCTGGCCGCCCGGTTCACCGCCCCTTCACCGGCGCGTCGCACAGGCCTCCGTGGCAATCGAAGGCGCCCAGGGGCGCCGAAAAAACACCGGCACGGTGCGCCGACGCGCGTATATTCCGCGAATGACGGAAGCGCGAGTCTACGAGAGTCGAACCGACACGGAACGGGCAGCGCCGATCGACGGTCGTGCGCGGGACCTGGCCTCCGAGCTCAACGCCGAACAGGCGGCGGCAGCGACGTTTGGCGATGGTCCGCTCCTCATCATCGCCGGCGCCGGTACCGGCAAGACGCGGACGCTCATCTATCGCCTCGCCCATCTTATAGAGAAGGGCGTGCGGCCCGAGCGCATCCTCCTGCTCACGTTCACGCGGCGCGCCGCGCAGGAAATGCTCGCGCGCGCGGAGCGCCTGGTGGGCGGAGCGTGTCGAGGCGTGAGTGGAGGGACCTTTCACGCCACTGCGCACCGGCTCCTTCGCCGCTACGGGGCGGCGGCGGGCGTCCCGAGTGACTTTACAATCATGGATCAGAGTGATGCGGAAGACCTGATCCAGCTCGCGCGTGCCCAGTTAGGCTATGCGGAATCGAAAAAGCGATTCCCGCGCAAAGAGACGCTGCACTACGTCTACTCTCGCCACATCAACACCGGTATCGCCGTCGACGACATCCTCCGCGACGAGTACGCGCAGTTCGTCGACTATCACGCGGACTTCCTGCGAATTTTCGGCGACTACATCCGGCGGAAGGCGGAGCGGAATCTCGTCGACTACGATGATCTGTTGCTGTTCTGGGCAACGATGCTCGAGTCGGCACCGCAGATCGCCGACCGTATCGCCGCGCAATACGACCATCTGCTGGTCGACGAGTACCAGGATACGAACGTGTTGCAGGCGCGAATTCTTCGCGGTATGTGCCGGCGCCATAGCAACATCACAGTCGTCGGCGACGACGCGCAGAGCATCTACTCGTTCCGTGGCGCGAGCTTCCGGAACATCCTCGACTTCCCACGCCAGTTCCCGGGCACGACGATCGTCGCGCTGGAGCAGAACTACCGCTCGACGCAGCCCATTCTCGACGTGGGCAACACACTCATCTCGCGAGCGTCCGAGCGATACACGAAGAACCTCTGGACCAAGCGCGTTGGTGGCGAGCAGCCCTGGCTCGTGACGACGCAGGACGAACAGCAGCAGACGCGCTTCGTTGTCGACCGCATTCTCGAGCTGCACGAGGAAGGCGTGCCGCTGCGTGAGATGGCGGTGCTATTCCGCGCCGGCTACATGTCGGCCGATCTCGAGATCGAGCTCACCAACCGGAAGATCCCGTTCGAGAAGTGGGGCGG
>Ga0207691_10004866_pt1 | contig 12986 bp, 8 predicted proteins | sample KBSM13metaG_FD_184327 | JGI IMG/M metagenome (GOLD analysis project Ga0207691, IMG submission 184327) | Miscanthus rhizosphere microbial communities from Kellogg Biological Station, Michigan, USA - KBS M1-3 metaG (SPAdes) (version 2) | ecosystem: Host-associated > Plants > Roots > Rhizosphere >... | reverse complement strand
CTGCGGCCCGCGCAGGAACAGCACCGCGAGCAGCGCCATGGACTGCGGCGGAATGCCGAGCACCTTGCCCGCGTTGTGCGCGTAGCGCGGGACGCGCCCGCCGCTCGTTTCCATCAGCATGGAAAGCGACTTCAGTCGGTCGATCGCGGCCTGCACCTCGGCCTCGCTCGCCTCGATCACCGGGTCGCGGCTGGTCTTCTGGTTGCAGCCGGAAAGGAGCGCGTTCTCTCCCTGCATATTCGTCTCTGTCAACAATTGGGGAGAACGATGGGCCTTCAGCATTCCGGCGGGCTTTGATCGCGTCTGGCAGCAGGACTCGATCGTGATCTTTCGGCCGACAACGGAGCTGTCTAGCCAGGTGCTGCCGTCATACTCTCGGTAGCTTCGGCCCACACGTCGAGTGCCTTGTCCAGCTCTTTTTTCAAACGTTCGAGCCTGGCGTCAAGAGCCCCAGATTTGATCGCACCTTCACGAGTCAGATATAATCCGGGATCGGCGAGTGCTTCTGAAACGCTCGCGATTTCGGATTCGAGTGCCGTTACAGCTTGCTCCGCATTGATGATTCGTGTCTGCGCCTCACGCCGCGACCGTTTAGTTCCTTCGTTTTGATTCTGTGTGCGGCGGATTTTCTGCTTCTCGTGCATCCTTCGGAGTGACACCTCTTCGGCAGCATTGACTGCTGCCGCGTGTGTCCGCGCCTCGCTTACTTCCTCCCATTCGCTGAAGCTGCCGCCAAAATCGAGAATCTGTTTGTTGTGCAGCACCCAAACCCTTGTTGTCAGAGAGCGCAGCAACTCTCGATCGTGACTCACCACAATCACCGTTCCGTCGAAATCCTCGACTGCATCCTCGAGTGCTTCGATTGACTCGACATCGAGATGATTTGTCGGCTCGTCGAGGATGAGCAGGTTGGCTCCCGACAGGACGATCATAGCCAGCGCGACGCGGGCTCTTTCTCCTCCGGAAAGATTCAACGCTGTTCTCTGAGCATCATCTCCCGAGAATCCGAACCGGCCAAGGTGGCCCTGTACCTGCCGGCGTTCCCATGTTGGCTGAAGCTCGGAGATTATGTCGTAAAGAGTTCTGTCGAGCGGGACCTGACTCAGATCCTGCCTGTAATAGCCAGCCTGGATGGAGCCACCCAAACGGAGATCTCCCGTGTCGGGAGCTCTGTCACCCATCAATGTTCTGAGAAGCGTGGACTTACCAGCTCCATTCGGGCCTAATAAGCCGAGCCTCTCACCACGCCGCAGCTCGTTCGAAAATCCTTCGATCAGAATTCGATCGCCAACCGAGATCGTTACATCCTTTGCAGTAACGACCTGATCGCCGCCGCGGCTTCGCGATTTCAGGCTGAGTCCCATTACGCCTTCAGAGCCCACAGGCGGACTCAAGCGAGGAAGTCTCTCGAGAAGCTTTCTGCGACCCTTAGCCTGTTTGGAATTCTGTCCGGCGAGGTTACGACGGATGTAATCTTCTCGATCTTCGATTACGCTGCGCTGCTTCTCGAAGGCATGAAGCTGCGCGTCTCTGCGTTGCTGTCGCTGCTCGATGAAGCTCTCATACGATCCGGTGTACGCGACGGCAGTATCGCCTTCGAGATGCAGCACGTGGTCGACTACATTGGCCAGAAATGCTCTGTCGTGGCTGACGATGAGAAAAGTCTTGTCGCTTTCCTTGATAAAGCCTTCCAGCCATCGTGTCGTATCGAGATCGAGATGATTGGTCGGCTCATCCAACAATAGAATCTCGGCGCCATTGATGAGCTGACGGGCGAGTCCGAGGCGACCGCGCTCACCCCCGCTCAGCTCCGATATCTGGCGAATTCGCGCTGCATCGGGGTCGAAACCAAGACCGTGAAGAACTGCGTCAACGCGTGGCGCCAGCTCGTAGCCTCCTTCGCGCTCGAATCTTTCCAGATCCCGGTCGTATTTCGAGAGCATCGCAGGTGTGGAGCGCTCACCGAGCTCACCGATGTGCATGCTCTGATCGCTCAACGATTTTTCGAGGTCGAGCAGATCAGCGCGGCCTCCTGCTGCGCCTTCCCAGATAGAGCTCTCGCCCACAAAATCCCTGTGCTGCTCCATCATTGACAACCTTATCCCGGGTTGGCGAGCAACGGTCCCGAACGTAGGCTCGGCCACTCCGGCCAGCAGGTTGAACAGTGTGGTCTTGCCCGACCCGTTTCGCCCTAGCACACCCCAGCGCTCACCCTTTGCGATGGTGAAAGTGACGCCGGTGAAGAGGGTTGTCGCGCCGAATCGGACGCCGAGGTTGGATGTCGAGATCAGAGTCAACTTTTCAATGCCGGGAAAATTGGTACGGGCTCATGGGTTTCTAAGAATGGCAGGAGAGTCAAAGTTAGAGGGTTCGCAAATCGCGGCTGTCCCTTTTCTGTTATTCTGGTGACGTATTTACCGGGCGGATATGCAAAAACGGGCGAAGCGCGTCACGACACATGATGTGGCAAAGCTTGCGGGGGTTTCGCAGCCCACGGTGTCGCTTGTGCTTGGCAATAATACCAAAGCGCGAGTAGCCGCCGAAACGCGCGAGCGCGTGATGCGTGCCGCGGAGGAGCTGGGGTATCAGCCGAACGTCATCGCCCGCGCGCTAGTGTTGCAGCGCTCGTATGCGCTGGGCGTCATCGTTCCCGATTTGCGTAACCCGTTTTTCGCAGAGATAGTCAGCGGCGCCGAGCGGGTAGCGTCGGAGGCTGGGTACGCGGTCTTTCTTTGCGAGGCGCGTGAGAGATCGCGCGACCGGCACATCAGCGCACTTCTCGACAGACAAATCGATGGAATCATGATCGACGCACTCGGTGCAGCGTCGTTGACCGAGAAGCTGCTGGAGCGCACCAACGTAGTGCTTATCGATGAACCACCAGATCGGTGGCCGGGAGTAGCGAGCGATGCTTTCGGCGCAGGAAGACAAGCTGCCGAACACCTGCTTGCTCTAGGGCATGAGCGTTTTGCGTTTCTCGGGCCGGCGACCGACATCCACGCTATCAGAATGCGCGAGCGCGGATTCGTTCAGACAATCGCAAAAGCTGGATTCAAGATCGCATCTGACAGACTACGGCGTGTAGCGGCTACAGCCTCAGGGGGACAAGCGGGGATGCGAGTGCTTCTCGGGCTCGATCCCCGTCCTACCGCAGTCTTCTGCAGCAATGACATGGTGGCGATTGGAGCGCTCAAGATGTGTTCGGTTGCGAGAGCCAGAGTGCCGACCGACATCTCGATCGTCGGGTGTGATGATATCGAGCTCGCATCGCTGACCTATCCAGAGCTGACAACAGTGGCAATTCCTGCGAGAGAGCTAGGCGCACGGGCTGTGCGACTCCTTCTCCACGCGCTAAAGACTGAAGAGCAGGAAGGCAGGGTAGAGAGTCCTGTGCAAAAAACCATGGCTTCACGTCTGGTTGTGCGCGGCACCACCGCGTCCCCGCCGAACAGGACGACACCAACCTAGAAGATGCATTCCAAGGCGGGTGTAGAGGGCAACTCGACGAAAAGAATTGCGCGGCTGGTAGTCACGCTGGCCACGTGCGCAATGGCGATTGCGTATGGGTCGGCGTTCATGCCTCACGGCGCGCCAGCCTGGGCGTCGTGGCTACTCGCGCTCGGAATTCCAGCAGCACTCGGTGGAATCATGGTGCTTGGTGCGACCCGGGAGCGAGGAGGTGTAGGCAAGCTTGCGCTTCCGTTCGCGTTCGTGATCGTAACACTTGCTGTGGGTTTTTGTCTGGTTCTCGGACTTCCGGCGACTGAAGGTCCCGGAAGCAGCCTTTTTCTCGGCCTTCCGCTCAGGGCAGCAATCGTCATTTACGGAATCGGCTTGATGCCGATTGTTGTACTGCCTGTCGCGTATGCACTCACCTTCGATACACAAACTCTGAATGCAGAAGATGTGGAGCGCGTCAAAGAGCTAGGAAGGATTCGCAACGAAGCCACAAACTCAGAGGGCAAGACGGTGGATGCTTCATGGTGATCGCCGTTGGCATCGCCTACTTCGCGGTAATCATCGGCATCAGCATCTGGACATCGCGACGAACAAAAACAGCGCGTGATTTCTTTGTGGCCGGGAATGGCATCGGCTTGATTGCGTTGACTGTAGCATCTGTATCGACATCCGTGTCCGGATTCGCATTCATAGGTGGTCCCGGACTGATTTACGCCGTCGGCCTTGGCGCGATGTTCATCGTTCTTCCAGCATCCGTGACCAATGTGATGGGAGCGTGGGTGCTGGCGAAGCGGATGCGACTGCTTGGAGAAGCACGTGGTCTGCTGACTATTCCCGACGCTATTGGCGCACGGTACCGGTCGAGATCGGCGCAGGGACTTTCCGGGATCGCGATTCTGGTTGGGATCGTCGGCTACATGGCGACAAATGCTCTCGCGATGGGAGTGGTGATCAGCGCCATCTTCGGCGTCGGACTCAGTTGGGGAATCTGGCTCGGGATGAGCGTCACCTTAGCGTATTCAGTTGCCGGTGGAATTCTCGCCGGGATTTATAATGATGTTTTCCAGGGAGCGCTGATGGCGACTGCGTCGGTGCTCGTATTTCTGTTCATTCTCAATGTCGGCGGCGGGCTCGGAGATATCTCACGAACCATTCTTGCCGCTGATCCGACATTTCTCTCTCCGTGGGGGAAGCTCACCCCGCTAGCGGCGTTGTCGTTCTTTTTTGTATTCGCCATGGGCTCGCTCGGGCAGCCGCAGGGCGTTCACAAGTACTACATGCTTCGAGATCCGCTGCAGCTGAAATGGTATCCGTTGCTCAAGACACTCGGATTGGTGCTGGTGCTTCTGCTGTATTTCGCTGTAGGCGTTGGCGTCAAGGCATTCGTCACCAGTGGACGAATGGCTACGCTGTCGGCGCCGGACCAGGCAACACCGAGCTTATTGTTGAGCATCACTCCGTTGTTTCTTGCTGCTTTGGTGTTTTCGGGAGTAGCAGCCGCGACGATGAGCACGGTGAATTCCTTTATCAATATCGGTGCGGCAGTTGTGACGCACGACCTTCCTGTAGCGTTTGGACAGAGACTGAAGAGCGAGCTGGCATGGGGAAGAACGGCAACTGTTGTGATAGCAGTCAGCGCCGCGCTCGTAGCACAACACTCGGGGGCTATGGTCGCATTTCTCGGGATTTTTGGATGGGGACTTTTCGCGTCCGCTCTGGTGCCAGCGTTGGCCGTTGGTCTGAACTGGGAAGGAGCCACGCGTTTGGGAGCGCTGGCCTCGATCGCCACTGGGCTCATTGTCACACTTTCGCTGGAGATCGCATCGTATTTCAAGATCTTCACATTTCCATCGGGAGTAACAGCATCTGCGGTAGCGCTGGTTCTCTCGTTCCTCGCGTTTTTCGGCGTGTCATGGCTTACGCGACGGAGTGCAGCGGCTTCGATCGATCCGGACGTTCGCATGATAATGGAGATGTGAAATGACAAAAGCCCGAGCAAAGGGGTCTGTTTTTCATACGACAATTGATTTCGTTCGGGCCGAGAAAGGCGAAGACGTGGTGGAATCTGTGCTTCAGCGCCTAGAGCTCACAGAACGGCAGCGAGTGGAGAGCGCCAGCCCAACTCAGGAGGTCGATTTCGAGCAGGTCCTGACTTTATGGGAAGCTGTAGATGCAGAAATCGGAGGTGAGGATCCTGGCTGGATCGAACGATCGGGCGCGCATTCGATCGGGTCGATGGGAGTCCAGCTTTACAGCGGAATTCTTCGTAAAGCCTCGCCGACGGAATTCCTGACGCAACGTGTATCGCTGTTCAAGCTCTACTACCAGCCTGGCAACATGGAGGTTGTCGAAGAAGAGGAAGGGCACGCCGTTTTGCGCCTAGTCGGCTTCGACTATGCGGGGCCGTTGTTCTGCCGGCGACAGACTGGAGGGTTATCACGCGCGCTCGAAGTTTCCGGTGGACAGGAACCAAAAACTTCACATGTGCGATGTGTTGCGGAAGGCGATGCTTTTTGTGAGTGGGAAGTTCGGTGGGACTAGCCTTTACCGACTCGTTCACCGGTTTCGCGATCGAAGAAGTGTGACTTTGCGAGATCGAACGCCAGCGTAATCGGCTCTCCGAGCTTCGGGAGCGGCTGGGGAGCAATACGCGCAGTGATTACATACGTGCCAATGCTGGCGTAGATGAAAACTTCATTACCAAGAGCTTCGACAAGATCAAGGTGAGCAGGCGCTGTGATCGGCGGATGGACGATTGTGGATTCCCCTGCGAAGATTGTCGGACCGCCCTCCATTGCAACCGACACATCCTCGGGCCGGATGCCCAGCGTGAGCGCGCGATTCTCGAGTCCTTGAACGCGTTCGGCAAGTGACGGCGGCACGGCGAAACTGAATGCATCGCCTTCAGCGACAAACTGGAGTGAGTCTCCCGGAACAATCCGCCCCTCGACGAAATTCATCGCCGGGCTTCCGATGAAACCAGCAACGAACCGGTTTTTTGGGTGGTCGTAGAGATTCATCGGAGTGTCGATCTGCTGGACGTGCCCTTTGTTCATGACGACAATCCGGTCTCCGAGCGTCATCGCCTCGACCTGATCGTGGGTGACGTAGATCATCGTCGCGTCGAGCTCCTGGTGAAGCCGGGCAATCTCACGCCGCATCTGCACGCGAAGCTGCGCGTCGAGATTCGAGAGAGGCTCGTCGAACAGGAAAACCTGCGGCTTTCGAACAATGGCGCGGCCGAGCGCGACGCGCTGGCGCTGTCCACCCGAGAGCTGGCGGGGAGTGCGGGCGAGAAATTCGCTGATTCCGAGAATACCCGCAGCTTCCTGGACTCGTGCTTCGATCTCGGCTTTGGGCGTTCCGCGAAGCTTGAGCGCGAAAGCAAGATTGTCGCGGACCGTCATGTGCGGGTAAAGTGCGTAGCTCTGGAAAACCATCGCGATGTCGCGATTCTTCGGCGGAACGTCATTTACGAGACGGTCTCCGATGAAAAGCTGTCCAGCCGTAATGGATTCGAGGCCAGCGATCATCCGAAGAGTCGTACTCTTGCCGCATCCCGACGGACCGACGAGAACAACGAATTCACCGTCGGCGACATCGAGGTCCACTCCGTGAACGGCAACGACGGTGTCCTGATACATTTTGCGAATGCCTTCCAATTTTACGCGCGCCATCTTGCCTCGGCTTCACGATGAGTGATTCGTTTCGGTTTCCCAGCGATTTTCGCTGGGGTGCAGCGACGTCTGCGTACCAGATCGAGGGATTTCCACTGGCCGACGGTGCGGGAGCGAGCATCTGGCATCGGTTCTCGCATACGCCGGGAATGACGGAGAACGGAGATACCGGAGATGTTGCCTGCGAGCACTATCGGCGCTATCCGTCCGATGTGGCGCTGATGACTCAACTGGGTTTGAATTCGTACAGGTTCAGCATTGCGTGGGGAAGGATTTTCCCGGATGGCTTCGGTCGAGTGAACGCGAAGGGAATCGATTTCTATTCGCGATTGGTTGACGTTCTGCTCGAGCACGGCATATCGCCGAATGCCACACTCTACCATTGGGACCTTCCGGCTGCGCTCGATGATCGCGGCGGCTGGCTCAACCGCGACATCGCGAGCTGGTTCGCCGATTATGCAACCGTGATGTTCGATGCTCTCGGCGATCGGGTACCGATGTGGTCTACAATCAACGAGCCGTGGGTTGTGAGCGATGGCGGATACCTCTACGGAAAGCTTGCTCCTGGTCACCGGATTCTGTTCGAGGCGCCGATTGCATCTCACAATCTGTTGAGAGCGCATGGCCACGCGGTCGAGGCATTCAGGGCGTCGAACGCGAGTACCAGAAGTCAGATCGGAATCGTCGTGAATCTGGAGCCAAAGTATCCGGCGTCCGAGTCTGCCGAGGATATTGCGGCAACTGCACGAGCCGACGCCTACATGAACCGTCAGTACCTCGATCCGTTGTTTTTTGGACGGTATCCCGACGACATGCAGGAGATTTTCGGCGAAGCGTGGCCCGATTGGCCTGCCGACGACATGAAGACGATCACTCAACCGTTCGATTTCCTTGGAATCAACTACTACACACGGAGTGTTGCTCGTCATGACGTGGAGCGGGTTCCAGTTTGTGCGGGCGGCGTTCTCCAGCACGAAAGCGTTCACACCGAAACGGGATGGGAGGTTTATCCCGCGGCGCTGACGCGACTGCTCCTCTGGGTGCGAGAGCGTTATGGCGATGTGCCGCTCTACATCACCGAGAATGGAGCGGCTTTTTACGACCCGCCGGTGGCTACTGATGGACAAGTCGACGATCCATTGCGTGTCGAATACCTGCGCGGTCACCTTCGTGCCGTCAGGGAAGCAATGGAGGAAGGCGTGAAGCTCCATGGGTATTTCGTCTGGTCGCTGCTCGACAACTTCGAGTGGAGTCACGGCTACTCGATGCGTTTCGGGGTCATTCATGTGAACTACGAAACGCAGGAGCGGACGATCAAATCGAGCGGTAAGTACTACGCCAAGGTGATCCAGACACAGGGAGCGGTACTCGGGGACTGATAGCATCGATCAGTACCTGAAGACCAGCGATGCAGGGAGCCGTCGAATCACGACTTCCTTGGCACTCGAAGAAAGGGTCTCACCGTCGAAGGTCGCGCTCCGAATTGGACGATCGAGTGGAGACCGAACGACAAATCCACCAGGTGGAATTCGCGGACCTTCGATATGGATGCGTACGGCGTTTCCCGTCGCCCGCATTGTGTAGCTCAAGCGGCCATAATGGGTGGAGAGACTTTGAATTCGAACGCCGGGCGCCTGGCGAACCCAACTCTCCGGTACACCGGCGCCGATTACGAGTGAGGAGTCACTTTCGCGCTCGTAGGCAAACATGTCGAGAGCGGAGCGGATGTAATCCGATCCCACCCACGTGTGAGGCATATCGCCGATGAATTTCGGCGTTCGAGGATCGCGCCAGACAACTTCGGCCCACTGGTGCCATTCCTTCGGCCGCTGGTCGTGGAAAAAGAAATCGAGAAGCTCGTGGGCACGGCCCTTCTGTCCGAGATGGACGAACGTTCCGACTACGCGCAGCTCGTAGGGAGTGTAGTTCTCCCATTTGATTTTGCTATCACGGCGTGCGACGAAGTTCTCGTAGTACTTGTCGAATGTCCGATTGAGCGCAGGCTGTGGCAGCCTGGCGAGCTCATCGGCTGGAGTTACAGCTATGGTAGTAGACGTCGCGTCAAAATCACCGAGCTCTGCGGCTCCCGGGATGTAGTCGATGTGGTGTTGCGTCATCGAGAGCTGGATCGATGCGTATAGGTCGTGACGAAACTCATCGCGGACTGCGGCGTAGCGCGACGCTTCGGGCTTCTCGAGAACTCGGGCAATTTCTGCAGCGTCCTTGAATCCGCGCAACGCGAAGAAATCATCCCAATACGAATGCATGGGCTTTGCGGAGTAACCCTCATGACTGATCGACTGAGGGAGGAGACCATAAAACACGTGCTTTTCGCCCTGCTGATATTCCGGAGTCATGCGACTGCGGCGCAGTGAATCCATGAACGTCCAGGCCCGCGAGACATTGGGCCAGGCTTTCTCGAGGAGAGTGCGATCTGAAGTGTGCCGGAAATACTCAGCGATGAGGTAAATGAACTCACCGTTGCTGTCGTTTTCGGGAACAGGATCAGCACCGCGAGAGTCGACACAGCAGGGGACCTTTCCGTTATCGAACTGGAATCGAGAAAACCAGTCGATGAAATTTCGGACCTCGCTGTAGTGTCCGAGGCGGAGCAGCGCAGTAGATGTAAGTGCTCCGTCACGGATCCAGGAACGCTCGTACGATCGAGAGCCAGGTTGAAGACCGGGTCCGTCGCGGTTGATGAGGATGTAGGCGAGATTGGCGCGAATCGACTCGCTGATTCGTGATGCGGATGGGGGAAGATCGATCTGAACGAAATTCAGCGTCCGCTGCCACTCTGTTGTTGTCTGCGCCAGCTGACGGGCAAATGCTGCCGGCGAGCCGGTGCGATGCAACGGGATCGCGACATCGACAACGCCCTCGCCATGCGGGGCAAGATCGAGCTCATAGGCAAGAACTCCTGAAGCGTGACCGAAGTGATCGTGCACCGCGCGAGACGACGGTACCCGGTGACGGCGAAGAAGATCGACGATGTTGCCCTCGTCGAAAGTCATGGCGCCGAATGAGGTTGGCGTCGTCAGGGGAATGATCCGGCGATCCGCGTTGACGCGAGCTGAGCGGCCATCGTAGGAAATGCTGTCGATTCGGGCAACGCCGCCGGGCGAGTTGAGGAATTGCCACGGCGGATTTACCTGAAAAGGCCGGATTGCCAGGTAGAGAGTCGCGTGTCGGCGAACGGCTGCAGGATTACGCAGGCGATAGCGCGCGTAAACCAAAGAGGATTCCGGCACACCAGCGGCGAAGGTCGTCACATCCATCTCAATGCCGGCGGTCTTCCAGGTTACAGTCTTGATGGGCAGAGCACCGTTCACCGAGCTGACGCCGGTCGCTGCATCGCGCCTGACGTACGACAAGTACAGCCGCTCGCGCGCCGCCAGCAGCGTCTCGAGGAACATGTATTCGTCCTGCTCGCGCGGCGTGACGTCGCCGGGCTGGCGCGCCCCCGTGCGCAGGTCGAGCGCGCTGAACCCTTCGGCGGACGGGAACACGCGTTCGTCGAGGCCGACCGCGAAGATCACGCGGAACGGCAGCGCGTGCAGCGGCGCGAACGCCGCGATCGTGACGCCTTCGGGCGCGCGCTGGCGGGCTTGCAGGTGTCCCGCCGGCAGCCGCTCGCGCACCAGCTCCGCCGCGACCGCGAAGCCGACGCGCAACTCGGGCGGTGCGCTGGCGCCGATGCGTTCCAGCGTGCCGAACGCGTCGCCCAGCGCCGCCTCCTCGTCCGGGGTGTCGGGGTGAATCGTCGCCGCCAGCGTGCGGCGCAGCAGCGCGAGGTGGTCGGCCAGCGGCGCCGGCGCGGCGCGCGCGGTCAGCGCGAAATCGATCAGCGGGCGGACGATCATCGCCAGCGCGCGCGCCGCGGGCTCGAGCGCCGCCGGCAGCTCCGCCGCCAGCACCGCGTCGCCGTCGAGCGTGAACGGCCGCTGCTCGCCGCTGCGCCGCCCCGACAGAAACGCCCCCAGCGCCAGCCGGCGCAGCCCCTGATCCCAGCTCACGCGGTCCTCGGTCAGGTAGCTGCCGGCGAGATCGCGGCGGTCGGCGCCGTGGACGATGCCCAGCTCCTCGGCCAGCGTCAGGAAGTCTTCGGGATCGACGTCGGGGAACCGGCGCACGACGGTCGGGTGCATCGCCAGCTTCAGCAGATCGCGGCGCCCCAGCGGTCCACCCGGCAGCCCCAGCACCAGCTCGATCGCCTCCAGCAGATGCCCCTCGGCGGGCGACGGCAGGCCGAGCACCGTGTGAGGAAGCCGCGACGCCGACGCGAACACCTCGCGCGCCAGCGGCAGGTACATCGCCGCCGACGCGGCCGGCGCGACGACCGCGACGTCGTCGAAGCGCAGCGGACGGCCGCCGTTGTTTTCGTCGCCGGCGCGCAGCAGCGACCAGATCTCGGCTGCGACGGTCTCCAGCTCGCGCCGCGGATCGGGCGCGGCGAACAGCACCACGCTGCCGTCCGCGACCACCGGCTTGCCGTCGCGCGGCGCGCGATCGAGCACCTCCTGCTGCAGCGTCGCCAGCAACGTCGGCCGCGCCGCGCCCGCGGCCGGCTCGACGAAGCGCGCATCGAAGTCGCACTCGGACAGCTGGTTGTAAAGCCGCATGCTGTCGCGTCCCGGCCGCCCCCACAGCGCGAGGAGCGGATTCTCCGACGCCGTCGCCGCGTCCGCGGCCGACGCTTCACCGGCCGCCCCGGCGGCGTCGAACAGGCCGAGCTGCGCGTCGCCGCGCCGCCGCGGGAACCGCGCGTCCGGCCGCCTGCGCCGCGACGGCTGCAGATCCTCCCAGTACTCACGGCACGGGTTCTGTGCGTAGACGTACAGCGACGACGCGCGCCCGAGCGCCGCGAAGATCGATCGGTACAGCCGCGCGACGAACGAGATGCCGAACACGTGCGCCGACGCGGGCGGGCGCAACGCCTCGACAGGCGTGCGCGCGAAGAAGTCGGGCAGGGTCAGCGCCGTGTCGGGAGCGAAGACGCCGGCGCGTCCGAACAGCGCCAGCCACAGCTCGCGCTGCCAGCGCTGCACGGGCTCGTTGACGCCCGCGACCAGCGCGCCGCGCCGCCACACGTCCAGCATCTCGGGCCGCGAATACGCGTATTCGTCGAACAGCTGCGCGATCGCCGACGCCAGCTGGGCCCGGCGGCGGTCAACCGCCTGGCCGTCATCGCCAGCGATCTCCGGCGCGTCTCCGCCGAGGTAGCCACGCACCGCCGCCAGATCGCGCGATGCCAGGCGCGCCGGATCATGGAACAGCGCCAGCAGCTCGCCTTCGATCGCGTCGCGGTCGACGATGCGCAGCGCCGGCGTCGTCGCCCGCGCGACGTCGCCCAGGAAACCGCGCAGGAAGCGCGCCTCGACGTGGGCGGCGATGCCCAGCCGCCGCGCCAGCGCCTGCTTGACGATGGTCTCGACGAACGGATTCGGCACCACCAGCGGCACGGCGTCGAACAGCGTCGGCTGCGTCGCCGCGACGTTGTCGGCCAGCGCGTCGAGCAGCGCTTCGAGACGATTCGAGTAGGCGAGCCGGATCACGCTGGCGAAGCTTGCCTCAACCAGTGCCGCCCCGGAACATGAACTGACCCCAACCGCTGTTATGCTCGAGCCCATGACAACGTCACGGCTCATCCTGCTGGCGGTGGTGGTCTCGGCGGGCGCGCAGCTCGGATGCGACGACGACGATCTGGTTGGCCCCGGTCTCCCCATCAGCGTCTACACGCGCAACCTCTACCTCGGCAGCGATCTGACGCCGCTCATTGGCATCGCCTCGCCGGAAGCGATCCCGGACGCGGCGGCGCCGATCTGGGCCAACGTCCAGGCGAGCAATTTC
>Ga0207691_10004864_pt1 | contig 12989 bp, 10 predicted proteins | sample KBSM13metaG_FD_184327 | JGI IMG/M metagenome (GOLD analysis project Ga0207691, IMG submission 184327) | Miscanthus rhizosphere microbial communities from Kellogg Biological Station, Michigan, USA - KBS M1-3 metaG (SPAdes) (version 2) | ecosystem: Host-associated > Plants > Roots > Rhizosphere >... | reverse complement strand
TTCAAGATCACTGCCGAACGCGTCCTCCACGATTTCGATGGCCTGCTCGAGTTGCCGCGCGGTAAGTTCGGCAGCGGCGCGCATCCGCTCGTCGTTGTGGCTCATATGCTGCACTTTGGTTTGGATAGGCGCAGTCAGGGTGCATGCATCGAAGGACGTCCGACAACACCCAAGAGCAGGGGTCCAAGTGCCCGACGTTAAGCTGTTGCGTGCTACCCATCGTGACATGGGCTTTGTAGAGAGGTTTCGTCGCCCGCCGATCCGCGCGAGAGCCGGATTTAGGCTCGCCCGACTCGTGGTGGCGCTGATCGCTGCCCTGCGGTACTCCGCCGCGCAATCCTCGGCTGACGCCTGACATGCCACTCTTGGACCGGTTGAATGTCCTGCGTGCGAGCCTCGCGCGAGGATCGCATCGACGTATTAAGAAATATTGTGGGTGACCTACTACTTCGACATGCAAAGACGTCCAAGCGTGCGGCAGCGTGGGTCGGATGCAGCGGCGAGCCGATCGGAGGCGTTCGTTCCCGCTCCTGTGGCCGATGGCGACGATGGCTGGTGTCACCGCTCCGAGAGGATAGGAGGTTAGCGTCGGTGTAGAGCGAGGTTGGATCATCGAGCGGACACGACCCGGCCGCCCGCCGCATGCAAGCCTGCACTGCCAGCAATCTCCGCTTGCTGCTGCGGCCAGCCGCCGCCGAGAGCTCGGTACACGGCGACGAGTCCTGTGGCCTGCGCGATCTCCGCCTGCACGAGTGCATCGCGGGTCGTCAGTGCTTGGCGCTGGGCATCGAGGACTACGAGGAAGTCGACCGAGCCGGCATGGAACCGCAGCGTGGCGATGCGGAAAGCATCTTCCGCGTCCGCGGCGGCTGCGGCCAGACGCTCGCCGCGCTGCGCGTTGCGCGTGAATTGCGTGAGCGTGCCCTCGGTTTCTTCGAGCGCCACCGCAACGCTTTGTTCGTAAGCCGCCAGCGCCTGCTGCGCGCGCGCCTCGCTGGCCGAGATGCGGGAGCGGACCCGGCCGAAGTCGAGCACAGACCAGGTTAGGCCGGCGCCGAGCGTATACAGCTGCGAGCTGCCGCCGCCGAGCGATCCGAGGTTCAGCCCCGCCAGGCCGATGAGGCCGGTGAGACTTATGCGCGGAAACAAGTCAGCGGTCACGACCCCAATGTCGGCCGTGGCGGCGGCGAGCTGTCGCTCCGCCTGGATCAGATCAGGCCTTCGCCGCAGCAGTTGTTCCGGGGTCCCGATCGGCAACGCGCCCAGGTCGGTCACGGGCAGCGAAGGCAGCGTTTGCGGGCCGGCCGCGAGCTGCTCGTTGACCGCGCGCGGCGACTGCGCAGTGAGCGTCGCCAGCCGATAGGCAGTGCGGTCGCTGGCGGCCTGAATGGCAGGGAGGGTCGCCTCGGTGCTCTCCAGCTGGCTTCGCGAACGAGACACGTCCAGCCTCGTCCCTCTGCCGGAGTCCAGCCGGGCCTCCGTGAGCCGCAAGGTCTCGCGTTGGTTGGCGATCGATTCGTCGACGACTTGCTTGCGTTGCTGCAGCCCGCGCACCTCGAGGTAATTGCGAGCGACCTCCGCGGCGATCGAGGTGCCGACGGCTGCCAATCCCGCGGCCGACGCTTCGACCTGTGCCGCCGCGGACTCGCTGGCGCGGCGATTGCGGCCGAAGAAATCGAGCTCCCAGTTGGCGGTGAAGCCAGCGTCGTAGAGCGTCGTCGTGCGCTGATCGCGCGAGGCGCCGAGAAGCTGCGCCTCGGGAATGAGCGAACGGCGCACGCCGCCGTTCACGCCGACTTCCGGCAGCAGCTCCGCCCGCGTGCCCTCGAGGAGCGCCCTCGATTCGCGCAGCCTCGCCTGGGCAATCCGAACGTCGCCGTTGGCTGCGAGCGCACGTTCGACCAGCTGCGACAGCGTCGGATCGGCGAAGCCGCGCCAGAAGGTCGCGATGTCGACGCCGGGCGGCGTCGCGTTCACCGACGAGGCGCCGGCGTTGAGGTAGCCCGGTTCGAGAAGGACCACTGGTGCGCGGTAGTCCGGGCCGACAGCGCAGGCGGCCAGGCCGACCGCCGTGAGAATCAAGATCGACGCCGACGAGGCTCGCCTACTCATGGCCAGATCCCCCGAGCTGCGGCAATGGAGCTTGGAGAGCCGCGCCGTCGTCCGCGGACACACGGCTCTTGCGCCTCGTGCGCAGCAGGACGTAGAACACCGGCGTCAGGAAAATGCCGAACACTGTCACGCCGAGCATCCCGGAGAACACCGCGATGCCCATGGCACGGCGCATCTCGCTGCCCGCGCCGCTGCCGAAGATCAGCGGCAGCACCCCGGCGCAGAAAGCGATCGACGTCATCAGGATCGGGCGCAAGCGCATGCGGCAGGCGTGGATCACGGCGTCGAGCAGGGGCTGCCCCTGCTCCTCGAGCTCCTTGGCGAACTCGACGATCAGGATCGCGTTCTTGCACGCCAAGCCGACGAGCACGACCAGCGCGACTTGGGTGAAGATGTTGAGGTCGCCCGGCTGCGCGAATGGCGGAAAGTGCGAGAGCCACACCCCGAACAGCGCCGCGAGCACGCACATCGGCACGATGAGCACGATCACCATCGGCAGGCTGAAGCTTTCGTACTGAGCCGACAGGACCAGGATCACGAGCAGCACCGCAATCATCATCACGGCCGCGAGCACCGGCAATTTGAGGCTGGTGCCTGGCAAGCTGACATCGCGGGTGAGCCGGTCCTGGTAGGTGAGCTCGGTCCACTCGTAGGAGACGCCGCGCGTCAAGGTGCGCTTGAGCAGCGACTCGATCTCGGCCTCGGCCTGTCCCGACGAAAAGCCTGGCTTGGCGGCGCCATTGATGTCGGCGGACGGGTAGCCGTTGTAGCGCGTCACGCGCGTCGGTCCGAACGTCGGCTCGATCTTCATCAGCGCGCCGAGCGGCACCATCTCGCCGGCGCTGTTGCGCGTCTTCAGCGCCGTGATCGCTTCGGCGTCGGCCCGGTAAGGCGCGTCTGCCTGGACGACGACTTGGTAGGTCTTGCCGAATTTGCTGAAGTCATTGACGTAGAGCGAGCCCAGATTGACCTGCATCGTGTCGTAGATGTCGCCGAGCGCGACACCCATCTGCTTGGCGCGCACGCGGTCGACATTGGCGTAGAGCTGCGGCACGTTGATGTCATAGGTCGAGTACGGCGTGCCGATGCTCGAGCCCGGGTTCATATAGACCTGCCCGAGCGTTCCCCAGACGGCGCCATAAAGCGCTTGCTCGCCCAGGCCTTCGCGGTCCTGCACCTGCAGCTTGAAGCCGCCGGCGTTGCCGAGTCCGTCGACGGCCGGCGGGGGCACGACGAACATGCGCGCGCCCTGGATCTGCTGGATCGCGCCGTTGACCTTGCCGAGGATCGCGAACTTCGAGAGCTCGGGTGAGGTCCGTTCCTCGAACGGCTTCAGGCCGAAGAAGACGATGCCTTCGTTCGGCGCCGCCGAGAAGCCCGCGATCGACAGGCCGGGGAAGGCGACCGAGTCGACGATGCCCGGCACCTTCAATGCGATCTCGCTCATCTGCCGGATGACGGCATCGGTGCGATCGAGCGACGCACCGGCGGGCAGCTGGGCGATGCCGATCAGGTACTGCTTGTCGGGTGCCGGGACGAATCCGGAGGGGATGCGCGTGAACAGGAACGCCGTGAGCGCGAGCAGCACTGCATAGACGACCATCGTCACGGACTTGCGCTGCACGATCCGCGTGACGCCTCGGCCGTAGCCCTCGCTGCGCCGGCCGAACCAGCCGTTGAACCAGCGGAAGAACCCGCCGAACAGCGCATCCATTCCGCGCGTTAGCCAGTCCTTGGGTGCGTCGTGCGGCCGCAGCAGGAGCGCGCTCAGCGCCGGCGAGAGGGTGAGCGAGTTGAAGGCCGAGATGACCGTGCTGATCGCGATCGTGACGGCGAATTGCTTGTAGAACTGGCCGGTCAGGCCGGGCACGAAGGCGAGCGGAACGAACACGGCGCAGAGGACCAGCGCGATGGCGATGATCGGCCGCGAGACCTCCTGCATCGCCTTCACGGTCGCGTCGTGCGCGCTCAGGCCTCGCTCGATGTTGCGCTCGGCGTTCTCGACCACGACGATGGCGTCGTCGACGACGATGCCGATGGCGAGCACCAGGCCGAACAGGGTCAGCGTATTGATCGAGTAGCCAAGCAGGAGCAGGAAGGTGAAGGTGCCGACGATCGACACCGGCACCGCGAGGAGCGGGATGATCGACGCGCGCCAGGTCTGCAGGAACAGGATCACCACCAGGACGACCAGCGCGACGGCGATGAACAAGGTCTCGATCACCTTCGAGATCGACGTCTGCACGAAGCGCGTCGGGTCGTAGACGATGCTGTAGCCCATGCCCTGCGGAAAGTCGGCCTTTAGCCGCTCCATCGTCGCGCGCACGTTGTTCGAGAGCGCGAGCGCATTCGAGCCGGGGGACTGGAAGATCGCGATCGCGGCCGCCTCCTTGTTATTGAGGAGGCTGCGCAGCGAGTACGAGCCGGCCGACAGCTCGACCCGGCCGAGGTCGCGGATGCGGATCAGGCCGCCGGTCGCGGGCTCGGTGCGCACGATGATGTCGGCGAACTGCTCCTCGCTCGTGAGCCGCCCTTGCGTGTTCACGGCGAGCTGGAATTCGGTGCCCTTGGGCGACGGCGGCGCGCCTACCGTTCCGGCGGCGACCTGCGCGTTCTGCTCGCGGATCGCGGCGACGACCTCGCCCGTGGTGATGCTGCGCGCGGCAAGCTTGGCGGGGTCGAGCCAGATGCGCATCGCGTAGTCGCCGGCGCCGAACAGGATCACCGAGCCCATCCCCGGGATGCGCAGCAGCTCGTCGCGCACGTTGAGCTGGCCGTAGTTGCGCAGGTAGAGCGCATCGCGGCTGTTGTCGGGGCTGACCAGGTGCACGACCATGGTCAGGTTGGGGCTCGACTTCTCGGTCGTGACACCGATCTGGCGCACGATCTCCGGGAGCCGCGGTAGCGCCCGGTTGACGCGGTTCTGCACCGCTGTTTCCGCGACCTCGGGATCGGTGCCGATCTTGAAGGTCACGGTCAGCGTCATGCTGCCGTCGGCGGTGCCTTGCGACTCGAAGTACAGCAGGTTCTCGATGCCGTTGATCTGCTCCTCGAGCGGCGTCGCGACCGTCTCGGAGATGACTCGCGGGTTGGCACCCGGGAACTGGGCCCGGACCACGATCTGTGGCGGCGCGACCTCGGGATATTCTGAAACGGGCAAGCGAAAGATCGACAGGAGCCCGAGCAGAAACACCAGGATCGACAGGACGGCCGCAAAGCGCGGACGGTCGATGAAGAAGCGCGAGATGTCCATGGCGGCGCTTCGGTCAGCCCTTGGCGACTGGCTTTTTGTCGTTAGGCGGCGCCGCGCCGGGCGGCGCGGCGACAGGCGGCACGATCGGCATGCCTTTGGCGTCGACCTGCAGCACCTGCGGCGCGACCGTCATGCCGGGCTGGATGCGCTGCAGGCCGTCGAAAACGACGTGCTCCCCAGGCTTGACGCTTCCTTGCACCACGCGCATGCCTTCGGTGAGGGCGCCGAGACGCACTTCGCGGAACTGCGGCTTGCCGTCCGCTTCGACGACGTAGACGAACTTCTTCGTCTGATCGGTGCCGATCGCCCGCTCGGGTACGAGGACAGCCTCGGACACGGTCGCGCTCTCCATGCGCAAGCGTGCGCTCAAGCCGGGCGTGAAGCGACCGCTAGCGTTGTCGAAGGTCGCGCGCATGCGCACGGCGCCGGTCTGCGGATTGAGGCGGTTGTCAATGAAATCGACCTCGCCTTCGTGCGGGAATCCCTGCTCGTCGAGCAGCGCCATCCGCACCTTCGGCGCCTTGCCGCCGGGCCTTGCTTCCTTCAGCCGCAGGTAGGTGCGCTCGCTGCCGTCGAAATAGGCGTAGACCTTGCTGATCCCGGCGATCGTCGTCAGCACCGACTGCTCGTTGACGACGTTGCCGGCGGTGACGTTGGCGCGCGACACCCGGCCCCCGATCGGCGCACGTACCTGCGCGTATTCGATGTTGAGGCGGGCGATGCGCAGCGCCGCCTCTGCGCCCTGGATGTCGGCCTGCGACGTACGGTGGCTCGCGGCGAGTTGATCGACCTCCTGCTTCGAGACCGCCTGCGAATCGAGCAGCTTCTGGGCGCGCGCGAGTTCGCTCTGGGCCAGATCGAAGCGAGCCCTGATCGACGTGAGCTGGGATTGCGCTCGCGCCGCCTCTGCCTCGAAGGGTCGCGGGTCGATCGAAAACAGCAGATCACCCTTGCGGACCAAGGCGCCGTCGGTGAAGTGCAGCTTGTCGATCGTGCCGTTGACGCGTGGCCGCAGCTCGACGTATTCGGCTGCTTCGAGTCGGCCGCTGAACTCCTCGCTGTCGGCAACCGACCGCTGCACCGCAGGCGCGACGCTTACCGGCGGTGCCTGTGGCGGTGCACCCTGAGCGTCGGCCGAGGCACCGCAGCCGCTGACGAGAAACAGCGTCGCTGCGAGGGAGGCCAACGCGGTGGCAACCGTCAGGAAGCGCGGCGCTGCCGAAGGCAGATGCGAGAAGGTCACGGCAAAATCCTTTTTCTGGCTCACGTATCCCAAGGCGTCGCGCCACATTTCTGCGCAGAAGCGCCTCGGGAAGGAGCACAATTACGTAGCGATCGCTACGAGACGAGGCAGGGTAGCGACGGTGCGTGCGCCAGTCAAGGTTTTTATTAGCGATCACTATGAAACGCAAGTTCGAGGCCAGCCAAACGGCGGGTAAGTCAGTCTTGGCGCGAATGTGCCCGCGAGGCGAGCCAGCGCCCAAGGGGCGCGGTCGGCCGCTTTCCTTTGATCGCCAAGCCGCTCTCGAGAAAGCCATGCACGTCTTCTGGGAGCGCGGCTACGAAGCCGCCTCGGTGGCGGACCTCACGGTGGCCATGGGCATTACGCCGCCGAGCCTCTATACCGCGTTCGGCGACAAGGAGCACCTGTTTCTCGAGGCGATCGAGGCGTATGGCAAAGGGCCCGGGGGCTTTGGCGCACGGGCGCTTGCAGAGGAGCCGACGGCGCGACAAGCTGTGCAACGACTGTTGGAGGAGGGCGCTGTGGAGCTGACCCGCGATTGCCAGCCTCACGGTTGCATGATGGTGACGGCGACGACGAACTGCTCGGTCGCCGCCGAGCACATTCAGACTGCGCTCGCCAAGCGGCGGGCGCTCTACGTGAGAGATATGCAGGAGCGGATCCAGCGAGGAATCGACGACGGTGAATTGCCGCATGACACCGACGCATCGGAGCTCGCGAACTTCTACACCATGGTCTACCAAGGCATGTCCATGCAGGCCAAGGACGGCGCGTCCCGAGCAACCCTGCTAGCCAATGCGAGGATGGCCATGCGATCCTGGCCAGCGAGATTGCTTTCTTCCGCTGCCGGTGCGAAGTCCTCTTCAACCGATCGCGTACCCGATGGGCGAAGCGCATCACGGTTGCTGGAACGGCGAAGGTGACGTCGAGCTGTCCGCGACCATGACCGAGCCCAAGGCGCGACGGCCCACGCTCCCGACCCCGGTCGGGTCTGAAGCGATGGTGCCGGTCTTGGCAGCGCTTCAGTGCCCGCGGAGGAACGCCAACAGACCCTGCGCCTTTGCCGACGAATCGGCCTTGCGGGATTCCTGACCGGCGGCCGCATACGCGCGCTCGCCCGCGCCCATCAGCTCGCCATTCGCGCGCGCCGCCAGGGTCGTTTCCTTGCGCTCGGCGCGGGTGATGCCCGAAGGCGCCGAGACCTGGCGCGCATAGTCAAGCGCAGTCGCGCTGTTGCCGGCGGACTCGTACTCGGCAGTTGCGCGCTGCTTGGCCGCGTAGACCTGGCTGGCTTCCGCCTTGACTTGCTCCCGCGTGACGGTCGATGTCGTCGCCGTTGCATAGGCGGGCAGGGCGCGTTCCCCCGCGGGCACCAGCGTTCCGGCGGCGCGCGCTTCGACGACGTCGTCGGCGACCTGGTTACGAGTCAGGGCGCCTTCATCCGCGAGCGCCGCACCGGCGGCGATTGACAGCGCGCTCAGCGCGAGGATCTTCTTGACATTCATGACGAACTCCTTCGAGGTTGATGAGCGGTCGAAGCCTCGCGGCTTCGGTGGGCAGGCGTCCTTTGCAAGCCCGTCGTGTCCACTTCGGCGAGGGCACTGAGGGCTCCGGCTCGCCGATGCAGTGAATGTAGGAATTGCGATTCGTTAAACAAAGTAGACGTTCTTCAATACAGAATTGCGCGAAGCGAAAGAGTGAGAATCGCCATCCGTCATGGTCGAGCGAGGATTTCATGGACCGACTGCATTCCATGCGCGTGTTCGCCCGAGTGGTCGACGAGGGCAGCTTTGCCGGCGCAGCCCGTAAGCTCGATCTCTCCGCGGCGGTCGCGACGCGTCTCGTTGCCGACCTCGAAGCGCATCTCGGCACGCGACTGCTCCATCGCACCACGCGCCATCTCGCGCTCACCGACATCGGCGAGGCTTACCTAGGCCGAATCCGCCACGTGCTGGCCGAGCTCGATGAGTCCGAGGCGCTGGCGCGCGCCGCCAACACTGAGCCGCGCGGCCTCATTCGCGTCCTCTGCACGCCGGCGTTCGCGGTGCACCAGCTCGCCAAGCACCTGAAGGCGTTCCGCGATCTTTATCCGCTGGTGTCGATCGAGCTCGCTGTCGCCGGGCCGGTCAACACGGTCGACGACGATTTCGACGTCACCATCCTCAGTGAAGGGCAGCGCCCGCTCGACGGCGGCTTCATCGTGCGCAAGTTGGCGCGCTCGGAAGTGATCATCTGCGCCGCGCCCGAGTATCTGGATCAACGCGGCCGCCCGACGCACCCGAAACAGCTCGCCGGCCACGAGATGATGCTGCCGAGCTACCTCCGCGAAGTCACGCTGCAGACGCGCGGCAGCGGGTCGCAGCCGGGCCAGGTCTTCACCGTCGCCCGGCCGGCGACCGGACTCAGCACGATCCATACCGACACGTTCTACGCCGCGGCCCTGGCGGGCATGGGAATCACGGGGCTGCCCTCGTTCGTCGCCGCGGACGCGCTGCTCGAGAACGCGCTCGAGCGCGTTCTTCCGCATTGGCATCTACTGAGCGCGACGCTCTATGCGGGCATGCCGACGCGCAAGTACATCCCGACGCGGACTCGGGTCTTCGTCGACTTCCTGGTCGCGACCTTCGGCGGCGAAGACCGCGATCCGTGGCTCGCCGCGGCCGGCTGCGAGACGCTGGCGACTTCGTCGGGCCGAAAGGCGCGTCGACGCGCCTGATCGCGGGCGTCCCGGCGGCCCACGGGGGGCTTCGAAAGCGCACGAGTCCCGCGCACGGTGCCAACATCATCTACGCCCGGCGCGTTTGAGTCAGAAACGGAGCAGTGCCAGAGGATCTGTTGGCAGCACTAGATGCCGAGTCCCCTTGACACTAGCTGTGCGTAAGGTTAAAAACCGGCTGGATAAATAACCAAACGGTTAAATAATGCCGCTCGATTCCCTGACCCGCACCTTCTCAGCCCTCGCCGATCCGACCCGCCGCGCGATCTTGGCGCGCCTGGCCGGTGGTGGAGAAACCGTCGTGAAGGATCTGGCCTTGCCGTTCGAGATGAGCGCGCCTGCCGTCTCGAAGCATCTTCGCGTGCTCGAGAGCGCCGGCCTCGTTGAGCAAGGGCGTGACAAGCAGTGGCGGCCGCGCCGGCTCCGCGCCGAGCCGCTGGCAGAAGCGGCTGACTGGCTACTTGCGTACCGGCCGTTCTGGGAGGAACGGCTCGACCGGATGGAAGCAGTGGTGCAGCGCGCGAAGGCGGGCGCGCCGGTGAAGCAGCGCGTCGGCCAGCGCCGGCGTTGAGGCTTGAGCGATGAGCCCACTGAATTCCATCAATCCGGCAGGCACGCCCGCCGACGTCCTTGTCTTGCAGCGCCTGATCGACGCGCCGCGCGACCTCGTCTTCGAGGTGTGGTCCGATCCATTGCACGTCGCCGAGTGGTGGCGGCCCGCCGGGTACACGACCCCCGTGTTCGAAATGGACTTCCGTGTCGGGGGGGGCTTCCGCTACTGCATTCGCAAGGCAGGTCGCGATGGCTGGGCGCGTGGCATCTATCGCGACATCGTGCCGCCGTCCCGCCTCGCCTTTACCTTCCAGTGGCAGAGCGGGGACGTGGCGCACGACGCCGAAACACTCGTCACCGTCACCTTCGAAGTGCGGGAGGGGGGCACGCTGCTGACGTTCCGTCAGGAGCCGTTCTCCACCAGCGAGTCGCGGCATGGCCACGGCGTCGGCTGGAACCAGGTGCTCGAATCATTCGAGTCGTTCGTCCTTGCGCAAAGGAATCCTAAATGAGCACGCTCACCCTCACCGCCTTTCGCTGGGTCCCGCCATTCGCCCAAGGTCTGGTGCGCGACCTGCGGGTGCGCTGGGCACTCGAGGAGGCCGGCCGGCCGTATCAAGTTCGACTGATCGGCCCCGAGGATCAGACGAGCCCGGCTTATCGCGCTCTGCAGCCGTTCGGCCAGGTGCCGGCGATCGAGGACGGCGGCGTACGCCTGTTCGAGTCTGGCGCGATCGTCCTGCACATCGCCGAGGGATCACCGACGCTGCTGCCGTCAGAGTCGGCGGCGCGCTTGCGCGTGCGGACGTGGATGTTCGCGGCCCTCAGCACGGTCGAGCCGCCGGTCCTCGCCCTCAATGTGCTCGGCATGAGCGCGCCGCGCAGCGACGGCGTGGGCTCCATTCGGGCCGAGGTCTCGGCGCGCGTAGATGCGCGCCTCGACAGCGTCGCCGCCTTCCTGGCCGACAGGGACTACCTCGAGGGTGGCTTCAGTGCCGCCGACCTGCTGATGACGACGGTGCTGCGGGTGCTGCGCGAGACCGACAAGGTCACATCGCGGCCCGTGCTCTGCGCCTACCAGCGGCGCTGCGAAGATCGACCGGCGTTCGCGAAAGCCCTTGCCGATCAGCTGCAGACGTTCGCGCAGAACGAGCCTGTGGCAAGTTAGCGCCGGGCCGAGCGACGGCGGAGAACGGCCAAGACCGGTCGGCCGCGAGCGTCCCTTCTCGGTTCGCTCGGCCCCGCGAGGTCTCGCCTGGGGCCCAGATTTAACCGATCGTGTCCCAAGCAAAGACGCCAGAACGCTCATACGTGCCGTCACCGTTGGCGTCGAGCTCGAGCTGGACCGAGGTCGCGCTGAGGGCGGTGACGCGAAGGTGCGTCCCGGCAGCTCCCGTCACAATCACCTGTCCGCTGCTTGGGTTGATTTCGGTGCCGAGCTGCCGTAGTGGCAGTACGGTCGCGACCAAGATGCGGCCGCCGATGGACGAAGCGGTGAACGAGCCGTTGAGCGTCACATCCGACTGCGCCACGACGCCTTGGGTTGCGGTGACGACGAGCTGCATGCCCGGTTCGTAGACGATCGTGTCGAGATAGCCCGGCGCTGAGCTGGTCACCGTGAGCGCGTCGGCACCGACCGTCAGTGCAATCTGGAACGAGGTGGACGAGATCGCTGCCGCGACACCGACGCTGCCCTGGATGTTGGATAGGCGCGTGCCACTCGACGCGCTCAGCTGCACGAAGGCGAGGCTGCCGCTGAATTGCACATTGCTCGCCAGCGCGGAGGAAACGCTTCCGATGGTGAAGATCATGCCGCCGCTCACGACGTCGGCACTCGACTCCCTGCACTGATTGAAGGTCAGCGTCAGCGTGTCGCCGCTCGACACGGATTGACTGTTGTCAGCGTCGCTGACAGTCGTCGTGATCGAGCCGCTCACCGAACATGGATCGGTGGACGAACTCGTGGCTGTCGGCCGCGTCGCGCTGGCGATGCTGGTGTCGTGGCGCGACCCGAACGCCGCAAGAAGCCCGCGGTGGACCACGGACTGCAACACACCCGTGCGCAGCGCCATTGGCGCCGAGCCGATCGCCTGAGCCGCCGTGCCGCCTGTCGCCGCGAAGGGTTGCGACTGGCCGAACGCCTGGCCGCCGTCGATGGTCGCGCGCGTCACCGATGCCTGGTTGGCCGCGGTGATCGTCACGGTCGGTAGTGATGCCGACGGAGTGGATACGCCGCCGTCGCTGCCTCGGCCGCCGCCACAGCCCGTCAGGCCAATTGCACCCATGACAGCGGCGATCAAGAATCGTTTCACGACACGTCCCTCAGTCGAAATGACACGCGGGAATGTAGTGGGCCGCCATGGCAGCGTTGCCAATTGAGCGAAAGAAGCATTGCTACTGCGCAGTATTGCCGGTCGCGTCACCGTTGAATCGACAACGGCAGGCCGGCTTGGCACGGTCATCCGCGTGAACTGGTCGGTCGCAAGCGCTCTGTCGACGGGCGCGAGACAGTAGCGATTCGATGCCCGCCACCGCTAAGGCGAGCACGAGACGCCCGCCATCGTCGATCTCGCCGGTGAATCTGCTGCCGGCCATCAAGTGTCATTGGCGACAGGCGGCTGGACGGAAATCGATCGGCACGTAGCTGGTCGAGGCGGCTGCCGGTCAACACCGACAAGCCAGTGCAGGCCCCTGGCGGTCGAACTGCTGCTCGACCATGCGACTTCTGCGTGTGGCAAATTCGCTCGTGTTGCCTTTCATGGCCATGGCCAATCCTGTCGGTTCATCTGCGGCTTCGCAATGCCGACGCGGCGACGAAGCTCAGCGCCACCAGCGGCAAGGCTACCCCGAAGGACCAGCGGATGCCGAAGGCTTGGGCGACATATCCCAGTAGCGGCGGGCCGAGCAAGAAGGCGACAAACGAAAACTGCGCCAGCGCAGCCACGTTCGTCGCCGCGGCGCGGTCGGTGCGCTGCGCGGCCGCCGACATGGCCAGCGGAAATATCGCGCTCGTACCCACGCCCATCAGCGCGAAGCCGGCCAGCGCGAGCCCGGATGACGGTGCAACGAAGACGAGCAAGGTGCCGGCTGCGAGCACGCCAAGCAGCACGCGC
>Ga0207691_10004863_pt1 | contig 12990 bp, 7 predicted proteins | sample KBSM13metaG_FD_184327 | JGI IMG/M metagenome (GOLD analysis project Ga0207691, IMG submission 184327) | Miscanthus rhizosphere microbial communities from Kellogg Biological Station, Michigan, USA - KBS M1-3 metaG (SPAdes) (version 2) | ecosystem: Host-associated > Plants > Roots > Rhizosphere >... | reverse complement strand
TCGTCCAGGGCGAGGCTGTGCGCGAGGTCAACATAAGCCGGTACGACGGTTCCCGCGAAGGTGATTCTCAGTTCGCGGGCGAGTGGCCGCGTCACTGCCAGGCGGCCGAGCGCCCGCAGCAGCGACTCCGGGCTGCGATAGCCCTCGTAGAAGCGTCCCGTGTGAACGATGCGAAGTGGACCGCGGCGCAGGCTACGCGCCGCCCCGGACGCGGAGCCACCCTCGTGCCCATGGGGCACGATGCTGACCTTCCCTTGCCAGTCCTGTGGATATTTCCGCATCACTCGATCCGCGGTTTGGCGATTCACGAACACCAGCGCGTCTGCGTTGCGGACGATGCGCTCTTCCATTCGGCGCCAGAGACGACGCTGCCATTCCGGCGCGGTGGAGTACGGCGGGTACGGGCTGTCGACCCATGGATCGCTGAAATGTGCGACCCACGGCAGATCGAGAAGGCGCTTGAGTTTCAAACCGATCAGATGGTCCGACCAGGGTTGCGCGAACGATGCCACGACGTCGAACCGTCGCTCGGACGCGAGACGCCGAGCCGCGCGCGCCGCTGCGTGTATCCACACCCACTTTTCGTCCGGCATCACCTTGAGGCGCGGAACCAGGCGCCAGAGACCGCGCAGGAGGAAACGTTCTTCGGGCGAATGCACCGGCACCAAGGTCACGCCTGGCGCCCGCAGCCGCGCGGCGAGCGCATGATCCTGGTTGTATCGATTGGAGCGCGGACCAAAGCAAATGACCGATGACTCCCATCCGAGCGGGACCAGTTGCTTGAGCGTTCGACTGACCTGCACGGCGCGTGGACCCGAGAGCGGCGGCATGTCCCAGCTGATCGCAAGCAGGTGCCGATCGCTCATGCGGCGCTCGTTCGAACGCGAGCGTCCAGCGCTTCGAGCGTCCGGCGAACGTGGGCACGCCAGGTGTGGTGCGTGAGCGCGTCGCGCCGTGCTGCGGCACCGAGCGCGTCGCGCAGCGCCACGTCGCGCACGAGCCGATCGATGCCGGCAGCAAGGGCGACGGCGTCTCCTGGCGCAACCAGCCAGGCGGTTTCTCCGTGGCGCAGTACTTCCCCAATCTGATCGAGATTCGACGCCACGATCCCTTTGCCCATCGCCATGTACTCGAACAGCTTGGTCGGTGACCCGAAGAACGGCGATCCATCCGCGTTCGGGACATGGGGCGATACCAGGATGTCGCAGGCGGCCAGATAGGCCGGGCCCTCTTCCTGCGCGACCAGGCCGGTGAAGACCACGGCGTCGCCGAACCCCGCACGGTCGATGATGCGCCGTGCCTGATCAGCCTCGCCTCCGGCGCCGATCATCAGGAGCCGCACGGCACCGCGATGCTCGGGGTGCTCGGTCAACAGCGCGACGAATGCTTGGGCCAGGACGACGGCACCGTGCCAGGGCTGAAACGTCGAGATGAATCCCAGCACCGTGCCGCCATCGAGCCCGAACCGCCGGCGGACCGCGCCGCCGTCGATCGCCGGATTGTAGCGATCGGGATCGACAGCATTTGGATTGACGAGGACACGGCGGCCGTCCACGCGTCGGCCGACGAGCTCGTCGCGCATCGCGCGACTGACTACCACGATCAGATCGGCGGCGTTCAGGTTCAGGAGCTCGACCTGTGATGCGACGTCCTCGTATTTCAGAGGTCGTCCCCAATGTCGGCTCATCCAGATTTCCGAGCCGTTGTATTCGAGGACAAACGGTACGCCGAGACGGTGGGCAACTCGCAGCCCGGAATAGTTGTTCAGGCTGTAACGCTGATAGACGAAGGAGATGGCGCGGCCGTCGACGACCCGCAGCGTCTCGTCGAGAAACACGGAGTTCAGCACGAACGTCGGGAGCTCGCGGAAATTCCAGAAGCGCTCCGGCACCGCGACATGGTGAACCTCGACATCGGACCGAATCGTCGGCACTGGGGCCGTCGTGATCAGAATCGGGGGCGCACTGACATCAGCGAATGCGTTCAACACGCCGGCAATGTGGCCAACCGAGCCTCCGGCGCGGACGCCGAAGCTCAGGTCGGTCCGCAGATACAAAGGGGCGGCGGTGCGGTTCCACGCGGGAGTCGAGCGCCCGCGAGAGCTCTGGGTCGTCTCCTGGATCTCCTGGGCGGTTCGCCGTAGCAAGGCGTCCTTGCTCATGGCTTCGCGAGCCAGCTGCCAGGACCAACGCAGGAGCAGCCCCACCGTGAATTCGCGCTCGCATCCGTCCGAATCGACGATATAGCTGCGATCGCGAGCCATCAGGCGAAGAGCCCATGCGAGCATCGGACGGCCGGACGTCGAGAGCCGCTCCGTCAACAGGCGCGACGTGCGATAGCGCCTGATGTTCTGCAGCACACGTCCGCTGAGCACCCACGAGCGAACGTCGGCGTCCGAGACGACCACTTCGCCCGGTTCGGCCGGCGGCAGCGGCAGGCCTCCCCTGACCACCGTGATGCGGCTCTCGGTCACTCTCTGGAGTGGTTCGCGGAAAGGCCGACCATTACGCCGAGTATGGCGCCCACGGGTGCGAACGGTACGCCTGCAGCCGAGCGGAAAGCCTGCGGGTCGCGAGCGCGGCGACATCCGGATGCAGCCGGTAGTATTGCCTGCCGTCCTCGGGCCGCTGAGGGCTGGGTTTGATCGATTCGTTCAATACGGCGCGCGTCGCGATCGCGAGCATGACCTTCGTCCAGAAATAGCAGCGCTCCCGAATGGTCGTGAACGTGTCATCGGCACGAAGCGCCACTGGCGCCTGGAGCACGACGTCTCCGGTGTCCACGCCACGCGACAGACGTTGTATCGCCACGACGATCGGGCGATCGTTCAGGACGCTCCACTCGACCGTGCCCATGCCACGGATTTCCGGCAAGGGACCATAGTGCCCACCGAGACAGCCGAGTCTGGAGGCCTCTAGCACGCCATCCCGCAGCAGATCGCGACCTCCTGCATAGACCAGCAAATCGGCACGAAGACTGCGGATGGCGGCAACCGCTGCTGGATCGTTGAACTCGGTCACCTGCACAACGGAGCGATGCCGATCCAGGGCATGCACCCTGTTCAACGGAATGTCCGGTCGCGGGGCCGCTCCGGTGCGGAAGACGATCGCGGAGGGCGAGTGGCCGTGCGCCGTGAGATACCGCATCAGGTCGATGCCGAAGAGATGACGCGCGTCGGCGTCGTAGGTCCCCAGAACGGCAACACCGCTCATGATTCGCGGAGCCGCTGACGGGCCGCGTGCGCCAGCAACAGGCTGTCGGCGAAGAATTTTGCGGTCCAGTCCAGATACGCGAACACCGAGTAGCCGCCGTCGACGGGCCACGAGCCAGCGAGACCGCCGCGGATTCCGGGATTCTCGCTCGTCAGCGACTGCACGCCCTTGAGCCAATCCACCATCTTGAGGCCGGTGTTGACCATCGGCCAGTCGCTATTCATCATCCCGTGGCGCAGCCAGAGACAGGCGAACTGCGCGTTTCCTGGAAGGCACGAATACCGATCGCCGCTGGTCAGACGCCTCGTCAGCGTGGCCGGCAGGAACAGCCCGCGTTTCTCGCAGACCTGCATCATGGAGGCGGCGACGAGACGCGACGCGTCGATGTAGCGCGACTCGTTCAGCAGCAGCCCCGTCTCCAGCAGCCCTTCAGCCACGTACGCCAGCGGATGCGTCAGCGCGTCATCGTCGGCACCGGTGGCGACGAAGCTGGCGTACGACACGAATCCGTTCGGACGCAGTTGTTCGATCACCCAGTCGAGGTGCCGTCGCGCGACGTCCAAGTAGCGGCGGTCGTTTGTGAGCACGCCGGTCCACGCCAGGCCGTAGGCGGCTCGCGCGTAGTAGGCACGCGTCCGGCTCAGCGGCCCGGGAGACAGGCCTTTGACGAATACGCCACGCTCGTCGACGCAGTCGGCAAGAAAATCCGCCGCCCGGCGCGCCGCGTCCAGGTATCGGGAGTCCCCAGTTTCGACGAAGGTCCGGTTCCATCCCTGCATCACCTGACCGGTGTTGAATGCAGCCGGCACCAGACCCTGGCTCCAGAAGCCGTCAGGATCCCCCTCGTAGCCGGCGCGCGTGGCGCCGCATGGAAGTTGGATCGCGATCTCCCAGTCTGCCGCAGCCAGCGCAGCGGCGCGGAAGCGGTCATCCCCTCGTAACCCGAAGGCGTCCCACAGTGTGGGGATGATGTATCCGGTGGTTTCCGGATAGGCGGGAAGCCATCCGTGCGCGAACGAATAGCCGACCGAGAAGCCGCCGCACCCGGTCACCTCCTGCGCGCGCAACAGCCACGCCAGCGCGCCGTCCCAGTGCGTCAGGTCGTCGAGGATGGGCTCGAACAGGCCTTGCGCGTCACGCAGGAACACCTCGGCGTGACCGGGTACCTCCGGTTTGTATTTGGTCAGGTCGCTCAGTCGCGCCGGATCGACGGCGTTCTTCGGCGCCGGCGGCGGGGCGCTGGCCGCATTCGAGTAGAGAACCTTCAAACGGCGCAGGCGGGATCGCAGCTGGACGCGATCGCGAAGCGACGTCACCAGCTGACTGGTCATCGCGCCGCTCGTCGCGGCTCCGCGGTGCGGGCCGCCGAGTGATCGCGCGCGCTCTGCAGGAGGTACTCGAGTGAAGGCATTGGCTGGACGATGAAGAACATCTGATAGGAAAACAGTCCACGTCCGATGCGCATGAGCGCACGGTTTGCCGCCATCACGGAACGGCCCATCAGGCCGCCGCCAAAGACGAGCGCGAATGGCCCCGGAATGCCGCGCGTCTCTGTCACGCGAAAGCCGCCCTGCTCGAAGAGCCGCCGGAATGAGGCGAACGTGAACAGACGCGAATGAGTCAGGTCGAGAATGCCGCGCTTGCCGTAGTTGAATTGCCCGATCAACAGCATCAGGCGATTGACGAAGAATCCAATGTTGGCGGTGCTGATGAGCAACGTCGTCGACGGCGAGAGCTTCAGGGCTTCGCGCAATCGATCGACGAACGATTCAGGAGACGCCAGGTGCTCGATCACATCGAGCAGTAGGATGTAGTCGAAATTCCTGAAGTCGACCGGCGGCAGGCCGTCGTTGAGATCGTGGCGGATGAAGGCGTCCACTTCGACGCCGGGCGCGACCGGGGTTTTGTCAACGGCGGTCACATGGCAGCCGCGCACCCGCCGAAGTGTCGCGCCGACGTAGCCGCCGGCGCATCCGAGATCGAGGACGCGCGCCTTGTCGGGAATCGTGTCCACCGCAACGCTGTGCGGACTGAGGAAGTCGAGCTTGGCCTGATAGTGCGCCGTCTCGGACGGCATCGCCTCGCAGTCGAACCGCCGATCGTAGAAAAGGCCCAGCTGCTGCGAACGCGCGACCAGCACCGACCTCGTGACGTCCGCCGCGTACTTCAACCCGTTCACGTGTGAGATTTCGTCCCCGTAGTACGTGGGGATCGCTAGCTCCTTGATCCGGAGCCCCGCGAGAATCAGCTGGACGATGATTTCGGTGTCGAAGTGAAAGTCGTTGGTATTGAGCGCGAACGGGACCTTCTTGAGCGCGGCGACCGAATACACGCGATAGCCGGAATGGAACTCGCTCAGCGACGATCGGAGGAGCCGGTTTTGAAACCAGGTCAGGATCTTGTTGCCGACGTACTTGTACAGGGGCATACCGCCGCGCAGCGCCGCCGCCTTTTCGAGCATGCGTGAGCCGAAGACCGCGTCGGCCTCGCCGTCACGCAGCGGGCGCACCAGGTCGGGCAGGCACTCCGGCGCGTACTGACCGTCGCCATGTACGAGGGCGACGAAGTCGAAGCCGCGCTCGATCGCAAAGTGGTAGCCGATCTTCTGGTTGCCGCCGTAGCCCTGGTTGACGGGGTTGTACAGGACGTGCAGGGGAAACGGGACGCCTGGTTCGGAGTCGCGACTCTTCTCGAACGTGCCGTCCTGCGACGAATCGTCGAGCACCAGCACTTCGACGTCGTACTCCTCGGCTAGACGCGGCGGCACACGCCCGAGGACCGCGCTGATTTTTTTCTCGGCGTTATAGGCGACGATCAGTACGAGAAGTCTCGGTTTCCTCATCGTGCACTCAGGGGCACCTGATCGTCAGGCGCCAGCGTGCGCGTCGAACCGAATTGGCCGACCGCGCGCTCGATCGCATAAACGGCCGCTTCGAGGCCACCGATGAAGAGAATGAGAAGGGTCACCTCCGAAACTCCCTGATACGCGAGAGTCACGATGTAGAAGAGGCACGTCAGGACGACATAGATGGCGTGCATGCCGGCGGCCGCTACGCCGAGCAGCCGTTTCTCGCCGCCGCGCAAGATCATCGCGACCAGGCTCAACAGACAGACGATTCGGTACGTCCGGTTCGAAAATGCCAGGAACGACTGTACGGTCGTCTCGCGGCTGCCTTGCAGGGACTCCGTGAGTCGCGCGAAGAACGACCGGATGATAAACCGGCGATCGCTCGTCCAAATCGAGAGCCATTCCTTCTTCGCCGCCTGGTCGTGGACGAAATAGTCCTCGTACTTGTAGTTCACTCCGTACTTCTGCCGCGTCAGCTCGAAGACGTCCTCGTCCTTGTTGCCCAGACCATAGGGGTTCGGATAGTACCCGAGCCCGACCATGGCGACGTGCCATACCGAGCGCGTGGTGAACGTCAATTGCCCCCGCGCCAGAGACGAGCGTACGACTTGCGGCGTGGCAACAACCGCGAAGGCAATGATTGGAACGAGCAGTTTCCTCCGAAACACGGGCGTCGACGCTGCGACGCCGCAGAGGAACAGCGAGAGCGGCCACCATGATCCGCGGAGCCACACGCCGAACCCCAGGGCCAGGCCGGCAAGCGTCAACCAACCAGTCGTCTCGGTGGGCCGGCGGTACGCCAGGAGCATCGCGCCCAGCACGACGAAGGTCAGTGGAATATCCCAGAAGTAATAGAACGGAAACGATACGAGATCGAAGAACACCTGGTTCGACGCGTACAGGTAGGCCGCGATCAGCCCGAGGGCGATGTTCCACTGCGAGAAGATAAAAAAGACGATTGGGATCATTGCCGCGTCGACGACGAGTTGCAGTGCCAGGGCACGCAGGTGATTGTCGGGCAGCGCTGGAAAGGCCAGCCGTGCCGCTTCGACGATGAACGAATACCCCACGTCGAGCGTGTAGAAGTTCACCCACCCATGTTCAGCGCCCGGAGGCAGCCGTTCGTACGGTGTGGAGGGGCTGATCGGACGCGCATAGCCCGGGAGCGCAAGCACGCGGAGGTCGACCTGCCCTATCCGTCCCTCGCGCAGGCCGGTCGCCATCGAATGAAACGCCCGATAGGACGTCGGGACAACCGGATTCGAAGCGTTCTGGTTTTGCCACACGATGACGAAGCGCGAGTTGACCCATTGAAGGCCGACCACGACCAGCGCCGCAGCGATTGCCAGGCGTTTCAGCCAGGAGAGATGAACGTTCGACATGCTACCGTGCGAACTGAAACACGTACTCACGCCGGCCATCGAGAGTCTCGTCAGCTTCGAGGTCGAGGGCAACGCATGGAAGGCGCACGCCGTAGGATGGCGAGTACCAAGCGGGCGACACCGTCGGTAAGAGCGCGGACGGCCCGCTCATCGTCAGCATGGTCGCCGGGGAGCGAATCGCGAACTGGCCGGGCCCTGCGATCGATACCTCGACCTCCGGCGCGAAATGGAAGTGCCACCCAATACGGTGCCTCCCTTGGCCCTGAAGGACGTCCATGATCGTGACTGCGCCATCCAGCCGTGACAACGTAAACGTGCGCTCGTGAACGACGGGCTGCGGCAGCCGCGCGAAGCCGTGATGGCGACCGCGGTATCGCAGGTAGCCACTCTGTTCGTCAACCTCGAGATGCTCGGGGGACGCTTTCTCGAACATTCGGAACAGCCAATCCGGTCGAAGCTCATTCTGCTCCTCGCCGCCGACGCTCAGCGTGTTGTGCGACATCGTGCGGCGGAACAGGTTCCGCGCGTCGGGATCAGACGTGTACACATAGCTACCGGGATCGACGAACACCGGCAGGCCATCCACGTGGTACTCGAAACCGAGCAGGTCATTATGCTTATGGTTGCCGAATCCGGCGGTGCCGACGATGCCGTTCGTGATGAGAAGGTAATCGCGGCCGCGCCGCATCACGGTCAGCCCGGCTTTGGGAAAATGCCGGAGGCTGTCCCGAAGCGCAGGTTCCGCCGCCGAAGCCGACGGCGTGTCGAAGCCCCACCAGGCTGTCTCCCACGGCATCCACTCTCCGCCATGCGAGGTCCACGCAGGGTTGCCAAGAACACCGGCCGCGGGACCGAACAGGTGTCGCCCGTCCTGCGGTGGTGCCGTGCCGTAGCCGCTCAGAATGTGAAGCCGCCCGTCGTCGGCGTCGCCAACCTGCGGCATCAGTCCGTCAGGCCTCTGAACGGCGGCGAGAAAGTCGACCATCGTGCCCAGACGATTGCGGATGCCCGGCGCCAGCGGCGCGCCCACGTAGTCCGCCAGGCGGGCAGCGCCAAGAAACAGCTCCGTCACCAGCCGGTGATACGGGACCGAAGACTCAAAGTCCGCCCCGTCCGGCAGCACTTGCGCGGCCATTTCTTCTACGAGCCACGAGCGGGACTGGTGGTCCCACAGCCGACCGCGCGGCAGATCGTCGAAGACCGCCGCCAGGAAGAACAGGCCGACGATGTTGCTGAGGAAGTGATTGCTCGTCACGCCGTAGTGGTTTTCGAGGTGACGCTCGATAAACGCCCCGTGATCGAACAATGCCTTGTAAGCATCTTCCCAGAATCCCGACTCGACGCTCGGGCAGTCGTGGATCAGTTCAAGGCCGATGGCCCAGTTCGCCGCACGCAGCGCGACGTCCATCGTACAAGCCCAGTTGACCGCGGTGGAGATCGGGTTGGCCTCCATGAAGTCGCGCAACTCTCGCGCGATTTCGTGAGCGAACCGATCGTCGGCCGTCAGCCGGTAGGCCTGTCCGAGGAGCGGCCAATGCTGGCATCGCGCCAGCTCCCACGGTAGTTTGACGTCGGCTCGACCGGGTCGCATCTGGTCCAGGTTCCACTCCGCGACGGGAACACCGTGCGGGAAGCGCAATCCCGACACGGGATCCAGATACCAGTCGATCGGCCGGTACCCAGTCTTGTCGGCCGCTCGATCGGGATCGTCGGGGGTGTACCAACCGCTGCCGAGCAGATTGAATTCGTGTCGCAGCACACGAAGGGCGGAATCGATCGTCGTCTGTACCAGGGCAGGATGTTCGCGGCGCAGCTGATCGATCCTGGCGTCGCTGACATTGACGTAGAGGGCATGTCGACCCAGCCGTCTGCGCACCCAATCTTCGGCGCTGACGCCCGCGTCCTTCAGTTCCTCGTCCCATCGTCGAGTCGGAAGGACGACGACGGGCGCGGGCGGCGGGGCCGGGGCCGCGCGCCAGAATCGCGCGAGCAACTGCACGACGCGCGGGGGTGTCACGAGCGTGAAGGTTTCCGAGCTTTGATGATCAGGTTCCAGCCAGCCAGCCGCTCGACGACCGGCAAAAAGTAGCGAAGACGGATGGGAACGAGCTCCGGCGCAAGCTGGCGCTGAACGATCGAGATTTCTGTAAAGTCGCCAAACAGGGCGCGGAGCCGCGGTTTGGTGTAGACCTTGACGAGCGGCCGCGCATCGTTCCCCGTGAGTTCCACGGTCTGCGACATGATGTCGGACATCGAGCGACTGGCCAGATCGCCGTTTTTCAAACCGAAGTGCCAGACGAGATTCCGCCAGTACTGGAGCGAGTTCTCCGCGTACACCATGACGATTGCCCGCCCGCCAGGCTTGAGCACGCGGAGCATTTCGGCCACTGTGCGCTTGGTGTTCGGCGTATGGTGGATCACGCCGTTCGAATACACGAGGTCGAAGGTGTCATCATCGAACGGCAGCGATTCGGCGTCGTGATGGACGAATCGGCCGGTGAGTCCCCGCAGGCGGAAGTTCTCCTGCGCGAGTTGAAGATGCCCGGCAGACAGATCGACGTCGGTGACGATTGCACCGTGGGTCGCGAACTGCGCGAGGTCGGTGCCCATGCCACCACCGATCTCGAGCACTGATTCGCGCGCGTGCAATGTGAACTCCATCACATCTCGCATCCACGGGGCGTACACGTCATATCGGTGCCGTTCCACCTCTTGGAACCACTCCAGCGTATGCGGTTGTGCCGAGCGCGCCGTTTCAGATCCGACAGGATTGTTGTTCCACTGGTTCTGAACCTCGCGTTTGTATGCGTCGCCGGTGTCGATCTCAACGGCCTGGGCGTTGCGTTCCCGGGCGCTCACGAAGGTCCACAACCGGTTCACGTGGTGTCGCCAGGAATAGTGGTCGGCAACTGCCTGCCGCGCGTTCCGTCCGAGGGCGTGGAGCAGATCCGGACGTTTTGCGAGCCCGACCACGCCCGCCACGAACTCATCAATGTTGCCCGGAGTACAGAGCACCGATCGCTCGTCGGTCACCGTCAGCGTCGGACGCTCCACGTCGGCCGGACGGAGCGCCGGCGAGAGAACTTCTCCAATCTGCTCGAGATCACTCGCGACGATGCCGCCGCCCATCGCCATGTATTCGAAGACTTTGGTCGGCGAGCCAAAGAACTTGCCGTCGACCATGTGGCTGTTGTGCGGCGAGAGATAGATATCGCATGCCTTCAACAGCTGCGCGCCCTCGGCTTGGGTAACCCTGCCAACTCGCTTGACCCGGTCGTCCAGGCCGTGGAGTTCCACGGCTGCATCCAGCTGCGGCTTGTGCGTGCCGTCGCCAATCAACAGGAACTTCACCGACGGCGCCTCGGCGCAGATGCGCGGAATTGCCGCCGCCAGCACGTCGATCCCATGCCACCAGCCGAAGGTGCCGGTGAACCCCGCGACGCAGTCATCTTCGCCGAACCCTTGGGCGCGGCGGATGGCGCGCCTCTCTTCGGGCGCGGCGGGCGCGTAGGTGTGGAGATCCGCGCCGTTCGGATTGACGAGAATCTTGTCAGCGTCAATGCCGCGCGAGACGAGATCCGCCTTGACGTGCGTCGAAATAACGGAGATAGCCGTCGCTTGGCGAAACGCGAACTCCTCGGCCTTTAAATACACGTCTTCATAGAACGGCGCGGTGTTGTTGAAGCCGCGCTGCATCGAGATCTCAGAACCGTTGTATTCGACGATGTACGGAATCTGCAGCTCGCGGCTCAGGAGTGCAGCGACCCAGTTGCCGAGGCAGAGTCGTTCGTATATGTACGCCGGCCGCAGCAGCTTACACGCCGTCTTGACAACGGGATAGTAGTGATCGGAAGCACTCACCATGGCGTCTTCATTGCCGGAGTGCGGCGGCGCATCCATGATGACCTGCTGGACGCCAAGAGTGTCGAGAAGCTCGTACCGCTGCGGCAACAGACAGGCGAACGTCCGCGTGAGCGCGGCCAACTCCTTCGCGACGTAACAGGTGTGGCCGTAGCTGCCGCCGGAGGTGATGCGCACCCAGAAATCGGTCCGGAGGTAGAGGCCGGCGTCGAACGTCGACGGCGCGTCCAGCACGCGCGAACCCATGCGGAGCGGCACGGGACGCGCACCTTTGCTCCACCGATCCAGCTGGGCGAGCAGGTCGTGTCGGCGCACCGGGAACATGCCACGGTAGATCCATCGCAGGCCGGGCTTGAAACGCTTCGACGCCTCGAGGAGGCGATGGGCCGGCCGGCCGAGGCGCTCCAGTGCGATCGCTGCAACGCGATGACGATGAAGGCTCCGCAGGCGCTCGAAGTCGACGTATTCAACCGCATGTTCGTTGGGCCAATGCAGCCAGACCCCGAGGCCGCGGCCAAGCGCGTCCCTGATAATCCGCAATCGCGCGCGATCGACGAGGCCGCTCGTCAGCGCGATGACAACGCCAGCGATGCCTGGATGCCGATCGAGCTCACCGATAACGTCGGTTGTGGCTGTGAGCGCGCCAACATCCAGCAGCACTCGGTGGCGCTCGGTTTTGGCGGTCAGCGCGTCGGTCGCGAACACCGCGACGACATCGAGTCCGCGACCCACATACAGATAGCTCGGCGAGCCCAAGGACTGCATCTAGGAGGGCGACGCCTTCGAGCGCATCGGTTGTTCACGCCGTGAGCCGTTCCGGCGCGCCTCGGACTCCGGCGGCAGGAGCCACCCCACCCGGTCGAACCGTAACGATGTCGTCCGCCATCTCAAGAGATGATTCGTAAGCACGAGCGCGTATGCCCCGTCTTCCGGTACCTCGACGGCAATCCGGAAACGTCCGGGATGATCGAGGTTCAGCTGCCGCACCCATCGTCCATCTCGCTGCAAGCCGATCGCGAACCCGCCATCGAGCACCTCTCCGCTCCCAAGCAGCACGGTGCCTTTCTTGAGTATTTGATCCCGCCCTTTCACCAGGTACGTGAACGCGCCATCAGATCGTCCCGACACAATCCACTGAGCGTCGAGGCGCTCGACGATCTTCGCCTGGTATGCGACGCCGGTCAGAAAGGCGGGCCGCAAAGCGCGTTGGAGCAGCGCTCCGGGGATCGACATGAACGCCGGTGCGCTGACGACGCGCATGACATCACTCGGACTTCCGAACGACTGATAGGAGCGCTCGGCGGCCCAGCCGGGTCGAAGCGTGACGAACAGCGGCAGCGGTAGACGGGAGAAATCGCGAATGCGGTCGAGTCGACGCAGGCACGACGCCTGGTTCTCACGCATCTCGAGGTGACTGAATGCGAATCCACCGCGCCCGTTCACACTCGTGCGATCGTAGTAAACGGGAATGTAGACCCTCACGGGCTCAGGTCGCCACTCGGGCGTCACGACGGCCAACGTCTCCGAGAAGTCCACGAATCGTTCGCTCGCGTCGTAACGCACCTTGATCGGCACAAGGTCGTCCTGGCACCCGCCGGCAATTTCCGCGACAAGGTATTCCATCTCGATTCCAGCGGCCGGATCTCGACTGACGGCCACGGCCGACCGATCAGACGAGACACTCACC
>Ga0207691_10004860_pt1 | contig 12995 bp, 11 predicted proteins | sample KBSM13metaG_FD_184327 | JGI IMG/M metagenome (GOLD analysis project Ga0207691, IMG submission 184327) | Miscanthus rhizosphere microbial communities from Kellogg Biological Station, Michigan, USA - KBS M1-3 metaG (SPAdes) (version 2) | ecosystem: Host-associated > Plants > Roots > Rhizosphere >... | reverse complement strand
TCGGCAGCCTGTTCGGCGGGGTGCAGCGGCTGGTTCCGCGGATCCAGCTCGTCCTCACCCCGCCGACCACAAACATCGATATTCCAAACGAGGACGCGCGCTCGGTCGACCTCGAGGACAGCAACCTGTTCGCGCTCAACCGCTTCCCCGGTTACGACCGGTGGGAAGACGCGTCGCGCGTCACCTATGGCCTCGACTGGTCGCTCGAGCGGCAGAACATCTCGATCGACAGCACCATCGGCCAGAGCTACCGCTTCGGCACCCTTCGCGACATCTTCCCCGAAGGCACCGGCCTCACCGGGCGCGTCTCGGACATCGTCGGGCGGACCCGCGTCCGCTACGGCCGCTTCATCGATGTCACGCACCGCTATCGCATCGACAAAAACAATCTCGCGGTCCGCCGAAATGAGATCGACCTCACCTTCGGCACCACCCAGACCTACGTGCAGCTCGGCTATCTCAGGCTCAACCGCAACATCGACCCCGCAATCGAGGACCTGCGCGACAAGGAGGAGCTACGCGTCGCCGCCCGGATCCTGTTCCGGCGTTACTGGTCGATCTTCGGGGCCAGCGTGATCGACCTCACCGACAAGACCGAAGATCCGCTGTCGCTTGCCGACGGTTGGCAGCCGGTGCGCAACCGGCTCGGCATCGAATATGAAGATGAATGCTTGCAGCTTGGCGTCACCTGGCGCCGCGACTATGAGCGCATCGGGACCTTCCGCAAAGGCAGCACCTTCGCCATTCACTTGGCGTTGAAGGGTATCAGCCGCTAAGCCTGCGTTCAGCGGGCCAGCAGCAATGGCAGACATTGGGAAATAAGGAAAATCTGAACGTGGCAGCAGGTTTTGGAGTGACAAAGACGCGTCTGTGGATGACGATTGGTGCGGCGGCGCTGGCCGCGGCCAGCGCCGCGATCGCGCAGAATTCGGGGCAGAACAAACCACAGCCCCCGCAGAAGCCGCCGGTCAACACGGCCCAGTCGCTGAAGCTGCCGGAAAACGCGCAGGTGTTCGGCAATGCCATGCCTTCGATCGTCAAGGCGACGGCGATCGTCAACGGCGAGGTGATCACCCCGACCGACATCGACCAGCGCCTCCAGCTGCTGGTCATTTCGAACGGCGGGCAAATTTCGCCGGAAGAAACCAAGCGTCTGCGGGACCAGGTGCTTCGCAATCTGATCGACGAAACGCTCGAGATCCAGGCTGCCAAGGCGGAGAAGATCGACATCAAGCCGTCGGAAATCGAGCGCACGCTGCAGCGCGTCGCCGGCAACGTGAAGCAGACTCCCGAGCAGCTCGCTGCCTACCTCGAAGCGAACGGATCGAACGTCAACACGCTGCGCCGCCAGATCCAGGGCGAAATAGCGTGGCAACGGCTCCAGAGCGCCAAGATCGACGTCAGCGTCGGCGACGACGAGGTGAAGGCGGTGATCGACAAGTTGAACGCGTCGAAGGGGACCCAGGAATTCCGGGTCGGGGAAATCTTCCTGTCGGCGTCGCCCGCGACCGAGGCGCAAACGCTCGACAATGCGAACAAGATTCTTGCCCAGCTCAAGCAGGGCGGCTCGTTCGCCGGCTATGCGCGGCAATATTCGGAAGCCTCGACCGCCGCCGTCGGCGGCGACCTCGGCTGGGTGCGGCCCGAGCAGCTGCCCGCACCGCTCGCCGATGCAGTGCGGCAAATGCCTGCCGGCGCGATCAGCAATCCGATCCCGGTTCCCGGCGGCTTTTCGATCCTGGCGGTCCAGGACACGCGCAAGATCCTGACCGCCGATCCGCGCGATGCCGTCCTGAGCCTCAAGCAGGTGTCGGTGCTCTTCCCTAAAGGCACCAAGCGCGAAGTCGCCGAGCCGATCGTCGGGCGTTTCGCTGAAGCGGCGAAGAGTGTCGCCGGCTGCGGCGGCGCCGACAAACTTGCCGCCGACTTCCACGCCGAAATCGTCAGCAGCGACCAGGTCAAGATGCGCGACCTGCCTATCGCGCTCCAGCAGCTGATGCTGCCGATGCAGGTCGGCCAGGCGACACCGCCTTACGGCACGCTCGAGGACGGGATTCGAGTTCTCGTCATCTGCGGCCGCGACGAGCCGAGCTCGAGCGCGCCGAACTACAACGACATCTACGCCCAACTCAATGAAGAGCGCGTCAACTCGCGGGCGCAACGCTACCTTCGCGACTTGCGCCGCGATGCGGTGATCGAATTTCGCTAGGCGGTGATATCCGTCGGAGCGGCGGCTGATGGCACGCGCGCCGCTCCCGCCGCTTGCCGTTTCGCTCGGCGACCCGGCCGGAATTGGGCCCGAGGTTATCGCCAAATGCTGGGATAACCGGTCGGCGTTCGCGCTTCCGCCGTTCGTGGCGATCGGTGATCCGCGCTCGATCGCGGCGGTGTGGGACGGCCCCATCGAACTGGTCGACGACCCCCGCCAGGCGGACGCGGCCTTCGACTATGGTCTGCCCGTCATCCAGCTCAACACGCCCCACGCCGACGTTCCTGGCCACCCAAGCGTCACGGGCGCCCATACGTCGCTGGATTCGCTCGAAATCGCGGTCGGCCTGGCACGCTCAGGCTCGGCGTCGGGAGTGGTCACCGGCCCGGTCGCCAAGGAGCAACTCTACGCGATCGGCTTCCAGCATCCGGGCCAGACCGAGTTCGTCGCCGAGCGCTGCGGAGTCGCGCCGGGCAATGTGGCGATGATGCTCGCCGGGCCGACTCTCCGCACCGTTCCGGTGACGACCCACCTCCCGCTGAGCAAAGTCTCCTCGCGCCTCACCAGCTCCCTGATCGAGGCGCGGGGCCGCGCTACGCTTCGCGGACTGCAGCGCAATTTCGGAATCGCCGAGCCGCGGCTGGCGGTGTCGGGCCTCAATCCCCACTCGGGTGAAGGGGGCCAGCTTGGCCGCGAGGAGATCGACATCATCGAGCCGGCGATCGCTGCCCTTGCGGCCGAGGGGTGGCGGGTGACTGGCCCCCACCCCGCCGACACGATGTTCCACGCTCGGGTCAGGGCCAATTACGACGCGGCGCTGTGCATGTACCACGACCAGGCGCTGATCCCGATCAAGGCACTCCATTTTGAGGATGCGGTCAACGTGACGCTCGGCCTGCCGATCGTTCGCACGGCGCCCGATCATGGGACCGCATTCGACATCGCCGGTCAGGACCGCGCCGACCCCCGGCCGATGGCCGCGGCGATCCGCATGGCCGCCGAAAGCGCAAGCCTGCGCGCCCACGTCGCGGCTTGAACGGCTCGATCGAACCCCTGCGCGACGTCATCGCGCGCCACGGGCTCAGCGCCAGCAAGTCGCTGGGGCAGAATTTCATCCTCGACCGCCAGCTTCTGGCACGCGTCGCGGCGATCCCGGGCCCGCTCGCCGGCGAAACGGTTTATGAAGTCGGTCCCGGCCCCGGCGGCTTGACCCGCGCACTGCTCGACGCCGGCGCCTCGGTAATCGCGGTCGAGCGGGACCGCCGGTGCATCCCCGCGCTGGCCGAACTCGAGCAGCAATTTTCAGGGAAGCTGACGATCATCGAGGGCGACGCACTCAAGATCGACGAGCGAGCGGTCGTTGGCGCGGGATCGCACGTTGTCGCCAACCTTCCCTACAATGTCGGGACGGCCCTGCTTCTCAAATGGCTTGGCGGCGCGTGGCCACCGTGGTGGCGGTCATTGACCCTGATGTTCCAGAAGGAAGTCGCCGAGCGCCTCGTGGCGGAAGCCGGTGACGAGGCCTACGGACGCCTGTCGATCGCGGTCCAGTGGCGTTCGCGGCCGCGGATCGCGATGACCGTCAACCGCTCAGCCTTCGTACCCCCGCCCAAGGTCACCTCGGCGGTAGTGCACATCGTCCCCTGCGATCAGCCCCGGGGCGTCGATCCGAAGGTCATGGAGCGGTTGACCGAGGCGGCGTTCGGCCAGCGGCGCAAGATGCTGCGATCGAGCCTCAAGGCGTTGCCTGGCGCGTTTGAAGCGGCCACGCGGCTCGGAATCGACATGCAGCGGCGTGCCGAGACCCTCACCATAGACGAATGGATAACGCTTGCCCGGGCGCTGAGCGCCTAGTTCGACTTCGGGCTTACGGGAACCTTGGCCGCTGCGACCGTCGGACCGCGGCTGATCGCTCCCGACAGCTGCGCGATTTGCGGGCAACCGCCCTTGCAGATCGTCTGAAGCTTCTGGAGGTTCGCCTGCGCTCGCGCGATGGCGCCCAATTCGACCATCGCTTCGCCCTGCACCGCGATCGCATCGGGATCGTTCGGCTCCAGCGCGAGCGCCTTGTTGGTCATCCGGATCGCCTTGCCGAACAAATGCTGCTTTTCGGCCACCCGCGCGATGTCGACGAAGGCGCCGCGATTGCGGGGATCGACGGCGAGCGCCGTCTCGAGAAGGTCCTCGGCCTGTTCGAGCTTGCCGGCGGCAACCGCCTGCCGAGCCTGCTTCTGGAGCTCGGCCGACCTGGGCAGAATCTGATCGTCGGTGCGCTGGCTGAGGGCCGGCGCGGCAAGAGCGAGGCCGGCTGCGCCGATCACCAGGGCACGGGCAAAGGATTTCATCAAACTCTCCATCAACCTTCGACGCCTAGCATGCACGCTTCAGCCGCGCGACGAAAAATCCGTCGGTGCGGTCGTGGCCCGGAGTGAGCAGTTGACCGGCACCATCGGCACGTCCCGCGGGCATGGCCGACGGCTCACTAATCCACGATGAATGGTCGCTCAGGAAGCGGTCGATTTGCCCTGCCCCTTCGCGGGACAGCAACGAGCAAACCGCATAAACCAGGCGGCCGCCGGGCTTCACCAGTTCCGATGCGATGGCGAGTAGCCGCCGCTGCGTATCGATGAGGCGGTCGAGCCGGTCGAGAGTCAGCCGCCACCGCCCTTCGGGATTGCGGCGCCAGGTGCCGCTGCCCGAGCAGGGCGCGTCGACCAGCACGACATCGGCAACTCCGCGCCAATCGGCCAGCTGCTCCAGTTCATTCGGCGGGCTCAGCAGCCGCGGCTCGATCGCGGCGCCGGCGCGCTCGGCGCGCGGGCCGAGTTTCGACAGCCGCGAGCGATTGCTGTCCGTCGCCAGGATTGTCGAGCCGGGCGCAGCAGCGGACAGCGCCAGCGCCTTACCGCCTGCTCCCGCACAAAGGTCGAGGACGCGGTCGCCCTGGCCGGGCTCGCACGCCAAAGCGATCAGCTGGCTCCCCTCGTCCTGCACTTCGACGAGGCCGGCGGTGTAGGCCGGGTGGACGTCGACCCGGCTGTCAGGGGGCAGGCGAATGCCCCACGGGCTGAGCGGGGTCGCCTTTGCGCCGTCGAATTGCGCGAGGATGTCCTCCCGCGAAGCGCGAGCAACATTGACCCTGAGGTCGAGCGGCGCCCGTTCGAGCAGCGCCGGCCACTCTGCCTCGCCGACAAGTGCAGAAAGCTCGGAGTTCAACCATTCGGGCATTGCAGCGGCGGGGCCCGACACTTCTCCGTCGGCGATCGGCTCAGGACCGCGCGGCTGGCCGAACAGCTCCGCCAGCTCCGGCTCGTCTTCGACCAGGCCGAGGATTGCGGCGCGGCCGCTGCCGGGCTGCTCGGCCGAACGCCGGATCGCTCGAAAGACGAGCTCGCGCACCGCTCGCCGGTCCTTCGATCCGGCGTACCGCCGATGCTTGAAGTAGCGGGTGACGATCGTGTCGGCGGGCGGGCCGTCGTCACGCGTCGAAACAATGACTTCGTCGAGGATCTCGACCGCGGCCTCGAGGCGAGCGGCCGGAGTCATTTGAGCGAACGCGTGAAATGGGGAGCGGGCGGATCGTTGGCGCAAGCTGCATCGAGGCTTGCCGCCGGATCCGCGATGAACGCGCCGATCAGACGACCGCCGCATGCCGAGAAGCCGGCGCCATGGCCAGCCGACGGAAAAAGGACGAGCGTCGCATGTGTCAAGGAGCGAGCGGCCGACCGCTGGATGGTGGGCGGCGTCGCGGGATCGAACAGGCCCGAAAAGATAAGAAATGGCACGTCGCTACGTACCGGCTGATTTTCTATTGCAGCAGGGTGTGCAACGACGCCCGCGGCCTTGCACAATCCATTTGGAACGGTCGCCTGATCAACCCGGGCGAACTCGGGATAGCCCGACAAATCGGCCGCAACCCGCGCCGGATCTTCGAACGGCACCTCTTCATTGCACCACAATGAGAGGCGCATGAGCCACGGGTAGGTCGACTTGCCGATATCAAGGATATCGGAAAGCGCCTTCCTGTTTCCAGCCCAGATCGCGTCGATCCGGGCGGGGACGAGCTCGAATGTGTCCGGGCTGTAGAACTGGTCGAGCAGGGCGTTGACGACCACCCAAGGTGTGGCTCGCACGTGGCGCGTTCCTCCAGCGCGATCGGAATCTGGAATGTCGAGCAGCCAAGGTTTTGAGGCGGCCCGCTCGACGATGTCCCGGAACTTGCGGGCGAGGCGCGGATGAGCATCGTCGCAGGCCGGTTCTCGTTCGCATCCGGCAATGATGAGGTCGAGCGTGCGCCGCATCGCGCTTTGACCCTGCTCATCGTAATTGGCCTCGAGCGTCAGCGGCGTGTTGGCGACGACCGCACGGGTGTGATCGGGATGATCGCGGGCATATTCAAAGATCACCTTGCCGCCGTACGACACGCCAACGAGGTTGATCCGCGAATAGCCCTGAAGCCTACGGAAATCCTCGAGATCCCCAACGATCGCACGGCTGGTGTAACCCGAGAGGCGAATGCCCTTTCGCCCAGCGTCGGCGACGCAGCGCCGAGCGACTTCGATGAGGCCTCGCGCCAGTTCTCGGCCGTCAATCCTTCCTAGCTGTGCCTTCTGCTTTTCCTCGGCATAACCCGGACAGTCGAGGCGCGGATCGGCAAGGTCGGTTCCTCGTTGTTCAAAAAAGACGACATCGCGGCCGCCGAATTCAGGTGAGACAGGGCGAATTCTTCGCGGAATGACCCGGCCGCCGGGTCCGCCAGCGATCATCACCAGTGGGTCGTCGCTCGTCCGGTGCGCATTGTGGACGACTGCGAAAGGCACTCCAATGATCCTACTCGACGAAACATCCCGATCTTCCGCGACACGAAGGTAGCCGCATTCGACCTTCGCGACCGGATCGACTTGAGCGAAGCGTGCACAGTCGACACGCTCGACCCGAGGCTCCGCCGCAGTCGAGGCGACAAGGGCCACCAACGATAGAATCAAGGATTCACCTCGAATGACTTTCAGCGCGTCGGATAGTTCGGCGCCTCGCGAGTGATGGCCACATCGTGGACGTGGCTTTCGGACAGGCCGGCATTGGTGATGCGCACGAACTTCGCGCGCTTCTGGAGCTCCGCAATCGTCGTCGATCCGGTGTAGCCCATCGCGGCTTTGACGCCGCCCACCAGCTGGTGGATGATGTCGCGAACGGGACCCTTGTACGGGACCTGTCCCTCGATCCCCTCAGGCACCAGCTTGAGATGGTCCTTGATGTCCTGTTGGAAATAACGGTCGGCCGAGCCCCGCGCCATTGCTCCAACGGAACCCATGCCTCGATAGGATTTGTAGCTCCGGCCCTGGTAGAGGAAGCTTTCGCCGGGCGCCTCCTCGGTGCCGGCTAGCAGCGATCCGACCATCACGCTCGATGCGCCTGCCGCAAGCGCTTTCGCCATGTCGCCGCTAGTGCGAACCCCGCCGTCGGCGATCACCGGAACGCCGTTCGCCGCCCGCGCTGCATCGATGATCGCCGTCAGCTGCGGCACTCCAACGCCGGCAACGATCCGCGTGGTGCAGATCGACCCCGGTCCAATCCCGACCTTGATTGCATCGGCGCCCGCATCGACCAGTGCCTTGGCCGCGTCGGCGGTCGCGACATTGCCGGCGACCACCTGGACCGAGTTGGAGACGCCCTTCACTCGCTCGACCGCGGCCGCGACGTCGCGATTGTGGCCGTGGGCCGTGTCGATGACGATGCAGTCGCAGCCTGCGTCGATCAGTGCTTCCGACCTTGCGAAGCCGGCATCGCCGACAGTCGTTGCCGCTGCGACCCGCAGCCGGCCTTCGGCATCCTTGGTCGCAAACGGCGCCGCAACCGACTTTTCGATGTCCTTGACGGTGATCAGCCCGACCAGGTGATCGGCGTCGTCCACGACCAACAGCTTTTCGATGCGTCGCTCATGCAGGATGCGGCGCGCGACTTCCTCGCTGGTTCCCAGCCCGACGGTGGCCAGATTGTCCCGAGTCATCAGCTCGCTGACGGGCTGACGCGGATTCTCGGCGAAGCGGACGTCGCGGTTGGTGAGGATGCCGCAAAGCTTCCCCGAACGGTCGACGATGGGCACGCCGCTGATGTGGTTCGACTTCATCAGCTCGAGCGCTTCGGCCAGCGTCTGTTCGGGAGTCATGGTGATCGGGTTGACGACCATCCCGCTTTCGAAGCGCTTGACCTGCCTGACGGCGGTTGCCTGCTCCTCGACGCTGAGGTTGCGGTGAAGCACGCCGATCCCGCCCAGCTGCGCCATGACGATCGCCATGTCGGCCTCGGTCACCGTGTCCATCGCAGACGACAGCACCGGGATGTGCAGGGGGATCTCGCGCGTGAGGAAGGTTCGCGTGTCCGCCTGGCTCGGCAGGACCGTCGATTCGAGCGGCTGAAGCAGCACGTCGTCGAACGTCAGTCCGAGCGGAATGTCAGCGGTATCGGTGAGTTGGGCCATATCGGCCCATGACAGGCAAAGGGCGATTCGCCAAGTCTCGCCTCAGGAGCTTGCCCGCTCCAGCACCCTCTTAGCCGCCTCGACGTGCATGCGCTCGATCATCTCATTGTTGAAGCGCTCGGCGCCGCCGTCGAAGGCGGTGACGAGTGCCTTGGCGCGCTCGATCTCGGTGGCGCTCGGCGCGAACGCCCGATGACAGAGCGCGATCTGGTCGGGATGGATCAGGCTCTTGCCGTCGAAACCGAAACCCCTTCCCTCCCGCGCCTCCGTCAGGAAGCCGTCGGCGTCGTCAAGGCTGTTGAAGACCCCGTCAAACGCCGCGATGCCGGCCGCCCGCGCCGCGAGGACGATCATCTGAAGCGAGGCCGAGATGGGTTCGCGCGTGGCATCGAGCGGCAGCCTGAGATCCGCGCGGAGATCGTTTGTGCCTGCGATTAGGCCCGCGCAGGCCTGAGCGATCCCGGCCGCGGCAAGGACGCCCGCGGCGGTCTCGATCATTGCCAGGACCGGCTTCGCGGCGGTCTTGGCGACGTCAATAACGAGGTGAGCAGAAGCCGCTCGGGGCACAACAACATAGTCCGCCTTCGAGCGCGCCGCTGCGTCGAGGTCGAGCGAGTGCCACTCGGTCCCTACACCGTTGACCCGGATCGCGACCGGCATCGGCCACGGCTCGGCCACAGCGTCCAGCGCGGCGCCGCGTGCCGCCGTCTTGTCCGCTGGCTTCACCGCATCTTCGAGGTCGAGGACGACGAGGTCGGAACCCGCGCCTCGCGCCTTGGCGATCGCGCGCGGGTTGGACGCAGGCAGGAACAGAATCGACCTGACGGCGAGAAGGTCGCGTTGCTTGTCGGTTTTCGCTTCCGCTTCGGACATGGCCGTCGCATCATGCCCTGAATTGGGGAGGATCGAAAAGAGTGATGCTGACGACATTCATGACCGCGGTCGCGGTCCTTGTGCTGCTCTACGTCATGATGGGCGTGAAGATCGTCCGCCAGGGCTATCGCTACACGATCGAGCATTTCGGCCGCTTCGTCCGCGTCGCGGAGCCCGGCTTCAACTATGTGACGCCCTTCTTCTACCGCGTCGGACGACGCATCAACATGATGGAGCAGGTGCTTGAGATCCCGGGCCAGGAGATCATCACCAAGGACAATGCCATGGTCGCGGTCGACGGCGTGGTCTTCTTCCAGGTGCTCGACGCCGCCAAGGCCGCCTACGAGGTCTATGATCTGTACGCGGCCATCACCGCGCTTTCGACGACCAATCTTCGTACCGTGATGGGCTCGCTGGACCTCGACGAGACATTGTCGAAGCGCGACGAAATCAACACCAAGCTGCTTTCGGTCGTCGACCAGGCGACAGAATCGTGGGGCGTGAAGATCACCCGGGTCGAGCTGCGCGACATCCGGCCGCCGCAGGACATCGTCAACGCGATGACAAGGCAGATGAAGGCGGAGCGTGAAAAGCGTGCGGTCATCCTCGAAGCGGAGGGCATGCGTCAGTCCGCGATCCTGAAAGCCGAAGGCGAGAAGCAGGGGGCAATCCTCTCAGCCGAGGGATCGCGCGAAGCGGCGTTCCGCGAGGCCGAGGCGCGCGAACGCGCAGCCCAGGCCGAAGCCACCGCAACCAAGGCGGTCAGCGACGCGATCGAGCAAGGCAGCGGACAGGCGATCAATTACTTCATCGCCCAGAAATATGTCGAAGCGGTTGCCGAGTTCGCGCGGTCGCCCAACGCCAAGACGATCCTGTTCCCGGTCGAGGCGACACAGCTGATCGGCACGCTGGGCGGCATCGGCGAGCTGGCCAAGGAGGCGTTCGGCGGCCAATCGAATACATCTGGGCCGGTCAAGGCCAAGGCCGTGCCGAGCGTGCCCAAAGCCGGCGAATGAACGGCATCCACCTCGATCCGGCATGGCTATGGCTGATCGGCGGCGTCGTGCTGCTGATTGCCGAGTTGATCGCCCCCGGCTTCTCGCTGATCTTCATCGGCGCCGCGGGAATCGCGACGGGCCTGCTGAGCCTCGCTTTCCGGCTTCCCGTCACGCTCCAGCTCGGCGCGTTCGCAGTGCTCGCCTTTATCGCGGCCCGGGTCGGCAGCCGCCGCTTCTATGCCTCGCGCTACGACCATAGTAGCGACCCCCTGCTTAATGACCGCGTCGGACGTCTGCTCGGCAAGGTGGTGGTCGTCGTCCAGCCTGTCGATTCGCACGGTGGGCGCGTCCGCGTCGGCGACAGCGAATGGTCGGCTCGGGGCGGCCCCGCCGCGCCTGGTGAGCGCGTCAGGATCGTCGACATCGACGGCAATTGCCTGAAGGTCGAGCCGGAGCACCAGCTTCCGCCAGCCTAGCCCGCAGCCGTTCGCAGACCAGACGAGCGCGGCGGTCGAGCAACCCAATTGACCTCCATTGAGTTGCAGCCAAAGCGGCTGACCGCTCTTTCGATTGGAATTGAAGCTTGCCGCAACTGCCGTTGACCCGCCGCGAAACTTTGGGCGCGATTTCCGCAACCGCCGCCTACGCAATGTTCGCCCGAGCGACGCCTGCCCTCGCCGCTCCCGCAAGCGAAGCGCAAGCCAAGGCGCTGCTCGACTCCTTCGCCGAAAATTATCTGCGTACTCAGCCATCGCGGGCGACCTCGCTCGGCATCGACAAAGGACCGCGGGCTCCATACCGCTATCGTCTTGAGGATCGGTCGGCAGCAGGCCAAGCGCGGATCGGGGCGATCCTCAAGGCCGACCTCGCGCGCGCCAATGCGATCGACACCAGCAAGCTGTCGTTAGCGACGCGCACCAGCGTCGAGGTCGTGAAAAGCGCCTACCGGACGGCGCTCGAAGGGTTCGCTTTGCCCTACGGCGACGTCGCGGTGGGCAGCTGGCGCAACACGCCCTATGTCGTGATCCAGAACGTCGGCGCCTACATCGACACACCGCAGTTTCTCGATACCGACCATGAGATTGAGAGCCCGGCCGATGCCGAGGCCTATCTCGACCGCCTCGCGCAATATCCCGGCCAACTCGACGGTGAACTCGAGCGCATCCGCGCGGCGCAAGCCAAGGGCCTCGTCCCACCCGGCTTCTTGCTCGATAAGGCGATCGACCAGCTCGGCATCGCGCTGAAGAACACGCAGGCTGGCGGAACGATCGTCAACTCGCTCGTCAAAAGGGCCAAGGAGAAGGGCATCGCCGGCGACTGGGACGCACGCGCCCGCAAGATCGCGGTCAGCTCGGTCGTTCCCGCGCTTCAACGCCAGATCGACGAGCTTAAACTGGAGCGAGCCAAGGCCACCGACATCGCCGGCATGTGGTCACGCCCGCACGGCGACGAATATTACCGCTGGGCGCTCAAGGCCTCGACCACCACGACCATGTCGCCGGACGAGGTCCATCGGATGGGCATCGAGCAGCTCGCGCAGCTTCATGGCCGGATGGACCCGATCCTGAGGTCGCTCAGCTACACACAAGGGACCGTCGGCGAGCGGATGCAGGCGCTCGCCAGGGATCCGCGCTTCAAGTTCAGCGAGGGCGACAAGGGCCGCGAGGAGATCAAGGCCTATATCCAGGACCGCCTGGCGAAGATCCGGACGGTGCTCCCCCGAGCGTTCAACACAATGGTACCCGGGCATCTCGAGGTGAAGCGCATGTCGCCTGAGCAGGAGCCGGGGGCTCCCGCGGCCTATGGCGGGGCCGGTTCAATCGATGGCAAGATCCCCGGACGGTTCTGGCTCAACCTCCGCACCACCGACCTTCACAGCAAGTACAGCCTGCCCGACCTCGCCGCGCACGAGGCGATCCCGGGCCACGTCTGGCAGGGCGAATATGCCAACAAGCTGCCGCTGATCCGCACACTCCTCGCCTTCAACGCTTATTCCGAAGGCTGGGCGCTCTACGCTGAGCAACTGGTCGACGAGTTGGGAGTCTATGACGATTTCCAGGTCGGGCGTCTGGGCTATTTGCAGTCGATCGCCTTCCGCTGCTGCCGGCTGGTGGTCGACACGGGCATCCACGCCAAACGCTGGACCCGCGAACAGGGTGTCGATTTCTTCGTCCAGAAGAACGGCTCCAACCCGCTCGAGGTGGCGAGCGAGGTCGACCGCTATTGCAGCTGGCCTGGCCAGGCCTGCGGCTACAAGGTCGGTCATTCGACCATCAACCGCCTGCGCGACAGAGCGAAGGCCGAGCTTGGGTCGAAGTATGACCTGCGCGCGTTCGACGATGCGGTCGTGTTGGGCGGCAACGTACCCATGGACGTGCTGGCGATGAACGTCGGTGATTACATCGCCCGGGCGAAGTAATGTTTAAGCTCAGCGAGG
>Ga0207691_10004858_pt1 | contig 12997 bp, 6 predicted proteins | sample KBSM13metaG_FD_184327 | JGI IMG/M metagenome (GOLD analysis project Ga0207691, IMG submission 184327) | Miscanthus rhizosphere microbial communities from Kellogg Biological Station, Michigan, USA - KBS M1-3 metaG (SPAdes) (version 2) | ecosystem: Host-associated > Plants > Roots > Rhizosphere >... | reverse complement strand
GGCGCGCCACATCTCGTACGACAGCTGCCCGAAACGCGAATATGGATCGCGATAGAGGCCGAGGTCGCCGCCGAGTCGTTCGGCGTAGAGCGCCCACCCCTCGGTGTAGGCCGTGTACCCGCCGTACCGGCGAAACTCCGGGACACCCTCGAGCTCCTGCGACAGCGCGATCTGCAGATGGTGGCCGGGCAACAGTTCGTGCGCGGTGAGCGCTTCCATCTCCCAGGTCGGACGCGCGTCGAGCCGGTAGGTGTTGACGAAGAAGACGCCGGCGCGATGCGCGTCGGGCGAGCCCGACTCGTAGTACGCGGTGGGCTGTGAGGGTGCGGCATACGAGGGGACGGTCGCAATCTCGTAGGAGAGTCGCGGCAGGCGCTTGAACAGGCGGGCCAGCTGCGGTTCGATGCGCTGCGCGATCTCGCGATAGGCGTGCACGAGGCTCGCCGAATCCTTCATGAAGAAGCGAGGATCGGTGCGCAGCATGGCGACGAACGACGCGAAGTCGCCCGTGTACCCCGCGGCGCGCATCGCGCTGTCCATCTGTGCTCGGATGCGACGGACTTCCGCGAGTCCGATGCGGTGGATCTCGCGCGGCGTGCGGTCGGTCGTGGTCTCGACCTTCACGTGGTACGCATACCACGCGCGTCCATCGGGAAGGCTGCTCCACCCGAGCGTCGTGCGCGCCCGCGGGAGGTACGACGTCGTGAGGTACGACCCGAGCCGGCGGTACGCCGGCTGCAGGTGCTCCGTATACTCCCGCACCGCTTGCGCCGTCAGCCGCTCGCGATCCGCCGATGGGATCGTCGAAGGCATGTGCGTGAACGGGAGGAGCAGCGCACTGCGCATCGGCGCGTCGGGCACGAGCGCTTCGATCTGTGCCGGTACGCCACGGAGCGTGACGCGCGGCGGCGTGACGCCGATCCGCGCGCCGCTGTCGAGCAGGACGAGCGTCTGGTCGATCAGTCGCGGAATCGCCGCGAGCCGCGCCACGATGTGCTCGTAGTCTGCCGTGGTGACGGTGGGCATCCGCGCGATGACGCCCGACGCGTACTGGGGTCCCTCACGCTGCGTGACGGCGAGCAGCTCCGAGGGAAATCGCGTCCCCTCGACATTCTCCCGCGCGTTGCGCGCGAACACGTCGAAGCTGAGCTGGTCGGCGTCGCTCAGGTGCGCGCGATCGATCGAGCGCAGCACGAGGAGTCTGTCAGAGAGCTCGTCCCGCCGCCGCCTTATCGCCGCCAGCGAGTAATCGGTCCACCGCTCGTCCTGACCTGGATAGCCGACGACTGTCGCGATCTCCGGCGAGTCGACGTTGGTGTACTCCCAGTCGAGTGCGAACAGCGCGTGGAGTCGCGCGCTGTCGCTCATCGCGCTACGTGAGGCGAGCTCGACGAACCGCGCGTGAAAGTCCGGGCGTGCCGACTCGCTCTGGGCACGCGCGTCCGCCGCGCGCAGCAGGGCGATGCCGACGAGCGTGATCGCGAGGCGTCGCGCCGTCAAACGCCCTCTCTGGCGACTGGTGCGGAGGCGCGCGGCACCGTGAGGATCAGCGTTGCGCCACGTCCATTCTCGCTCTCCGCCCACAGGTCGCCGCCCATTCCGCGTGCGAGGTCGCGGCTGATCGCGAGACCGAGTCCCGCACCCTCCGACGGCGTCGTGAGCGAGCGTTCCAGCTGGACGAACGGCTCGAAGATCACCTCCAGCTTGTCCGCTGGGATTCCCGGGCCGCTGTCGCGCACCTGGATCTGCACCATGCCGAGGTCCTCCGACTCGACGAGCCGCAGCTCCACCTCGCCTCCCGCCGGAGTGAACTTGGCCGCATTGCCGAGCAGGTTGGTCAGGATCTGGATCAGCTTCTCGCGGTCGACGGCGACGTGCAGATCGGAGCCGCTGCGCCCGTCGGGCAGGCGCGAGACGAGCGTGATGTCGCGCGCGGCGAACTGCGGTTGCACGAGTGACGCGAGATCGGCGAGCACGCTGCTCACCAGCACCGGCGTCACGCGATACTCCACGCGCCCCGTCTCGATGCGCGTCAGGTTGAGCACGTTGTTGATCAGCCCGAGCAGATGTCGCTGCGCCCTGCCGATGCGCTCGAGCGCTTCGCGCTGGCCGTCCGTGATGGGGCCGTGCAGGCCCATCTCGAGGATCTGCGCATGCCCCGAGATAGCGTTGAGCGGCGTGCGCAGCTCGTGGCTCATCACCGCGAGGAACTCGCTCTTCGCACGATTGGCGCGTTCGGCGGCGACGCGAGCCGTCAGCTCGGCGCGATGCAGACGTGCATTGTCCACCGCGAGCGCCGCGCGGCGCGCGAGTTCCATCGCGAGCGCGAGATCCGCCTCCTCGTAGCGACGCCCCGACTCCGCGGCGATGAGGGTGAGCACGCCAAGCGTTCGCTCGTGGGCGATGAGCGGCACCAGGATCGCCGAGCGGATTCCGACCTCGCGAATGATGCGAAGGTGCTCGGCGTCCACCGCGCCCGCAGTGAGCATCTCATCGGAGATCTCCGAGGCCAACACCGGTTTCCCCGTGCGCAGAACGTTCGGGGCGCCCGTGGGAGCGTCGGGATTGGATGGATATTTCTTGTTGAGTTCCTTCGCCCACCGAACCTTCTCCGGATTGACGTGCGCCAGCGCCACCTGTCGCAGTCCTTCGTCCGTGGCGATGTCGACGGTACACCAGTCGGCAAGCTCGGGAACCACGAGGTGAGCGAGGTCGGCGAGCGTCTGCTCGTAGTCGAGCGACGCGCTCAGGACGTCGCTCGCGCGCGCGAGATAGTGTGCGGCTTCCTCGGCGCGCTTTCGTTCCGTGATGTCGCGCCACTGTGTGGCCAACCCGCCATCCGGCAGGGGATAGCAGTAGAGCGACGACCAGCTCCTGCCGTCCGCCGTTCGAGTCTCGAACGCGATCGGAACGCGCTCGCGCGCCGCACGCTTCATCAGTGTCTCGGTCTTGCTGCCCTTCAGCTGCGGGAACACCTCCCACACGACGCGGCCGATCAACTCGTCGTGCGAGAGCCCGGAGCTGCCGAGGACCTCCGTCGCCTTCGCATTGATGTATCGGAAGCGCCAATCGACGTCCTGCACGACGAACGGATCGGCGATGCTCTCGAGGATGCCGCGCGCGAAGCGGTCGGAGCTCTCCGCGGCGAATCGAGCAGTCTCCGCCTCTCTAACGGTCTCCTCGAGTCGCTCAGCCGAGAGCTCGATCTCGTCGGCGAAGTCCTTCGCCTGCTGCGTCTGAAGCTCGAGCTCGAGCGTCTGTTCCTGGAGCTGGTGATTCAGTGCGTCCAGCTCGGCCGAGCGTGCCTCCGCTGCTTCGCGCGCGGCCTGCTCGGCGGCGAGACTGACCGCCTGCATCTCGGCAGCGCGGCGCTCGGTCAGATCGCGCGTGACCTTCGCGAATCCGACCACCCGCTGCTGATCATCACGAAGAGCGGTGACGACGACGTTCGCCCAGAAGCGCGTGCCGTCCTTCCGGACGCGCCAGCCTTCGTCCTCGAACCGGCCGTCGCGCGCCGCGCCGATCAGCTCCGCGCGGGGCTTCCCCGCCGCCACGTCTTCCGGGGGATAGAAGACCGAGAAGTGGCGTCCGATGATCTCGGAGGCTTCGTAGCCCTTGAGATGCGCGGCGCCGGCGTTCCAGGTGAGCACGTGCCCACTGGCATCCAGCGCGAAGATCGCGTAGTCGCGGACCGTCGCGACGAGCAGGCGATAGAGCTCGGCCGAGTCCTCGGGCCGAGTGTCGCGCAGGTCCTCCCCTTCGGCCTGTCCTTCGGCGAAGGAGGTCATCGCGGGGGTACGTGCCCGCGTCTGGAGAGCGCGGCGTGTGCCTGGATTCGAACCACCGAACGCAGGGGATCCTGGAGGAGGGGGCTACGGTCCACGATGATAGACGAGCGAAATTCCCCACGCCAGATGCGTTCGGCTGGCTGGCGCGCGGAACACTCCATATTCTCGGCCGATGTCCGCCACTACTTCATCTCGCCCGTCCGGAAGCCTCGTGGCGCTGGACTGGGGCTCCACCTCCCTGCGCGCCTATCTCCTGGGCGAAGACGGGAGGATTCTCGATCGTCGCGCCGAGCCCTGGGGGATCCTCCAGGTCCCTGACCGTGACTTTCGGGGCGCCTTCGACCGGATCACCACGGACTGGTCGAGCAACTCCAGGCCTCTCCCGGTAATCGCGTCCGGGATGATCGGCAGCGCGCAGGGTTGGGTCGAGGCGCCGTACGTCGACCTGCCCGCCGGTGCCGACCAGCTCGCGCGACAGCTCGCGCCGGTGCCGGGCACGCCCCTGCACATCGTCCCTGGACTCGCCCAGCGTGGGCATTCCTCCGACGTGATGCGGGGCGAGGAGACGCAGATCGTCGGAGCACTCACCCTGAAGCCGGATATCGCCGGCGGTCTCGTAGTGCTGCCGGGTACGCACAGCAAGTGGGTGCGGCTGGCGGGTGAGGTAGTTCGCGAGTTCACCACGTACATGACGGGAGAGCTGTTCGCCGTGCTGCGAGCGCATTCCATCCTCGGCCGACTTGCTCCTACGGGCGCCGATTCCGACGCCGGGAGCCCGGCGTTCGCGCGAGGCGTGCTCGCGGCGCAGCGGTCGGCCGACGGCCTCGCGCCCCTGCTCTTCTCGGCGCGCGCCTCCGTGCTCGTGGGCGATCTCCCCGCCGAGGAGAGCCTGGAGTTCCTGTCTGGTCTCCTGATCGGCGACGAATTGCGCGCGGGGCTCGCAGCGGGCCAGACGCCCGCGGCGCTCATCGGCGATGCGGCGCTATGCGCGCGTTATGTCGCGGCATTCGAGCAGCTCGGGATCACTGGGGTCTCCATCCTGTCCGACGCCGCGCCGGCGGGGCTCTGGGCTATCGCCCAGCACGCTTCGAGCTGATCACAACGGCAACCAGGGTCATCGCGTAATACAAGGTCTGGCTGAGCGAATTTGTCAGGCTGGTTGCCCAACGGAACGTCGCCACGCATTCTCATCGAATCTCTCGGGATTCGATTGCTGCTCGTTGCCCGCACGTCCTTCCTCACCGTTGCCCAACGACCCATGAGCACTTCTCGTCGCACGTTCCTCAAGACATCGGCGCTGGCCGCTGCTGGTGCCGTCCTCCCTGCTCGCTCCTGGGGCCGGGTACTTGGCGCCAACGACGACCTGCGTGTCGCCGTCATCGGTCTGAATGGCCGAGGCCAGAACCATCTCCAGAGCCTGTCGCGAATCCAGGGGGTTCGCGTCGTCGCCCTGTGCGATCCCGACACGGCGGTGCTCGATCGCGTGAAGGGGAAGGTCAACGGCGGCGACGTGAAGCTCTACACGGATATCCGCGAGCTTCTCAACAGCAAGGACGTGGACGCGGTCACCATCGCGACGCCGAATCACTGGCACTCGCTCGCCGCCATCTGGGCGATGCAGAACGGGAAGGACGTGTACGTCGAGAAGCCGGTGTCCCACAACGTGTGGGAGGGTCGCCAGCTCGTGAATGCGGCCAAGAAGTACAACAAGGTCGTGCAGGCGGGCACGCAGATCCGCTCGGGCGAGGGCCTGCGCGAGGCGGTGCAGTGGATCCAGGCGGGCAACCTCGGCAAGATCACCGCGGCCCGTGGCTTCTGCTACAAGCGGCGTGACAGCATCGGCAAGACGACTGGCCCGCAGCCGATCCCCGCAACGGTGAACTACGACCTGTGGACGGGACCCGCGCCGCTCGTGCCGCCGCATCGTAACAACCCGCGCAACGGCCCGATCCACTACGACTGGCACTGGGTCTATCTGTACGGCAACGGCGACGTGGGCAACCAGGGCATCCATCAGATGGACGTCGCCCGCTGGTTCCTCGGTGAGTCCGGCCTGCCGCGCCACACGCTCAGCATCGGCGGCCGCCTCGGCTACATCGACGACGGCGACACGCCGAACACACAGATCGTCATCCACGACTTCGCCACAGCGCCGCTGATCTTCGAGGTGCGCGGTCTGCCGAAGAAGGCAGGGATCGCGAGCGCGGGTGGTGATCCCGCGCTCAACCAGGGCGGCGGCGGCAGCGGCATGGACAACTACCGCGGTGTCGACATCGGCAACGTGATCGACTGCGAGGGCGGTAGCCTCATCACGACGGCGTACTTCACCGCGACAGCCTACGACAAGTCGGGCAAGGTGGTGAAGGAGTTCAAGGGCACCGACCGTCACATGCAGAACTTCGTCGACGTCGTGCGCAGCAGAAAGACGGAAGAGCTGTACGGACCGATCGAGGAGGGGAACACCTCGAGCGCGCTGTGCCACCTCGGCAACATCTCGCATCAGATCGGCGCCACGGCGATGCCGGAGAAGATCGCCTCGCAGATCAAGTCCGACGCGAAGCTCAGCGAGGCGTACGGCCGCATGGTCGAGCACCTGCACGCGAACAACGTCGACCTGAAGGCGACGCCGCTCACCCTCGGTGTGCCGCTCATCGTGGACGCCAAGAACGAGCGGTTCACCGGTGCGAATGCGGCGCGGGCAAACAAGCTGCTGACGGCGGAGTACCGCGCGCCGTTCACGGTGCCGTCTATCGCCTGAGGCTCGACGCGTTGCCCGACCGGGCACGCGACACCGAACCATCGCCGCGCGCATGGAGACGATCGCCGTCTCCATGCGCGTGGCGCATCGGGGGCGCAGCATCTCCGATGTTCTACCCCGCACGATGATCCAACCCTTCCTGGACCGCCTGCCACTCGTCGCGATCCTTCGCGGCGTGACGCCGGACGAAGTGGTCTCCATCGGAGCGGCGCTCGTGAGCGCGGGCTTCGTCATCGTCGAGGTCCCGCTCAACTCACCGGAACCGCTGGAGAGCATCCAGCGGCTGAGCGAGCGCTTCGGCGAGGAGATTCTCATTGGCGCGGGCACCGTCACCACCCCCGCACAGGTGGATGACGTCGCGCGCGCTGGCGGCCGTCTCATCGTGATGCCTCACAGCGACGGCGACGTCGTGCGCGCCGCGAAGCAGGCAGGACTCGTCTGCGTTCCGGGGATCGCGACGCCTACCGAAGCGTTCGCCGCGCTGGCCAACGGTGCGGACGCGCTGAAGCTCTTCCCCGCCGAGATGCTCACCCCCGCCGTGCTGCGATCAATTCGCGCCGTGCTGCCGGCCAGGACGCGCTTCCTTCCCGTCGGCGGGATAACACCGGACGGCATGGCGGCGTATGTTGCCGCGGGCGCCGCGGGCTTCGGGCTTGGGTCCGCACTGTACCGTCGCGGCGATGACGCCGGCCGCGTGTCGGCGAACGCGCGCGATTTCGTTGAGGCTTGGCGTCGCCTGCGCAGCGTTAAGTGATTGCTCCTCCCTGCGGCGCTTCGCACCTCCGGTCGGAGTTCCGCGTTCCACACCTCTCATGAAAATTACCAAGCTCACGACCTTCGTCGTCCCGCCACGCTGGTGCTTTCTCAAGATCGAGACGGACGAGGGGATCACCGGCTGGGGCGAGCCGGTGCTCGAGGGACGCGCGCACACCGTCGCGGCCGCGGTGGCGGAGCTGGCCGACTATCTCGTCGGTAAGGATCCGTCGCCGATCGAGGACCACTGGACCGTCCTCTATCGCGGCGGCTTCTATCGCGGTGGCGGCGTGCACATGAGCGCTCTCGCCGGCATCGACCAGGCGCTGTGGGACATCAAGGGCAAGGCGCTCGGCGTTCCGGTGCACAAACTGCTCGGCGGGCCCGTGCGCGATCGCATCCGCGTCTACTCGTGGATCGGCGGCGACCGGCCGGCCGACACCGCCGAGATGGCGCGCGAGTGCGGCTCGCGCGGCTTCTCCGCGGTGAAGATGAATGCAACCGAGGAGTTGCAGTACGTCGACTCGCACGAGAAGGTGGACGCGGTGGTCGCGCGCGTGCAGGCCATTCGCGAGGCAATGGGCCCGCACTTCGGCATCGGGGTCGACTTCCATGGGCGCGTCCACAGGCCCATGGCCAAGGTGATCGCGAAGGCGCTCGAGCCGTTCGACCTCATGTTCATCGAGGAGCCGGTGCTCTCCGAGCACGCCGAAGCGTTGAAGGAGATCGCCAACCATTGCTCGACGCCGATCGCGCTCGGCGAGCGGCTCTACTCGCGATGGGATTTCAAGCGGATCCTCTCCGACGGCTACGTCGACATCGTTCAACCGGATCCCTCGCACGCGGGCGGCATCACCGAGACGAGAAAGATCGCGGCGATGGCCGAAGCGTACGACGTCGCCCTCGCGCTGCACTGCCCCCTCGGTCCGATCGCGCTCGCGGCCAACCTGCAGCTCGACGCCGTCTGCTACAACGCGTTCATCCAGGAGCAGTCGCTCGGCATTCACTACAACACGACGAACGATCTCCTCGACTACGTGAAGGATCGCTCCGTGTTCGACTATCGCGACGGCTACGTCGCCATTCCACAGGGGCCCGGCCTGGGCATCGAGGTGGATGAGGAAGTCGTGGAGCGGATGGCCCGCACTGGCCATCGCTGGCGAAATCCCGTGTGGCGCCACGCGGACGGGAGCTTCGCCGAGTGGTGAACGGCGCCGCCGCGGCCGACGCCAGCCGGCCGACGCGCTCCCGCTTCGTGATCATGGTGCTGCTGTTCACCTGCGTCGTGATCAACTACCTGGACCGCAGCAACATCTCCATCACCGCGCCCGCCATGCGCGCCGAGCTCGGGCTCGACACGGCGCAGATGGGTTACGTCCTCTCAGCGTTCGGGTGGACGTACGCGCTCTGTCAGATTCCCGGCGGCTGGCTGGTGGACCGCGTCGCGCCGCGCGTGCTCTACGCGACGCTCATCGTCCTCTGGTCCGTCGCGACCATCTCGATCGGCTTCACCACCACCGTGGCCGGCCTGATCGCCGTGCGCCTGCTCGTCGGCGCGCTGGAGTCGCCGTCGTATCCGATCAACAATCGCGTCGTGACGACCTGGTTTCCGGAGCGCGAACGCGCGACGGCGATCGGGTTCTACACGTCGGGACAGTACGTCGGCCTGGCGTTCCTGACTCCGGTGCTCGCGGTGATCCAGCTGCGCGCCGGCTGGCACATGGTGTTCGTCGTGACGGGTAGCATCGGCGTGGTGTGGGGGCTGGCCTGGTACCTCCTGTACCGGCAGCCCCACGAGTTCCCGGGCACGAACGCCGCCGAGATCGACCAGATCCGGCGCGGCGGCGGACTGGTGGACCTGGGCAGCGATCCGTCGGCGGCACGCCAGCGCTTCTCGGGCGCCGATCTGGCCCACGTTCTCAACTCGCGAAAGCTCTGGGGTGTCTATATCGGGCAGTTCTGCCTCACGTCGACCCTCTGGTTCTTCCTCACCTGGTTTCCGACGTACCTGGTCCAGGCGCGGGGGATGAGCTTCGTGAAGGTCGGATTCCTCGCCACCCTTCCCTTCCTCGCTGCCTTCGTGGGAGTCCTGTCGTCCGGATTGCTCTCCGATGCCCTCGTTCGGCGCGGCACGTCACTCGGCGCCGCGCGCAAGACGCCGATCGTCGTCGGTCTGCTGCTCTCGGCCAGCATTATCGGGGCGAACTACGTTGACACACCAGCGCTCATCATCGCGTACATGACGCTGGCATTCTTCGGCAACGGACTGGCCTCGATCACCTGGTCGCTCGTCTCGGCCATCGCCCCGGAGCGGCTGATCGGACTCACGGGAGGGGTCTTCAATTTTTTCGGTAATCTCTCCGGGATCGCCGTGCCGATAATCGTTGGGTACCTCGCTCGCGACTACGGCTTTTCGGCCGGTCTCATCTACGTCGGCGCCCTCGGGGTGGTCGGCGCGCTGTCATATGTGTTCGTCGTCGGCACGGTGGAGCGCCTACCGGACCCAAGTGCTCCGCCCGCAGCAGTTTGAGGACGCTCGCAGCGCATTGCGAGACGCTGTACGCAGGTCAATCTTGGGACAATCGGTCCCGGTCGGTCGAACCCGGCGCCTGATCCCTCCACCTCGCTTCATCTCCCATCCGCAGGTCGCATCCACAATGTCACTTCAACGAACATTCGGCGGGCAACTCACGCGGCTGGGGTCGGTCGCGCTGCTGGTCGGCGCTGCCTCGTGCGGCCGCGCTCCCGCTCCCGAGCCGGCTCCTTCGCCGGTCGCGGGGCCCGTCTCGGTCCGTCCCCTCAAGGTCGAGCAGCCGGCGCCGTTCACGGCGACCGTCGTTCAGCTCACCCCCGATTCGGCGACGGCGCTCGCCAAGGCCGATCGTGCGGCAGTCACGCCGCGCCTCGCACCGGGCCTCGAGCTCAACCTGTGGGCTGCCGAGCCGATGATCGCCGACCCGATCGGCATCACGTTCGATGATCAGGGACGCCTGTACGCAACGCGCACCCGCCGGACCGGCGAGGGCGAGATCGACATCCGTGGCCACCAGGACTGGATGGTCCCGTCGATCACCTTCAAGGACGTGGAGGACAAGCGCGCCTTCTACCACAACGTGCTGGCGCCGGAGCGTAGTGCGCAGAATCAGTGGCTGAAGGACTACAACGGCGACGGCTCGCGCGACTGGCGTGATCTGGCGTTCGCCAAGGAAGGGCTCTACAGGATCGAGGACACGAACGGCGACGGAATCGCGGACAAGTCCACGCTCGTCCTCGAGGACTTCAACGACCTCGTCTCCGACACGTTCCACGACATCCTGTGGTACAAGGGCGACCTGTTCGCCACGGTGTCGCCGGACCTCTGGCGCCTTCGCGACACGAACGGCGACGGCGTGATCGACACGAAGGAATCGCTGTCGCACGGCTCGGGAGTGCACATCGGCTTCGGCGGGCACGGGCACTCGAGCCCACTCGTCGGCCCGGATGGTCGCCTCTACTGGAAGCAGGGCGATCTCGGCGTCCACATCATCAACCGCGAGGGGAAGGAGCTCTCCAACCCGAACAGCGGCGTCATCCTGCGCGCGAACCTCGACGGCAGCAACGAGGAGATCTTCGCCACCGGTCTGCGCAATCCGCAGAACTTCGCGTTCGACGAGTACGGCAACATCATCAGCCCGGACAACGACGGCGACCATCCGACCGAGCTCGAACGGCTCGTCTACATCGTCGACGGCATGGACAGCGGCTGGCGCATCAACTGGCAGTTCGGCAAGTACGTCGATCCGGACAACAACAACTACAAGGTCTGGATGGACGAGGGGATGTGGAAGCCACGCTGGAAGGACCAGGCGGCGTACTTCACGCCCCCCTTCGCGAATTGGCACTCCGGCCCCTCCGGCCTCGCCTACAACCCGGGGACCGCGTTGGGCGACGCATGGAAGGGCTACTACTTCAATGCGGTGTTCGTCGGTGCGCCCGCCATCTCCACCATCCAGGCCTTCACCGTCGCGCCGAACGGCGCCGGCTTCAAGCTCGACAAGGACACGGCGGTGGTGCGCGGCGGGATTCTCACCACGGGCGTGCGCTTCGGACCCGACGGCAAGCTCTATCTCGCCGACTGGATCACGGGCTGGGAGCCGAAAGGCCTCGGCCGCATCTGGACCCTCGACGTTCCGTCGTCAGCGGCGAACCCGGCGCGCGCCGAGGTGAAGTCGCTCATCGCGGCGGACTTCAAGTCGCGCTCTGTGGCCGATCTCGTCGCGCTGCTCGGTCACGCCGACATGCGCATTCGTCAGAAGGCGCAGTTCGAGCTCGTCGACCGCAACGCCGCCGCCGAGCTGCTCGCGGTCGCGAGGAAGAACAGCAACCAGCTCGCGCGTATCCACGGCATCTGGGGGCTGCACCAGTTCGCGCTCAAGGATCCGCGCCGCGCGAGTGCGCTCGTCGAGTTCCTCAAGGATGGCGACGCCGAGATCCGCGCGCAGGCCGCGAAGCTGCTCGGTGACGTGAACTATGCGCCGTCCGCTGCGCAGTACGTCGCGCTGCTGAGTGACGCGTCGGCGCGCGTGCGATTCTTCGCCGCCGAGGCCCTCGGTCGCATCCAGTATCGGCCGGCCATCCAGCCGATCGTCACGATGCTCGCGGCGAACAACGACGAGGACGTCTACCTTCGCCACGCTGGCGCGCTCGCGCTGGCGCGCATCGGCGCGGCGGATCAGGTCGCGGCTCTGTCCACGAACCCGAACCGCGGCGTTCGCATCGCGGCGGTCGTCGCCCTGCGGCGCATGAAGGATCCGACCGTCGCGCGCTTCCTCGCCGATCAGGACGAGTACATCGTCACCGAGGCCGCCCGCGCGATCAACGATGACGGTGGCATCGATGCTGCGCTGCCGGCGCTCGCCGCGGCGCTCGAGGGCAAGGTCACGAACGAGGCGTTCGTGCGCCGCGCCATCAACGCGAACCTTCGCGTCGGCACGCCCGAGGCGGCGAAGCGCGTCGCGGCGTACGCCGGACGGTCCGACGCGACGGACGAGCTGCGCGTGGAGGCGGTCCAGACACTCGGCGTCTGGCCGAAGCCGTCGATCCTCGACCGTGTGGACGGTTACTCGCACGGCCCGGTGCAGCACGACACGGGCAAGGTGGTCGGAGTCGCGACGCGTGACACCGCCGCGGCCCGTGCCGCGCTCGCGTCGATCGTGACGCCGCTCATCGGAAACGCGAGCACCGCACTGCAGGTCGCGCTCGCGGATGCCGTGGGCAAGCTCCGCGTCACCGACGCGGCCTCGTTGATGTACGACAAGGCGCGCACGGGTTCGGCTCCCGAGATCCGCATCGCCGCGCTGCGCGCGCTGGGACTGCTCGGTGACAGCCGTACCGCCGAGGCGGTCCGCACCGCGCTGGCGGATCAGGATGCGAGCGTTCGCACGGCGGCGCTCAACGGCATCGCGCCGCTGAACCTCCCCGAGGCCACCACGACCCAGCTGCTCTCTTCGGTGATCGTGAAGGGCAGCGTGGCGGAGCAGCAGAACGCGCTGACCGCGCTCGGGAAGGTGCAGGGCACGAGCGGGCGTCAGGAGCTGTCGCGCCTCGTCGACGAGCTCGCACAGGGGAAGGTCGCGCCGGAGATCCAGCTCGAGGTCGCCGAGGCTGCACGCGCGACGAAGAGCCCGGAGCTCGCCGCGAAGCTCGACGCGCTCGAGAA